>Ga0181390_1000471_pt1 | contig 18399 bp, 11 predicted proteins | sample 13SPOviralmetaG_FD_130085 | JGI IMG/M metagenome (GOLD analysis project Ga0181390, IMG submission 130085) | Marine viral communities from the oligotrophic San Pedro Time Series (SPOT) site, San Pedro Channel, CA, USA - 13 SPOT_SRF_2010-07-21 | ecosystem: Environmental > Aquatic > Marine > Strait...
CCTGGATTACATCCCCGTCCCGTATGTCTTTGTCGACAACCCCTTGGGTATTTAGCTGCGAAAAGTACGAGATTGTCGTCTTTTCCATAATTGGCTTGTAAGGAGTTGTCTTTGTAACTTCTTTTGGCTTGAATATCAAATATGCGCCCCCGACGACTAAAAGTAGCCGTCCTACGCCAGTAGTTATGTTGAGATAGCTGCGTGTAGCCGGGGAGTAAATCTTGGACATAGCAAACCCTCAAATTATGCGGTTACGCCCAAAGCCTTGAAGGTTTGCCCCGCTAAAAGTTCTCTTTGTAGCCGTTCGAAGTAGCGTAGTTTTTGTTTCGACAGCATCTATCGCACCTTTGAGTAATAGGCCAGCACCCAGTAAACTACTGACTACATTGAGGTTGCTCCAGGTATCTCTTTCGAGCCCCAGTCGTGAGTATCGTTGTAGGCGCTTACTCTTCCCAAAACCAAATAAGCCCTTTGAGCCAACAACATCCATTGTTTCTCTTGCAGTGATAAGTACCAACAGGCCAAGGGAAGTAAGCTCGATTCTATCCCAGGTTTTGATGGAGATGCCTAGGCGCTTCTCTATTTGCTTGTCTATGGTGCTGTTTCTGTTTGCCATAGTAAGTCCTCAAACATAAATCCAGGACATTTTCCCTGCTTCATCGACATCGATATACCAATCACCGCCCATAATGACCATCATCTGCGAACCGTCCTTGTTCTTGACATAGTACAGTTCGGGTTCTTTGAACTTCTTTCCTGACTCTTCGTCGACGCCAAAGTTGTGAATATACTTCTGAGTTTCGTTGCCGGTTTCTTTACCTGAGCGGTAACCAATAGACCATGCCTTGCCTAGGCCCACCCAAGTGTCTCCGAAGTTGACTTTCTTCTTCTCTACATTCTTGGGTGCTTTCTGATGGAACTGTTTGTACATTTCCTTGGCTTCTGATACATTGCCTGGGTTGGCTCTTACAGCATCAACTTTACCATTCCATCCTTTTTCATCTTTGCTAGTCCAGTTTACGCCGGCAATAGGCCATGCAAAGTAATCATGCTTCATTCTAAAGCTAGTAGTAAGACTGTTGAATGCTTCCGCTCCGGCATCTCCAACAGTTTCAATATCGAAGTTCTGATGGCGCGGGAGCTCTAAGAGTTGTCTTTGCTTGACCATGTATTTTCTTCCACTCTTAACCATCTTCATCAACTCCTTATTCATCAGTTCATCGTGTTCCTCTATGAGTTTCTTTGATGGTCTCTTTGCCGCCAACTTCTTAGTTAACTGACCTAACTTACTTCTTGGGTTGATGTAAGGGCGTAATATGTGAATTCCGAATTTCGTTACCACTAGTTCCATTTTATGGTTGGGCCAGAGCATGTTCTCAATACAGGTCACTTTATGGTCTGCCCATGATGGGTTTTGCCAATCAAAGGCCCCAAAGCCAGGAAAGTTATTCTTCCGAGTAGGGTGTGTGTGGAAAGTGATTGGGACCTGGTTTTTATAACAGTGCTCGACAACATCAGGAGCGATGCCAACGCTAGTAATACCAAATCCAGTACCGGTGTATAGTACATCGTCTTCTTTACCTGGCTTCACTTCAAAGAAACCGACATATTCTCGACTTCCGTGTAGGTATGACTTCAGTCGCTTTATCAAATTTATAGGAAGGGCGTATGGTTGAAATTCTTCATCCATAAAGTCAATTGTACGAATCTTGTGCTGGTTCATATCGCTTAGTTTTACTCTACGGGTGGCATCAAAACCAGTAACTCGTGGTGGGTTTGTTACTGCGGGAGAAAAAATAGCCGCCATTTTAACCGAGTCACTATCTCCAGGAATATCCTTAGCCAGTAGCTCTCGCTTTATGTCCTCGGGGATAGTCTTAGCTACGCGTGAAATAATCTTTCGCTCAGCTAGGCTCATCTGAGGTATTTTACTCAAAGACAGTGAACCGCCCTGTGGGTTACTTCTCGGTGGATAGGCCTTGTCCACCTTAGCATCGCCGTAAAACTTGCGAGCGTAAGAAAGGCCGACTGCAAAGCGTTGAGAGTTGTCCGGGAATTCTTTGTTCATCTTTGGGTCAGCCATAAGGCGAGTCATGTACTTCTTGATGGGTTCCTTAACCATGTTACCAGCCTTGTTACGCTTCTTGCGTGGCTTTGGGGCTGGATTGTTTAGTACTGGGGCTCCGTAGGTAATGCATGGGTCTTGCCCGCAGCCACAATTTTGGCCTGGGTTACTTCTAGTTTTTTTTGAACGGGTCTTCTTCGGTTCGGAAGTCCGTTCCTCTTTTCCGGTATACGCAGCGACCGACGAATAAACGCCGGGAATGAACAATGACTTGGCCGCTTCACGGAATTCTGGAGTGTCGTCGAAAAAGAAATGTATGTCAAAACGGTTTTTGAGATGTGTCAGAACCGCTTTCTTGTGGTTTGTGATATTTTTGATGCTTCCTTTTCCACTATGCAAGAAAACCAAATCGCGTTCTAATGCATCGATTGGGAATCCGCTTTGTTGCAGACTTTGCTTTGTCGCAGCTAGAGAGCTACTTGGGCGACCGGAAAGGTATGCGATTGTATAGCCATCTTCAGATAAGGTCTTTACAAAGTTAACAGTTCCAGGTATTGCACTGTCCATTAGGATGTACTTGTTTTGGTTAAGAAACTCGTACCACTTAGTGGTTCCTTCTTTCAAGCCTTGTCGTCGTGCTGCACGCTCTCTACGGGAAAGGTCGAATAGAGTCTTATCTAGGTCGAACACCGCCATCTTGGGCCGCGCTGTGCTATGCATAATGGAAGAAGGGTTAGAACGGGGTAGGCTCAAATTACAGACTCGGCATGTTGATGCTTGACCTGGGTTGTGATGGTTACACTGAGGGCACTCATTCATTTTCAAGGCCTCCCTTGTAGCTTCCTGATTTCTTGCTTCTTAGCTGCAACCTCGTTTTCTAGCTCCACCAAACGCTGAGCGACACTCTGACTTGGTCTGCCTCCGTGTTTTCGTCGCATTTCAGTAGTCATAGCTTGTTGAATGTTCTTGCCAAAGTAGTCGTTCTTGAACGAAGTCACCTTTCGGGTAAGGGCTTTCAAGTCTATTTGCAAGTCTGCAACGGTATCAACACGAAGGCTACGCGCAGCCTGCCTTTCTTGCTCGGCTACTGTCCGTTCCTCTTCACGGTCAAGGCGTCCTTGTTCTCGCTGGAATGCCCTCTCTGTTGCTTGTTCTTCTGCTTGTAGCTCTTTCATTACTACGAGGTGAGCCTTTTGCTCTTGCTGAGTTAGGATAGCATATTGTTCTGCTTGTAGTGCGAGTGACTCTTCAATCGCGTTAAGCTCGGCTTCTGTCTGTTTGGATTGGGCAGTAGTTACTCGTGCAATTGCATCCGAAGTCGCGGCCTTTTCATCTGCCTTGGCTTGGATAGCAATGAGCCTTAGTCGCTTAGCACCAAGGTCTAGCATATTGACTTCCATCTGAAGTGCTACTTGTTCTTTGCGAGTGATAGCAACTCGTCGGTCTGTTTCCTTTTCAATTAGAATCGCTTCTTTGTTCCTCTTGAGGGCCTCGACTCTAGCTACTTCAGCGGCAAGAACTTGAGGTTCTAAGAGAGCGGCCTTCTTGACTTCTTTTCTTGTTTTGTAAAGTGTCCAGGCAGTCGCGACAGCTTGTGTGGCTGCGCTTGCGCCAACACCTACTAGAGTGATTCCTCCGCCTACACCTGCTGCTATTGCTACGCCAGCTCCTCGTGCTCCAAGGCCTAGAGCTTGCCCACCGAATAGCACTCCAGTGGAGATTGCGGTCATGGCTGACTGGAGTCCAGCACCTATGCCTGCACCAGCTTGCCTTATCCCTCCTTCTAGGGTTTTGCCACCATGATAGGCAGCAATCCCACCTGCTTCTAAGACTGCGCCGGATGCATCAAGCATTATTCCACTAGCAGTGAGAGCGGTTGCCATACTGGCTGCACCGACCCCAATCCCCGTGGCTATGGCTGTTCCACCAAGTGCGGCACCTGTTCCTAGTGCGGTACCGCCTGTTGCGAGTATAAGTCCTCCAGCTGCTTGGGCTACGCCTGCGATAGCCTTTCCACTACCTACACCGACTCCCATGGAGGCGTCGAAACCTTCCTTGAAAGAACGGGTAGCGCCACCACCAGCAGCTCCAAGACCAGCCCATGTTGCCTTTCCAGCGAATTTGAGTCCTCTACCAGTACCACGAATTATTTCATAGGTATCTGCTGCGAGTAGCTTTGTTCCCTTCTTAAGCTTCGAGCGTTGGCTATACTTGTTGTATATCGAGTCGACCATCTTTTCCATATGGTCGTCAGCATTTGCTTGGAAGTCAATTAGAGTGCTTAGGCCTATGTCGTCCATGATTTGAGAATAGAAGTTTAACAGCTCGTGACCCAGCATAGGAGAGGTTTCAAACATATTTTCGAAGCCCTTGCGCTTCTTTGCACCAAACTTCAAATCGTCAGAATTATCAAGTGCGTGGAAGAGAGTAGTTGAATGCTTAGTCCTTACAAAGTTGCTAAATGGATTTGGGTCAAGGTAACTTCTAGCAGGTATTTCAATGGGTATGTCTACCTTTTTTGCTACTTTTGCTTTCAGTTCACTCTCGAAAGTGAATGCACCAGTGCTCGCCTCTACAACTGGTAATAGTTTGGTGTACAGCCTAACCAAGCGTCGCTTGAGATATGTGTATGGGTTGGCCTTAGTCTTAGGGTCCCACTTTGGGAAACTAGGGTATCGAGTACTAGCGTTTGTACTGCGATTGTTGTAATCTTCAAATGGCTCTACTGAGGCATCGAACGATGCGACTACATCTTGCATTTCTTTTGCTTCCTTGATTACGGTTGAGAGTACAGAATACGCATAATGCGTACCGGCATCAATTTCTGTTTGGTGGTCTTTGACTTCCTTTATCAGGTCCTCTACGGTTTCTGAGGTGAACCTTAGGTCGTCATCAATTTGGGTCATAAACCGCTTCATTGCCAGTGTGTAATTGCGTTCTGACTTTGTTACGCTCTTTGGCAGGTATTGCATAAAGTCATCAGCTGCCTTGGCCATTTCTTTAAGGAGCGTAAGTCCCTCAGAGCTCGCGTTTACCGATTCTATTGCTAATAATTGGTCAGCACTTACCTGATAAAAAACCGCCGCCGCTAAATCCTCTAAGTTGGATATGTGGTCTTTGACTGCGTCAGTACACTTGCCGTAAAGGATATCAATAGACTCTATGATTTTATCTTCTGCAACGCCCTTTTCGTCTATGTAGGTGAACAGCTTCGTAGGTGCCTCGTTCATCTGCTTGATTAAGCCGGGCATAACAACGCTTCGAATCGCGGAGACAATCGCTTCCGAGTTAGAACCAGTACCAGTCCTTCTAAGCTCAGTTTCATATGCGTCTAGCGAAGCCTTGATGCTTTCTCGAACTTGGTTGATGTTAGTTTGAGTAATTGGAGCTGGGTTTACTCTTACGCCAGTCATTGCTCTAAATGCATCTGAAGTTGGGTCACTAAATGCTTCGTATGCAAACAGTAGCGCTAGGTAGTTGTTCATCTGCGCTGGGTCAATCAAACCTCCTGGTGCTGGTGCTGGGAATGCAGCGTTTATGTCGGCCACAAAGTCGGTAAGGGTGGTGCGTCGAGCGCTTTCAAACACATTGGCTGCGTCTGTCAAAAAGCCACTTACTTCGCTGTCAAGTCCCATGTTGCGAAGAGAGTAGTAAAGTAGGATAACAGTAAAGTAAATGTCATCTCTTGATGGGTTGAAGTTGTACTTTGTCATTGACAGTTCAACTGCCTCTTGCATAATTTGGTACACTGAAGGAGAGGTACTGTTTTGTTGAGCCGTAATTGGTCGGCTTGAGCTAAGTTGAGGCTGGATGGCTAAAAGGTACGCATCGTCGAGGATGTTTATGAATGCCCCGATATCCATAGTGTAGTTAGGAAGTGGGGCGCCTGGACCGGTTGTTGGAGCGAATACACCAGTGGCTAGGTTTTGGTCTATCATGTTGTCAAGATAGCCGTGGAGATTGAACCATGCCCCGGTAGTGCGGGGAAGACCTGCGGCCCCCATCGAGGCATCAGGTGAGTATTGAATCATAGTCAGCTGAGCGTCGGTCGCAGCCGCAAAGCCGACTCTGAGGTTGGCCATGGGGTCTGGTCCTGGATAATCAGCAATTTGTATACCGGGAATTGGACCTCTATCGGCATCCGCAGCAACAGTCTGTGGGAAGCGTAGCCCCGATTCCCTACTTGCATTAGCTAGGGCTTCTAGTAGTTTGATAGCGTCTGCGTTATTAGCTCCTCCGGCTGCTAAGGTCGCAGCAGGGAGTCCTCGTAAGCGGGCAAGTTCAGTATTCCATGTGGCGTATGTTGGGAAGTCAGTGTCGCTGCCAAATGCTGATTCAGCATTCAAATTAATACCGCTAGGTGTTAAGAAATCATTGGTGTTAAAGCGCCCGTTGCCAAGTCCGCTGATTCGTTCTCGATTCTTAGCTAGTACTTCCATCATTGCTAGAATGAGGTTTTGAGGCCAGTTAGTTGGGATAGGTCGAATACCCGGTAAGTCGACAAAGAAAAACATCGGCATATCGGCAATTCTTCGATGTAGCTGAGCTCCGCCCATTTGAGCCATGCTACGGGTACTTCTGACTAGTACATTGAAGCCAGTGCTATCAGTTTCACCATATCGCTCAATTACATCGACTAAGTTGTTGAGTACCTGTGATACCGTTTCGGTTAGGTGGCTAGTCGCAAATGTGCGGCGGCTGAGTCTCTGAATAGTTTCTTGGCCGATGTATGCTACACCGGTCCTATCTGATTGTCCTAGTGTTGCTACGAAACCAGTTGCAGGGTCATAAGATGGTGGTGTCCCTGCTTGCTCGAAGGTGCGGAATGCTTTGTCGCGTGTGGATTCAGGGACTGGCATTAGTGCTAGGCCTGAGCGGGGGAATATGAATCCGGGGTGGGCCACAAGAGCGAACTCACTACCCATGTAAAAGTCGCGTGGGTCGGTTGCTAGTTTGTTTACAATATGTCGATACTGACGGTCTAGCTTGCGTAGCTTTCGGTCTTTATTAGCTCCGCTATCTTGAATAACATCTCTCATAGCCGGGAGAAGGTACTCGTTAATGTACCGGAGTGAATTAACATTCGCGGTACTGGTAATGAGATAAGGTGCTAGCACTTGCTTTGAAAAGTTCTCAAACAGGTCTCGACTGTTTTCATATTTTAGGGACATCGTGTTCGCTGTTGATAGAAGAGCTCCGTGTTCATTGCGGTTAAACTCGTCTTCTGTATCGTCTAGCATTCTGTCGACTTCGCGTCGAATGTCGTTAGTGGTTCGGTCGAGCTTAAGACCTAATGCCCCTGCTCGCCCCATCTGCTTTGCAGCTACTGGTATACTATCGGTCCCGAAGCCCAATTGGGTGGCGGCGGTTTCTGTTTCTGCGGATGACGGATTGCTTCGGGAGTTGCCCCTTCTGTTGCGGTTGTTATCACGATTCTGAGCCTGAGCCTTCTTTGTGCCTGGCTTGGGTGGAATAAATTGATGTTGTGGTAGGAGAGAGTGTCCTTTGCGAGCGCGTATTAGGTTCGCTGCTTTAGGGGTGAAACTAAGGGAGGGGCTAACGGGACGAGTCAAGAGAATGGATAGAGTTTGAATAGCGTTAAACAGCCCGTATTCATTAACCATAGAGTGGTAAAGAGCCGGGCTAATGTCGTCTTGAGTAAGTGCCGTAAGACGGGAGGCGTGCATTGGTTTGGGGATTTCCATGAAGCCAGCTATTTCTGCTGGGTGCGCTGGATTATTTCGTACTCCCCCTGCTCCTGAAATAATTGTCACATGTGAAGCATTACCTTTGGTCAGGTCGCTGAGGTTGACTTTCTTACCATTCTCGTTAGTAAGGGTGTAGTCAGCCATAGGCTTGCTGGGGTTGGATAGAGCCATCTGCGAGCGTACCCACTTGTGAGCGTCGCCTAGGGATGCCCCTAGAAGACTAGTTGGTACTGACTGCATTTGCATATTGCCACCCTCACTTAATCTTCGGAGGGGTCGGTAGGAAATAAGATGTTCCATCAATTTCATTCTTGAATGTCATATGGCCTTCAGGTGTTGCTGGTGTTGAGTCATGCCACATGGGTCGTTGTGCGTTTCCAAATACATTTGCATCGACCCCTCGGTGTGCGACATATCCAGCTGCGGGGATTGATAGTAGTCCACCAATCAATGCTCCTCGTGCAAAGAGGTAAGATGGTTTTGTCGAGCGCTTGTAGCCGGGGAATTTCTTGTCAACTGCTCGGCCTAATCCGGCCATAAGCGCAGCGCCACCGACTAAAGCCCCGGTGACTACGAACTTTCGAGTTTTCCTGTTTCCTAATAAATCGTCAATGTACGCCATTTAATCACCTCTTGCTTGGTTTTGACCTTAAGTCATCATAGAAGGAGCCCTTGTCTGCCTTTTTTATTGCGAATAGATTCTGCTTTCCTTTGCCGCCTTTGTAACTAGGAATACCATAGAAGCGTTCAAACTTAGCCCATGCGGGGTCAGCTTCTCCTTTACGGCGCTTTGGTCGAAGAGTCCTACGACCTTCGCTGTCTGTGAATGCTTGGAAGGAGTCACGAGGCACGGCGACTAGCCAAGGTACGACTGCTCCTGTGCGCTTATGAATTGCAGTCTTGATGAAGTAGCCTGGGGTCTTTATGTTTGGCCCACCTGGGAAGACTTTGGCAAGACCAGTCTTGTCGCCAACCTTTGTACCGCCTTGTTCCCAATACTGCTTTTGTCCTTTGGTTCCTTTATGCTTACCAGTAAACTCAACTTGGGTTTTAGGGAGAATTTGTACATAGATGAACTTGCCGCGTCCCATTGTAGTCGGGCTACCGAAGCGAGTTCTCTCAACATTGAGGCTTTGAACCATAGACATTTCAATAGGAACTCCGTTAAACATTCCACGAGTACTCGATGGATTAGAGCGAACACTATCGTAGTATTGGAACATAGCATTACCCTTCGTTAAGAGTTTCTTAAGAAGTGGGCGGTCTAGAAGTTCGTTACCGTAAGAAAAAATAGCTGACTGCGCTATGGCCACATAGTTTGAATCTTTATTGTCGAATTTGTGGCCTCCTTCTAGGAAGGCCTCGACTACTTCGTGTTCTCTCTTTGGTATGACCTTCTTGTAGTCCGCTGTGTAACTGAGGTCTTTAACGAGTTCATACCACAAATCGTCTTTGTTCTTTTTGACCCAAGCTTTGGTTTTCGTACCTAGGTGCATTACGAGCCAATAGCCCATCCATGCATCTTCTGAACCTTTGTTGTAAACTACTGCCCACTGCTTTGCACCAGTCTTGATTACTGGTTCAATTTCTTGTTTCTTAAACGGGCCGAAAAACTCTCGTTCATTCGATGGGTTGCTACGAATACCTTGTCGGCGGTCTGCGGCTTGTCGGTCCGCAGGGCCATCTCTACTAGGGCGGGCATCACGGCGAGTACGGTCTTGGGTATTGAACCCGCCAACCATCTGTGAGATTTGTAATGCTGAGTCATTGACATTGGCAACTCGAATCAGCTTGTGGCCACCTACTTCAAGAACTTCTAAGACTTGGTCGACTCCGATTCCGTTAGCGTTGACTGTCATGTAAAACCCGGAAGGTGGGTGGGTGCTTGCAGTATTGGTAGGTTGGCCATCGGGCCACTGTACTAGCTCTCCGTTAACACCGCGACCTTGGCGGTAAACCATGTAGTTGCTCATATTGTTGCTAGCTTGGAATACCCCGCTGTTACTGTTGTCATTCATTCTTCCGTTTCCGTTAAGGTTCATTCGTACATGGCGAATTTGGTCGGTAGTTATGAATCGGCCTCCGTGAGTACCACCAACATCTATTTGTTGGGCCATTGACTTGTAGTTGTAAGGTGCGCTAATGAGGGCGTTGAGATTTGCACGAACTGTCATATTGTCGGCCATTTCTATTGCCTCGACTGTTTGTTGCATGAGTGCGAATGCTTCGATTGGGTCTCCCGTGATATTAGTCGACATAGTCGCATAGCCGCGTCCCCCTGCTCGAATTCCTTGCTCGATTTCTTCTACCATAGCTACTTCTGTTGAAGAAAGGCGGATGCTTCGATTGAGGAACCCCTCATAGATTGCTGCACCTTCCTGTGCGTGAACGCTGTTAAGAGTGTAGAAGTTGTATTCTTGGAACGGGATAGAAGTGAGAATATCGTGAGCTAGGCGAATGGGGATGTTTCCATCTCCTCGCCTGTTACTAGAGGTACGGAGCTGAATCTGACTAGTGCATAAGTCATATACCATGTTCCCCTTTAGTACTGCGTCAGAAGCGTGAGTACTTGGGTGGTTTGCTAAGCGACGAGTAAATTGAATGTGACCGGGGTCATTGTTCCACTCCTCGCAGAACATACGAAGCGAAAGAAGCTCTTCAGGGCTGTGTGGTGCTTGAAGCTCAAGAGCGTCATCAATTGGCTCCATGTTGTTGATGTATTGCTGCCACATTCGAGCCGTTACCATCTGTCGGAACGGGCTATCTCGAATCGTTTGACCCCTCCAGCCAGGAATGATTTGAAGCATAAAATTGGTAAAACCTCGGAGTCCACCTGGGCCCTCTTCCCCTGCTCTTCCGCCTGGAAGGCGAAGTACGCGCCAACTGCGCTGAGTTGAGAATAGACTGGTGAGACGAGGGTTAGCTAATGCTGGACCTTGCATCATGTTCGAGTCAGTCATGTCACTGTCGATAAATTCTTCATCTGTGGTACCATAGGCGATACCGGTTGGTTCTTCAGTACTTTCTTCATCGTTGCTACTTGTTGATAATACCATTTCATGCCCCCCTGTGTTTTACGCAGTATGCTTTTCGTAATAGAGTCATCGGTTATTCACACCTCTCCCATAATACTGGCGATAATTTCGTCAGATGGATTTTTCTTTGCCGTCTTTCGACCTACAAAGTACAGTGCTGTTGCTGGTATGCCTAAGTACAGTATTCCTGTACCAAACACTCTAGCCCAGTTGGGTAGTGACTCTTGTGCTTGGTCGTACATGAATATGCCTCCTAAGTCCTGTTTGACTAACATCATGTAATGGCGCTTAGCTTCATTGTATGCAATGATATCTCCGCCAAATGATTCTGGCGTGAGTGAGTTTACTTGCCTAATGAAAGTCGGCTTTTGCTCGACGGTAATCTCCCCTTGTGATTTTATCATTGCTGCATTGTGCTTTACTGCTGACAAGATATCGAAAGGTGTTGGTCTTTCGTCTGCCTCAAAGGTCTTGAATGAAATGCCTAGGCCCCCGCCAAGGTTACTTGCGGGGGCGTAGCGAAAATGTTGCTTCGTGGTGTTTTTATTGAGGCGACCTAGCTTGGTTCCTCCGTTACGAGGGGGTGGTAATGACCGCCCTAAGTTATTTGCAAAGGTTTGGTTTTGAATTACACGGCGAATGATTTCTAGGTCGCTATCTACTAGTTTGAGCTTTTTGTTTCGAATCGCTGCATCGTAGCTAGTTTGACTAGAAAGAATGTCATTTAGCTTTTCCATAATTCGCCGGTTTGCATCGTTGATTACTGTAACTTGTTCGGAAGAAAGTTGCCTTTGAATTAGCTGTGTGTTTGCTACTGCTCGAATGCGTTCTTGGTCCTTTTCCTTTACAGCCATCTCAAGCATACCGGCAGCAGACACTTTCTGCTGTGACTCTGCTGCTGATTCAAGAGCCCTTAGAGCTAGTAATGACTCTCTTAGATAACGGGTTGCTCCAGAATTCGATGGGTCGCTCTCAAAGCCTGCTTGTGCCTTATCAATGATAGAAGCCAGTGCTTGGTCGATTTTAGTACGAGAGAGCGAATCCATATTGGAAATTAACACCCCGTACTTGTTTGTGAAGTTTGAAACTTCGACTGAGACCCTAGAGAATGCATCCTTCCACTCCGGGACTGTAAAAATGGAGTCGGAAGCCAGGCTACCAAAAACCGCGCCTAATGGGACTTTCTCTCCGTCTTTGACCTGCTCCGCCATTACACTAACTTTGCTAATACTTTGTGCAGATAGTTGTCCGGCAGACATACGGTCTAGCCTGCTTTCTCTTTGCATGGCTCGCATCTTATTGAGTGTCATGTCAACTTCTTGCTGAATTTTGTTTAGCTTTGCACTACCCTTGTCGTGGAATAGTCCTTTGCTTTTCAACACCCCGTCGACATTGACTAGGTATGCATTTATCTCTCTTTCAAAACTTGGTTGGTCCATCATTGTATCATCTCATGCTCTTTTCGCTTTTTTTGCGCTTGTAATTAAGTCTAGCTCGGACTCGGCCTTTCGGTTTCTCGCCGTTTCCTTTAACGCCTTGGCGGTTGCAATATTGTCGAACAGTGGCTTTAGCTTGATAATAGCTCCTAGTGCTACAAGCCCTCCAACAAGATACATCCCAGTAGTGACTGTGTCTAAAATTGCTCCGTCGTCAAGCCCTAGTGCTGTATCTAGCACTGTACCCATTGGAGCTATTTGCAAACTGTCTAGTTTTGCTTCTGTACTAAACTTCATTGGATTCCCGCCTCCTAGCGCTCGTGCCTTTAGTGCTTGGCGCTCGCTGTTTCCGAAGCCTGATATATTGCTTGGTTTCAATGGTGGTCCTGAGCTTTCAGGTTCTTTTGGAGGAGTAATGACAATTGATGGGCTACTGCCTATGCCTTCTACAACAAAGAGCTCGTTGAAACCGTATTGCTGAGTGTTATTCTTGCTCAGGCCGTCAAGACTTGTAATATGGTCTGCGCTGTAACGGTCAGTTACATCGGTTACACTCCCTACTGAACCAAGTAGTGAGACTTTCTTGTGTCGGAACTTGACCTGCTCGGTACGGAGCCACCAGCTAATGTCTTCTTTTTTGTCTCGGTTGACTGCTTCCTTGACTGTTTCATTTCGATTTTTGTATGCCTCGAAGGTTATGTCTGTCATTTCATTTTCTAGTTCTGAGGCCGCGAACTGTTCAGCCGCGGTAAGTCCAGCTTCTTCTAATTGTACTTGATATTCAATCTCTTGGCGCAAGTCTGTTTTTTCCTCGAAGATGTAATAGTACCAGTTTTGACCACCAATGTAAACTGAGTTGACACCGGCATCTTTGCTAACAGTCGGGCCCCACCACCCTTCAGGTATTTCACAGTAAACTAGACTGTATGGGTGTCGGTACTTCTCTCCCTCGTAATCGACTTCGTACCTCAATGGGTCGTCATCGATAAAGCCTGGTAGCTTTTCGTAGTTGACGCCTTCGAGTTCTGGTAATTGGTCGCCTCTAATAATGGCAGTAAGAATTTGCTTGGTAAACGGGACTCCGGGGAAACACGCATCCCAGGAAGCCTGGAAATTCGCCACTTTCCTTGGGTCGTCTATGTCAGTTACTTTGAACCGACGATAATTTGTAATTTGGTCGGCTGAGTATGAATTGGGCTCCTTTTCTCCTCGTACAAAGTCGGACTGTTGGTTCATCAAGTCCATCGGGGTGTTGCCCTTTCCGGCAAGGCTATCCGTTGACACCCAAAAACCCTGGAAGAAGTCTGCGGCTTGCCCCATGAGCATGAATGAGCCGCCTGGTTTGAAATTGCCACCTTTCCAATACGCCTTTAGAATATCCGGATTTGCGGAGTAACTGTATGCGTGAGGGTCGACGGCTTGTAGATTGCAATTGTCCATTACGATGTATGACTTCTTTTGGTTGTCGTGAGCGTCCTTGTTACCGTCGTCTGACTTTGATTCGGGAGCAATTGCTATTTGGTACATCCTAGTTTCGTTGCAGGTAGTCATTGGTACTCCGTCTATTTCAACTGATAAGCCCTCGTCCGTAGTCCCTGCTACGGGTGGTCGTCCAATGCGAGAGTAGTGAACTGTTCGTGTACCTTGGTGCCAGTACGGGTAACATTTGCGTGTACCATTTTCACCGTCTATTTTCCACTGAGGCGTCTTTTCATAAAACGGGTCTTCCTTGGTTAGTTGACGAGGGAAGCGGAAATAAAATGCGAACTTTCCTTTAGAGTTTATCTTGGCAGTCCAGGGTGGGTGTACTGCTGGCTTGCTCCACGCTCCACTGTCAGGGTTCCACCATTCGACCTTTGCACAGAATGTGTCCCCATTAATCCCATCGGGGTGGTCTGGAGTCGGAACCCAGTGCCCTGATTCGAAAGACCGAGTAACTTCGCCCCCATTGTCTAAGGCGTAATAGTGTTGAATGTCGAAGTTAACTCGGTTTGCTCGGCTTCCGTGGTCCTTTTCCGCGATTTCTCGGATATAGGAGTGGTCCATTAGCCTAATTTTGCTACCACTCATTCTATCGGCATACTGCCATGTGGTGTTGGTGCTGTACCTACCGTTTCCGGTGTAATAGTGGTATTCGCCGCCCAGGCCAGTAGTGTCTTTGTAACCGACTAACTGGCCAACTATACAATGGGGTTGCCCTACCTGTAAATATTGATTAGCTTGGCCAACCACTTGCCACCCCTTTTCCGGTAAGAACTTGTAAACTGAAGCAGCACCTAGCCACCCTCCGTCGTAATTCGCATACCATTTTACATCTTCTCCTCTTGTAACTTGAGTACCACTGCGTCCGTAGTCCCAATCGTGTGTTGTTATGGTACCTGGCCATGAGTCCCACTGATTTTCCCGGCTTAGGTATTTTTGTAGGTCGGCTTCTATTCTTGCCTTGGAGTCGCTGTCGAAAACCGTTGCTTTGAACGCCTTCGACAAAGCTGTGGCGCTGGAGGTAGAACCAGTAAACAATGATACTTCTGGTTCTGTCGGCATGAAACCTAGAGCTGAATATGCACTTGGAGTGTTTTTTAATATGATTCGGGAGGTATCGTCTAGATACGCTGTGTTTAGGTTTGTTGGTACGGTAGCGGAAATGTGGAAGTTCAGGCCCTCTAGTCGTTCTCTTAGTATCAAGGTGTGAGAGAACCTGCGGTCTCGGTTTAGAAATTCTCCGGGGTCGGTAGGGTCGGGGCGATTGTTAATTGGCAATGCGAACAAGAGGTTTTGCTTACCGCCGCGGTCGAAGGTGGCGTAAAAATACCCTGTACCTAATAGGTCGGCTTCGAAAGTCAGCTTGTCGCCGCGACGAAAGTTGAACCTTTGGACAAAAATCTTTCCTTCTTTGACGATTGTCTTCTTCGCTCCGTTGCCTCTTTGTATTGAGACTTCTTGGATTACAGGGGAAGTCTGAATTTCCCCCAGTCCGGAAGAACGAACAAAGGCAGAATTGCGGCGGTGCGCGAAACCGGGTCTCATCGTCTTAACGCTCCCTGCATGCTACTACGCAAGGCAGGGAACAGACCAGCTAGGCCCTTTGTGCCCTGCTGCTCACTTAGGACTGGTCGGCCATGGCCTCGTAGTTTGTCTGCCGTAGCAAGTGACTTCTGACGACTAACTGCTAAAGAGTTGTCCAGTACGCGCTTTTCTGTCTTTGGTTGAAGTCGACTACTGTGTGCTACCTGTGCGCGGTGAACTTCTTGCTGGAACTCATTCATAAATGGCATGACCATGGGCATAGCCTTCTGTTGGACATGTTGCTGGAACTCCATATATGTCATTTCTCTCTTAGACTGAGAGCGAGTATCTGTACTAATTGCGACTCCGGTATTCAATGCACCTTGCTTCCAGCGAGTAAATTCATTGTTGACTAATGTTTCAAGTTGAGCGATGAGGGCGTAGCCTCTTTTAGCCCAGTATTGTGCCCGGTTTGGTCCAAGTGCCTTTGCAGCGGAGCCAAATTCCCCGCGCCCCTTCAAACCTTGTGCTATCATTCGACGGCCAAATAATCCGGCTTCTCTGATTTGTTCTCTTTGACGCCGTTCTTCGCTGCTAATAACCTTCTTTATTGGCTTATGTTGGCGAACATCTTCAGTGATTTGGTCCTTGATTGGTCCTCGGGGGGCTTTACTTGGGCTTCTTGTTGATTGGTTAATTGTTGCGGCGCGCTGCCTGTCACTAAGACTCACCTTTAGCTTGAGGTGGGGAGCTAGCCCTGTGCCGCTGGAACCTCTTCGCATTGGTTGAAATCTTGCTTTGCTAATTCTAGAGCTTCTAACTGCTCGGTTAGCAAGGCGGGATGCATCTGAACGGGCATTTACTACGGACTTGCTGGCGCGCTGCTTCATTTCGTTGATTACCTTGTTGCGGTTATTGACGATAGAGAGTTTAGCCTTCTTCATTTCTTCTTCGGCCTCCCTCTTCTTCCTGAGGTCTACTAGCTTTGATTGACCCCTTTTGACTAATTCGGCATCTCTTTGAGCGTCTTTAGCACGAGTGATAGCCTTTGCTTTCTCTTTACCGAGTACATGTGTGTCTTGGCGGATAGCATCTGCAACCTTTGCTACTGCCTGGTTAGGTGGCTTGGCTGGTTGAACAATCATTCGTGGAGGTGGTGGGGTAACATCTACTGGAGGGGCTGACTGGCGCTTGAGTTGCTTCTTGGTGACCGGTCGTGAGATGGTACGGCGTGTTTTCTTAGAGGGTTCTCGTCGAGCTTGCCTTTGTTTTCTAGACTCGGTGCGATTGCCTCGGTTACGAGGGCCATCTGGCGTAATAAAAGAATTGCGAAGAGGAGTAAAGCGGCTACCAGCTTCCTGCATAGCAATTATCTCGTTGCGATTCATGTGTAGAATGGCCTTTCTGCGTTCATTATCCCTAAGCATGGCTTGAACATGGTCTCTTGCTATACCTGCGTTTGGTACTAGGTTGCGGCGAATAGCACGGCGTCGACGAGAAATTTCTCGGTCAACGGTGATTATGGTTTGGCGAAGTGTTTGAGCATCTTTTAGGCTACGGATTTGCATTAGTCGACCCTCCCAATAATAGCGGTTATGCCTAGTAAGATTGTAATTGCAGCTAGGCCGAAACTTTGGCGATTGCTAATGTTGCCTAGCCCCATCTTTCTAACAGTCTTCCTTTGTAACGAAGAGTAAGCCTGAAGGGGACTTACATCTAGCTTATTTTGAGCTGCAACCGCTGTGTTTATCCGCTTATCAACATCTTTGAGTTGATTAAGTGCGTCGTTGTGTTCTACTTTTAATGCCTTATATGCTTGATTTGCACGGTTTTCTGCGGCCTTTGCTTTTTCTAATTGTACTCGCATGTAGCTTAGGTCGACATTTGAACCGGTATTTCCAGTTATGCTACCTGGTGAACCGTCCGGGACTTTGTTACCACCCTTGTTGATAGGGGTGTAGTGGCGGGGGATTCCGACCGATTGTCCAGGTTGCATTATCAAGTGTGAACACCTCAAATACGACGGGTCCACTTAAGTGCAAAATAGCCAGCTAGGAGAGCTAGAATAGTCCCGCCGCCGCCAGCCAAATACTGGGGCATGTGGGATGGATGCTCATTGTCTGCGTTTCCAAAAGTGGTGACGGAGTTCATAATGCCACCTTCTTTACGAACAAAGGATGGGTCGCTGCCGAAGTACGCTGCGCTTGCAGGTCCACTACCGAGGTTACTCGGTTCTTGAAGCATGATAGTGTCTGGCCCGTCTGGCTGAATGAAGTTGTCAGATAGGGAGTCTCCACGGGACATAAGCGCTGGCATATTGTTACTGTGTGCGCGCTGTGCTTTGATGGCTTTAGGAACTCCGCCAAAGGTATTGACCTTTGAGAAAATTCCATTTTCATAAGAATTTCCAAAGACGGCGACATTACCGAGAGAGTGGGCTTTAAGCTTGGCTAATTGATGGTTTGTTCTCATATTCTCACTTCACATATGTGTCAAAAAGGTGTTTCCCTAGTACTCCAGCGCAGACAGATAGACCTACTACTCCCCAAAACTCTCCACTTTTCATATCGAGTTTCCCTAGACGGCGGGACTTCATAGGTGCAGCTCTCGCTACTGGGATTGCGTTTCCAGGACTAGTGGATGTTGTTGGTCCGCTGCCGAGGTTAAACTCCTTTCTTACCGATGGTGAATTTACTATGTCCATCGCTGAATCGTTAGTCTTGAATGACTTCATGTCAGAGTTACCAAGACCTGACACGACCTTTCCTTGGTCTCCTTGATTCATTGTCTGAACAAAGATTGGGCCATCTTCGGCTTGATTAACGCCCATGAATGGTTTGTGCATTACTTTCTTCCTCCTAATAGTCCAAGGCTTCTAGCCCATACAATTGGGCGGGGCGTTAACGCGCCTAACCCTGCGGAAGGGCTACTACCAAATGAAGTAGTCGGTCCTCCTGAAAGGCCTGCAATTTGTGTTTTCATGACTGGTACTCTAGTAGTGCTTGCGTCTGCAACTAGTGGGTAGACCTGGCTTATCTTTACTGACTTACCCATCTTAAATGTAGGGAAGATGAGCTCGCAAGGAATCCACCTACTACCGAATTCCTTACTGGGAGCAGTAGTTCTTGTAATTAGCATTACATGGTTAA
>Ga0181390_1000482_pt1 | contig 18217 bp, 17 predicted proteins | sample 13SPOviralmetaG_FD_130085 | JGI IMG/M metagenome (GOLD analysis project Ga0181390, IMG submission 130085) | Marine viral communities from the oligotrophic San Pedro Time Series (SPOT) site, San Pedro Channel, CA, USA - 13 SPOT_SRF_2010-07-21 | ecosystem: Environmental > Aquatic > Marine > Strait...
CAAGCATCTATCACTAAACTGACTCTAATGAGAGGCGGAACTATTTTCCCGAAGATGTTCCCACGGGATACGAATGTCAAAGAAACTCCTACAACGCCAGTATATGATCCAGTATTATTTAGAGATTATATCCAATCTATTTCCAAGTATGATTTCAACAGACACAATCTTGGTGGTTTGACAAATGCTAATCGTGGGTGGGTGTCTAAGGTAGCCACTCCCGGAACCGACCAAGGTGTCCCGTATCAGTTCGTACAGAATGGAGGTGTGTTCTTCGGTATAGGTTGTAATTATGATAATTATCTGAATGGAACGGGTGTAGACCTAAAATCCCAGCCTCTCGGTGTTTCCATTGAATGTGACCTGACTTCTAGCAACGCCCAGTCTCTGTTCTTATTCGTGAATGCTGAATCAACCATTCTCTACAATGAAAACGGGGTTCAACTAATGAACTGATTTTTTTAATTTTTTAATCAAGTATTTTAAATGTTTCATATAATTATAAATATGATGCAAGATGCCGGAGATACAGCCAAAGCACCCAGCGATACTTCCAATCAGCCGTCCATTCTCAACATTAAATCCATGGAGACCAACACGGCAATGAAGGTTGAAAGTGATATTCTTGAGCCCTTAACATTCAGTCAGTCAGAGTGTGTTTTTGAGCTTCAACCGAAAGGTTTTTTACATCCGGGTTCGGCAATCAGTCTCGCCCTTGATGTGAAAGCCGGTGTTGAGCGTGCTTTCCCTTTTGTGAATGTTGGTATTCATTCTCTTGTTCGACGGGCGGTCCTTAGGACCACGGCCGGGCGTGTCATCAATGATACTGATGATTGGAACCATCTTCAATCTCTTCGGTCGTTATTTGTGAATAATAGCACCAATAAAGAACGGGAGCAGTATTTGACTGGTCGTTCCGTAGATTATGACCTCTATTACGATGAAGGTTCTGATGTTTCGGCAGGATCGTATGGTCTAGGTAATGGTATGGAGAGAAATGAGATTCCCGGAGTTCATCAGGGTCTATCGGTACAACCGACGATTCTAAATGATGCTGAACCGGAGTTCCAACTGAAACTTCATGATCTATTCAACTATTGTCGTGCTGGTAATCAGCTTCCGCTTTTCCTCTTACCTGATGAGCGTATCCAAGTGGTTCTGTTTTGGAGTGATGAAGCTAAACATCGTCTCTGTCTTTCCAAGGAAGATGAAGGGTCCTCCCCAGCCTCATTCACTATCAATCGTCGGTCGTGCAAGTTCATCGCTGATTATACAAGTTATGACAACAAAATCATGGATAGTTTCCGGGGTGAGTTTGCTAAGGGTCTCACCTTTGCTTATACGGATTATCTGTTATCGAAACAGTCGGTCAGTGAGGCACAAGCTGTCAACAATGTAAGGAATGTCGGAGGAAATGGTATGATGGTAGATAATGTCTTCTTTGCTATGACTAGAGATGATTTGGGTGACACGGAACTTCTTGGAAAGTTTACAGCAGAAAGTCCTTCGGTTCTTGGTACTGCTGGGAATACAGACCGTCATTTACTATCGAGTAATCTATTCATCAATAGTGAGTTCTTATATCCACAGACTCTAACTAACCCGGCCCGCCAGTTCCACAATTTGAAGGAAAGTTCTAGAATGGTTCCATTTGTTTCTCGTGCTATGTATTCGGGTCAAGGTGATGAAGCGTTAAGCAACGAACAACGAGACTCGTTTGAAGGAAGAGCTCAGGCTGATGAACTTGTTGGTGCTTTCTTCCATCAAGGATTCAGAACCGAGGGTCTCTCTACTCGTATAGATAATCGTGGAATAGACCTACACATGTCGGGAACATTCGATACTGCCTCTTACAACCAGCGTGTATGGTTAGATGTGAAAAGATATGTGGTTATCAGTGACGGACATTTGGAAACATATTTCGTATAATAAAAAATACCGGATAAAAATATAATGTATAACATATATAAATGGTCGTTAAAGTCAAGATCACTTATAAAGGTGAATCAAAAATGGTCCCCGAGAATTATATTAAGGGACTTAAAGGATATGAAAGAACCAAACAAATCAAATCAATATTTGAAGGAAAGAAACGACCCGAGACTTCATTTAAATCTAAGTCATCATCATGGACTACAAAGTTTAACAAGATTTATGGTAAAAGACTAGATGAGATGAAGGGTGGCCGATCTAAAAGAAATATAGCAAAAGTAACTGGAATCCCGTTTAAAGCAATTGATGAAGTTTTCAAGAAGGGCGAGGGTGCATACTATTCAGCAGGATCTAGACCCAATCAAACACCACAATCATGGGCCTACGCCCGCGTGTATTCATATCTCCTCGGCGGCCCAGCGAGAAAGGTTGATTCTGATATAACTAAAAAATATAAAGTCAATTTTAAATCTATGAAGAAGTAATATGGTATCCGTTATTATTAAACCCTCGACGATGAAAACCAAGAAGTTCACAGCTATATTTTATGATGACAAGAAGAAGAAGATCAAGACCACTCATTTTGGAGCGAAAGGTTCAAGTGATTTCACCATACATGGAGATGAGAAAAGGAAACAAAGATATTTGGATCGACACAAAGCTAGAGAGAACTGGGAAGATTTCAAGAGTGCTGGTTCTCTAAGTCGTTATATTCTTTGGAATAAGAAATCCTTAAAATCCAGTATTGCTGATTACAAAAAGAGATTCAATTTAAAGAGTTTCCGTCAAGGGTAAATCCCTCAAAATATTCTATATTTTACTATGCTTTTTTTTCCATTGCTTTTTCGTTTTTACCCTTGACGAAAAAATAATGTTTTATATTATAATATGAGTTTTCAACATACAACATTGCTCGAATGTAACAGGGAGCAATCAGTCCAGCGTGGTGTTGAAGGAGACAATCATGCAATTTTTACAAATAGAATGGGTAAGGTTGTTGAACTAGATGTGGGTGATACAATATCTGTCAAGTCAGCTTTCATCAATAAGAGAGGTTCGGCAAATCCAAACAGTATAGAGTTCAAGGGTGAATCAATTGGTGTGAATGTTTCATTCAGACAAACAGCAACAGCAAAAGAAAGCCCAACCACTTATAGCCTAGATAACCGATACCCAACTATATCCCACAGATCTAATGACACGGCCAGAGCCGGTTCTGTATCAACCAAAACCAATCCATATTTAGCAAGTGATAGCCTTACCATGGCTGAAAATCATGGAGATATGAGTGATATAGCATTTAAGCAAATATTTACTGAAGAAGTAACCAAAGATATCAAAGATAATGAGATGTATTTAGAGACAGAATACTACCGAAATGCTGATGGTGGAAATTATACATTTTTGCCAAGAAGAAGTAAAAGGTTGAGTGGTGTTGATAATTCACATACCCCGCCTATTGCTAATTATTACGGGGGCCATAATCCTGCCACACAATATTGGGAGAGATGTGATTTCGATTGGGATTTAAACTCGGGAGGTGAAATAGGTACCGTCACTATACTATCACAAGGTGCCGACTTCACAACGAACCCACCACTAGGAAACGGTGATGTAGTTATCCCCGCTGGTTCCCTCACGACCAATGGAAACGGAACCGAGGCAAGTATAAGTCTACATGTAGAACTTGGTAAAGTGACCCGTGTGGATGTGATAAGCTCGGGCCATAATTACAGAGAAAAAGATTCGCTTGTTGTAGCATCGGGGATTGTTACGCCGGGATCATCTACGGATCCCTTAACTCTTGAAGTCGGTACAATAGCCGATGAGGTTATATATACTAAAGGGTCTAACTCAGGAATATGTCGGTATCAACCGGATTTATCTTACTCGTCGGGTTTGATGCAAAATATTCAAAATGGTTTGTTAAGATGTATGCTAATGGAAGATTATCATTTCGTGGGGCAAGGAATAACATACGGCCCCAATACAGCAAAGGCCCCACAACCTCAAACAAAAGCGAGCGTAGAGTATTATGATGAAGTTAAAAGTGATAAAACAAAAAGAAATAGTGCTAAAGATTTCGCTTCATTAAAACCTAAACACGATTGTTCTAGATTCTTCTTATTTGAGAGAGAATATGATTGGTTACAACAACCCGCAACTATCATCCAAAATACTGAAACGGGTATCACCAAAGAGTTGGAACCTTTTTACACTTTTATCGGGACATCGGGAATTGATAATGTATCAGTCGAAACTGATGGAGTAGGATATACACCATCAACCCCATTTCTTAATGTTGGAGCCACGGGTGGAACAGGAGCGGGAGCATTATTCTCCTTCGACACTAATGCTGACGGTTCTGTAAATATTGATACTTTGATTTTCACCGTTGAGAGTGGGGCAGGTTATAAAGTAGGAGATATTCTGACACTTGATAATGTAGGAAGTGCTACAACAGACGCTACTGTAAAAGTCGGGGCTGTTCGTGGCTCAAAAAGTAAAATAAACGGGGAGAATTGGTTTGAAAATGTAGACTTATCGGGTGGAGGTGAGATTCCATTTGATTTCCCAAATAAATTTAGACGATTACCAGCTCGTAGTCCAGCGTTGTTTCCGTATCTTAGACGGAGGGATGTGAACCATGTAGTTTTAGATAAAGGATATTCCACACCAGCAAGTATTTCCCAACAAATCACTAAGAAGTGTCAAGAGCAGACAACAAATAGTCCATATTTTCCATCAACACAAAATCAAGTGGATCCCGGACCAGCACAAAGTGTGTCGCAGGGGATAACGAACTACACAACAAATGTGGAAACCGGGTTTTATAAACCAATAGTGTCTTCCACCCTTAAAAATGCTGGGGAATATTTTAAGTCTACACTAAATAATGTAAAAGCTGCATTTTCATTTTGGAAAGCTCATCACAATATTTTGATTAAACGACCTGATATATATGAGGCGGGGATCAAGATAAATAACCGACTAGGAAATGTAAGTACATTTGCCGGACAATCAGCAAACCCACCCATTGATCCAAACAATCCAAGCGATAATGAATTAAGTTTATCAATACCGAATGTCATTAGAAATCAAATAAATTTCAGTGAAAGATTATTTAATAATACAACCGACCCCATTGTTACAAGCTGGGTTTATACAGAGACCAATTTGAAACTATTATCTGAATTATTCGACGCTCAAGGAAAACACCCCGAATTGTTTTATGATGAATCAAGAGAGTTTAATGCTAACCGACCATTTATGAATCAAGTGTATCCCGACTTTAACCCCGCCGGAGCCACTCCGGGGGCAAAGTTTGGTAATTTAGCATATGGGACCCCCGCTAGAATAACAAACAGCCGGTTTCTACACATGAATCGTTTTAATTATTTTAACGATTTGACAATCTTTGATGGTGGTAATCAATTTGATACATTAGGAAACGATGGATATGTTAAAATGAGTTATTCAACCGGCACAGGTGATGATGAGAGATTCTTTGATGCCGACCATAGGTCAATGGCTGTGTTTTTCCGCTATATGCCCGAGTTTAGAAATATTGAAACAACAGGAACAGATATCACAAGACTCTCCTATGGTTTTGCTACAAAGACGAGAGGTATAGGACTTGATCTAAAAACTTATGATTTCATAACACTTCACCCGGAATTAGTAAATGGTATTAGGCCCGAAGCATTTGTGAATCGTGGTGGATCTCGACCATTCACCACCGCTAGTGAAGAGTTTGAGGCTACTTGGGATCCGGCAAATATGGAGAAAGAAAAAACAATGATTGGGTGGGATTATCATTTCACTTCATGGGGAAATATTTTTATGATACAACAAGACGGACTACCAATTCAAAGTTTTGATGGGGTTACGAAACCATCGTATCCTATAGGTGGTATTTTTTATAATAGAGATCCAAGTGAATTCGATGATACGGCTTTGGGTTTCTTTAATAATGTGGCTGATTTGATAGATCAAAGTTATATAGGAACAAACAACATCGCTTGTGCTTTTGATGAAGTTAGTAATCGTTTCGGTTGGGAGTATTTACACAATCCAATATTTGAGGGTAACCCCGAGGACGCTGGGTCAACTGATTTCAAGTTTGTAAAGGAGGGAGACAATGAAGTTCCAACGGCTCAGACAAGTGTTGCTATCAACCCAAATGCTGATAGTGAGGTTTATAAAGTAAATCCAAGACCTTATAAATGGGTGTGGAATAATGATCTAGCCCCTTACATAGTACAGACGGGGGTTCTTGATTCTTTTAATCAAGGAGATACAAAAGGAAGAGTGGAACTTAATCCAATGAATAACAATTTCGTCCCATGGAAGATTTATGATTCACAATGTGGGGTGGCTATTGATTTCGGGAAAACAGCAAGGATCAATCCTGATAATTTCCAGTTAAGCCAAGAGGAAGCATGGAACCGCTCATTGCTTGGTATCTTAGGTTTTACATACGAACAATTCAACCCTGATATAGTAAGTTCTAAAAATAACTCATCAGCAAGAGTAAGCACACGGAATCTAACCGATTTATCATTCCCATCTACAAATAGCCGACCAAAGGGAACTGATACAAACCTTTATGTGATGAATGAATATGGAGCAGTTCAATACAATACTCAAATGCCTTATGCTTTAAGAGTGAATATCATAGGGATGGATGCAACGGCTACTGACCCAGCGGAACCACCGAGAGTGTATAATTTAGCCTCGGCTAGTAGCGGAACGATAGCCGATCCGTTGCCTTGGTTATATCTTCCACCGGTTGTTGTTAAGACAGAATCCATTGTGATTGAGGCTGTGTCTCTTCCAAGAGTAGCGTTGTTTCCATATATGACAATAAGAAGTGATATCATAACACCACAGAAATATATTGGTGGCCGAAATTCGGGATTGAGTCTTCCTGTGATTTCGGTTGTCAATAAGATAAATGCCGATAAAGATTATATACAAATGGAAGGATCTTCTGATACTTTTATGGTTACAGAACCATCTAGTTTCAGCAGTATCACAACAGCAATCATGGATCCCGATGGCTCACTATCATTGCTCGATGAAGGCTCAGCCGTTATCTACAAGATTACGAAAGCTGACAATCTCTCAAGATACAACATTGTTGCAGAGTTTGAGAAACTTTTGAATAAAAAATAAGTAAAAATAAAATGATTGATACAATATAAATGTCAAGTTACGAAGAAACCCCCGATGCACCAGCACCTTCCCCAGCACCAGCAAAGAAATCCCGAAAGGGTGTCGGTGCTATGAGCGACCAACAGAAAACACAATTGAGAAAGCACATGGCTAAAATGGAGAAAGCAGGGATGAGTAAAGCAGAGATGAAATCCCATCGCATGAAGATGATGGCCCGTATGAGGAAAGGAATGACCGTTCAGAAAAGCCACAATGATATCAAGAAAGCATCTTCCAAGTAAAACCCGTCAAGGGTAAATGTTGTAAAATATTCAATATAACACACACTCTTTTTTATAAACTTTTTGAGAGATTTACCCTTGACGGTTTTTTAGTCAAAGGTTACTTTGAACTCTCCTTTTGAAACTTTAAACTGAAACTTGTTCTGTGCTTTAAGTTTCTGTTTAATCTCTAACTCTTTAATAATATGGTCGGGAATATGTGGATCTATCGTCTCCGTTTTTTGTGGATATTGATTAAGTTCTTTGAGAGCCTTGCGAACCGAAGGAACACCTCCGTACTTCTGAATGTATCGGGCGTCTTTATAAAGCTCATGTATATCAGTATAATCTGTCAACTCAACACAGTAATTGTTTCGACAGAAGTGCTTGATCTTCTTACAGATATGAATGACATGACCTTTCTTCTTGATAGTCAATAGTTTATTTGGATTAGGATTAGTCAAGTAAAGCTTCAACTCAATCACATTTGTGAAGGGTAAATATAAGCTAGGTTTAATGAAATCAAGTTCAGACAATTGATAAAGGAACAATGCAGACAATTCAATCTTCCGGTATTGTTTAGGATTGCTGATGGATATTCCTAAAAGCTGGATCAGTTTACATATCTCATTCTTGCTGTGTGATTTGTGGATAATCATTATAAGTTATACAAAGAAAAAAAAAATCTACATATAACCTATATGACTTATAAAATAGTTTATGCTGATCCCCCGTGGAATTATACAGCAACCGGGCAATCTATACCATCAAGAAGCAAACAGGGACAACCCTACAAAGCTATGAGAATGATAGATATATTTGATTTCAAATTACCCGATACGGAAGATGATTGTGTTTTGTTTATGTGGGCCACCGCCCCATTATTACCCGAAGCCTTATACACAATAAAATCATGGGGGTTCGAATACAAGACTGTTGCTTTCACTTGGATAAAGAAAAACAAGAAACAACAAGATACCAATTTTTGGGGCATGGGTTCTTGGACTAGAAGCAATCCCGAATATTGTTTATTAGCGGTTAAAGGAAAACCTAAAGCAGTATCTCATTCAGTGCATTCCGTAATAGAAACACCGATTGAGGCACATAGTAAAAAGCCCGAGATAGTCAGAGAGAAGATCGTGGAGTTATGTGGTGACATATCAAGAGTTGAGTTGTTTGCTAGAAGCAAGACAAATGGTTGGGATTCATTTGGAGATCAATTAGATTAAGTCTTTGTAATGATGAAGCCAGTTGCATCATCTTCAAGTAATTGATTGAGTTTCATTAAACCAAGGAAGCATCCGACAAAATGTCTGTGATCTTCACTTGATACTTTAAGTTTATTCAGTCGTCGATAATGGAATATATCTAGATATCCTTTCATGATTGGTATTTGTTGTTGTAGCTTCCTGTTGTTTTTCAGTCCGCTCATTATAAGTCGGTTACCTAGTTCCATGATATCATCAGGATATCTTGTCTTGTATTTAGAAATCAAGAGGTTCTTATAATGAAATGTGATGTATTGTCTATTACTCATTATATAATAAATCTTATATTCTTCTCTTTATATGCTTTAAATCTGTTATTATGTCTATTTTACTACTATTTAAAGAATAAATCAATTGATTTATGTTCTTTTTAAGTGCTTTTTAGTAATAAATCAAGTTCTTAAGTAGTAATAAAGGCATAATTCAAGATTATCGCTACTTAAAGTAATGAATGAAAGCCATTATCGTCTGTTTTGACTTGTATTGTTTCAGTGGCTACTTCATTATCTGAATACTCTTCTTCTTCGCTCGATGATTCTGTTTCATAATTCAAGTCATCGTTGTTTATTAGATTCTTAAATACTTGTAGTAAATCAGCCCTGTCTTCTAGAACCATGCAAATCTCTTGGTACATATCAATCAATTCTTCATACTCAAATACTGGGGAATCAAAACTCATTTATAACTATACATAGATTTTATTTTTGAGGAAATGACCGTGCGGATAATTATTGCAGATTTTTTATCTATTGTATATATAAATGGCTAAATACTTAGGATCATACATCTACTCTATCAAGTGCAACACAACTGGATTGATTTACATAGGCTCATCAATAGAACCCATGAATGTCCGTTTGAGTAAACATCTCACAGACTTGAGAGGATATATGGGTATCAACGGAAATAAGCCAAGAGCTTATAGATCATCATTTGAAGTTTTATTCAATGATAACTATGAAATGAAAAAGATAGAAGACTATCCTTGCGAGAACAAACACGAACTTGAAATCCGTGAGGGTCTCCACATATTAAAGAATGGTAGTTGTAATAAACGACTGCCCTGTAAATTAGACAAGGACCTTTATGATTTGGATTCACTGCCCTCTTTGATATAAACCTTATTCATGGTCTCAACTGAGTGGCCGGTTACTTCTGACATTGCTTGCTGTTCTTTCACCATATCACCGAACTTGTGGCTCAATACTATTTTACGGAGCATCGTTGTCGATACACTCTTCCCGATATATTTTTTTGAATATTTAATCAGCAACTGACTGATTTGATTTCTTGATAATGCTTTCCCTGTGCTTGATTTAAACATCACGCCCATCCCGTTGATTCTTAGATATGACCGAATTAGCTTCTCCAAGTCTTTTGGTACATCAAACCTTAACTCCTCATATTTGGAACTAGTCTTGAACTTATTGAGAACCATAAACATCTTGGTTTTCTCAACTACCAAGTAGTTCTTTGCTTTCTTATCCTCAACACTTAATTTGTTGTAGGCCCGTTTCGTGATTGATTCCATCTCGGCTAGATCGTTCCTCATGGGGAGACGGATATGGATTTGATAGATGATATATATTTGTAGGAGCATCTTGTCCTTTGCTGTCAATTCCTTCTTCTTAAAACCTTTCAGGTCATCACCCATCTTGTTTATCATCTTGACTAAATCTTCATAGGGAATGAAGTTCTCTTTCTGTTTATCAGATATCTTCCCGGTAGCATTCTCGTCCTCGTATTGTTGATTCAGTGTGTCCCGTTTGTCTAGATATATTTTTAGAAGTTTGTCATACTTCTCATCATGATTGAGAGCCATTAAGAGAACGATAATAGCATTCAAGTAGTTCCTCACTGTTGTGAAATGTTTGTCTCCTATCTTCTCCAAGACTGCATCTATATCCTTTAAGAAGTCGTAGTTGTCTGTGTCGAACAACTTTTTCAATTTAGTAAGGTTTGCTATGTACGATTTGAGGGTGCTGTCCTTGATAGAGGGCCGAGCCTTCTTGATTGTTTCGGGGAGATTTTTGACTTCCATTTATACATTATACAAGATTTAAATTCTTAAGTTTAAACTTTCAAAAAACCGTCAAGGGTAAATCTCTCAAAAAGTTCAAGAAAAAGAGTGTGTGTTATATTGAATATTTTACAACATTTACCCTTGACGGGTTTTGATGCGGATAATCATTTAAAAGAATATTATTATCTATTATATAATATACAATGGATCAAACTGAGATATTCGACAACGACAAACTTACAAAGATCATTGAAGCATATAAGAAACGACGGGATAGAGACAAGGCTAAGTATGAACGGAAAAAGAATGATCCTAATTTCGTTCAACAGAATAGAGCTAGAGCAAAAGCACACTATCAAGCACATTACAAAGATATCAAGAAATCCAACTATGAAACAAATAAAGAATTGAACCAATGTAAAAGTTTGTTCTATTATTACCGGAAGAATAACAAGGTGGATGAATACATTAAGAAATATCCTGAGAAGGTTGAAATACTCGCCAATCATGGGTTCGTTGTTGCTTCGGGTTCGGGCTGAGGCTCCTGCTTCTCATCATCACTTTGATAAATAATTACCTCTTTTAATCCATTACATATGATTGGTTTTCTAACATTCGGATAGTCAGCATGAAACTTCTTGTTGAATACTGCAATGATGTCCCTATCAATATTCGGTGATGATTCAAGTAATCGGTCATATTCTGCACGAGATACTTTTAAGAAATCCCGGCAGTTTTTTCGTTTCTTATCTTTCAAGGCTAGTTCAATTTGAATGTTACGAGCAAACTTAGACCAACTCACACATGAGATCCTATGGTTCTCATAAATCTCAGCATACTTAAGGAAGCTAAGAAGCGTCCCAAGTATTCCACAAGCTATGTTGAATCCCCCAACAATAGCAGTTGCTGTTGATTTGCTTTCTTGTGGTACATACGAATCCATCCCAAAATTAGCTGTCCCGGTCAATGTTGATATTACAATGATCGGTATGGATATGTTGTGATATTTCCTCTTGTATTTCCGTTCTGAATAATCGTGGAGCCATGAATAGCATAAACCGATCTCACCCCATTCTGACAATAATTCCTCTATCTCGTTCGACCATTTGTCTATTTTCGTATCAGGCAAACTCCTCGGTGTTTTTAGATCCATAGCGTCCATATTAAGTTATAAGGAGATTTTGTTTTTTTGAGATACATTTTAAAATCTCCATGAATCATATATGGAGAAACATTCTCAACGGAAAAAGAACATTGAAATATTAGAAGACATTCACCTTGCTTTAAAGGGACTTCTAAGTGAAACCAACCAAATGAAGAATGACATTCAATATATCAAATTAAGACTTGACGCTGAGCGGAAAGTCCGTGAAGACAAAGCAAAGGCCGAACCCATTGAAACGGGCTGGCGTTTGTGGTGATTTTCTCTATTCTTTTTTTAACTTTTTATCTTTTTGATTTTTTATATTTAAGTTTAATATAAAATGAGCGGAACTTACTGGAGCGTAGGAGACAAAGTGAATATCAAGCAAAGTGATATTGAGATCAAGTGTGAAGGAGCCGATGAGTTTGAAGAGAACCAAGTTGTGGGTATTTTCATTCCCCCAAGTGTTTCTCTGTATTCCGGAAAGGATACAACCTTAAACTTTGATGTTCTGATAGAACATGATACGAGTGCAGCAACTGAACTTCCCACTAAACTGGTTCTAGACAGCATCACCGGGGCGAACGGCCTATTCTCTAAATGTGTTGTGTATGCTGGTAATAGAACCCAAGTAATTGAAACACTGGACCACTATTCGTCTTTTGTTTCGGTTAAATATTCGTATGATACAAATGATTCTATGAGATCTCGCCGGGCTGTTGTCGAAGGCTGTGGTGAATGGCTACCTTCGTCCCGTGGAACTCTTGGAACTTCTAAGTCGGTTCAAGCCAATCAAATGTATTCTCCTTTCATGGAACAGGCTAACCGAGAGAAAGCACCAACGACGACACTAGATGCTAACAATAAACCGGGTTTCATCAAAGCATCGGTATCCATTCCTATCCATATGGGTATGTTTGCTAATAACTCAAAGGCTGTCCCGAATGTCCTTCTGAACGGAACTTACATTGAATTTACATGTGAATCAAATGCTCGTGTCCTTCGTGTCCTTGACAGCACGGCATCGGTCAGGCGACTTGCACTCAACCCAGTATTCTACGGTGTTGACACTGCTGGATCAGGATTCTTAGCAACTGATGTTGCTACCAGCACTTTATCACTCGCAGGTGCTGGTTATACCGTCTCCACGGCTTTCAATGATACAGCAACAACGGGCGGGAGCGGATCAGGGGCAACCTTTGATATTACAAGCGATGGTAGTGGAGCTATTGCTACGGCCGTTCTCAATAAACCCGGAATTGGATATACAGCTGGAGATGTTCTTACTTGTCAAAATGTTGGGAGTGCTACAACGAATTGTCAAATCACTATCGACACAATAGGTGCTACATCAACATCTCTTTTCACCACGGGCCAAAACTCACAAATCAATCCCCAGCATTCACCATTTCAAATCGGGCAGGAACTCTCTTGTGTAAATCTCAGCTCTGGGGACAAAGCAACATTCACTCCTCCCCTTGTTGTTTCTAGCATTGAAGCTGGTGGTGGTACAGGTATAGATCATCCAGTTAAGTATGGTTTTTCTGCTTGTCAATCTGATAAGGATATCACCTCAACTCTTGCGGGTGCTGATAAGGTATCCATTAGCAATCCCGGTGTGGGATACACACCCAACACTGTATTCAAAGCAGTAGCACAGCAAGGAGCAACGACCCCAGCTGGTGGAACCGGAGCAACTTTCAATGTATACACCGATAGTGCTGGCGTTGTTGAAAGTGTTGTTGTGGTATCACCGGGTTCGGGATATGCAAAGGATAATCTCATCTCTCTTGCGACTGGAACTGGTGGAGCAACTACCGATGCGGTGATTAAGGTTGAAAGTGTGGTCTCTATTCCGGAATGGGTGCTTGTTGCTAAACAAGGAGCATTGGCTACTGCTAAATACAAGCTCTCTAAGGTCCGCCTCGTTGTGAGACAACTAGAAGTCCCCGGATACGAACAATCAGTAATCAAGAAGATGAAATCGGGCGGTCAAATATTGTATGATGTCCCCTCGGTCGCTTGTGTGATCGGTTCAGCAACGAAGGGAGAACTACAAACAGCACTATCCATTCCTTGCGAACATGCTAAGGCCCGATCAATCATTTCAATGCCTACGGATAACAACAAGATTTACACAATGGCTGAGAATGTGGATAGTGATTCAACCTATTTGATTGATACATTAGAGTTCAACCCCAAGAGCACTACACAGGGCGTGGATCATTTCTCTGATAGAAGTTCTGTCTCGGGGATTGGTGATTTCCTAACCTCCTACAATTATATCATCGACCAAAAGATCGTGCCTTCTCGTAAAGTGTCAACTGCTAAATCGTCTAGCCGTGATAAAGGCATGAATATGGACCACATCGTTGAGCTTGAAAAATCCATCAATCAATCTCATGGTATGGTTGCTCGGTGTTTCTCGTCATTCAAGTCCAACTTCCTGCTTGGTCGTGCTCTAACCCTTGATGAGAATACCATATATGATGGTCGTGGGAAAGACATCCGGCTTGTGTGCCGTTACGAAGAGGCTACCACGCCACAGAAGAACAAGCTGTGGAAACACTTTATATCCCACACGAAGACTCTACAGATTGAGGGAGCCAACATCAATGTCATGCAATAAGGACAAAACACAGATTTAAAATATTGTATAAGATAAATGACTCAATATTTAGAAGGGGACATTCACGAGGTTATCAAAACAATTGAGGATGACTCTATAGATTTCATATATACAGACCCACCATTTGGTACAACCAAAGCAAAGTGGGACAAGCCATTAAGATGGGAAGAATTATTCCCTGACATGTGGAGGGTTCTGAAACCAACGGGTGTGATATGTTTATACGCTAGTATGCCGTTTACTTATGAACTGTTAAAATATGAAACACCGAAGTATCACTATACATGGACCAAGAACAATTCAACGGGATTCTTTCAAGCAAAGTTTCAACCATTACGAAAGAATGAAGAGATATTTGTGTATTACAAGAAGCGTGGTACATATAATCCTCAAATGATCGGCACAGAGTTTCACCCGAAACGAAATGTCAAGTATGGTGGAAAAAACGGATATTGGGGCGAGAAGGGAATAAACAAGGCTAATGAATACAATCATGAAGAAGGACACTTCGGGAGATATCCGGACACCATTTTGAATTATCCGGTTCGTAAGGATAAAACTGGTATTACAAGAACTGACGATCATATCGATTATTTCATCAAGACATACACAAATCCCGGTGATACAATATTGGATATGACGAACCATACCAAATATGTCGGTCTTCGTTGTGGATTATTGGAAAGGCAATACATGGGTGTGGATCTAGTGCAAACTTAAAATGTCGGGATTTTTAAACAATTAGGATGGATACTTCAAGTATTTCCGTCAAGGGTAAATCTCCCAAAAACTTCTATATTTAACACATACTTTTTCTTGAATATTTTTGAGGATTTACCCTTGACGGTTTTTCGTTGATGCGGTCAATTTCCTCAAAATTATTATCTAAGCTATTATATAATGGGAACAGACAAAAAAGCACTTAAAAACAATTCAAGTTATATATTTAACAGAGAAGACAAAATGACGGATTACTCAAACGGAGACACTATCACCTACGAATCCACTGAATACACAATCACTAAGGTCATCTATGGTGAACCGGACCCTCACACTTGGGCTCCAAGGATGTCATATGATCTAGTAGACAAGGACGGCAACACTCAAATACGGGTGAAGCCCTATCAAATGAAGCTGATTAAAAAGGCAGAAATCCTTAAAGTTAAATCTCCAAATAAAAATCTTGATGATAACATGAAAGACCAACTTATTTCACTCAAATCCTTCAAGGGTCAAACAAGTTTTAATGCAAAAGTCTCGGCTCTACAGGGTTCTAAATCAAAGATCTTGAAAGTAATGACACCCGGTAAGAAGCGATGGTTGTTTGAATGGACTGACTACCAGTCTAAGATCAAACCATTCTACGACATTGATATATTTACAGAAGACGAAGCAGAACATCAGAAGCTCCAAGTTTCTCTTCTAGAAGAATGGACCCAGCGTCTCACACAATTATACCCCGACGGCAACATCTCTGTTGCTACATCTCACGGCCCCAAGGTTAAAACCGGAACCAAGAAGAAGGTGAAATACACCATCAACGGGTTTGCTATCTCATTCCATTTCATCGTCAACGGATATGAAACAACGATTCCTCAATTGAGGGAGTTTAATGAAACTAACAATCTCTATGACTTCACAGGGTGTGATAAATCAGTGTATCGTGATGGAGGCAATATGAGACTTCTTTACTCATACAAGTTTCACCCGGATAATCGACAAAAGGTCCCATACAATAATGCTGACAAACCCGAATCTCACTTGATTCAATCCAATTCATGGAGTAACACCGACTTCAAACCTATCAACCTATCCCCGCCTGTTTCACCGGTACCCAAACCAGCTGAGGAAGTTGTTGAGGACGACGATGATGACATTGAAGTCCCCGATGAAATCATCAAGGTCAAGAAACCCACCTACGATCTAGGTGAAGTTGCACGGATTATTGAAGCGATATCTGTTGATGAAATCCTCGACGAATACAACGACTATCTGTATGTCGGTATGGCTCTCCATAATATCACCAACGGAGACGAAGTGGGACTGGGATTGTTTAAGAAGTTTCATTCGTGCTATAATAATGTGGAGGGAACCAAACGAAACCCAGCACAGAAATGGAAGTCCTTTGGACTATCTGATAAAACCAACAAACTTGGTATCACAACTCTCCGCAAGTTTTATGAGAAGGTCAATCCTGTAAAGAATATGACACTTCAATCTGTATTCATGTCCGGCGGTGATGATCTCAAATCCAAGAAGACTAAGATGCTGAAGGAGATGAATGAACGGCTCATCTTCGTGAAGGAGACGGGTGACTATATCATTCTCGATAAGAAACCGGTTACACTTGAAGACGGCACTAATATCATGAAGCCTTGCTGGTATCTCAAAACACCCAGCAAAGCCAAGGATCATTTCAACAAGGAAAAGTTTTCGTACACATACACCGACGAAAACGATAAGACCAAAGAAATCAAACTCAACCCGTTCAATGTGTGGTGTGAATGGATTGAACGGCGTGAAGTCCGTGCTATTGGGTTCGATCCCAAACAGAAGAACAATCCGGATATTTTCAACCTATGGAACGGGTTTAATATCAGCAAGGAAGTAGCTAACGGATATGACCCGGTATTGGCTCAACCGATATTGGATCATATCAAAGAATTATGGTGTAAAGGCAATGAAGATCATTACAACTATGTTCTGAATCTGTTCGCCCATTACATTCAAAAGCCACACATCAAGACGGGTGTTCTCCTTGCACTGAAATCCAAGCAAGGAGGAGGCAAAGGAATCATCTTGGCAAAACTGGGCCAAATCATCGGCGACGATCATTATTGTCAAAACAGCAATGCTAAGTTTCTGTTCGGTGATTTCAACGGACAACTAGAAGGTAAAATCCTCATCAATCTTGATGAAGCCTTTTGGGGTGGCGATAAGGCCCTTGAAGGTGTTGTCAAGAACAAGATTACCGAGCGACGACAAACCATCAACAAGAAGAACAAGGAGAACTATGTGATTGATGATTATGCTAACTACATCATCACAACCAACAATGATTGGTTCGCCGGTACAAGTGAAGATGATAGGAGGCATTACTGCTTGGAACTTCACAACAAAATCTCAGGCAGAATGAATAAAAAAACAAAGGAGTATGTCAAGCCGGTCTTGGAGGCCCCTGCGGAGGCATTTGCTAATATCCTATACAATCGGGATATCAGTGATTTCTGCCCGAGGATCTTTAAGAAAACTGACCTGCTCCAAGAACAGGTGGAGAGGAACTGGAACTCAGTAAAGGTTTGGTTTCATCAAACACTTAGAGATGGAGGATTCACAGACAAGAACCACAAGGATGGATTCTGCACTTGGAATGATGTGCCTAGAAAAGAAGACTTCGGCGGATGTGAAGACTATGGTGCTTGTCAGAAAAAGAACAAGAAGACAGGCGAGGAGCGTGTCATGTATTATAAAGATTATCTGTTTGATGTTTATAATCAACAGTCAGCCGACGGCAGAAAGTTCAGCCGTGAAGCATTTTACAGGGAAATCAAAAAGAATTGCTTGGGTGATCTCTATGTTGAGACGAGGCCCAATGCTAAGGCAGGGGTTAGGCTGACCTATGTGATATTACCGGATATCGATAAGACACGAGAGAACTGGAACGACCATCAAGAATACGACTATCAATGGGACAATGATGATGAATGGGAGTGATTACTTCTTGGTTCGTCTAGGTTTCGGGTTCTTGTTCCGTTCCTCTACCGTCTTCCTATATTTTTCCTC
>Ga0181390_1000485_pt1 | contig 18163 bp, 15 predicted proteins | sample 13SPOviralmetaG_FD_130085 | JGI IMG/M metagenome (GOLD analysis project Ga0181390, IMG submission 130085) | Marine viral communities from the oligotrophic San Pedro Time Series (SPOT) site, San Pedro Channel, CA, USA - 13 SPOT_SRF_2010-07-21 | ecosystem: Environmental > Aquatic > Marine > Strait...
AATTGTTGATCTCCTTTTGTATACCAATAAGCTGTAGATGATTGGTTTTTAGATTTAGCATTTGAGTTTATAGTTAAAAATTGTATACTTCCTCCTAATAAATTATAATCTCCTACTTGAATTGTTTCTAAATCAACAAATTTAGTATCTGTAGAGTTAACACTATCAAAAGATACTGCCATTTTTCTATTTGGTGAAAATGTTGAAGATACTGTTTTTTTATTTCCATTAGAACCATCTATATCTACTGACTCTGGTAGTACTAGGATTTTTTGGAAATCTAATGAAACTGAAATTAATGAACTAATAGTAAATTCACGAGAATCATACAAATTAAATTGTTCAAATGATCTATCAAAACGTGCTATATATGCTGGATAAGCATCAATAACTGATTCTTTTCCATATGAAATATCTCCAGCCCAACTACCAGTTGTTCCATCTAAGAACTCAACTGCAACACTTGAAGAAACTCCACTTCTACCTTTATTATAAGGTTGAGTTTTTAATGATTTAACTGGTCTTACACTTCCAGATGGTGTAAACTTATTATATGTTAAGGATTTTAATTTTGTTCCTCTATATGTAGGATTTAAATGTGATAATGCTGTGTAATTACTTTCAGGAACAGTTGCATTTTCTACTACTAATATAGGAGATGAGGCGGAAAATGGATTATATGTTACATCTATAATAGTTTGTCTATTTTCAGGATAAGAATCATTATAATAATCTAATACATAATGTCTTTTATTTGGTCTACTTTCAGTTACATTATTATTTAAAGGATTATAATCAGAAGTTTCAAATATTATACTTTGAGTATTATATATGTTAAATGAACCAGAAGTTAGAGGATTATAGTTATTTATAACGTTTAAATCCCAAGGAATTAAAGCTTGTGTTTCTTCATATATTCCTCCTACTCCTTTAATATTAAAGTTTGTAAGATTACCTATTAATCCTCTTTCAATAAACATCATTAAAGAGTATGAATAATGAATATTATTCCATAAATCATTGTTTTTAACAGCAGCTGAGTTATTTCCAGGAGTGATTTCTGGGGGAGTAAACATAAATGAAAATGTAACTGCATTATTCCCAAAATTATTAAGATATGCTCCATCTGGTGTAGGGGTTCCATTTATAATAGCATCAAAAGATCCATTTTGAGATCCTGCGTAATTATCAACTGCTAAACCATAAAAATGTACACTATCAGCTCCATAACCTATAATAGGAGATAAACCTACACCACTACCTACTTGACTTTGGAAACCTATATATACATCATAAGAAATTTCATATGTTTGAAAAGGTATAATTGTAAAGTCTGTTATTTCTGTAAAGTAATTATTAGTATTATTAACGAGAGTATTAAAATCAAAGGAATTTACTGAGGTTGCTGTTACTTGTCCAAGATTATTTACATCATGAGCAGTGGTAAAATCAATAGTAGGTTGAGTACTAGAAAGTGTTTCTGAAGGTAAAACCTTATTATATGGGTTAGATTGTGTTAATAATGTTTCTAAAGCACTTCCACTATATTCACCATCATAAAATTCTTCTTGAAAACTATTTACTTCAGGAATTGATCCTAATGTGGTTATATTATTTTCTAAGTAAGCTTGAGATGATGGATTTATGGATGACGAAATATCCATTATATCAAAAGTAGCTATTCCCCCAGGATTAGTATACTCATATGTTTTAAATATAACACTTGAAAGTGATATAGGGAAAACATTACTAAGATTATGTGCAAAAATAGTAATTGATTCTTCAGGAAGTATATCTATTAAAGGTGTAATACTAGTAACACTTCCTACACCTGTACCTGTTCCTTTAGCTAATTCACCCCTTAATGATGAAGAAACTATTAATTCAAATGATGTAGCAAAAGCACCCACACCATAAAAAGCTAAATGACATTTAACTGGTTTTTTAGATTTTATATATCTAGTATTAGTTGGATCTGTTTCTCCAAAATCATTACTATACTCAAAGTAAAAATCATGAAGTGAACTACGATTAGCAGCTAAATCACCAATATTTATATATGCTTTGGGGGCTATTCCAACAGAACCTATTGTTTGAAGTACAAAACTTCCTGATTGGGTAGATAAAACATTATATTCATTAACACTTCCTCCTGCTCCACCTTCAATATCTACAGTTTCAATACTACCAGTTAATTCTAAATTTTTAGTTGTTAAAGGGATATTTTGAGTAGCATAAGATTGCGTAGTAACTATATCCATTTGTGGTTCTCGGTACCTGTTACGTTCAAGCATATTTTGTTTAATTACAATGCCTGTAGACACACTAGTACGTGCTGGTACATAATTTTTTATTGCATTAAATAATGAAACATCAAAATATTTTATTAGTCTTAAATAGTCAAATATATCACTTCCTACATATTTTCTAAAATAATCATCTGCTATTTTATCTAATTCAGGATAAGTTAAAGATGATTGAGATCTAAATCTAGGATCTGCAATTGCACTTTGTATTGCTCCATATCCTAATGTTTGAATTATATCATCATTAATTTCATTTTGAGGAGAAAAAGCAACTTCTAAACTATTAATATTTTCTGTATAGCTTTGGCTTATAAATGGATCTTTTTGTATACTTACTATATTTGATAAACCTGTTCCAAAATTTAAATTACTTGTTGATTGAATTTTATTTGAAATTCTATTTCTAATTCCAATTGAAGGTTGATCTAAAAAGTATGTTTCTACATTCTGTTTACTATATGTTCTTTTTACTTGATTAGCTTCATATCTAATAAAATAACTTGAGGTAATTGTACTATCTACAGGATTTATAAATGATCCTGTTATATATTCAGGTGCTGATGCTGTAATAGCTGGGTGAGATGAACTTATTATTTCTTCATGTTGTAATAATGAAGAGGCTGTAAAGAAACTTTCTAATTCATTTCCTAATGGAGCTCTAAAGTTAACTATATCAAATGAGGATTCAGATCCTGTAATTCTATTACCTTCAATCGATTCAGGATTCATAACAGTATCATTAAATACTGATTCACTTATGTCATTAGAATAATATCTAAATTCTTGAAAAGATCCTGAAAATCCATATCCTGCTTCATTTGTTATAAACCCAGTTGTTCCTACTCTTGAACCATTTAATCTACCTCCTATATAAACCCCATCAACTGCACCGTCTGTACCAAACTTATTCCAACCATGATTTATAGATTCAGATATATAACCCCCATATAAAGCAGTACCATAAAGATCTGTTCCATATACACCCCCAGCGGAGGGATCAAAATTAGATATTGTAGTTGAACCTTCAAATCCTATACTATTACCATCTTGACCATCATATAATTTATTTTTAGCATATAAAGTATAAGTAGTAATGGAATTATTTGCATTAGAATGATTATCTCTTTGTAAAAGAACTGTCCACCAACCTTTATCAAAAAATGGTAGATAAATTGGATCAGAAATTACTGTTCCACCATCTTGTACAGATGCAGACATTATAACTCTTAATTCTCCATAATCTACATAATCACTATTTGATGCCCCTGAATATGAACCAGATGTTGATCCTGTGTAAAATAATGCTATACTCCAATCAAATTCATCATTATCTATTCCATTTGATTTTTTAACTGCTAAAGATTGACTAGCAAAACCATCACCTGCATATGAAGAAGAAGGAAAACCTGTTGTTTTAAATCTAAATCCTACTCCATCAGGGACAATATATTCTGTTTCTGCTATATAATTTCTTTCTAAAGGCATCCAAGGTACTACTGCTGATGCACTGGCCCTATAAGAATTAGCTACAGGGGTATATGCGTAACTATATCTTTGGTACCATAAATCATAATCATCAGTTTCATCTTTATTTTTACCTCCAAATTCACTAATTCTTAAAATAGTACTTGGTATTCCCCAAATATTAATTAATTGTCTTAAACCTGCTATTGTTCCTTTCTTTTTAACAAGATAAGCCATATTATGATAAAGACGTTTAAATATTTCTTTACTTACTTTGTCTATAGGATAAGGAAAACCTGCTGTTACTAATTGTTCTACATAATCTTCCCAAGAATAATTTTCTTGCCAATAGTTAGTAACAGTTCCTTTATTTATAGCTATATAATTTGTTATATATTCGCTGCCAGTTGGGGGAACATAACTACCATCATCATTACCAATTAAACCTATAAAATTATCTTGGTTATTATAATTATTTCCAAATCCAGTATATCCTAAAGATGTAATAACATCATCTGCTAAAGATAAAGGAACACCTTTATCTAGTTGATTTGTAGTATTTAACTTTTCTGTTACTGCCTTTGTATATAACCATAATTCATCAAATGACTGTCCAACTAAATTACAAAATTCAACATAATTGTCATTGTCATTTTGTTCAGTAATAAAAGTAGGAATTGTATAATATAACCAATTTTCATTGTTTTCATCATATGCAGAAGCTGAATATACCATACCCCCATAATATTGATTTAAAGTATTATCACTACCTAACCAGGTTTTAACCTGAGTGCTAGTAACATCTAATAATTCAAAAGGATATGTTTTTCCTGATGAGGTATCTTTAGGGTATGCATCTGAGCTAGTGTTATAATATTGATAATATTCAAATCCATCAAAATTCTTTATTTCATCTTCAATTTTAGTCCATAATGAAGAAATACTAGATGATACAACTGATGCATTTGATGCTGTTGTTGCATTTAATAATCTAATATCATTTTCATAAGTTTGGATATTTGTTACTTTAGTAATAAAATTATTTACTCTTGATTTTGCTGATGAAAAATTTATAAATTCATCAAATGAAGCAGATGAGTAATTTGGAGTTAAATTTATTCCTTTTCTATTTAAAACATTTACTAATTCATCTTTTGATGCTGATGATTTTGTTTGTATTAATTCGTCTTTATTTTTGTAAATACTATCTCCATTAGTAAAATCTCCAATATTTAAATTAGTATTAGGACCTCTTAATTTAATATTCTCATCAGGAATATTAATATTTTCATTAAATATTACTTGATAAGCTAAAGATTCTGCTGTTTTAGTAAAAACATATATTTGATCATCTACTTTGTAAATTGGAGGTAAACCCTCATATAATTTTATTAAAACTGATGTTTGGGGATTTTCTTCATCATTGGAATCTCCTATATCAATTTTTGTATTTACTCCAATAAAATTCTTATTATTACCAAATGAAATATAAAATTCATCAAAATATTCTGCTGATAGTAGTTGTTGTTGAAACTTTATAAAAGAAGATTGAATATCATCATTTGAAATAAAGTTTGACTTTAATCTTATTTCTGTTCTATCAGATGATATTTCAGATATATAATAAGTATCATCAATAGAAGAACTTAATTCATTATTTACAAAATTATAAAACGCTTTTAATTCTCCATTAGAATATCCATTTTCTAAAACATCTCTTTCAGGAGTTATATTAATTATATTAGTACCTTCAGCATTAGGATTAGAATTATTAACTATAATATAATCAGTGTAATTATAATCAGCATATTCTACTTTATTTTGAGCATTATATATAAAAAATTCTACATTATTAACATTTTCAATAAAAGATCCCGAAAATTCTTCACTTGGTATTATAGCTTGTGAAGATAACTCAAACCCATCATTTAAAAAACTTGATGGGTTTAAAGTGGAAATGGATGATGAAACTTCTATTAATGCCATTATTTTGTTTTTACTTTTTTATTAATCTCTACCCTCATTTAATCTGTCAATTTCTTCTCTTGCAGCAAATACATTACCTATATCTATATTTAATTGTAAATTTTGTTCTCTTAATTCTGTTATTTCATCTAATAAAGCTTGTATTTCTTCTTGATTTGCTTTGTAGTCTACATACTCACTACTTTGTTCTATTAATGTAGTATGTGAGTTAGGTCCAGTTTTAGGTATTAAAAAGAATAAATTATTATACACAGTAAAAAAATCTCCTGTGGTAGCCAAATTAGGATCAAAAAAACCTAAATCTATTTCAGGTACTCCTAATTCTGTAAATTCTGTATTTACAGTTTCTTCAAATGATTTTTTATCAAAGGCTTGTCTTATTAAAGTAACCGAATTTGATTTAAATTCATTATATTCTTCAGTAACCCTTCGGATTATAGCTAGTTCCTCTGCTGTGTATTCTTTTTGTGCCATTATCCATTAACTACTTTAAACATTATATCTTGGTCAAATACATGAGTCGTACCATCTACAACTGTTTTTATTAAAATTGTATAATATCTTTCTGGTTCTAATCCATTCATATAAACATCAAAATAACTTGAAGTTGAATCTGCACTAATTTTTGTGTAAGTTTCATCAAAAGGAATCACAAACTCATTAGTATCTGTATCTTTAATAGCATATAAAGATGAACTAGAATGTAAATAAAAATTAGTAGTATACAATGATGAAGTTTGAAATACTATATCTGGGTATTTTGGTATTGCTGCTATTCTAAATCTTTCTATACTTTCAGAATAATATGTTCCATTATTATTATAAACAGACATAAATGCTTCTGGTGTATTTAAGGTTAAGTTTGTTGATGATCCTGTATTATAGTACCAATCTTCCCATTTTAAATCTAGTAATGGTGGGTAAATTGTATTTGTATCAATAGAAAAATATCTAAAAGTAGCTGTTGTAGCTTGACTATTAACAAATTCTTTAGAACTTGATTGTTTTACTAAAAACCCATCATTTGTAAATCCTTTAGTATTGTCTACTAATGAATTAGTATACCAAGTTTTTATAGTATTTGTTACATCAACACTTAAATCAACTCCAAATCCATAAGAAAATATTCTAGATTGAGTTACAGGTAATTCTAAATTTGAACCTGTATACCAATTACCTCCACCTTCATTAGCAGCTGATTCAAAAGAGGCTGTTGCATACGCATTGTAAGGTTCTACTACTTGCCATTTTTCAGCTCCTGTACCTGCTGATCCTGAATATGTTCTCCATTCCCAACTTGCTCCATCTGTTGTTTGGGGTGAGTTTGAAAATTTACCACTTCCCATTCCCCAACTTCCTGATACTGGGTATATTTTTAATTCTTGATCTATATTTAAACCTGAAACTACTGCTGCTGAATTTATTAAATCAACTCCAAATTTTCTATCACTCCAATTAGATGCTGATACTGCTGGTGATGATAATTTTATAGTAATATCATCTGACATTGGATATCCTACAAATGATTCTGATTTAAATACTAATTCATCTCCAGGTCTATAACCTATCCCATAAGGAGGTTGTGCTTCTAAAACTGTAACTGTTGTTACTAAATCATCAGCATGAATTTTAAAATAAAAAGTATCATCAGGATAAGCTGAAGCAAATGTAAATACTCCTGCTCCTACAGTTGAATCAATAGCAGCAGGTGTTAAGTAAATATCTTTATTATCAAAATATGAAAAATAATCTTGACTTACGTATGAAGCAGATCCATTATTTACTATTGGGGCAGATATTACTTTATTATCTTTAACTACTAAATTTATTGAAGCACTTAAAGAAGATGTTGTGACTGTATTTTGTACATCATCATTTGATATAATAAAAGGACCATAAGTGCCATCATTTGCCGTAAATATAGGAGTAATTACTAAATCATCTACTATATCTCTATTAGGTATAAAGTAAGTTCCATGTGTTTGAACATTAAAATGTTGTCCTCTTCCATTTCCTGTTGATGAAGATGGAATTAAATCCCATGGGGGTGTTATATATCCTACACCATCTGATTGTGTTGGGTAATTAGCAGATGATGTCATTGTTTGATCATATAAAAGATCAGATCCACCTATATCTGTATTAAGTACTGTAACCCCTGAACCTGATATATAAGTTGTTACCCAATTATTAATTTCTGGTTGTGAAAATTTTAATAAATATCTACTAACTCTAGGTAAAGTATCTTGAATATAGGTAGATGCCTCTAAAATTTCATCTAAACCTGTATTCATACTGGCTGAAATTGAGTACAATGAAGTATCTTTTATTGGGAAAATTTTATATATTGCCATATTTACTTTATTATATTTGTACTACTCTACCTTTTATATCTTGTTTTGGATTTTTTACTTCAAAAACCATAGGATCTACAGATGGGTAAACTACTCCATTTATTGTAGCTGTTGTTATGTCATATGAAAATTTACTATATCCTAAACTTTCTCCAGATAAATTATTTATTGTTATATTATTTACAGTTTGTACACCTTCTACTTTATCTAAAATTATAGACATATCTTTTAATAAGATAGGTTCATTAATTTGCCATTTATCTATTTCAAAGAAATTTGTTAATGAATCTACACATTTAGTTATTACTTCACTATTATTAAAATTAGGTAATACAACAATATCAAATAATACTTCAATATTAACTATATAAGCATCTTTAATATTAATTGAATCATTTATCATTCTATATTCTGATAGATAAGTTTGTAGATTTCTTTTTAATAATAAAGAAGCATTTCTTAATTTTTTATCAACATCATAAGATAAAATATATAAATCTAATACTGTTGGCAGTTCCCCAGCTTGATAATCTCCAATTTTTTGAGGTTCGGCATGTGCCTTTGCAATTACTCCTAAATTAGAAGGCATTGATAAGGATCTAATTAAGTAATCTTGTGTAGTTACTGTTCTTAATTGATTTTGGAAATTACCTAATGAATTTTGTCTTATTTCTTCTGTAGTATCTCCATCCATTCCTCCATCTGCTGCTTGAATGTTATTACTAGATACTGAATTAAATATTTGATTTGCTAATGCTTCATTTGCTAAATCAGGGTTAATAAATACAATGTTAGTATCATCTACTACTGTTAAGGTTCCTGATTCTACATTAGCTGCTGCCCCTCCTCCTGTTAAATATCTTACTGTTAAAGTAGTGTTATAAGGTGCAATTCCATAAGTATTAGTAAATACAAAATTTACTGGAGAAAAAGCAGTTGTTAATTTTGTTTTTTCAAAAGGTAAACCTAAACCTACATTATCTGGGTTTGGGATTATTTCTTCTGTTGTTGATCTAGTACTTCCGGCCCCAAACTGTAATTGAAGATTTTTTTCATTTAAAAATCTAGAAGCAAATCTTCTTTGAACAGTTTTTAATTCTAATATATAAGGGACTTCTGGGTCTATTACATAATTAGGGTCATTTGTAGTTGTGTTTCTTATTGTATTAAATACGTTTTCTTGTGCTAAATTAGGTACTTCATACCAAGTATTACCATCACTATCTACTACATCTAATATGCCTATAATATTAGTATTATTAATTGTTCTTGTGTCAAACTTTTTTGATGCTGTAAATACAAACTCTTGAGTATTAACAGTTGCTGAAATTGCTTTTCTTGATTTTTTTAATAAATAATAAGTAGGATTTAAACCTGATATTTGATATACTGATTCTATAGTTGGGTCCAATGAACTTGATGCTGAGAAATCAATTGCATCTTCAATTATAAATTTTTGAGTAGAATCCACATTAGATACTACTTGTGTATTTTCAGGAATTATTAATGAATAATTATAATCTGGGACAAATTCTCCTGATACTACGTCAAATATAGATGGTACTTGTTGATAAAAATCAATCATTGTACTTGCAACTGTTGTAACTTTAGGAACATATCCTAAAGAGTAAGCTAAAGCATATAAATTTGTAGTTTGTCTTGCTTTTTGAATAAAGGTTTCTTGGATTTGATTATCTAAATAAAATGATAACACATCCCCTACATAAGCAGCCATTTCCATAAATAACATCCCAGTTGATGTTTCGGAAAAATCATTATAAGTATTAGGAAAATACGTTTTAGAATATTGTATTAATGAATTTCTAAGTGTATTAAAATCTCTATCTATATACCTTATATCTCTTTCTAATTTAGCCATTATTGTAGTAATATATTAATATTATCTTCTATCCCAAAATTTACTATTTGATAATTTAAATTAAAATTTATAGTATTATCATCAGGTTGATTATTAAATTTTATTTCTTTAACTTCAACATTAGGGAAATATACTGAAATATCATTTTGGATTGTAGCTTTTAAATCTTCTGTAGTTACATCTAAAATATTTTCAAATAATAAGTTTCTTAAGTCAGCACCAAATAAAGGTCTAAATACTCTTTCTCCTTTATTAGTTAATAAATAATTAACCATATTTGCTTTTATTTGTTCTCTTGTGGTATAAGTAGGTACAAAGACAGCATCTCCATTTAAAGGAAAACCAAAACCAACCGCTCTACTAGGTTGGAGATCTATAGGAAATTTACTTTGTATTATTCTTGCCATTATTTATTATTCATTAATCCCATTATTTGAGACATATCTACTTCCCCTGGGGGTAAAGTTCCATTAGCAACATCCATATTTGATTGAGGTTGGAAAGATTGAACATTATTACTATTAAAAGTAGCTGCTGTGTCTCCTAATATGTTTTTATATGCTTCTCTTTTATCTACTGCACTCATTGTAGGCGTAGATGGTAAAGAAGGAGTTATATTTTCAACTACAGGCACAATAGGAGCTTGTGTTATTACTTTTGGGGTTTTAACAGCTTCTAATAAAATATCTTTTAATTCTTCTTGAATTGCCTCCTTTACGGCTTCTTTTATTATTATTTTTAATGCTGATGTCTTCATTATTGGTTTTATTTATAAATATTAAATTATTAGGCTTTTGCTATGGAGATATTAAATCAAAAGTAGATTGTGGAGTTCCTCCATCATTCGATGTTATCTTCATTAAGTATCCCCAAGATCCTGTAGCCTGGAATGTGTATTCTTCTTCTGCATTATTATACGCCAATACTTCTGTGAGTCTGCTTATAATTGATGCTTGGTTAGGTAATCCTACCCCATATGGAGGAGTTATATTAAGAATAGTATTTAAAAAATCACCTTGATTAATTCCACCAAATGATTCTAGCTTAATTCTAGTTCCGGGTTTATTAATTTGAATAGAACCACTAACTTCTTTAGGTCCTCCTAACATAGTTACTAAACCTGTATTAGGGTTATATGAAGGTATTTCAGGTCTAACAATATTTTGACCATTTAATATAAAATCAGGAAGAGGAGTATTTTGGCTATTTCCACTCCCACCAGTATCTAAATCAGTTCCCCCTATATTTTGTATTTCTGGGTCGGCTATTGCAATGGGGTCTTCATTAAATTTTTCTGTTGAAGTTACATCTATCAAAAATTGATCTATAGTATATTTCATTTCTTCAACTAATACTTGTACTGATGATGCAAATGAATATCTTCCTTCCTGTTGACCTTGAACTCCTAAAGAATTATTATATAAGTCTATAGGACCTATTAATGGGTATCTATCAGTTCCATCGTCAGTTTGTTTAAAATATAATCTACCTGTTCCTGTTTGTTGGTATGCTAATGAAAAATATCTTCTTGCCCATATTCTTCTAGATGGAAAATCAAAAGGGTTATCAGGGTCATTTTGTAGATATAAAGTAAACCAGTTATAAACAATAGGATTTTCAGCATTATATTGTAAAGATGCTATTAAATCTTGTTCGCTTAAAATATTCACTGATGGGATAGAAGAATCTCCTAGTTCAGAAACTGCATTTTGAATATCTAATGATACTGATGATTTTATTACATCCATATCTTGTTGACTAACATTAGGACATGAATCTCCTAATTCAACCTTAGCCTGTATATAACTGCCCATTATTAAAGATCCTGGGATGTTAGTTACTAATTTGTCTATAGATTCAATAGTTCCGGAAATCATCCCTGTTACTGCTCTTATTAAAGGAGATACTATTGTAACAACTCCTTTTGCTTTACCTAATAGTTTATCTAATCCATCTAAAGCATCTGATAGTATTGTAAGAACATTTATGGGTACTGCTATTGCTGGCATCCCAAAGGCTGTGGGGATTGGAATTGCTTTTATAACTTTAACTGCTCCTTTAACAGTTGTTATTATATTATTTAAATTATTAGCAGTTATTTCTAAAGTTTGTAAGGGTTGTTGAACTGTTATTAAAGCTTGCTTTAAAGAATCAATATTATCTACTGTATTTGAAATGTTTGCTTTTAATCTTTCAACATCCTTAATAGATTGTTGTTTTTGTGTTTCTGTTAATGGAGGTGGGGTACATAAATTTTCAGGGGTAAAAATACTATTAGGATCTTCAATATTTCCTCTTACTAAATCTTCTACACTAAAATCTAATAATCCTGGGTTTATTTGGGTAGTATCAAAAGTCTTTAAAGATTCATTTACAAGTTTATCTTGCATAGTTGCCAATGCATCTTCTATTTTAGCTGTATTTTTAGCTACTTTTACTACTTGTTTTATTACTACTGCTTCTAACCCCATTACTTACTTTTACTTATTTGAGATTTATACTGTTGAATTTTATTTAACATCTTATTAGCTGCATTTTGAGTTTGAACTGCAGGTACTGGTATTGCTACATTAGGTACAAATGGAATAGGTGTACCTATAGGTGTTTGTAATGCTGATGTTAAACTTATGATATTAATCATTAATGATTGAAAGTCTGCTAAAAATTTATCTCCTAATATAATAGATTCCCGTGCAGTTTTATCTCCTAATAATATTTTATCTGATTTTATTATTGTAGTTGGAGAATCTAAATTAATACTATTTATAGAATTTAAATTAATTGAATCAAATGCACTTAACATAATAGAATCATTTTTAGAATTAAAAAATAATCTACCAGAATTTAATATTATTTGTTCATCTACAAATTTATCTGCTGATGTTGGGGGTTGGAAATAAGAACTATAAGACGTACTTGCTGGTTCTAAAGGGATTGATTGAGCAGATGTTAGATAAATACTTGATTTATCTGTGTTAATATTTTCAACTTGAGGTACCCATGGATCTGTTTCTTCTGCATGTTGTCCATTTTTTATTATTATAATAGGATCCCCAAAATCTCCTCCAGTATTATTTGACCATGGATTTGGAATATTAGCATCTAAAACTGTAGAACCTAATCTAATAGTATTTCCCCATCTTCCTTGATGTATTAAATCTCCTTCATAAGGTAATAAATTTCTAATACTTAATTTTTCTACAAAAGTATCTCCTAAATCTATTTCAGTACCTCCATCTGTTACTCTCCTTACTGATCCTCCTTCTGTTTGTTCATAATCCTGTGTTTGGGATTCTGGTATTGTGCTATCATTTATAGGATCGGGGATTGCATTATGGTGAACACTATTCCATATATTGATAGGTTGGAAATAATAATATGATAAATCATTTACATTTGATTGTATATCACTATTAGGTAAAGCTATTATATATACTATTTCATTTTCTAATGGTACTAGATTTTGATTTGGAAATAAAGGCTTAGCAAAATTATCTGTTGTAAATTGAGGGTCAGGGTTAGGTTGATTAACTTTATCGAAAAATATACATCCTATAGAACTCCACTCTCCAAATTCTTTAAAGGCTTTATTTTGTGTTTTATCATCAAGCATAGCATATCTAACCCTTCCTGAAAAGACATTAGATAACCCCCCAGTAGGGGAATTCTCTGTAGTTAGAGAATTTAGACCTGTTATGGGTTTAGTTGGCATTTATTCTTCTTTATCTTTTATATTTAATTTTTCCATTTCAGCCATAAGTGCTTCTTTTTCTTCATCACTTATACCAAAACTGCCATCTTCACCTTCATTTTGGACTGCTCTTTGAATGATAGTAGCCATTTTAATTAAAGCGTCATCATTTTTAACTCCTATTTCCATGTATTCTTTTATTAATGGAACTATAAGAGTAGCATCACCAATTTCTTGTATTAAAGGTTTTAATTCTGAAATTAATCCACTTACTTGTTTTGATTTTTTTCTTTGATTGGTATAAATTTCTTCTAAAATGTCAGAAAATTTTTTATCCCCAAATATTATTGAATCTAATTGGCTCATAATTTTTGGTTATAAATATATCTAAATTAGCCTTTTGAGGAAGGATAATAACCATGTTCTAAATAAATTAAATATTTTTCTTTAAAAATTTTATATAAAACATTAGCTATTTTAGTGATTTTAGGAGTTTTAACATCTACCATTTCTCTAATATAAATGTATAATGCTTTTTTATTAAACACATCTATATTATCTCTTTTTCTAAATAATTCTAAAATAGCATCAGCTATTTGGGCATCATTTCCTTTTGGGAATATAGTATATATTCTTTCTGTACAATCATTAACAAATTGGTCTATAAAAATTGAAAGTTTATCTTCATATTTATAACCTTTTAGTGCTAAATCATCTCCTTCAAATTCTTTTTCTGTAAATTTATTTAAACCTTCTTCCATTTTAGGTGAGGTTATAAATCCTGGGTTTAATTGGTCAAGATTAGAATAATTATTTAAATCACTTATGGTTATATTTTGAATTTTTTTTCCATAATTTTTAGTATTGTATACTATTAACCATCTTTTTACTATAGTACCAAAATAAGAATAGGCTTTAGCTCCATTTTCAGGATTAAATAAATGAATCTTTGATAAAAGAAATACCATAAGCTCATGTTGTAGATCTTCTAAGTTTTCAACCTCAGTATAATAAAATTTAAAAGTATGAATTATATTTTGAGTTAATTTATAAAAGGGCCAATGAATGTGGTCTTGATATAAATTACTTCTTTCTTCTTTATCTGTAGAATTATTGTATTTTACAATTGCTGCTTCTGTTTCTTTTGTAAAATATACTCTTCCTTTTCTTTCTCTTTTATTTTTTTCTATTATATGATCCATTTATTCTTAAATTTTCTTAATATTAAAGTCATTAAGAATTTCTTGAATCTCTTTTATGTTTTTAAAGAAAAAACCTACTTCATCATCACCTTCAAATGAGCCTTTAGCATCTATTTTTTTTAATCTTTCATCTGTTACTTGTATTACTCTAGATATATTATCTAAATATTTTAAATACCCTAGTAAAATATCTTCCTGTTTTTCGTTTTTTCGTAGTAGATTAATAGTCGTAAAACCTAGGGCTACGACTATTATTGAAAGTATTATTATTGTTGTTATCATAAATTATCTAACATATTTTTAAGTCCTTTACTTTTTATTGTTCCTAACGCTTTAGACTTAGTTGATTTATTATTATTCGACAATGTATAATTCTTCTTGCTAGTATCCACATTATTTTTAAATTTAGGCAACCATTCTTTTTCAAATTCAATCCTTGCTGCCATCATATCTGCTTGGTGGAGAATAAATGGTAAAGAAGTTCTTGGTTTAGTTTCGGGCATCCATGATTTAAGATATTTATCATTCGCCGGGTCATACAAACCATCATGTGTTTGAATTGCTATCATCTCATTAAAAGTATACTTAATATCATGTTGTTGAAGTAAAAATAATCCTCTATCTGGGACGGATGCAAATGCAATTTCTTTATTATGCATATAATCCTCACCTAATTTATCTTTTCTCCATTTATCAGTTTGAGGTAAATAAGATTCATGAGTATCATCCCCCATTTTACCTAAATCATGATTAATAGCTGAAAATACTAATTCTTCTTTAGTAAATGTAGACATATCCGCACCCATTTGTTCCCACAAATCTGACTGTAATAAAGCACAATTTACTACTCTATTAACATGGTCTATGTAGCCACCTGGAAAAGCATTATGGTATTCTTTTTTATGTGAAGCTGGCATCATTATAAGACGATCTTCAAATTTTTTATAAAATTCTAATAATTTTTCTTTTCTGGGGGATGAAATATGTCCCTCAATAATAGTTGTAAATTTTAACCAATTATTTTGGATTTCTTGAGCTGATAGTGTCATAACTTTTATTTTATTTTTATCCGTTTCTTAATGCTGAATGTTCTCTTTCTAATGTAGATTCTAAATCTCTAAGAATATTTTCTGTTTCTTCTATTTTTTTAATAAAATCTTCAACTGGTTGTTGTGATTTTACTATTAATTTTAAATTAGTTAAATTTCCTTGGATTCTATTTGTTAACCTAACTATTGTTTCTGGGTTGCGTAATGCCATATTGTATTTATTTTAATTAACCTAGGTATACCTTATACCCCTTGTACCTTATTTTTTTTAATCTCTTAATTATCTCTCTTTCCCTTATCCCTGTACCTCCAAGATACTATAATTGTTTTTCATCTCCAACCTTAGATTGAAGACTTTTTGCTTTTTTTAATATTTTTAATAAAACAGCACATTTTTCATATTCTTCTTCTTGTTGAAAGAAGTTGATACCTAACTCTAATGACGTATCTAAATATTCGTCTGAGTAGTATTTTAAGGCGTCTATATGCGAGGTATCATCAAGATCAACGTTTTGTATATACCCCCAGGCTCTTTTATATGTAACAAATTCTCCTGCTTCTTTTATATCTTCTACATTAAATTCCTCATTTGCTTTTTTAAAAAAACTCAATACTTTTTTATTAAAATTAATGTGATTTAAGATTAGTTTTTTATACATTCCTATATAGTACATAGGAGATGATTTTAGATCCATATATGTTGTTTTCCCTGTTGATAAATCATTATCATCATGAGAAAATAATCCAAATATGTTATCTAAATTTGCCATATAATTATTTTATGTCTTTTCTAAAATTCTTTTAAGGGCATACTCCCACTTTTCAGCTACTGTTTTAAATTTATGTTTTTCTTGAGAATCCATTTTTTTACATTGTTTCTCAAATTCATCTCTAATTCCTTTTTTATTTACCTCTAAATAGACTTCCATCAGTGTATCTTCGTATGCAGACATATTTTTAAATTTTAGAAATTATTATTAATATATGTTATAAATACTAGTAATCCAAGTTATTTTTATCTTAATATAGTAAGATGCCCTGATTTTTGGTATATTTCTGGGGAATTATATTTTCTAGCATAAAAAGTATAAACATATATACCATCTGCTACATAGGAGGGCCCACCCTGCATACTACCATCCCAGTAAGGATAACTACTATATTCTTCTCCATAACCTTCAAAAACTAACCCTCCCCATCTATTGTAGATTTTAAATTCTACATCAACCCAACACTCTAAATCAAAAATTATTTCCCAAATATCATTAATTCCATCATTATTTGGGGTTAATACATTAGGTATAAAAACATTCCAGGGCCAACACCCATCAATAATCAACTCACTACAAGGCAAACCAGTATTACAATCAATTTCAATAGTATTTGTAATAGTATCTGTTAAATAGATAAGTAAAGTATTGTCTACATAAATTGTGTCTGTATCAAATTCTGTGATATAAATGTAAGTAGTATCATTAACATATACATCCACATACTCTACAATTGTATCCGTTAAATACACGTATTCTTGCGTTATAACGGTGTCAACTTGCGTTTGTATAATAGTATCTGGAGGTAAAGTTATGGTAATTGTATCATTTAAACATTCAACAGGACATTCAGGTATTTCAGGTAACCATATAGTTTCATTATTATTACCTGTTACAATTTCATCATTTACATTATCTACACTCATAGTAAAAAGACTACCAGGCCCATCCATTTCAAAATAAGGAGTAATAAAAGATTGACCTTCTCCAGGTGGAATTCCATAAGCTCCAAATAAATCACTACTAAAACATTGATAATAATCTTCATTCCATATTTCAATACAATAGTTAGTAATTTCTTCCCCTCCTAAATTCCATACAACATAATTTATATTGTAGAAGGGTGTATCACCAATACATCCAGTTTCAATTTCTACATCACCTATTATGGCATCTGGAGATTGGGAAAATAAAGATAAAGGCAGTAATAAAACCGCAAGGGTAAGAAAATATTTATACATTAAGTAATAGAGAGTGTAAAAGTAGAATAACGTTTTATCACTAATACATATGTAAATCTTCTTTAAGGTAGGCAAGGAGAGACTTGAACTCTCATGTGACCAATTACTCTTTCTACAAGGTATAAGCTTGAGGAGATACATGCCTATGTGGTGAACCCGGTAGGATTCGAACCTACGACCGATACCTTAGAAGGGTATTGCTCTATCCAGCTGAGCTACGA
>Ga0181390_1000489_pt1 | contig 18011 bp, 20 predicted proteins | sample 13SPOviralmetaG_FD_130085 | JGI IMG/M metagenome (GOLD analysis project Ga0181390, IMG submission 130085) | Marine viral communities from the oligotrophic San Pedro Time Series (SPOT) site, San Pedro Channel, CA, USA - 13 SPOT_SRF_2010-07-21 | ecosystem: Environmental > Aquatic > Marine > Strait...
GACTACGGATTTTCGACGAATACATATAGTATGGAAGATGGTGATAGCGATAAGCAAGGTTGGCCACATTATGTCTAAAGAAGATAATAAGAATGTTGATAATGATTATGAATACTCAAGAGAAGTATTATTTGATTTAATTGAAAAAGGCCGTGGTGCTTTGGAAGATATGATTGAGGTTGCACGTGAGAGCGAACATCCAAGAGCATTTGAAGTTCTTTCCGGCTTAATGAAAAACACAGCAGACATAAACGATAAACTTCTTGATTTAAATAAGAAGCATAAAGATATTAATACAGACCCTTTAAAACAGATTGAAAATGGCACGACAAATAACAATGTTTATGTAGGATCAACTGCTGATCTACAAAGAATGTTGCAAGATGTGAAAAGTGCAAAGGAGAATAATGTGGTAGATATTACACCACACTTAAGAGATGAATAATATTATTAATGGTAATGAGGGTTACCTTGGCAATCCACTTGTAAAACGAGATGGAATTGTTCAAGCCTGGACCCAACAAGAAATACTCGAATATCAAAAATGTATGATGTATCCGGCATATTTCGCACGGACATATTGTAAAATTATATCTTTAAATGATGGTTTGGTTCCGTTTGAACTTTACGACTATCAAGAAGAAATGTTTAATCACTTTAATGATAATCGATTTTCAATTGTTCTTGCATGTCGACAATCTGGTAAATCTATTTCATCGGTTGCTTATTTGCTCTGGTATGCTTTATTCAATAGTGAAAAGAATATTGCTATCTTGGCAAACAAAGGTGCAACTGCTCGAGAGATGTTATCTCGCGTTACACTGATGCTAGAAAACTTACCTTTCTTTTTACAGCCCGGGACAAAAACACTCAATAAAGGTTCAATTGAATTTGGTAATAATTCAAAGATATTAGCAGCTGCAACTTCAGGATCATCAATTCGTGGTTTATCTATTTCGCTGCTATTCCTTGATGAGTTTGCATTTATTGAAAATGCTACTGAATTTTATACATCAACCTATCCAGTTATTTCATCTGGTAAAGATACAAAGGTAATTATTACATCAACTGCTAATGGTATTGGTAATCAATTCTATAATATTTGGCAGGGCGCAATACAAAAAACAAATGCGTTTAAATCATTTCGAGTTGACTGGTGGGATGTACCAGGTCGTGATGATACCTGGAAGCTTGAAACAATTGCAAATACATCACAATTACAGTTTGATCAAGAATTTGGTAATACATTTTTTGGCACCGGCGATACTTTAATTGGCGCTGAAGCATTGATGGGAATGAAAGCTATTGAACCTTCTCGTATTTTAGAAGGTGGGCATTTATTAATGTATAATGAACCCAAGAAAAATCATGAATATGTTATTACTGTTGACGTTTCAAAGGGAAGAGGACAGGATTATTCAACGTTTAACGTGATCGATGTAACAAGTAAACCTTTTAACCAGGTCGCAGTTTATCGATGTAATTCTATCTCTCCAATACTCTTCCCTGATATTATATATAAGTACGCAAATTCCTACAACAAAGCATATGTTATTGTAGAATCAAATGATCACGGGGTTCTTGTTACACGTGGTTTATATCATGAATTAGAATATGAAAATATGCATATGTCATCAGTTATTAAATCAGATGGCATTGGCATAGAAATGAATCGTAAAGTAAAACGATTAGGTTGTTCTGGTATTAAAGATATTATTGAAAACAATAAACTTAAGATTAACGATACAAGCACTATACTTGAATGCTCTACCTTTATCGCAAGAGGGCAATCATTCGAGGCTTCACCGGGCAACCACGACGACCTGATGATGAACCTGGTAATGTTCGGGTATTTTGCTACAACGGAAATGTTTACAGATATGACTGATATTAATTTAAAACAGTTTATGTTTGAAGAAAGAGCTAAAGCAATTGAAGAAGATGTAGTTCCGTTTGGATTCTATGATAATGGATCTGAACACATGAGTGAATTACAAAGAAGAGAAGACATGGGAAAACCCTGGGCGGTTGACTATGATCATACAGATTTTTGAAATATTATTTCTTATAAATAAGAGTAATGAATATCCGTAAGGGTACAACCGTATTATGAAAAACATATAATTAAACTCATTTAAAGGGAAAGAGTCATGGCAGTATCAGAGTCCCCGGCAATTACCGTTAAAGAGATTGACCTATCCGGTGTGGTGCCCAACGTAGCATCAACAACGGGAGCAATGGTAGGCGATTTTAATTGGGGTCCAGTCGATTCCCCAGTTTTAGTTTCCGACGAAGCAGGTTTAGTCTCAGTTTTCGGTAGTCCAAGCAAAACGAACACAATCGACTTTCATTCCGCTGCATATTTTCTAAGATATGCTAACTCGCTATACGTTGTTCGGGAAGCAACAGAGGGTGGATCAGAAAGTAATAACGCACGCGATGCACGCGCAACAGGCACAGCAAGAATTAAGAACCTAGATTCTTTTGACTTCCAACTGGCAGCAAGAGATTCAGACAAACATACCTTTATTGGTAAATATCCAGGTGCGCTTGGTAACAGTTTGGCAGTTCATTTCTTACAAGGTGTAGATAGCGCTTCAGACGTAGCATTCACAGGATGGACCTACGAAGACAACTTCGATGGTGCACCTATAACATCAGACTACGCTGCAAACCGCGGCGCTTCAAAAGACGAAATGCACGTTGTAGTAGTTGACCAAGACGGTGAATTCACTGGAACAAAAGGAACAATTCTTGAATCGTTCCCATTTGTATCTGCAGCGAATGACGCCAAAACAGCAGACGGGTCAAGCAACTATATTTTAGACGTCATTAACGATAGATCACAGTATGTCTGGATGGCAGGCTTCGGTAATGTAACCGATTCTGACTTCAGTTCAAACGCTGGTACAGCAATAGCAGATGGTAAAGACTTTACTACTGGTTTTGTTCATTCAGCACAATCTATCTCACTTACAACTGGTGCTAACTCTGCAGCATTGACTACAAGTCAGTATGCAACTGGTTTTGATAAGTACGAAGACAAGGATAATATCCAAGTTGACTTCCTTATCGCTCCAGGCATGGTTACCCGTACAGATCAAACAACAGTTGTTAATGATTTAAACTCAATTGCACAAAGCACACGTAAAGACTGCGTAGTTGTTGCATCACCTGCACGATCAGATGTTATCACTTCAACAACACCAAACGCTGACGTTATTGCTACTGCAAAAACATTCACATTTGGATCATATCTCTTCTGTGATAATAACTATCTTAAAGTGTATGATAAGTATAACGATCAATACATCAATATTCCAGCCGCATCTTCTACAGCGGGTATCATGGCAGCATCAGACAATAATGCCGCTGCATGGTTCTCACCAGCTGGACAACGACGTGGTGCATATCTTGGTATTACAGCATTAAAATACACTCCAAACAAAACTGAGCGAGACCTACTCTATAGAAATGGTGTTAACCCAGTTGCAAATATTCCAGGGCAAGGTATCTTGCTATTTGGTGATAAAACACATATGGCTCGACCAAGTGCGTTTGACCGTATTAACGTACGTCGCCTCTTCCTGGTACTTGAAAGAGCAATAGCCATTGCTGCACGAAATGTTATGTTTGAATTCAACGACGAGTTTACTCGGGCAGAATTTGTAAACATTGTTGAGCCATTCCTACGGGAAGTACAGGGTCGACGAGGTATTACAGACTTCCGAGTTGTCGCTGATGAAAGCAACAATACTGCAGCCGTTATAGATAGAAACGAATTCGTATGTTCGATCTTCATCAAACCAGCACGTTCAATTAACTTCGTAACACTTAATTTTGTTGCGGTTAGAACCGGTGTTGACTTTGAAGAAGTCGTCGGTACGGTATAATAGAGCGGTTGAAAGGATAAAGCAATGGTTCTCGCAGTAGACGACTTTAAAGCCAAATTACGAGGCGGTGGTGCACGACCGAATCTATTTAAGGCTACAATTAACTTCCCAGCTTATGCAGGCGGAGATGTAGAAATTACATCTTTCCTTTGCGAAGCTGCCCAGCTACCTGGATCAATTATGGGTATTGTTACAGTACCTTTCCGTGGTAGACAACTTAAAATTGCAGGTGACCGTACATTTGACACATGGTCACCAACTATTATTAATGATACTGATTTCAAAGTCCGCAATTCAATGGAACGTTGGATGAACGGTGTAAATGCTCACCAAGCAAACACTGGTCTAACTAATCCTATTGATTATCAAGCAGACTTGTTGGTTGATCAGTTAGATAGAGATGAGGCTGTATTGAAGTCTTATGTCTTTAGGGGCTGTTTCCCTACTAACGTAGCACCAATTGATCTTGCATATGGATCCAATGATGAAATCGAAAGATTCACTGTTGAATTCCAAGTACAATATTGGGAGTCAGATACTACTTCCTAATAGTAGTATACATAAGATAAGGCAGGGCGGAAACGCCCTGTCTCCTCTAATAAGGATAAAGCATGGCCGATAATAGTTTAAAGCTTTTTGGTTTTGAGATTCGACGATCCAAAACACAAGAAACCAAAGATAAAAATTTACGATCCATTGTTCCAAAAGTGGACGAAGACGGTGCAGGATATGTAACCGCCTCTGGATCGCATTACGGTCAATATATCGATATTCATGGTGATAAGTCGAAAGACAATTCAACTTTGATACAAAAGTATCGTGGAGTTGCATTGCATCCAGAAGTTGATGCCGCTATTGAAGATATCACAAACGAGTCAGTTTCAGGTGGTGATGAAATTGCAGTTAAGCTAGACTTAGATAAAACAGAATTGTCTAAGAAAATTAAGAATACAATGCAAGAAGAATTTGATTCTATTCTTTATATGCTAAACTTTGCAGATCTTGGCCACGATATATTTAGATCATGGTATGTTGACGGTAGGAAAGCCTACCACTTAATAGTAGACGAAAAGAATGAAAAAGCAGGTGTTCAAGACATCCGTCCGATTGACGCCGCTAAACTCAGAAAAGTTAAAGAAGTAATTAAGAAAAAAGATCCTGTTACTGGGGCTAGCATAATTGAAGGACAAAACGAGTACTTCATATATCAAGAAAAACCCGGGCAACAAAACAGCGGTATAAAACTTACTAAAGATTCAGTCATTTATACAACGTCGGGACTCCTTGATTCTTCTCAAAAGCATGTTGTTTCATACCTGCACAAAGCACTTAAACCAATCAATCAGCTACGAATGATGGAAGATTCATTGGTTATCTACAGGCTTGCACGTGCGCCTGAACGTCGTATATTCTATATTGATGTTGGCAATATGCCTAAAGGTAAATCCGAAGAGTACATGAAAGGAATCATGACTCGCTATCGGAACAAATTAGTATATGATGCAGCAACGGGTGAAATCAAAGATGATCGTAAACATATGTCAATGCTTGAAGATTTCTGGCTACCACGTCGTGAAGGCGGCAAGGGGACAGAGATTAGCACTCTACCAGGTGGTGAAAATCTTGGACAGATTGATGATATTGTTTACTTCCAGAAAAGACTATATAGATCTTTAAACGTTCCTATCAATAGGTTAGAACAAGAAGCTCAGTTTAGTCTTGGTAGATCAACCGAAATTTCTCGTGATGAATTAAAATTCCAGAAGTTTATTGATAGACTTCGAAAGCGTTTCTCAATGATGTTCCGAGAAATGTTAAAACGTCAGTTAATCCTAAAAGGTATTATTGCCGAAGAAGATTGGGCTGATCTTTCAAACCAAATTATGTTTGACTTTGTAAGGGATAACCACTTTACAGAATTGAAAGAAGCAGAACTACTTCGTGAGAAATTGCAATCACTTGATCAAGTACAACAGTATGTTGGTGATTACTTCTCAAAAGAATGGGTAATGAAAAATGTTCTTAAATTTGATGATGATCAGATCAAACAAGTTGAAGATCAAGCAGATAAGGAAGAACCTGATGAACCAGATCAAAAAGATAATCGTGTCAGTGATGAGGAGTAAATTATGACAGATGATGTAGCAGTAGCAGAACCCGCAGATCAAGCAAATGCAGATGTAATGAATATGCTTGATCATATCGCCCAGGCGAACTATGAAAAAGCAAATGCAATTTTTAACGATCAAATTAACGATCGGTTGCACAATGCACTCGAACAAGAAAAAGTCGGTATAGCGCAGACTATTACACTTGACGACTTAGATGCCACGGGAGAAGCCGATGAAGCCGGAGAAACCGATGAAGCCCCGGAAGCCGAAGCCGGCGAAGAAGCCGAAATAGAAGATGGTGCTGAAGATGCAGTATTAGATGATGAAATCACAGATGAAGATATTGAAGCAGCTGTTGATGAATTAATTGACGATGAAGAAGACGAAAATTAATTTAAACTCTAAACTCAAAGTGTTATAAATAACACATGGTACTAAAAGGTTGCACTTATGATTAGTTTTTCTATGTTAAGAGAAAAAAGAAAAAAGGGGATGCCCCCGGGAGAGCATGTCTTCGACCAAAAGGTTGCAGGATATGATCTTATGATTCATAAGGAAAAAGGCCGGTTTATCGCATACATTGATATGGAAAAATTCGATGAGTTTCGAAATATGAATGATGCAAAAAAAGCCATGACGCAATTTGTAAAAATGGCTGGGAGGAAAAAACGATGAAACTAATTACTGAATTCACAGAAAACGATGTGCAATGCATTGTCGAAAAAGCAGAAGACGGTACTAAGTCACATGTCATCGAAGGTGTTTTTGCCCAGGCAGACGGAAAGAATAGAAATGGTCGCATATATCCACTGCCAGTATTAACAGGCGCAGTGAATGAATATGTCGAACAACAAGTTAATCAAGGACGAGCAGTTGGTGAATTAAACCATCCTGACGGTCCAACGATTAATCTTGATAAGGTATCCCATCGTATTACCGAACTAAAAATGGACGGTAAGAATGTGATGGGTAAGGCACGTATTTTGAGTACTCCAATGGGAATGATCGTTTCAGGTCTTCTTGAGGGTGGTGTTCAATTAGGTGTATCAACTCGTGGTATGGGAAGTCTTGAGCAAAGAAATAACGCTATGTATGTCAAAGACGATTTTAAATTAAATACGATTGACATCGTACAGGATCCATCAGCACCTAATGCTTTCGTTAATGGAATAATGGAAGGTGTAGAATGGATATGGAATAACGGTATTATCGAAGCCCAAGAAATTGAAAGAATAGAGACTGAAATTAAGAAAGCCCCTCGTGCTGATCTTTATGAGACGCAGGTACGTGAATTCAAAAATTTCCTCTCGTTACTGAAAACAAAATAGGAGAGTCAATTATGACTGATCAAGTACAGGACCAGGAAATTGAGCTCAATGATGACGAGAATACGTTTGAAGAAGCTCACGATCCTAAAAATGCCGAAGCTGACTCCATTGCATCTGTAGATAAAGCAGAAAATGCTGGTAAAACAGCAGCGAAGCGTAAAGGCGATAAGTCTGATGGCGAAAAATCCATCAAACCTGCCGCTACAAAAGCGCCCGCACCGCAAGCAGAAGCCAATGACTTTAACGACGATCTGGAAGCCCTGATCGGAGAAGAAGCTACATTGTCTGAAGGATTCAAAGGCAAAGCCGCGATTATATTTGAAGCTGCAATCTCATCGAAAGTAGCAGAAGAAGTTAGTCGCATCGAGGAAAATTATTCAGCTCAACTCTCAGAAGAAGTTGACACATTCAAAGCCGAAATGGTTGAGAAGGTTGACGGTTATCTGAACTACGTAGTTGAAAATTGGATGAAAGAAAACGAAGTTGCAATTCAGTCCGGTCTACGCACTGAAATCGCAGAAGAGTTTATGGACAAATTGCAGACACTATTTACAGAGTCTTATATTACTGTTCCAGAATCCAAAGTTGACCTAGTTGACAAGTTGTCAGAAGCTAATGCAGAGCAAGCCTCTAAATTGGACGAACAGACAGCAGACATCATCGCTATCCGTGAGGAACTAGAAAGCTATAAGCGTTACGAAATTATTCGTGAAGCTGCCGCTGGCCTCGCTGAAACTCAAGTAGAAAAGCTAGTTAAGCTTTCTGAAGATGTAGACTTTGTAAGTGAAGAAGTTTTCGCTGAAAAAGTTGCTACTATCAAAGAAGCATATTTCAAAAAACCAGCTAAAGACACTGCAGAAGACATTGCTGAAGATGTAGCACATGAAGACGGAGATGTATCCGCTCCAATGGCTGCTTACCTAACAGCACTACGTAAACCAACTTATTAAGGGAGTTCCAAAAGATGGAAACTTACGATAAACTAACCCAGAAATGGGCTCCGGTACTGAATGAAGGTACTGAAATCAAGGACTCACACAAACGTGCAGTTACTGCCGTTGTTCTTGAAAACCAAGAAAAAGAGTTTGCTTCACAAAATGAGCAAGCTGGAATGCTAAACGAAGCTGGACCAGGCAACGCAGTATCATCTGCAGCTAACTGGAACCCAGTTCTAATCTCACTTGTACGACGTGCAATGCCTAACATGATGGCATATGACGTATGTGGTGTTCAGCCAATGACTGGTCCAACAGGACTTATCTTTGCAATGAAATCACGTTACGGTGCTGGTGCAACATCATCAACAGAAGCACTTTACAACGAAGCTCTTACAGGTCACGCAGGTGATTCATCTGTAACTGAAAACAGCAATCCTTCAGGTCTTAGCGGAATTGATCCAGCTGCAGGTAACGTAGCGGGTGACTCTTCACTTGACTCCGAGCGTGTAACTGGTGGTACTGCTGGCGGTATGTCAACTGCAGACGCTGAGGGTCTTGGATCTTCTGGTCAAGGTCCATCATCTACTTTCAACGAAATGGGTTTCACCATTGAAAAAGCAACTGTGACTGCAAAATCACGTGCTTTGAAAGCAGAATATAGCTTAGAACTTGCTCAGGATCTTAAAGCCATTCACGGCCTAGATGCTGAAACAGAACTAGCGAACATCTTGTCAACTGAGATTCTTGCTGAAATCAACCGCGAAGTAATTCGTACAATCAACTCACAAGCCAAAACTGGTGCATTGACTGCTAATACAGCTATTAATGGTATCTTTGACCTTAGCACAGATGCTGATGGTCGTTGGTCAGTTGAGAAGATCAAAGGTTTGATCATGCAGCTAGAGCGTGAATCAAATGCGATTGCTAAAGAAACAAGACGTGGTAAAGGTAACTTCATGATCTGTTCTTCTGACGTAGCATCTGCTTTGTCAGCATCAGGCATGTTGGACTATAGCCCAGCAATGAGCACAAACCTTAACGTTGATGACACAGGCAACACATTCGCTGGTGTTCTTAACGGTCGTATGCGTGTCTATATTGACCCATATGCAACTGCTGATTACGCAAACGTTGGTTATAAAGGTACTAACCCTTATGACGCTGGTGTATTCTATTGCCCATACGTACCATTAACTATGGTTCGTGCGGTTGCGGAAGACACATTCCAGCCAAAAATCGGGTTCAAAACTCGTTACGGCATGGCATCTAACCCATTCGTAGGATCAACTCCTGCAGACGGACTAGCAGCTGTTAAAACTAACCAATACTACCGTATCTTCCGCGTGGACAACATCCTAGCGTAAGTTAAGTATAAAAAAAGGAGGGAACCAACCCTCCTTACACTACCAAACTGGGGCGCTTCGGCGTCCCTTTTTTATGAAACCATACGATCTTCTGAAATTTCATCTTCAAATACATGCATGCGTGTGAAACCTAAAGGATCAACCATCCACATTTTAGTGCCATCAAGTTCAATGATATCACCAACTGATGTAGATGTAGCCTTATCATTACACTTTTCAACTCTTTCAGGATCATTCCAAACATTAGTAAGTTTGAATATTTCATCTAAATCATCTGATTTAAGTTCATAAGCTAACTTATAATATTGTTGATAATGAGGCATCCAACCTTTGAACCCCTCATTCATCACATTCATTTTTGCTTTTCCAGCATCAATTTGATCCCAACCATGCTTATTGATTGCATCACGTTGAGTTTTAGTTAAGATAATTTGATATACACGTGCGGCCATTATACATTCTCCCTTTCGTCAATCACTTTTGACATCCAAACTTTCATCATTGCTAAGTTTTCAGTGTGATTTTCATCCCACAAATCAAGCATCATTTCGAAGTATTCTTTTGAATCTAACATTAAGCTTCCTCTAATTCTAATTGATATTCATTCCAACCATGATTTTTCAATGAAGAATAAAGCCATTCTTCGCCATCCCAAAGATAAAGAAATTGTGCTCCACAATATTCCCAACCTGTAAGAAGGTATTCATCAGAACATTCATACACAATTGCTGTATCAGTGTTTGCAGATTTGTCAATACTATCTTGAAGATTTTCATTCAAAGCAGAAATGTAACCACTGTTTGCAACAGCTGAGGCAAGTTCTTGTGTATTATAGGCTTCTTTTAGCATCATGCCATTGTAAGCAAGATAACCATCATAGTGACAATAAGATGCAGTCACAGAGCCATCTTCGTTTTTAATGGCAATCATAGATGATGTTCCCATTTGTAGTCTCCTTTATTTACTTTATATTATCAATATACACTATCTTCTAACAGTTGTAAATAGTTATTTTCAAACAAAATGAAAATAGTTTATAAATGTGTTAAAAAAGATACACATTTTTTCATATAAATAGACATGTAATTAAAGGATATAATATGGCCACTACAGTTTCAAAATTCGAAGGAACAAACTTTTTACAGCCAACAGGTTTTAAAGTAGTTGTAAATAGAGATAGATTCAAAAACTTAGAATTCTTTGCACAGTCAGTACAGCATCCTGATGTCAGTGTATCTCCCGCAATTCAAACGTTTCGTCGTTCTAATGTATATCTTCCTGGTGATAAGCTAGAATATGGCACGCTTACAATTGATACAATTCTTGATGAGAATATGAATGTATATAAAGAAATGCATGATTGGCTTACAGTTGGAGTTGAACAAAAACAAACCCCATCTGATGGCAATACAATTATAAGTCAAGATAAAAGCTTTTATGATATTAGCGTTCTTGTATTAAGTAGCCATAACAATACGATTGATACAATCCGATATAAAGATGCGTTTCCTACAAACCTTGGCACAATCAATTTTCAATCTACAGTTGACGGTGTACAATTTATAACATTTCCTGTAACTTTTGCATATACAACGTTTACAATTACTAAATAATACGTTATAATAATACTATGAAATATCTTGAACAAATCCTACAGATGTGGGAAAAAGACTCGAAGATCGATAATACATCATTAGATGAGTCTTCTCGTCAATCCCCAGTGTTACATGCTAAATATTTGCCATTGCTTGCTGAAGCTAAAATTGCGTTGAGACGTGCTCATGCAGAACAAAAAGTATTGCTAAAACAAAAGTGGCTATATTATAATGGCAAAATGAATAAAGAGCAAATTGAAGCACACGGTTGGGACTTCGATCCGTTTGAAGGATTACGTGTATTAAAGGGTGAGATGGATTATTATTATGATGCTGATACAGATATACAAGCATCAGAACAAAAAATAGATCAGTGGAAGATAACAGTTGAAACGCTAACCGAGATTGTTGATAATATTAAATGGCGGCATCAAACAATAGGCAATATGATTAAATGGCGAATGTTTGAAGCTGGTGGTTAAACTTCTACACCTGATGTAAGAACACTTTCAATTAATGGTGTAACTGTATTCCAATCAATCTGCATTAAAAATGCTTGATGTTTATCGTGCAATGCTTTTGATGGCCAATCTTTTACAACTGTAAGAGTTTGATTTTCTGCATCAAATGATTCTGAAACTGGAGCTGCATTTAAAACTGTTGTTATATCATCTTTATAAGTTGCCCAATCAGTTAAGCCTAATGCATTAATTTCAGCTAAAATTTGCGAAACACTTTTTGCTTCAAAAATTGCGTCAAATTCAGTTTGATTTGATGGCTTAGGATCTGGATAAGCAGCATTCCAAATATGGCCAGTATGGGTTTTAGTTACTCGGTAAGCCATGTGTTCTCCTATTAAGTTTGGCGTTATTTATCTATTTATACGTACTGTATCGAGAGTTGTACAATGAGGACCACCTAAAAGATATCTTGCATATGGTAGACTTACTGTTTCAACTGTATAATTCATATCACGAAATTTTTTAATTAACTTTGTTTGATCTTGATCAAGCACAATAACACCAGGCTCTATAGTAAGAATATTCATACCTACCCACTTTGATGCAATATTATAATCGTTTGATATATCTCGTATTTCATCTGGTTCAATCCAGACACATTCCCATTTCTTTAAAAATTCAGGCAAGTGTTCTTCGGAGCATCTTGCCTTATTTATTAATATAACCCCTTCTTTGATTGGCACAAGAGTTGAATCTAAATGTGAGCCTTGATATAAACCTTTAAGTATGTGTACGTTATATTCTTTGCCTAATGTTTCTTGTAACCATAAGCCACCTTTAAGCGAGCCAGTTCCGCTTACGAGATATAAAATATCCCTATTACAGCGAATAATATTAGCGGCGTCGAAATATAAGTCGGGATCGTCAAGCGGTGCATGAATAATTTCTCCTAGTTTAAAATGATGTTTTAATGCAGGCCATTCTTCCCTGCGATATGTGAATCTGGTAGGTGTATATATAACTTTGTTACCAATGATAAGAACAGTATCTCGCGTTGAATAAGCACCGAAACCATTTACAGTTTCATAGTTTCGAGTCTTCGGACGAAGTACATTCACACCATAAGTTTTCATTTTATTTGAATACTCAGTTAAGCCCTGTTCTGTTTGTTCAATAATATGAGAAGGCATTTTTTGACCTGAAGGAAGAATCTCCCACTTAACACCATCGGCTATGGGCCAATACATACCACGAGCCGTTCCCAATATAACCTCCTTAAGAGGATCCCATTCATTATGACTATAGACCATTTACTAACTCCTATTTAAATTATATATAAAAATTATGGACGTATTAAAAGTTAAAAATAAGAATCACTCTGTCATGCATATTGCATGCGACTTTGGTATTGCGAATGAGCTTAGCGAGTTCTTTTCATTCTATGTGCCTGGTTATAAGTTTATGCCAGCATATAAGAATCGTGTATGGGATGGCAAAATCCGCTTATTCAATATTCAAACGATGGAACTTCCGGTTGGCCTGTTTCCGTTTTTATATGAGTTTGCCAAACCACGTAAGTATCAGGTTGAAGTTGAGCATAACAATTATTATGGTCGGCCAGATGCACAGAACGATATTAACCCAGAAGAAATCAAAAAATTTATTGATGGGCTCGAATTGCAATCACGTGGTAAGCCAATACAGATAAGAGATTATCAGTTTGATGCAGTATGTGAAGGATTGCATCGCAAAAGAGGTGTGTTAATATCACCAACCGGTTCGGGCAAGTCTCTTATTATTTACGCATTGGTTCAACGGTATTTGTTGAATCACCAGGAGAATAATAAAAAGGTTCTTATTATTGTACCAACGACATCGCTTGTTGAACAGATGTACAATGACTTTGCAGATTATGGAATGCCTGTTGAAGACTGTGTACATCGGATATATTCTGGTCGAGATAAAGAAACAGATAAAGAGATTGTTGTATCCACATGGCAATCAATTTATAAGTTGCAGCCAAAATGGTTTGAGCAATTTGGTGCAGTAGTAGGTGACGAGTGTCATGGCTTTAAATCAAAGTCGCTTACTACGATTATGAATAAATGTAAAGAAGCAGCATATCGTTGGGGAACAACCGGTACATTAGATGGATCACAGACACACGAATTAGTTTTACAAGGACTTTTCGGTAAGATATATAATGTAACGACTACGAAAAAGCTTCAAGACGAAAACACATTAGCAAAGCTAAAAATTAATGTCTTGTTGCTTAAGCATGCGGAGGAGGTCCGCAGAAACTGGGGAAAACAAGACTATCAAGCTGAACTTGACTATATTGTACGCAATGAAGCACGTAATAATTTAATTACAAATTTAGCACTTGATCTTACCGGCAATAGCCTTGTCCTCTTTAATTATGTTGAGAAGCATGGGAAACCTCTCTTTGATCTGATACGTGATAAGGCCCATGAAAAGCGCAAAGTATTTTTTGTGTCTGGCCAGGTTGATACTGCCGACCGAGAAGCAATTCGAAAGATAGTAGAAAGCCAGAAAAATTCGATTGTTGTTGCCAGCCTTGGAACGTTTTCAACTGGTATAAATATTAGAAACCTGCATAACATTGTGTTTGCTTCGCCTTCTAAATCACAAATCCGAGTGTTACAATCAATCGGACGAGGGTTGCGAAAGTCAGATGATGGTAGTGTAGCAAAGCTATATGATATTGCAGACGACTTGCATTGGAAAGGCAGAAAGAACTATACACTTGAACATTCGGCTGAGCGGGTTAAGATATACATAAAACAAGAGTTTGATTATAAAATTTATGAGGTGGATCTTAAATGAGTGATATAAGACAAATGAAACTATTTAGCGGAGAAGAGATTCTTTGTGATTTAGTTGATGTACAAAACGAGTACGAGGATGGAGAGTGCTTTATTATACGTGCTGCTTATCTCCTTATATCAAAAGAAGACTTCGAAAACAATATGCGATATTATACATTCAGACCGTTTATGATGCATATTTTAGATCCTGCTCATGTTCTTTTATTAAATACAGGCGCAGTTATTTGTATAAGTAATCCACATGCAACGGTATTAGAACAATATGTTCATCACTTATCTCTTGTAAGAGAGGAAATGAGAGAACTAGAACAATCGAATATGGAAAATCATTTAGATAAAATGGCCGGTGAAGATGCAAAGAGAGATGATAATGTTGTAGACTTAAAGCCGAAGCTACATTAAGGGTATATTACCCCCTTCTCAAAAGACTCTATTAATTATACACCGATTCTTCAAAATTGTAAACCCCCTAAACGCACAATATTTAAAAATAAATAAGTGTACAATCCTCAGAACCTATGATATAATAGGTAATATATGCTAGGAGTATATTATGAAACCAAGAGACAAGCCCCATTATGTAAACAACCGAGAGTTCTCTCTGGCCGTTGTTGAATATGTTAAAAGGGCAAATCAAGCAGAAGCAAGTAAAATAGAGATTCCTAAGGTCACTGATTATATTGCTACATGCTTTCTTAAGATTTCCGAAGGCCTATCTCACAAATCTAACTTCATTCGATATACGTATCGTGAAGAGATGGTAATGGATGCAGTTGAAAACTGTCTCAAAGCTATAGGTAACTATAACATCGAAGCAGCTACACGATCAGGCAATCCAAATGCCTTTGCATACTTTACTCAAATTTGTTGGTACGCTTTTTTACGTCGTATTGCACGAGAAAAGAAGCAACAAGATATTAAGCTAAAGTATATTTCACAAAGTCCATTTGAAGACTTTGCTGTAGTCAACGCCGATGAAGAATCACTGGCTGCTGCGCATATGTTCGTCGATCAATTGAAGTCTAAGATTGATCAGTTGAAAGAGAAAGACACATACATTGATGCCATTGTAAAAGAAAAGAAGAAGGAACGCAAAAAGCGTGACATGGCTGCTAATAGTAGTGATTCTGATTTAGGAGAAATATTTAAGTGAAAATAGCAATACTCAACGATACACATGCAGGTATTCGAAATGCATCTGATATCTTTACTGATAATGCTAACGTATTTTATAATGAGTTCTTTTCGTATTTGAAAAACAACGATATTAAGAAAATCATTCATCTCGGTGATGTATTCGACAATCGTAAATTCATTAACTATAAATCTTTGCATAGTTTTAGAAAGAACTTCTTAAGTAAGCTTCGTGAATACAATATTCATATGGACGTTATTCCAGGTAATCATGACGTGTTCTATAAGAATACAAATGAGCTTAATGCGTTAAAAGAGTTACTCGGCCATTATATGAACGAAGTAACTATTCATATGGAACCAACTGTATTGAATCTTGATGGATTTAAGTTTGCTCTGTTGCCTTGGATTACTCAAGAAAACTATGGCAAATCTATGGAGTTTATTAAGATATGTAAAGCAGATTGGCTTGGTGGTCATTTGGAACTAAAAGGGTTTGATGTAATGCGAGGTGTGCCACATCATGGCGGTCTAGATCATAGCATCTTCAATCGATTTGAAAAAGTATTGTCTGGTCACTTTCATGTAAGCTCACAACGCGATAACATTCAATATCTCGGTACACAGCTTGAGTTCTTTTGGTCAGACGCACATGACGAGAAAGGCTTCCATATACTTGATACTGAAACTCGTGATCTTGAAAAGATTGTAAATAAGAATACTTTGTTTGAGCATATCATATATGATGATTCAAAGGTTGATTATACATTGTTTGATACGTCACATCTATGTAACAAATTTGTTAAAATAACTGTAATAAACAAGAAAGACCTATTTACATTTGATCGATTTGTTGATAAAATACAGAATGAAAGCATACACGATTTGAAGATAGCCGAGAACTTTAGCGAGTTTGCCGGTGATAATGTAGAAGATGAATCCGTATCAATAGAAGATACTGGTGAGCTTCTCGACAATTATGTCGATGCTGTTGAAACTGAATTAGATAAAGACAAATTGAAAGTTGATATGCGTAATCTATTAGCAGAAGCACAAGCACTCGAGGTAGCATGATATATTTTAAGAAGCTACGATGGAAGAACTTTATGTCTACGGGCAATGAGTTTACTGAAATCAATCTCCAGTCACATAAGTCTACATTGATTGTAGGACAAAACGGCGCAGGTAAATCTACATTACTTGATGCAATGTCATTTGCATTGTTTAATAAACCTCACCGCAATATTAGTAAACCACAGCTTGTTAATTCAATCAATGGCAAAGAGTGTATTGTTGAAATTGAGTTTACTATAGGTAAGTCTAACTTCCGTGTAAAGCGTGGTATTAAACCGGCTATCTTTGAAATCTGGCGCGGTGATGTAATGATTAATCAGGATTCACATGCAAAAGAGTATCAGAAGATCCTCGAACAGAATATCATTAAATTGAATCACAAAAGTTTTCATCAGATTGTGGTATTAGGTAGTTCTTCATTCATACCATTTATGCAATTAAATGCACAGCATCGGCGAGATGTTATTGAAGATTTACTTGACATTAACGTATTCTCTAAAATGAATACTCTTGTAAAAGAAAAGAATGCCGTACTTAAAGAAAAGCTAAAAGATATCTCACATCAACTTGATTTAAAGAAGAATCAGATTGATTCTCAGCGCAAGTATATTCGTGATATCAATGCAATCAATGAAGAAGAAATTGATACAAAAGAGATTCAGATTACTGCGACTGAGGAAGAAATTGATACATTGATTGCTGAGAATGTAGAGTCAGCTGAATATATTGAAAAAGAAAGCGATAGGGTTGATTTAGCTTTAAGTGAAGCGAATAACCGTAAACAAAGTCTGTTACAATATAAAGCAGAGTTTAATACGTCAATTAAAGCAGTTGTTAAAGATGCCAAATTTTATGAAGACAATAGCGAATGTCCAACGTGTGAGCAAACAATTGGTGATGAGTTACGCCAGTCTAAACTTGCAGATGCTAAATCACGTGCAGCTGAACTTACAAATGGTATTCAAAAAGTAGAGGAAGAAGGTAGCAAAGTTTCTGCTACAATTGAAAAGTTTACTACAGCTGCAGGTGTCATTCGTGATCGTCAGCAATCAATCAATAACAATAGTATTGCAATTCAACGGTTACAGGCTTCAATCAAATCATTTAATTCTGATATCACACGACTGACTGGTCGCACCGGCGATCTATCAAAAGCAAATGAAGAGATGGCAGCTATGACTGCATCAAAAGATGCTTACATGGAAGATCGTTTAAGACTCAATGAAGTCTTTTCTTACAATACAGTAATGGCTGAAATGCTAAA
>Ga0181390_1000492_pt1 | contig 17955 bp, 26 predicted proteins | sample 13SPOviralmetaG_FD_130085 | JGI IMG/M metagenome (GOLD analysis project Ga0181390, IMG submission 130085) | Marine viral communities from the oligotrophic San Pedro Time Series (SPOT) site, San Pedro Channel, CA, USA - 13 SPOT_SRF_2010-07-21 | ecosystem: Environmental > Aquatic > Marine > Strait...
AGAATATATTTATACTCTCTAAAGTATGACTATCAACTAAGAGTTTAGTTTATTAAGACTGAGTACTTAATTCTCTACAGAATTTTGGAACAGTATTACTATTTGTATAAGATTTATACTGTTGAAAGCAAGACATTGATTCAAACTTTTCTTGAAATGTTGAGTAAATCTCGTCATGATCATAAGTAAAAGTTATATCTTTATTGTTAGTGAAAGTAATTACTGAATTAGTTCCAAGTAATGATTTTCTGATTACAAATCTTTTTGTTGTTAGTTTATTAGTTTTCATAGTTTATATTTTATTTATTTATTTATATTTAGTTATCCAGTTTAGTTCGTTTTTAGTTTGTAAAAGAGTGTATGTTTGTTTATTTGTTATTTTTAGTTAATAAGTGTTATGCATACATTCTCATTAATTTACATTATTTATTAAATTCCATTAAATGAAATGTAGTTAATAATTCCAGTATTGATGATATTATAAGTTATCAATGTTACTATAGTTATTATAAATGTTATTGGAAGAATTAAAGATTTCATATTGTTTTTATTTAGTTTGTTATTAATTTATTTACATTAGATTATCCAATGTCGGTCGTATTTAGTTTGTATAAATAAATTAGTAGTTGATACACACAACAACGCATTGACAAAATCAATATATATACAATTAAATTTTAAAAAGACATGGGGACCCGGTGTAATATATTTCATTTTTTAATTTACACAAAATTATATTGTGGGGGCGCAATACCCTAGCCCACTATTTCTAATATAAAAATAAAACAGGGTGACATTAGCCTCTTAAAGCTACTAATAAGGGGCATTTGTCACCATCTATACATGTAAATATGTTAAATTACCTGTAAATAACTATACTATACCCTAATTGTAGAAATGCATGCACAAAATAGGATTAAAAAACAAACTACAAAAATAAATAATTATTATGGACAATGATGGACCAGCGTTAGTTGGAGCAGCAGCGGCTGCAGGAGCAGCGGCAGGAGCTAAAAAGCTAGCTAAGCGAGTTTCTAAAAAAGGACGAGCAGAAGCTAAAGATAAAAAAGCTGCAAAGCTTGATAAAAAAGCAGCACGAAAAGAAAAGCGTGCAGATAGAAAAAGAGCTAGAGCTGATAAAGCTGAAGCAAAAGGAAAAACAGGAAGAGCAGCAAAGTTAAGAGCTAAAGCTGATGTTAAAGATGCTAAAGCAAGTGTTAAAACTGCTAAAGCTGACAAGAAAAGAGCAAAATCAGCAGACTTAAAAAAGAAAGTAGCTGAAGGAAAAACAATTAAAGGCGCAGCTAAGAAATTAGGGGCTAAAGCTAAAGCTAAAGCTGGTGAAGCTAAAGCAAAAGTTAAAGGAGCAGGTAAAAAAGTTAAAGATGCAGCTAAAAAAGCTGGAGCTAAAGCTAAGAAAACTGCTAAGAAAGCTGGAGCAGTAGTTGCTGGTGCAGCAGCTGGAGCTAAAGAAGGAATGGCTATGTACAAAAAAGGTATGTCAATGTCTGAAAAAGGCGTTAAAGATGCCGATACTGAAGATATGCCAATAGTTGATAGAGAAAAAGACGCTATGGACAAAGACGGTATGGCAATGTACAAGAAAGGTCCTGCTAAGTATGAAGCTAAAGATACTAAGTATGACATGAAAGAGGCATACAATAAGGATCTAACAGCTGATGCAAGGTTGCATTATCTTGAAAATGCTCGACATAACAAAGATTCTAAGACAAATCCAATGTCAAGAAGCGGAATGAAAGGTGGAACTTCCATGTATAGTGGAAAAATAACCTACGGAAACCAAGCTTCAGGTAGAAACATGTCTAATTATGCTAGAGGAAATGGAAGACCAGGAACTTTAAGATCAGGTGGATCAAGCATGAGCAAGCATATGAAAGGTGGGAAGAAATAACAATGGCTGTTATTTACTCTTACCCAGTAAAAGTAAACCCAACCGGGGATGATCGCATGATCATCTCCGATATGGGAGATTCAAAAAGAACAAAGCAAGTAAGCTTAACAGATTTAAAAACTTTAGTAAATACTACGTACACTTTGACAGCAACAGATGCAAATTCTGGAACTCAAGGCGGCGAAGTAGATCTAAAGTTGACAGATAGTGATGGTGTTGTAAATAATATAAAGTTAAAAGGAAAAGGAAACTTTATAGATGTTTCTCAAACAATACCTAATCAAGTAGATTTTAATGTAGTAAACATACCGACTGATGCTAATTTTATATTTACTCAAAGCATACCGGCTACTACTTGGACTATAACACATAACTTAGATAAATTTTGCTCTGTAGAGGTAGTAAGTGACTCTAACGTTATCAAATACGGAAACGTAACATACAATAATACAAACTCATTAACAATAACATTTAGCGCAGCCTTTTCAGGTAAGGCGTATTTAAACTAAAACCAAAAAAAATGTCAGCGACAGGAATAAATTTTTTAGATAACTTAGATTTAAACTCTAATCAACTACTTGAGGCTAAGTTACAAGTAGATAGCTCTGCACCATCAGCAGCAGAAGGTAAGATATGGTTCGATTCAGGATCTGATAAAGCATTTAAGTATTATAACGGAACTGCTTGGGTAGACCCAGCAGCAAGTGGAGCTACGTATACATTACCAGCTGGCCCCACTAATACAAATAATCAAGCAAAAATAACCCTTACAGGTAGTAATGGTACAACTGATGCAGTTGTTTTTTCATGTCCAGCCACCGCAGGTGGATTAACATTATCTTCGCCTAATGCAAGTGAAATAAGAGTTCTTGTTAATTACTTAGCTTCAGCTAATAACGTTGTAAATGCAGCTACAACTAGTTCAAGTACTGGAGCTGGTTTTATACTTAGAACTCTAGGAGATAGTTCAGAGCAGCTTGCAGTTGCAAAACAAAAAATGAGTACGCTACCTATAAGTAATTGGGGTCAAGCTACTGCAACAATAAACATGGGAGGTCAAAGGATTCTTTCTTTAGGAACTCCTCTTAATGGTGCAGATGCAGCTACTAAAGCTTATGTTGATGCGTCAGCAGTTGGTTCAGGTGCTTTAATATTTCAAGGAGGCTATAATGCTTCTACTAATACACCGGATCTTGATGCAAATCCATCTAATGCTATAAAGAAAGGTTGGGTATATGTTGTAACAACAGGTGGTAACTTCTTTACAGAAGTTGTTGAAGTAGGTGATTTACTTATAGCTGAACAAGATGCTCCAACAGCTTTGGCAGACTGGGTTACTGTACAGAATAACATCGGAATAGCTTCAACTACTGTAGCTGGTATTGCAAGTTTCCCTGCTGCACAATTCGGAGTAACACAAGCAGGTGCAGTTTCTATTAAAGCAACAGGTGTAACTGCAAATACTTACGGTAGTGCTAGTATAGTACCTGTACTTACAATTAATGCATCTGGTCAAATAACTTCAGCTACAACTCAAGGTATTTATTCTGGTTCTGATTTTTCTAGTAATGTTGGAGCTCAAGTAGCAGCTAGACAAAAAGTACTAACTAGTTCAAGTGCTACTACTCACACATTTACTCATAACCTTGGAACTTACAATGTTACTTGTGATTTATATGATACTTCATCTAAAGAAACAGTATTTGCTAAAGTAGATAGAACAAGCACTAATGTAGTAACAGCTACAACAAGCACAGCTCAAAGCTTAACAGCGTTGATTCAAAAAATAGGATCATAGAAAAAACAAAATTAAATTAAATGGCTATAAATTTTTTAGATGCAATAACGGTCAATAGCGGTACTGGTTCTGCTTCTACTATAGTTGCCGCTGGTACTAGACCTGTAACAATTAAAGGAGGCGCTATTGGAAGTATAGCTATAGGTGGAAGTAACGGTGGATGGGCTACTGGTTATTTGTTTACAGGTTATAGTGGAACAAATAGAGGAGGTTTTGGAGCTCTTGGTAGTGTAGATACAGTAAGTTATTATTGGATAGGCGACGCTTATAACGATACTACAATGGTTGTACAACCAAATGCTGGCAACGTTGGTATAGGAACTACTAGTCCTTCCAAAAAATTACATGTTAAAGAATCTACTTCATCAACTTATGCAGCGTATATAGAAAACACAACAGCCGGAGGAGATTATCTAGCTATGGTAGGCGATGCAGGTGACAATGTTTTTGAATTTGATTCTAGTGGAACAGGAGGAGAAGCCGAAATGAAAATGTACAGCGATGGTGTTTTAAAAGTAGATATTAATGCTGATGGTAGTTCTTATTTCAACGGCGGCAGTGTTGGTATAGGAACAACTAGTCCTAGTGATGGCGACTTAACAATAGGTACACCTAAACTTCATGTTGCTGTTGGAGGTACATCTGGTACTTTTAACTTAGCTGCTAGGTTTCAAAGTACTACAACTGATGCTGATAACACTGGTACTTCAATACTTATTAATAGTTCAAACGATAGAGGATTATTAATAAAAGCTGGAAGAAAAGATGGCGATAGAGAAGTTGCATATTTTGATGTAGTTACATCAATTGGCAATACAACTAATATGCTTACAATGGGTAAGTTTAGTTCTGCTTATAACGTAGGTATAGGAACTACTAGTCCAGGTGCTAAGCTGCATATTAGAGATGATTCGCAGTCTATTTCGTATATGAAAATGTCTGCAGCGAGTAGTAATTCAAATTATGGCTTTTTCAAATTCCAAGATAATACAGTTAACACTGGTAAGTTAATAATCGGAACTACTTATGGGTATGGTGTAGAAAAAGCTGGAATCACTTTATTTAATGGCAGTGTTGGTGTTGGAACAATTAGTCCAAGTGGTAAGCTGCATGTATCTAGCGGATACTTAAGAGTAGACGGTACAGGATGTGGTATAGTAATGCCTGATACTTCAGGAAATCCTCTATTGGCTATAACTACAGATCAAAACTCGTTTGCTGGTTGTAATATTGTCAATGGATGGGGTAATAGCTCAAACACTGGAGTTGGTGTAGGTACTACTAGAAGTGATGGAACTGCATTTCAAGTGAAAACTGGAGTTACATTAAGTGCTGGACTTGCCACTAATAGTGGTACTCAAAGACTTATAGTTTATGGAGATGGAAAAACTAAAATAACAAAGTCTTTAGGTGTTGGTGCAAATGCATCAGCAACAACTGGTAGAATAGATGCTTCAAATGATGTCGTAGCTTTTTCCACATCTGATATTAGATTAAAAGATAATATTAAAAGTATTGACAAGGCACTAGACAAGGTAAACAAAATACAAGGTGTAGAGTTTGATTGGATAGAAAAAGAAGAAGTTCATGGTAATAGCGGTCACGACATAGGTGTTATAGCACAAGAAATAGAAAAAATACTACCAGACGTAGTTACTACTAGGGATAACGGTTATAAAGCGGTTAAGTATGAAAAGATAGTACCATTGTTAATAGAAGCTATAAAAGACTTGTCAAGACAAGTTGATGGCTTGAAAAGATTAATATAATGGCACTACCTACTTCAGGACCATTGTCTATGCAAGATATTGCTACAGAGTTTAGCCAAGGTAGTTCTAACATGTCTTTGTATACTTTTGGCTCTACGCTGCCAACACCTACGGTAACTAGCAATATAGAGCTAGCAAATGATTTTTATGGACAATCAGCTAGTACCTGTACTGCTTTTACTGCTAATAAAAATTCATCAAAAGAACCTTGTGAATTAGACACGGAAGATACTTTATACCATAATGGCTCTGGTAGTTATCCAGTATCTGGAGATACTGTTTACACCAATAGCAGTTGCACCACAACTCTTGACTCAGGCTCTTATAAAATGGCTAATAATACAGTAATGTCACTTAACTCAAACGGCGTAGTGTTTAGTATAAATGCTTGCTAGGTAAAAAACATTAAAAAATGCGTGATTATATATATAAGATAATAACTAAAATAAAACAAATGGCACATAAATCAAATTATATTGAAAAAGTAGAGTTAGAAAAAATAAAAGATATACAAAGCAGAATAAGTAATATATCTATAAGTCTAGCTCAAATGTCTTTACATAAAGACGAATTAAAACAAGAGTTAAAAAAAGTAACTATTGAGCAAGAAAATTTAACTAAAATTCTTGAAAAGAAATACGGAAACGTTAACATAAGCCTAGCAGATGGCGAGTGGACTTCTAATAATAAAGATAAAGAACCAGAAATAGATTTAGGAAAAGATCCATCATTTAATATGAGTTCAAGTTCAGGATCAGGATCAGGCAAAGGAGCAAACTGGGGAGGATAATTAAAAATAAATTAAATTAAATTAAATGATACCAAAGGTAATACACCAATTATGGATAGGCGATAATCCTATACCAGAGCACTGTGCACAGTTTTGCAGAGAACTACAAGGACTAAATAAAGACTACGCTTATAGATTGTGGGGTAATGAAGTTTTTGAAGAATTTAAAGATGATATATACTTACAGTCATATATCAAACCAGAAAGCGAAATACCAGCTGCATTTATATGTGATAGAATAAGATTATTATTATTAGAAAAATTTGGCGGCATATACTTAGATGTAGACTGTAAGCCAATAAAATCGTTTGATCATGTGTATGAGCATTTAACAGATAGACACTGTTTTTTTGCTGGCATGAAAAGAACACAAAACCATAACACTTTAATAGATTGTGCTATATATGGCGCTATACCTAAAAGCAGAGTTATATATGATTGTTTAAACACATATAACGATGTTACATGGGCTAATGGCGGAAAACTATTTAACAATGCTATTATAGAGTTTATGCAACCAGACGTAGCCTTATTTGGCTATGAGTACTTTTATGACTGGAAAATAACCGACAAGACCATCTTGCTGCATGATGTAGCAGATACAAGATTGTTTTCTTGGGTACCTCAAGAAGTAAAAGACGGAACAGTACAAACCGCTCCATTGAAAAATGTAGCAAAAGCAAATTAACCAAATGACATTTTTATATACCCGTACCAATACGTGGAATAGTACACCACAACCAACAGAACAAACCATTAAGCTATGGGAACATATCTCACAAAAGAAAAACTGGAGAATAGTTCAACTACCTAATGGATTTTTACAAACCGAATACAAAGAACTAGATTCAGACAATTGGATTGATGTAACCAGAAGAGAAACAATAGCTGGAGCAGAGCAAGCAATAGATGCTTCCATAGCTCACTACAAGCAAAAGCTAGAGTTCACCAAAGGACCTAAAGTAGTTAAAACCTTTAAGTAGTATTCAAAACAAATTAAATTTAATTAAATAAAAATGGAAGAAATAAAGTTAGTAAAAGACTTGGCTTTTGGCGACACTGCTAGAAGTCAGGTCTTAACTGGCGTTGAGAAGCTTACTAATGCAGTAGGCTCTACGCTAGGTGCAAGTGGTAAATGTGTTATAATAGAAGACGGTAATGGAAAGCCACAAATAACAAAAGATGGAGTAACTGTTGCTAATAGCATAATATTAAGAGATCCAGTTGAAAACATTGGAGCTACATTAATAAAAGAAGCAGCTCAAAGAACAGTTAAAGAAGCTGGAGATGGAACTACAACAGCAACTATATTAGCTCATGCAATATTAACTCAAGCTAATGAACACTCACTATTAGATGATGTTAGAAATATAAAAAAAGGTATTAATTCAGCTGTCGACAAGGTTATTGAATATATTAGCAAAAAAAAGAAAAAAGTTTCTGGTAGTAAAATACTTCAAGTGGCAACTATATCCGCTAATAACGATAAAGAATTAGGAAGCATAATAGCAAAAGCTTTCAAACTTGTAGACGAGACAGGTGTTGTAACAATGGAAATAACAGACAATCCTGAAACTTCAGTAGAATTAATAGACGGGTTACAATATCAAAAAGGTTTAACTAATTCTAACTTTATAACAGATAAAGACAAAGGCGTAGCAGAGTTAAACAATGCCAGGGTATTAGTTGTAGAGTCTCATATAGAAAATATCAGAAAAATACAACCAGTATTGGAGTATGTTATAAAAAATAATGAAAACTTATTAATAATAGCAAATGTTGATCCTGAAGTACTAAGTGCTTTAGCTATGAACAAAGTTAAAGGAAACATAAAAGTAAATGTTATAGATGCACCTGCTTATGGTGTTTCTAAAAAAGACATACTTGATGACGTGTGTTTAATGACTGGAGCTACTTTAATAAATGAAGATCTTGGAGACGATATGGACATTATACATCCAGAACATTTAGGTTCTTGTTTAAAAAGTACTACTAGTAAATATGATACACTTATAAAAGTAGATTTAGCAGATAATGATTTAGTAAGTGAGAAGATTAATTTTTTAGAAAAGCAATTAAAAAATAACAAAAACGCTAGATCTATAATTAAAATAGAAACTCAATTAGCTAGATTAAAAGCTAAAGTTGCTACAGTTAAAGTAGGTGCTAATTCTGAAATTGAGTTAAAAGAAAAAAGTGATAGAGTTGAAGATGCTATTTGCGCTACAAAAGCCGCTATCAAAGAAGGTATAGTACCAGGCGGTGGTATAGCTTTATTAAATGCTAGTTTTAGTTTAAAACCAACTTGTATAGGTGAAGAAATATTGTATCAAGCAATAAGAAAACCTCATGAGTTAATACTAAACAATGCTGGTATTGACACAATGATAAAGCTAGAAGACGGTAAAGGATTAGATGTGGTTACAGGAAATACGGTTGATATGGTAAAAGCCGGAATTATAGATCCTTTGTTGGTTACTAAAAGCGCTTTGAAAAACGCGGCTTCAGTAGCTACTACTATATTATCAACTGATTGTGTAATTAATAATGTAAGAGCATGAGAGCAGTAGGTAAATATATAGTTATACAACCATTAAAAGAAATAAACGTTAAAACAGAAGGTGGTTTGATATTATCTGATAAGCAGCGTGAAGATATAAGATACAGGCAAGCGGTTGTGGTTAATACAGGAACTGCTGTCGATCATATCAATAAAGGCGATAATATATATTATGATAAAAGCGCTGGTTTTGGTATTGAAATAGAAAGTAAACATTATACAGTCATTAAAGAATTTGATGTTGTAGTAATTTTGTAAATATGAGTAGATTACGTAAAGGTCGTAAATATAAAGGATCAAGTTTCGCAAGTGCATTTAAAGGAATGTTAAAAGGTGGTGATTCGCCTTTTGCTGTTGTTGTAGGTTCTAATGTTAATGAAGAAGAAGAAACAACACGAAGTGTTGAAGATCCAAATAGTGCAGATGCTGCTAATGATGCTAAAACAGATAAAGATATAGTTCCTTCTGATACTGACTACTCAAGAGAAGAAGTTGATTCTTATTTTCAAAGAAGAAAACTAGCAAAAGAAAAAGCAGAACTTGAAAAAGCAAAAGCCGATAAGGAAGCAGAAGAAGAAGCAAAAGCAGAAGAAGAAGCAGAAGTAGCGGAAGAAGAAAGAGAAAGTCTTAGTCAAGGTGAAAACATAGCAGAAAGCTTTGATGACGAGTTTGATCCTACAATGTCAGGTAAAGAAAGAAGAGAGGAATCTAGAGAGAACAAAGGTCAAATAAGAGATGCTAAAAAAGAAGCTAAAGCAGCTGCTAAAGATGAGTTTAAAAACAAAAAGCAAGCTATAAAAGATTCAGGAGTAAAAGGCAAAGAAAAGAGAGACGCTAAGAAAGATGCTAGAAAAGATAAAAGGGATGATAAGAAATCTATTAGACAAAATAAAAGATCAGCTAAGAAATCTAATAGAAAATCCAAAAGAAAAGCTAGAAAAAACAAATGAGAAGATTAACTTCTAAAGATTTAAAAGAATTAAATTTATTAAAACATTATAGAATAATAAGAAAATGGGCTTGCAAGACAAGTGATTTAAACGATGCAGACTTAGAGCTGTTAATATACTTAGATGCTATAGACCATTTTACTAAACAAGATTTTAAACAAGGTACGTATTCATATAGTTGGGATAATAGACGCTGGAACAGATTATTGAAACAAGGGTGGATTACAGTGTGGCGAGAAAGAAACCGCACTACTCAAAAATATCATATATATAAAGTTTCGTATAAGTGTAAACAACTAATAAGTCGTATGTACCGTATAATGTTGGGTGAGGAAGATATGCCTTTGAGGAAACTAGAGTCAAATAACAAGTACTCTTTTAAAGTTACCGCTAAGGCTATATCTTTCGTTAACAGAGATAAAACAAGAACAAATGCCATATAAAAAAGAAAGTCCATTTGCTAGCTTTAGAGATCCTAAAAGAACTAAGACTAATTATAATCCTACTAATTTTCAAATGCCTGATATTAGTTCTATATATAGTCAAACTGCAGACGGTGAAAAAGTTGACGAAGTTGATGATACTAAAAAAACAGATGATAAAACTGTAGATCTAATAAACAAAGGAGAAAAAACTAAACAAGAGGCTACAGAAGGTCCAGTAACTAGAAAAGCTTTAAGAAAAAATAGGAGAGCTGGAGAAAAAGAATTTAATAAAGAACTACGTAGAAACAAAAAATTATCTAAAGCAAGTACTAAAGATATTACAGCAAAGGAAAGAAAGTTTTATGAAGATGCTACAGATAAAATTCAAACTGAAAAAGATTTTAGAAAAGAAGCTAAAAAAGAAGGCTTTAATCCTGCAGATTATAAGGATAAATTACTTAAAGATGAAATGCGAGCCACAGTTAAAAAATTAGATGACGAAGGAAAAGGTGGTTCATTTTCACATGCAGCACAAGTATCTGCTAGAGAAAATATACCAATGGATAGGATTAAAGTAAGTGATCGTGGTGCGTCGTATCCTGGCATGACTAATCCTGGTAGAGCTCCATTTAATAATCCTAGCGTTTTAAGAACTGGTGAACCGCCAATGGATGCAGATGAAAAAAGAAAAATGCAAATGATAAAAGATCCTCTAGGAAGAGGTATACAAATGAATAAAAATATGAAACAAGTAAATAGTAAAGGATCTGGCTTTCCGATGGTATCGCCACTTAACGCTGTAACAGCAGGTGCTGAAATGGCAGATCAAAATCAAAAGCAAGCAATTAATAAGCAGATGCAACCTATGCAAAACCAACAACAAGGAGATCTTTATGGAAGCCCTACTAGAACAGTAACACCTAATAGAGCTGGTAAAGGTCAAAACTCTAACATATTAACTAGTGACCCTAATATTAATCAACCAGCTAATAAAGTACCAGCTAGTACAGAAGCTCAAAATAAATTTTTTAGTACAAAGGCTAGCAGTGGCCCAGCGTCATCTCCAATGCCACCAAATATGGTGCCTGCATTTACACCTGGCGTAGGTTCAGGAGTAGGTGCTGGAGTTAGTTCAGGAGTTGGTAGTCCAGCAGGAACATTTACTTCAACTGGTCAAGGCGGTTCGGGAGCTACTGGAATAAATAGAGAAAACTTATTTCTAAACGAGGCAGCTGCAATGTATAGTGATGGACCAAGTAAAGCTTTAGTTGGCAATCAAGATAGATTACCTGAGCATTTAAAAGCTAAGATAGAAGCTGCGCCTGGTATGTATGGTGATGATAGAAAAAAGCCAACAGCTAATGAAATGAAAGCTGATGGAACTAATGTTGCTAAATTAAATTTAAAGAGTTCTAAAAGAGCAAGTGATAATAATGCTATAGATCTTTATGATGATGCTAGAGGTGGTATGAGCAAAACTAGATTAAAAATCCAACAAAATAAATATGACATGGATAAATATAATCAAGAGCTCAAAGATAAAGAAGGCATGAATGCTTCACAGCGAAATAAATATGATACAGATAAAGTAACTAAAGCTGTAGAAGACTATCGAAAATCACCTGGTATGTATTCTCCTTTTGAGTTTACACCTGGTGGAAGAAGAACTGAGGTTGGTAAAAGAAGTGAAGGTGGTAAAACTACTACAGTTTACAGAAAAGATGGTAGTAAAAAATCAGAATTTACCGAAAAAGATTCAGGTACTAAAAAAGAAACTAGATACACTGGCAATCCAAGAAGTTTAAGTACTAAAGCTGTTAAAGTAGATGTTAAAGATCCAGCCACTAGAACTTATACAAAATATAAAAGAGATGGAAGTGTAAAGAAAACTATGACTGCAAACAATAAAGGTGGTGTAGATATTAAGAAAGCTGCAAAACTAAGAGCTAAAGCTAGAAGATCTAAAAAAGGAACAACAAAAAAATAATATTGTAAAAGTAAAAAAAATATACGTGATTATATAAATACACGAATATTGTAAATCATAAAAAAAATAATTATGCCAAGTTACGGAGAATATCAAAAACCAGCAGGTAAAAAACTTAAATGCGGTTGTAAATCAGTAGGTACTAGGATGATGGTATCTAATAACACTAACATAAAAACTACATTGAAAATAGACAATGTTCCTTATAAAGGTAACTCTGTTTTATTAGCTCAAAGATGAATACATTAGAAGATTTAAAGCTGTATTGTTTAAATATAACATCAGCTACGGTTGTTAGTTTAGGATGGCTAGAGCCTGTATTATCTATACTATTGTTATTAACAACATTAGGCTATACTGCACATAAGTGGTATTTATTAAAGAATAAAAAATGAGCATATTAAGTAAGCACATGAAATCTCCTTTAGCAATGAAGGAAAGAATACCTGATTCTAAATTAAGAAGTAAGACTACAATAAGTACCTCACAAAAAACAAAAGGTAATAAATCTAAATTTAAACAAAATGTTAGATCCACTGTAGAAGATCACGATACAGAAGGAGATAAAAAAGATGTTAAATTTTATATAGATAGTAAAGAAAAATCTAAAGGTAGTAAATCTAAATTTAAACAGTTTGCAGGAACTGAAGATAAAGGATATGTATCAAAAGTAAATACAAGAGGTAAAAGAACCGAAAGAAAAACTACTAAAGGTGGTACTAAAAGAAGAATTAAAAGAGCTGAAAAAAATCTTAAAGACATATGAGAAATATTAAAGAGATAATCATTCACTGCTCAGCTACTAGAGAAGGCCAAGATATAAGTGTTGACACTATAAGAAAGTGGCACGTTGAAGGTCGTGGCTGGTCAGATATAGGCTATCATTTCTACATTGACATAAATGGAGATATACAAAAAGGTAGAGATATAGCTAAAATCGGGGCTCATTGTTCAGGGCATAACCGTAATTCTATCGGTTTATGCTATTGTGGCGGAGTTGAGGAAGACGGTAAGACCCCGAAAGATACTAGAACACCAGAACAAAAAGAAGGTCTCTTACACGTCCTTAAAACGTTAAAGGCGATGTATCCAGAGGCTATTATCTATTCACACAATGAGTTTGCTAATAAAGCATGCCCATCATTTAATGCGACAGAGGAGTATGAAAATATCTGAAAACACTGAGTTTAAAATTGATATAAAAACTGTAATTGGAATAATAATGTTTACTACAACAATAGTAGGTATGTATTATACTTTACAAGAAGACATAGCAGAAGCTAAAACTTTACCACCAGTAGAAGTGTCTCGTTTAGAATATGAGCTAAAAGAAAAATGGAACGAAGACATGATTATAGACTTAAAAGAAAGAGTTGATATGCTTGAGCAAGTTGACGATGTTGTATTTGAAGAGATAAATGTTATTTCTACTTTAATCAAAGACGGCACTGAGAACGATGGTAAATTAGAAGAATTGAACAAACAATTAGAAGCTTTAAAAAATAAAAAACCTAGTACTAGAGTTATAGTTAAAGAAGTTAAAGTAGATAAAAAAGGTAGGAAACTATGATAAGCGGTTTATCTTGTTGGAAAGGTTATGAAAGAGTTCCTGGCACAAGTCCAGGTTCAAAAGGTAGCTGTGTAAAATCAAGTGGCCCATCTCTACGTAAAACAACAAAAGGTAAAGGTAGAAACTTTTTATCAGTAAAAGAAGGAGCTGGAATGACAGCTGCTGGTAGAAAAAAATATAAAGCAAAAAATCCAGGAAGTACCTTATCAGCACCTGTAACAGGTAAGGTTAAACCAGGTAGTAAAGCAGCTAAAAGAAGAAAGTCTTTTTGCGCTAGGTCAAAAGGTTGGACTGGTGAAAGAGGTAAAGCCGCTAGAAAAAGATGGAAATGTTAAACTAAAACTATGGCTAAATTTAAACTAAACTCACCTATAAAAATAGATCCAGTTGCTAGATACGAAGTAGCTTTTCAACCAGACAATATTCAAGATGACTCAGGATTAGTTGCTAAAGCTAATAAAAACGGCACTATGATCGTTAATAAAAATATTCCTAAAGGCTCTAAGCTTAGAAAAGAAGCAGAGTCTCATGAAGACCACCATTTAAAAGACATGATGGAAGGTAAGTTAGATTATGACGGTGAAAAAGTTTATGAAAAAATAAGTACAGGTAGAGTTAAAGAACATGATAGATCTAATTTTCAAGAGTCTGATAGAAATCTACCTTGGGAAAAAGAAGCTTATAAAGCAGGTGAAAGACAAGAGAAAAAAGATATGAGACCCAACCCTAATAAATTAGACACAGCTCCAAATATGTATGAAAGAGATACTCCATTAGCTTTTCAAAAAATAGGATCAAGACATGAGCCTGGTAGAGAATCAGATATTAATAAAATATCTCATAATGAAAACTTTGGACCATCTATGAAGAAAAGTTGGGATACTGCTTCTCCATTTTCTAAAAAAGAAGGAGGCCCAGGTGGCAATGTTTCAGTTATAAGTGGAGCAGCCCCAGGCCAAACGCCTTCAGGAGTTACAAAAGCGAAAGAAAAATTTGAAGACATTAAAGACTATAATAAAAATAGTTTAACATCTATAGGTCAAGAAGCAATAAACCCAGATTTTACTTTTAAAGGTCTTGACGGTGAAATGTATAGTAACAAAGCTGATTATTTAAAAGCAGGTCAAAAAGTTTTAAACGAAACAAATCAGGAAAATGTTAATTTAGTTTTAGATTCTTTTAAAGGAGATAAAGAATCTTCACGGCAAGTAGCGGGAGCTGCACAAGGTCATGGTTCTGGTGTTAATAAAGCTCCTCATAGCAAAGACATGAATTACACTGCTGAGGATTTTGAAAAAGGATTACTTATTTCAGGTATACCAGGAAGTAATAAAGGATTAAAAGACATGAGCGTTAAAGAATATAGCGAATTAGAAAGAATTCCTTCTATTATGTCACCTAATGATCCAACTTTAGATCAGGTTGGTGAAGCCACACCTAGAATAAATAAAAATAACAAAGATACTAGATATATTGATAAGCGTTATGTAGAAAAAAGTGATCCTCTTGCTGTAGAAAATTTTGGATTTAATATAGGTGGTAGAAGTAAACTAGAACCCATCAATGTTAAGAAATTTAAGACTGCGACTTTTGATGCTAATAAAGGTATGGTAAAAACTGATATGGCAGCTGATAATAGTGGCAAATTAGATGCTAGCAAAACCAAAGCTGATTTTGTTAATGTTATGACTCCAGAGATACAAATAAAAGATATTAAAGGTGAAACTCGTTTTAAAGATGATTTAAAAGTTAATGAAAAACTTTCAGATCTAGGTGCTAAAAGGGAAATAGGAGTAGGAAGAGGATTTAGAAAAAACCCAAAACCTGGAAAGATTTTAAAACAAAGATTAAACAAAAGACAAAAAGTTAACAAGCTAAGTGGTGTTGTAGATTTAGATATGTCAGGAGATGTAGATACTGATATAGAAAGAAATGCAAAAGCTTTTACTGGAGGAAATGTAAAAGGTGGTACTAATGCTAAAATATATTCAAATAGAAAAGATGCTAGAAGATCTACAAAAGGTAGAAAACAAGCGGTAGAAGGAGCAGGATTAAAAAATATTGGCAGAATAAAAACTAAGGCATTACAAGGTAGAGATTTTGAATATACTAAAAACGGTGAAGTAATATCGGAAAAAGATTTTATTAGTAAAGCTTCTTATAATCGTAATCAATTAAAAAAAATGGAGAATACTTATAACACTGGACAGTTAAATGCTGGTGCTGGTATTACAAGTTTAAAAGGGGATAATAGCTTTGCAAATAAGTTTAAAGTTAATTATCCTTCTGTAACTGGACAAGGTGAAGTAAATAGATTAAAGCAAGACCAAATAAAAAACATTAATTTTGATCAATATTCTAAAAAGCAAAAGAGAAAAATTAATAAAAGAGTTAAAAGAAATAAATAATGGCTGAAAAAAAATCATTTAAAGAAACTAAAGTAGGCGCTTTTTTAGCTAGTAAAGCTCCTAAAGTATTACAAGCTCTTGGAGACGTGTTACCTAACCAAGGAACACTTGGTGTAGTAAAAAATCTTATAACAAGTGATAATAAGATTAAGGCTGTTGATAAAGAGCAGGCTATGAAGCTTATAGAGCAAGATATAGCTGAAATGAAAGAGGTTTCTAGTAGATGGAGATCTGATATGAAGTCAGATTCTTGGTTAAGTAAAAACACTAGACCTTTAGCTTTGATATTTTTAACTGGTTCAGCTGTGTTTATGATGGCTGTAGATTCTTTTCATTTGCAGTTTGATGTAGATGAAGCTTGGATAAACTTATTAAAAACACTACTGGTAACAGTTTATGTAGCATACTTCGGAAGTCGTGGTGCTGAAAAAATAACAAAAATAAATAAATAAAAATGAACGGTTTACAAGGAAATATGATGGCTCAACCAAGAGTGTTTGGTCATGATGCTATAGCTTTAACGGCTGGAACAGGCGCAATAGCAAACACAAGCGAAAGAGGAGTAGTTATATATAACGGTAAAAATGCAGCACAAGATATTACAATAGTAACTGAAGCTGGAACTGAAATTGAATTTAAAAATGTACAACCTGGAACAGTTGTAGGTAATACAACACCTATGTTAGCTACAAAGTTAATTGCAGGGACTCAATGCGTGGCGATATACTAGCGGCAACGCAAAGATTTAATGCGTGCTTTGAATGGCGTAAAAGCGGTAGTAATAAAAATTATCAGTTTTTAGGTTTTTTACATTTAATAGATTACATTAGTAATTTATTACCAGATAACTCAAAAGCTTTAGAAATAGGAAGCTATATGGGTGAGTCTGCTAAGATAACAGCTGCTTCTGGTATTTTTAATGAAATAGTATGTATAGACCCATTTGAGGGAAAAGAAAGCTTTAACAACATATTTGGCTATACATGGGAAGATGTTGAAGCTGAATTTAATAATAATATAAAATATTTTGATTTTATAAATCATATTAAAGATTATAGTTACAATGTTATGAATAACTATGATGATGGATATTTTGACTTTGCATATATAGATGCTAGTCACGAATACGAAGACGTGCTGAGAGATATTAAAGATTGTATTAGAGTCGTTAAAAAAGGTGGCATTATAGCTGGACATGATTATAGTTGGGATACTGTAAAGCAAGCTGTAACAGAAAACTTTGGAAACAATATTAAGCAATTTAAAGATACTTCTTGGTTAATAATTAAATAAAATAAAATGAGTAAAGTAACGGTAGATTCTGGAATACTTGATGAAAAAGAATTCACACAAGTAAAAAAAGAGCAAGACAAGGTAAATAGTATATTAGCTGAAATAGGTTATATAGAGTCTAAAAAACACGCATTATTACACGAGTTGGCAGACACAAACGAGGTTGTAAATAGTACTAAAAAAGTATTAGAAGATAAGTACGGATCAATAAGTATTGATTTACTCACTGGTAAGTGGAAACGAGTAAACGATAAAGAAAATGTCTAATATTAGAAAAATAAGTATAGGTTCCGATTATAAAGATGGAGCTATGCACTATTCGTGTGGTCAAGAAGTTTATGGAGGTCATGTAATATCTAATATACTACATGATGAAAAAGATGAGTCTTATAATATATTTATAACCAAGTCTAATGAAGTTTTGCCGTGGAAAAAATTTAATAAAAATATGGCAATATCAGTAGAGTACGATTTAAAGTACTAATGAGAAGCT
>Ga0181390_1000493_pt1 | contig 17931 bp, 33 predicted proteins | sample 13SPOviralmetaG_FD_130085 | JGI IMG/M metagenome (GOLD analysis project Ga0181390, IMG submission 130085) | Marine viral communities from the oligotrophic San Pedro Time Series (SPOT) site, San Pedro Channel, CA, USA - 13 SPOT_SRF_2010-07-21 | ecosystem: Environmental > Aquatic > Marine > Strait...
CGTACCTGGAGCTAGATAATTTACTGCAAATCTACCTTTTCTGTATTGTCCAGATTCTATCTCTCCTGATATGTTGGTTTCTGTAAATACGCTATCTTCCATAGCGATTGCTGACATAATGTTTATCTTTGCCATCATTGCCATTAAACCTATAACGTGGTCATACTGTCCTTTTAGTTGGTCAAAAGAAACTCGTTTAATAAATACAAAAGGAGGTGTACTTAGTGTGTTAGGTATAAAATCTAATATTAAGTTTCTTTCAGGAAAGATAATGTATGTACCACCTTGGTCATAATATTCAATAATCCTTACACCTTGAGAAGTATTATCTTCCCATTGTTGTTCACGATTAGTGTCATATGACATAAACGGTGTTGCATAGTCTTGATACTCTTGACCTGTATCATCTTCATCATCTTGTTTTAAAATCTCTTTAGCAAACTCTGGATAGATTTGAGCTAGTTTATATCTAGGTACTCTACGTACTACTGCTAACTCTCTTGGTTTTTGGTCAGGTCCAAAGTTTCCTGGAAATGTATCGTAAGGGTCTCTTAGTTCTGCAGAGGGATAGTAATAACCATTGCTATCTCTTTTTGTTGTAATTACCCATGCACAGAAACCATATCCAGGTAACCACCTAGATGCTTGTGCTAACTGTAGATTAAGATTTTGTTTCTCATCATAGCTAGTAACAATACGTTCTATTTTCTCTGCACGATTTTTTGCTCTAGCAGAATCAACTGCGTTAGGTATATCTACTCGTACTTGAGGTAAACCAGATATCTTTTGTGCAAGTCGGTCAATACCAGACTGCAACATGTTTGGAGCTGGTAATAAGTCAGCATCACTTGTTTCCATTGTGTCACCAAGCAAAGCTTTAATACCATCAGGTCCACCATTAAGAATAGCTTTGATTCTTGATTTACTAACTTGTCTATCTTGTACGTTTTTACCAGATGTTAAATTAGCTGCATTAGCAATAACTTCTTTGTAGTTTTTTACATCTATGTTTTCTATTCCCATGGTGCGTTATTCATCTCCGTCATTTTAAATTCTCCATAACTAGGAGTATAGTCTAACCCCATGTCTGCAGAATGTTCTTTTTGCATACGCCTAAAAACCTTCATTGGAAACCAACTAGCCATAACTATGTCAGTTTTTTCCTTGTTTCTTTTGGAAACAGGTTTTCCATCAAAGTATAACAGTTGTTGCCGATATTGCTGTACTTTTGCATTTGACACACCATCACCGACAGGTAAGTGTATACGTCTATCTTCAAATAAGTCTGCCATAGCACCAACACCATATAGTGGGTCATGTTTGTTTTTACCTGTTAGGTGTCCTTGTACTTGTATACCAGTACGTAATGTAAATTCTTTTATACCTGCATCTTGACGTATTGCAGATTGAAAACCGTTTTCTTCTACTATCCAATGTCTACAATCGTATTCGTGTAACCATATAGCCATTTGGTCAAGTGCAGCTCTAATACCTCCACCTTTTTTGTTTTCTAAATCAATTAGAAATAATTCACCTTTGTACTGGTCTATACCCCAAAGTACTGCAGCTTGATAACCAGATGATGCAGGGTCAAGTCCAGCAACTAAATGTAAGTTTCTGTAATGTTGTCCCATAACTAAATCTGGTCGCATACATTGGTCAATAATGTTCATAGTAAATATCTGTGTGCCTTCTATGTATGCTTGGTTGTAATACACCATCTCAAATGTCTGTCTACCACCTGTAGATTCAGCAGAATGTAACCTAGACATTAACCATTTGTAAGAACGTTTACTTGCCCACAACATACAATCAATGTGATTTTCTTCTTCGTGTTCTGGTACTGCACAATCTATAGCATGTGCTGTTTCTACTATGCTTGTAAAGTTATCTGAGCTAAGTAAGTGGTTATATAAATCATCAGGGTGCTGCCTAGAACCAATAACAACTACAGCTGTATGTTCCTCTTTACGACTTGATAATGTTGTAGTCCACCATTGTCTAGTACTTTCTCTTGCACCAGGTTGTTGTGTAGTTTGATGGTCCTCAATGTCATCAGCAATAATAATATCGCAGTCACGTGACAATATCTTTCCACCTTTACCTACAGCAACCATTGTCGGTGACTTAATACCTGCAACTGTACGTGTACCTACAGTAAATTGATTCTGTGACCAGTTTTTACCTGACCTATTATCTGGTTTAAAAGATGCACCAGGCGGACAAAAGTCCTCGCGTAGTTCTTCATTAGTATCTAGTACGTCTAATACTGCAGACAATGCGTTTTTAGCTATATCTTCGTTACCACCTACCCACATAATCCTAGTGTTAGGGTTCTTGCATATCTGATACACAGCAAAGTGTATTAACAGTTCTGTCTTTCCATGTCTAGGGGGGCTTAATATTAAAAGTTCTTTACCGTTTTCTATACTATCTATAATGTTATTTATCCAGTTAGTATGAAAAGGCGCGGTGTCGTATCTTTTACCTAGTTCGGTTCGGAAGTATCGTTGTCGGAAGTTAGAAAAATTTTCTAATGCTTGGGTTGCTTCTTCGGATAACTCCCAATCTTCTGCTGCTACAGCATTTCTAGTATCTATCTTGTAGGCAGCGAGCATGCGACTAACGGTAGCTGAAGTGCAACCAAGGAGGGAAGCCGCGTTGGCTACCGTCATGTCGCCTGTTGCAACCTGGTCAGCTATTCCCTCACTTACAAAAGCTCGGTAATGCTGTCCTCGTCTAACGGAAGCGTAATCACCCTCGTCAGACTTACGTTCTATATTAATCGGTTTTGGTTCAGCTTTCTTGTTATGTCTAGAATCTCTGGCAAACTGTCTTTTTTGGCATCTAGGGGAACAGAATTTTCTCTTTTTACCTGTTAATTTCTTCCTACAACCCTCTGCTATACAGATTACATTGTGTGATGATTCGACCATAAAAAACTATCTTCCTGTAGATGTTTGCGTAGTGCTAATTATATGTTATCATCATGTTAATTACAAACATCAAACACAAGTAATTTGTTACAGGTGAAGGTGCAATCGGGATGCGGAAAGCTGCTGACTGGCGAGACAGTACACTAGAAAGACAAAGGCAGTACCCAAGGACTTACAAAACTGTTTGATTAGCTTCAACATACACTAATGCCCGCTAGCGTCCAAAAGCCTTTACTGACTGGGTTTCTACTGTAAATATTACCAGCATATTTTTCTAGACATACGTATATATAGAAGAACGTCTAGATTGACATATGTAGGTCAATGACTATACAGATACAGTTATTAATACCTAGTAGATACATGATTATCTGTACAGAGGTAAGTATGCTGTATCTGTATAGACATATATGTCCTACATATGACAGTATATAAATTTAAATAGACAGGTATGGTAGTTAAATGCTATGCCTTGATACTGTATGTATATCATAGATATATATAGAAACCATTTAATCTTCCCAATTGATATCAAGGGATAGTATGTCTACCATATCTGTATCCCCCTTATGTATCCTACATGTCCCTTTTCCTAGCGGAAGGGACATTCCGTCTCTTCTGTTTATCTATAAATTAAGGAGAATATAATGGAATTAGATGAAGTAATGACTGCTGAAGTTGTAGAAGATACAGTGGATAGTAGTACAACAGAACAAGTAACCGATAGTAAAATGTTTACTTGTAATGCACCAAATCATGAGGGGGATAGACAAGTGAAACTTGGCTTTAACTTTCGTGAGGAACGTTCCAAGAAAGTTGGTGACAGTTATGAAAACTATTCATTCTGGTATCGTAATATCTGTAAACCTTGTGGACAAAATCTACTACTAGAGGCACAGAAAGCCTAATTTATATACAGTATGTCTGGTACTCAATGTGCCAGACTACTGTTTTTTTTTATAATTGTAACTATATAACCAATTAATGACGAGATTTTAAATATGTTGTTAGTACTTATCATCCCCTTTGGTAGGTGCTATAGAACATATACATATCAACTGTTGCCGTACAAGGTAGAACAGTGTTAGTGATTGTATAAGTTTAGACTGTTGAGAAACAACAGTTGATTGGGGCGAACCAATTAAAAAAGGATGAGCCTATGTCGGTAGTGTAAATAGTGAAGTAGCCATATCATTGGAATATGAGTAACTTAGTAACACAGTGACCGACATAGGAGGAGAATTAAATAGCTTGTAGCACATAAATGCTATTTGGAAAGAATAGAAGAATGCAGGTACAAACAGCTTGTGGTTGAAAATCCACACTTGCAAACGAACTATGTGTTACAAGCTATTTATAAAGAAAGGAATACTATGGATGGAATAATCTGTGGTTATTGTGACCAAGAGGCCGTATCTCTAAAAGATAGGTACTGGTACATAGCCAAGAAAAAATACCCGTTATATGTACACAATAGTTGTGGTGTTAAACTTGTTTCTCATGGAGAGAACATATGGACATACCACAGATTAGGTAAAGATAAAACTGCACATGCAGAATATCTTGAAAGTTTAATAGAAGATGTACATTACGAACAAACTAAATTAAGTATATAACTATACTTAACATAACTATGAAAGGAAAACTATGGATAATATAGTCGATATCAAACAAGCAGCAGATACTATCAAAGCGATACTTAATGCTGCACAAACTAATAGCCTAAACCAAATGCTAATTGACGCAATAACTGCATATCATGAAGGTTTGGTTGACGAAAAGATAAATGCTGATTTGAATGCACTCAATCTAGTTAGAAGTGAGTATATATTTGATGACGCACCCTTTTAATTAAAATATACGCGTCTGTGTCTGTCTTTCATGGCAGACACATTCGCTATAAAAAAACTATATATACAATTAATAACGACAAAACTATGAAAGGAATATTATGGAAGAAGCTATAGATAAATTACATCTATTCAATAAAAAACAATTGCGTATGATACTTTTATTTATATTACGCGATTTAATTAACTGGAAAAATCATTCCAATTTAATTGAAAGTAAAAGAGTACATACTGAGGTTATTTTACATGCTTTATTGCACAAAATTAACACAGAAACTATACAGGAGGAAGAATAATGGCTAGATATAAAGTTGCATTTAATTTTGATGTTGATTTTGAATGTCAAGAAGAAGATATTAAAGACGCAGTAACAATGTGGTGGAGCGATTGCTTAGAAATACCAGAATTTACTGTTACAGAAATGGAGGACTAATGCCTAACTGGGTAGCAAATGAATTACTAATTACAGGAGATAAGAATAATATAGATAAGTTATATGATGATATAACTGTTAACGTAGAAGAATTTAGTTTAGCTAATACTATGCCTACACCACCAGAACTAACAGAAATACACAGTGGTTCTATTACTATTGATGACGTTCAATATACTGCATGGTATGAGGACAAAGATGGTACTAGACGTCCAGTATTAGATATGACACTTGATGAATTAAAAGAAAAATACAACTGTACTAACTCTATTGATTGGCAGTATCTTAACTGGGGTACTAAATGGGGAGACATAGAAACTAGAATAATAGATAAAGATGATAAAAGTATTATTCTTACATTTCAAAGTGCATGGGGTGAACCATTCTTACTATTACAACACATAGCAGAGACATATAAACTAGAAATAGTTAATAAGTTTCTTGATGAGTTTGAGTATGATTTACCTGAACCACATCAAACAGATTATCCAATAGAAGATTTTGGTATGATAGAACAACAACATAAAACATCATTTTCTAAATTAATAAACAATAGATAATGGGTGGTTGGTTACTATGCGAAGGTTGTGGTAGATATTCACATACACATAACGGTGGTGGATTAATTAACAATCAACACTATTGCGAACCATGCTATCCAGAATATGTAGAGGAGGAACTATGACATATAAATACGTAGACAGTAATACAAAAAGAAATGAAAACATACTATCAGTTGACTTTCATTTTAAAGGTGATGTAACTATGGAAGACGCCATAGAACAAATAGACCTTATGGTAAGTCGAACTGATAATGACGGTGATGTAGAATTTAACACTCATGGTTATAGAATGTTTAGCATATCACACTTATCTAATCTAGTAGAGTAGATTGAGCTATTTACTGGTGCAAGTTTTCATAGTACTTGCCATTAGACCAAACCAGTAGGTAGCTTGTAGCACATTATAAGAACGTAAAGCCATAGAAATTGCGAGTTAGCGAGAGTGCTTAGTTGACGATACTAAGAAAAACACTGGGTCGCCTTATAGGTTGGAATCCTATCATTGTGGAAATAACTAATAGTGTGTTACAAGCTATCTATACGTACGTAGCTTGCAGTCCAGACACAACATACGAAAGTATTGTTTGTTTCATGCCCAAACTGGACTGTAAGGTACATATGTACCCGCATCTGTCGTGCATACGTGAACGACATCTGCGTTCTATAAAGAAAGGAATACTATGAAAGACAATATAACTGGTCTACGTGGACCAGAGATTGACCAAAAGTTGTATAACTATACAGCAGTGTTCAATCCAGACGACTGTCATGATGACAAAAGCGCACAAATAGTAGACGATGAAGCAGTACAAATGGTTTATCGTGTTGAAGTTTATGCTGATGATTTGTCACATGCTTTAGTTCGTGGTAAACAAATAACTAATTTACAACGTATGGAAGATATGACAGATTATATATTGACACATCCTGTGTATGGTAAACAAGATACCTTTACTAGGAATGAAATCGAACAAATACGTGAAGAAGCTATTGAAATAGGTTTATTCAGTAATTGGATAATGATAGAACCTACAAGCGTACAATGTAATCTTGTAGATGACGAAGAACTATTAAGAACTGCTACATTAGCTAATACGTTAGAACATATTGGTCATACAGGTGATTTAGCAGAAGATTATCTTAAGGAGTTAGACAATGATTCCTGATGATATGATACGTGCTATACCACCAGAACCACATAAAAATCGTAAAGGTAAGCAACCAAGTTTATTAACTGACGAAAAAGTTAAAGTGCTTTTAGCTAACCCTAACGAATGGTTCATTATCGGTAAAAAAGATAAATGGATTAGTGGTGTTAAAGCAAATATTGAGTCTATGACTCAAGCAAATATCTCACACTTAGCTGACAAAGGTAAGTTTGAGATACAACAAAGAAAAAATGAAGACGGTGTAATTGACATTTACTGTCGTTATACCCCTATAAATAAGGAGATACTATGAACAACAACGAATGTTGGGAACTAATAGAAAAAGTACTAGGTAGAAGTCGTAGAGTCCTACTCTTCGGTCCTCCAGGTACAGGTAAAACATATAGTGCTGTTAAACAAAACGCACCTTTAAATACAAATGGTGACGAAGTTGTTTATCAAATTACTATGACAGAAGATACAGCAGCTGCTAACTTAGAAGGTTTCTACAAACCAGCTAAAGACGGTGGCTTTGAATGGCATGACGGTATTGCTATTCAAGCATGGCGTAGCGGTGGTAGATTGGTTATCAATGAGATAGACCATGCTTCACCAGACGCAATGACATTCCTACATGCTATTCTTGATGACCAAGACATAGCAATGTTGACATTAAATAACGATACAAAGGAGACAGTTAGACCAGCTGAAGGCTTTCAAGTCGTAGCTACAACTAACAGTCCACCAGAGTCATTACCTTTGGCTTTGAAAGACAGATTTCCTGTAAAAATATATGTTGACAGTATACACCCTAAAGCAATGGAAAAATTTCCAGATGAGTGGCATGGTGTAATTAATGACACAACATTAGTAGAGGATGACGAGGAACGTATCTCGGTACGTGCCTGGACAGAGTTCTTTGACTTACAAGCTAAAGGTTTTACACCTGAAGTTGCAGCTAAGTTAATCTTTGCAGACAAAGCAGAAGAGCTTATTGACGCAGTTACATTAGCTCGTGCCTAATAGTAAAGCTTATCCATATCCAGAAATTGTTACTGGTGAGAAATGGGAAGTAATAGGTACTGTTAACAACAGTCCCGAAGGTGTTACAGACAATCTCAATAGACAGATGACAGTTCCACTCGACAGAGAGTGTGAGGAATGTGGTATTAATCATAGTCGTATGATACGTAGACATGAACTTGGTCATGCCAAGTGGAGTCCTAAAACTATGGGTAAGCTAAAACCAGGTGTACGTGCAGAGGCAGTTCATGTACTAGAAGAGGTTAGAATTAACCATCTTTTATTCGAGAACAAACTTGCGTTACATGAACCATCAGAATGTTTAGAGGCAATACAACAAAAAACTATGAAGTTAGTTTATGAATCAGGTATTGCAGAAATAATACTTATGGGTCTAGCTAGTAGATGGAAAGTACCAGACAATGATACTGAACGTAAGTATGCTAGTTATAAATTCAATGATGAATGGGTTGTAATGTCAGCTTGTTTTAACATGATAAGAAGTGATGATACTGTTACTGAATATCGAAAAGAACAGATATTATATGCAGAAAGAGTTATTCAAAGATTCTATCAAAGCATTACTAATCATGGTTATGGTAGCACTATTAGCTATCGTAAGGTACAAAAGTATGCAGAACCATTGAGTCATATACTTGATATGTTCAGAGATAAACCTGAACATGATGAAGTATATAAACCTAAACCAAAACATACCGCACCTGGTATGGATGAAGGTGAAGGTGAAGCTCAAGAATCTAATGAGTTAGGTGGTGGTTCTTTAGAACAACGTACAAGAGATGAGATAGCTCAAATGTTATATCGTAGTACTACTGGTACAGGTACATGGGGTGAAATGTTTACACATCAACCGCCATTGTCTGTTAACTTACAAAGTAGACTTAAGAATGGTAGAACATACAGACCAACTGATTACGGTTACAATCCAAAATACATTAGTAGATACTGTATAGATAAAAAGATATTCAAACAAAAAATGACAGCACTTGGTGGCACAATACTTATTGATGCGTCAGGTTCTATGTCATTTGATGGTCAAGATATCTTAGAAGTTATGCAGTTGTTACCTGCTGTTACTATTGCTATGTATAACGGTAAAAGTAATACAGGTGATTTACGTATCATTGCTAAGAATGGTAAACGTGTAACTGAAAAGTATTTAGATGAACATTCAGGTTACGGTAATGTTGTAGATGGTCCTGCTTTAGAGTGGCTAGGTACACAACCAGCTAGAAGAATATGGGTATCAGACATGCATGTGTTTGGTGCGCATGGTGATACATCTGGCTTTAATCTAATGGCTGATGTTAATAAGCTTGTTAGAAAATACAACATTGTAAATCTTAAAAATATAGAAGAAGTAAAGGAGCATGGACTTAAATTGAACATGTGATACAGTAGAAAGGAATGTAAGTAACTCGCAAGAGTGCAGAGTCCCTTTCCTCTGTTAAGCTTACCCTCGGAAGTGGAATAGAGTCGTAGGAGAACTACGAACAAGGTTTCAAATGATGTCAACAATCATCCTATAGTGAACACCACTTCACTTTCTATACTTAAAAGAAGAGTGGAGCGCAGAAGGAGCTGCGAGTGTCTTAGCTCATAGACACGAAGCAGCGAGGTCAGGCGCGTAAAGCTTCTTGAATAATAAATACACACATATTTCTAAATATGAGTATAATGAATACTATGAATGATATAGATAAACTGCTGCAAGAAGCAGAAACAGGTAAATTAAGCAAGATAACCGACAGAATTACTGAAGAGGCTATGCCTTTTTGGGAGGGATGTGAGCAACGGGTAATTGCTGGTCGACAATTAAAACCATATGTTGTCTCTAGACTATTAAAAGAGAACTTTGGTATCAAAATAAGTGAGTCTGCTGTGCGGAATCACTTTCTAAATATAGCTGATAATGCCAAGTAATAAAGATATAGACGAGTTGTTTGCCGAAGCTGAATCAACTAAGATACAGCAACTTAAAGCAGACAATCTTCGTCTATTAAAACAGTTAGACAAAGCTAAAAATAAGAAAGCTGATTTAATTGAAGCTTTATTAGAGGCAGTTAACACTAACTTAAGAACGTGGGATAAGCCAAAAATACCTAAACCTAAAGTCTCTAAAAAAAATAAAGACGAAGAGGTTGCTGTTGCAATACTATCTGATGTACAACTTGCGAAAGTAACACCAGATTATAGCACAGAGGTAGCTGAGGCACGTGTAATTGAGTACGCTAATAAAATTGTAACCTTGACAAACCTCCAACGTCACGCGCACACAGTAAAAAAGTGCGCGGTATTAGTCGCTGGGGACATTGTTGAAGGTGAGCTTATATTCCCAGGTCAATCACACTTAATAGACGCAAGTCTATATAACCAAGTGACAGTAGACGGTCCAAGAATATTGACAAAGTTCTTTGACATATTACTTGCTAACTTTGAGGAAGTAGATGTTACTTGGGTGATAGGTAATCACGGTAGCTTAGGTGGTAGAGCTAGAAAAGACTACCATCCAGACAGCAACAGCGATAGGATGCTTGGTAAAATTATGTCAATGATATACAAAAATGAAAAACGTATAAAATTTGGCATACCAACTGGTGACGAACATTGGTTTGGTATAGCAGACTTAGGTGAGAACTGTAGGTTCTTTATATGGCACGGTGACAACGTAAGAGGTCATGGTGGATTTCCATGGTATGGCTTTGGTAAGAAGCTATTAGGTTGGAAGGCCTTAGCTGCTGCTAAATTAATGCCAGACTTTGACTATGCAGTTGCTGGACACTTCCATACGCCAACAACTATGTACGTAAATGACATACGTTTGTGGGTTAATGGTAGTACAGAAAGCTACAATACCTACGCACAAGAACAGTTAGCTAGTATGGGAAGACCATGTCAGTACTTATTGTTCGCTAAACCAGGTCAAGGCGTAACTGCTGAATACCTTGTAAATTTAGAAGATGCGTGATTATAATAAGTATATGGCTAACTTAATTGTCAAGTCTAAATGGAAGTTAACGAGTATAGAATACTCTGGTTTAGGTGATAGACCACAGATTATACTCTCTAACGACCATGGGGATGTAAAGTTTATACCGATTGAACGCGGTGTAACTAACGTTGCAAACCTTGTAGACTTGAATCAAGAAGAAGAATAAACCCGTACGTTTCTTTCATTCACGTAAGAAACGTACTTAAGAAAGGATTGTTATGACAAATAACGTTGACTTGTTGTCCCCTTTTCCAGAAGAGCTAGTTAAAAAAGCTCCTGCTGGGAAATTTGGCGACTACGTACCACATGCTAATTATGTAGAAAGACTACGTGATAGCGGTGTTAAATACTCTTGGTATTGTGAACCTGTATACGGTACACATAACGGAGAGAACAGAATAGTCGGAGCTAAAGGAACTATAACCATAGAAGGTATGGGTAGTTATGATGGTTTCGGTGATGTTGATACCTTCAAGCTTGGCAATGCTAAGTTTAATGACGGTAACAACCTTAAAGATGCTGAGTCTGATGCATTCAAACGTGCATGCATGAGGTTTGGTCTAGGTGTAGAGCTATGGTCTGGTAGTAAACAGACTGAAGAAGAGCATTCTGCAGCTGGAGCTAGTACTAACAGTTATGTACCTAAGCCTTATACAGCAGAAGATGCTGCTAAAGATGCCAAGGTAGAAGTAACTAAAGCTGATATGCGTAAGAAAGAAAATAAGCTATCAACTGAAGATAAAGCTGCACATGAAGCAATCATGGATAGTATCTTAGGTACTGAATCATGAGTCAAGATGTACAGTTTATAGCTGAAACAGTGCAAGGTATGACTGCTAATGTAGAATCATCAGAGACTCTTAATAAGATACTCGGTTCTGCAAATCAGTATGCACAACTAAAAAAGTTACCTGCAGACAAAACAACATGGACAGATGAACAGTTAGATATGTACTTTGTTTACATAGAAAAGCTTGTTGATATGCCTACTGTTGTTACGCAAGAATCATTTGACACAATGTCAATAGAAGAAAAGCTTAATGCAGTAGGACTTGAAATAGAAGATAGCACAGAGCCAGGTGTACAACCAGCTGGTGACATGCTAGGAGGAGTTGTAAAAAAGATGGAACAACAAAATAAATATCGTGACGACCTTAAATGTCCATTCTGTGGACAGATGGTTTACGATAATCGTAATAGTAAAAAGTCAGAGAAAAGTCCAGACTTTACCTGCAGCACTAATGACCCTGTAATATGCGGAGGACATAGTGGTAAATGGCGTAAGTCTTGGTGGCTTGATAACTCAGACCTACCTAAAGAATGGAACTTAGATGGAGAATCATTATGATACCTAGTGCATTCAGAGGAGTAAACGTACCCGTATACGTAAAAAGCAAAACACAGTTAATTGCATGGGCATTAGAAGAGTTTATGGATTCTGACCCTATAACTAACTGGGAGTTTGTAAGAGAGTTATACTGCCATAGATTTGGTGGAATACTCTTTAACTTAAGAGCAGAAGGTTATGAGATAACTACACTGCCTACTAAAACAAGGGGACTTGTCAGTTACTACTGCACTAAAGTACCTACTAGAACTACCATTAGCTAATGATAGAATACATTTTAGCAGCGTGTCTGTATGTAACAATGCCGACACCTGCTGATATGACTGAGTATCGTGAGTGCCGAGAAACAAAGTATATGGTGTACAATGTGGAAGAATGGATACCCACGATACAAAGTTATTTTAAAGATGAAGACGTCATACGTGCTGCAAAAGTTATATACTGCGAAAGTAGCGGTAGACCTACTGTGATAGGAGTTAACAAAGATGGTACGCATGACGTTGGACTCTGGCAATTCAATGACAATACCTGGACTTGGTTAAAATCTAAGCTTGGTATAATAGGAAAACGAACAAATCCAGAAGTTGCTACAAGATACGCAGCTTGGCTAGTTTATAATGATGGCTGGCATCACTGGAATAGTAGTAAGAAATGTTGGAAAGGAACTAACAATGAGTAACGATTCGTTTAGTTTTCACGTTAATGAATGGATTCTTAAAAAAAGAGAACTGTTAAAAACACGTGATGAACTTGAAGTCTATAACTATCTGTGTGAAGATTGTAACTCTGCATTCGTAACAGATATACCTTGGATGCACAAGTGTGATGATTGTCACCACAATTATTTTGAGGATGGTAATGAGTAATAAAAAGAAACAATCAGTAGATATAAATAAAATAAATATTTTTCTGCACCCTAGATATATGAAAGTATGGGCGCAGCAATTTAGTAAAGCGTGTGGTAGTGATACGTTTAATGTACCAGCTGACACTATAACATTACGTATGTTAATGGATAAGTTTGTTACAGATTACAACTGGCATTTATCACAGTTAGGAGAGGAAGAATGAATCAATTTACAAATTACACAAAAAAATTACATGCAGCTAGTTCTGAAACAACAGACGAAGAGCTTAAAGCTAGATATAGACATAGAGAAAATGTTGCACAGCTAGTAGAAAATGCAAAAAAGTTAGATACTTTTGGTGGTAGAAGGTTCTTAGGTCTAACTAAAAACGACAATGAAGTATGGATATCTTACACTATAGACCAAGAAACTATGGAGATTAAAATTACTGCTACACATAAACTGTCAAGTATTACAAAAAAAGCACCTAAACGTGTGACTTTAGCTACTAACGAACAAGCACCTGATGGTCTAATGGATGCTAGACATAGTGATGTAGGAGCTATAACTGATAGTACATTACGTTACATGCAACAGTTACTAGACTTGCCTATTACTGTAGGTAGAGTTGGTAACAAATGTTCATCACAATTATTTATGTATGTATCTAATGCAATTTACGAAGGTAGATGGGACATACAAAATAATAAAGTACGTTGGATAGATGTACTAAAAGGTTGGAACTTCCCAGCAGGAAAGTACTTTACAATTTATGGATAATGTACCAACATACAGACCTTTACCTAAGTATTTAACTATACAACCTAGCAAAATAGAAGGTCTAGGTCTGTTTACTATCAGAGCTATACGTGATTTAGATTCAAGTATTGGTGTAACACATGTCTTTATTGACGAAAAAGGTCAGGTGTTTCGTACACCATTAGGCGGTTTTATTAACCATAGTGACGACCCTAACTGTGAAGTAATACGACATGAAGGTTCATATACTAATCATTTATATCCTATTAGACCTATTAAAGCTAATGAAGAAATCACACTTAAATATAGTATGTACAGCATCAATGAGTGATATAGCACCGATACGAGAAGAGGCCTTTAGAAGGGCTGGAAACGTCTGTGAGTGGGCAAATTGTGACAGTAACAAATGGTTAGAGTTAGCTCACCTAAAAGATATAGGTATGGGTGGCAACAAAGCACGCAAATATAATGTAGATAATACAGCTGTACTATGTAAGTGGCATCATGATATATATGATGGACGACAGTCTATGGGTACAAAAGTAGCGTACAGAGAACTGTTAGAAGGTTATTTAGATAGACACTCAGGTGTTACTTAGAACTTCTCCCGAAGCCTATACCTTTAACACCGAATCTCATAGCATCTTTTTCAGATAAGTTAGCTTTAGCTATCATTGCTTCAGCATGTTTGTATGCACCCTCTTCGGTAGCTTGTTTAGCTTTTTTAAGATACATAATTCTTTTTTTATTGAACATAGAAGACAAAGCAAAAGACTGGTCCATACGTGACTCAGCTTCTTTTTTACCTATGCCTTTATAATCTGGTACTGAATAAGGTAACTGCATTATTTACTTAACTTAGTACCCATATTAGAACGGTTTCTATCTTCCCAAGTTTTTATATCAGCTGGTTTAATAGTACCTGTTGACATTGAGTAATCACCTGTAGGTAATGGTTCATCTAAATGGTCTTTCCAACCTTCAAAAGTAATTGCTTTAGCTCCTATACGACCACCACTCATACCACGAGTAACTTTTTCTGTTTGATTTAATGACATGTTATCACCATAATAACCACCATACTTACCTGCACCTTCTATACGTTTAATATTTCCAGGCATATTACTTACTCGCTGGTTTTGCTTTAGGTCCAATTTGTTTTTTAGCAAACTCTTTAACTACTACTAATGCAGCAGCTCCACCAGATAAAGCAGCTAATTGTACAGCGTTAGCGTCAACACCTACTAATGGTGCAACAGTTAGCGCAGATATAAATGCTTCTACAAATGTCCAGACAGTTTTACTTAATACATCTTTGTATTCTTGGCTCATCTTATAACTCCATGATTCAGACCAAGGTGTCCACGCTACATCTTTTTTAAATGTACCATCCTGGTTACGTTTTCTTTTATCTTTAATAAACACTAACTACTATAGTCCTGTTTACCAAAAAAATCTTTAAATATTTTATCTGCTGAACCTTTAGTCATAATAGGTACGTTTAACATACCAAGACCTTTAGATTTTTTAAGTGCTTGTGCAACCTTAGAAGCAGCCGCAGCTTTAGCAGCACTAGAAATTTTAAAGTCCATATTACGTTTTGCTTCATCTGATACACCATAAGTACGTGCATTCTCATTAGGAACAATACCGCTTTTATCTCCAATAAACTTTTGTTGTGAAGGTGATTTAGCTCTCTGTGCTTTTTCTCTTTGTACATCTTCCCATGTCATAGCAGTATTAACATCTTTTTTAACATTATTTCTACGGTCTATAGCTTCGTTAGCTTTAACTGCAGGAACAACTACTTGATTTTTTCTACCAGACGTTCTTGCAAACATTTCTTGACCTTCAACTCTAATAAAGTCATCATTACCTACAAGACGAGCTTCACCTTTTTCAAAATCAAACTCTAATTTTTCGTGAGTTATAGCTTCTTGTGCTAATTTAGCTTGATAATCAGCACCCATTTTTTCATATTTTTGTATAACTTCTTTGTCTGACATAGGCATACGTTCTGAAACATATTCTCTAGCAGGACCAGTACCTTTCATAGGAACACGATTACCTTTAGAATCTGTTGTTATACCTATATTCATCTCTGGATATTGCATAACTTTATCTTTTATGTAAATTTTTTCAACTGGTGTAGCTTTAGGGTTAGGTAATTCTTTTGCAGGAGCAGGTTCTGTTCCCATAATAGCTGCACCTTTAGGGTCTACAATAGCGGTATACTTAGGAGGTTCTACATTAGTAGCTGTAAATATTTGTGGTGGACCTTGTATAGTTTTTTTAATAACATTTTTTTCTTCTGCTGCACTTGAATATGACTGAGGAAGATTTGCTTTTTTTTCTTCTAAAATTTTTGTAATAGCTTCTCTTTCGCTTTCAAGAAATCTACGAGTTTCAATAACTTTACTTTCATATTGTGCAGCTTTAGCAACACCTGTTTGTGTACTTCCTTGTGCAGGTGCAACACGACTTTTAATTCTTCTAAGTTCTTTATCTGCTGCAGCTAATTGTTTATCAATATCTACTAATGCAGCTTTATCAGATTCTGTAGCCATCTTTTGTATTTGGTCTACTTCATAAGCTGTATCAAAGTTTTCAAATTTAGGTCCTTGTGAACCTGGAGGTGTACCTGGTATATATTTATCTTTTTTTGCCATTAATCTATCTTTCTTCCACTAAGTTTAGCAGACATTACTTGAATTTCTCCACTTATCTCTTGTAGTTTGTCCATTACTGTACTTGTAAGTATGACATCATCAGTGGCTTTATTAGATATTTTTTTAACATCTCCATCATAATCTACATAAGTTACTTCTACATCAAGTCCTGATTCTATTGCAGCTGCAACACGCGGATAAACAAACTTGTATGCGTCTACACTTGACCCAACAAACCCATCTTTAGCTATACGATTGTTAGTTTGTGTGTTACCAAGTATCAAACAACCAGCTGTATGCTCGTCCGTATTCCCCGTATGCCATAAAATCCACTCAAATCCTGGTACATCTTGTACCCATATCATACCTTTATGGAAAGGTGTACCGTATTTACTAAGGTATCTGTTATGAAATCCACCTTCTTCACGTAGTTTAAGCTTGTATGTACCAGCAGGGATACGTGTTTCACCCCAAACTTTTACATCACGTTGTTCATCTTCTAATGTGTAGGCTAGAAATGTACGTTTGTTATTGTCTACTTCAAATAGCAATCCTGATGTAGCATCTTTACCACTACTAACTCTAAGAACTTCGTATTTCATTACCTACTTTTTCCCATATTTTACACCAACCATATGCAGCTACTTGTTCTTTGAATGCAATGCAATGGTTATTAGAATAATGTTTGCAATTACTACAATACTCACCAGGTGTATTACTTCTGTTAACATACGCACCAGGTAAAGGCATTATTTCTTCTTCTTTTTGACGATTCGTTTAATTTTTCCATTTTTAGTTCTAGCAAAAATATGTGTTTTAGTTTCTCTAATGAAAGTACCACTATAAGTTTTACCTCCCCACTGCCATGTAACTTTTTTACTCATTACCACTTAACCTTATCTGCCCAATATGCTGCAGACATCTTACCTTTTTTAATATTAGAAGCATGTCTAGCTTTAAAAGAACTTTTCCTAGCTTTTTCTTTAGCTGATTTAGGGTTTTTACCTGCACCAGATACACCTTGTTGACCAAATCTTATAAGTTTAAGTTGATGGCCTTCTTGTGCTAACACCATATGTGATTTAGTTGCATGTCCTGGTGTACGTTTGGGTTTATTTACACCTTTTAAATTATGTTTTTTAATTAATGCTGCTCTTCTAGCTTCATGTGCCATATTACTTTCTCCATCCTAAAGTTATTAACCATATTACTAATGTTATTATAGTAGCAAGACCTGTTACTTGTTGTGCTGAACCTGTCAATGTAAGAGTAGCAATAACTAAACCAACAAGAGTCCAACTAAGGTTAAGTGTTTCCTTAATTGCATCTATTATCCAGTTA
>Ga0181390_1000495_pt1 | contig 17892 bp, 24 predicted proteins | sample 13SPOviralmetaG_FD_130085 | JGI IMG/M metagenome (GOLD analysis project Ga0181390, IMG submission 130085) | Marine viral communities from the oligotrophic San Pedro Time Series (SPOT) site, San Pedro Channel, CA, USA - 13 SPOT_SRF_2010-07-21 | ecosystem: Environmental > Aquatic > Marine > Strait...
AGTAGTGTTTCAACAGGCACTGCTAGAAATGATGGATAAACACAATCAACTTGCAGATGTAGTAGTGGAGATTGACGAAGCACTTGAGGAAGTAGAGGAGGCGATACAGTGATTACACAGGAAGACATAGATGCCTTTCGTGATATGACAGAAGATGGAGCGCAGGAGGGTTATGTATACGTAATTACAAACAAGGCTTGGCCTGAGTGGGTCAAGATAGGTAGAGCCATTGATGCAAACGATAGGTTGCGTAGTTATCAAACCAACTCACCCCTTCGTGATTACTGGATTGTGTACTCTGAGTACTTTGATGATGTCAATGCAGCTGAACGCAAAGCACACTTGATTGCAGCACGAATGACTGGTAAACCGTGGAACAAGGTTGATAATGGTGAGTGGTTCAGGCTTACAGAACAACAGGCTAAAGATGTATTGAAGGAGGTGTCCCGTGACTAAGGTTATATTTATATTGATATGGTTTGTCGTTATACCAGAGCAGGGAGTTAGGTACTACCATCTAGGTACATATGAGAATGAAACATTCTGCAAGACTGCATTGAGAGATGCATCCGTTATGGTGAACGACAAGAACGAGACAGTAGAATGCATAGGGGTACAGGTAGATGATTAAAGCAACATACATTGACCACATGGGTACAGACTTGACGGTAGCTAATGCAGCACGGGTATCATTCGGTAAGACAAGTGAGATGGAAGATGATCCTTGGGGGCCACCTAAGCTCAAGAAGAAAGACGATAAGCTGATCCGCTACCTCGCCAAGCACAAGCACATCAGCCCATTCGGTCACTGCTTCGCATCCTTCCACGTTAAGGCTCCGATCTTTGTGGCACGGCAGCTAGTCAAGCATAAGTTCCTGCGCTGGAATGAGATCAGCCGTAGGTATGTGGATAGTGAGCCTGAGTTCCATGAGCCTTCATTGTGGCGTGGACGTAGTGCCGACAAGAAGCAGGGCAGTGAGGGTGTTGTTGATGTGGGTGACTGGGGGGATACTAATTGGGCATGTCTTACCGCATACAAAGATTTACTTGAGCATGGCGTAGCTCCTGAGCAAGCACGTATGGTACTGCCACAAAGCACTATGACTGAGTGGTACTGGTCAGGTAGCCTTGATGCCTTTGCTGATATGTGTAACCTACGTTGCAAGTCTGACACACAGGCAGAGACACGGTTAGTTGCACAACAGATTGACTACAAGATGATTGAACTATTCCCTATTTCATGGGATGCATTAACGGATAACGATGATGACTAAACTATATGACTTAGAGCCTATGATTATGGATTGTTGGCATGTGTGTGATGACCTTCAAGTTGTATTCAGACAGATAGGTGACGGTGAACGTGATCCTACACAGGATGAACTGATGAACGCACTGATGGGTATGCAGCAAGTGTACCAATGGAAGTTTGAGCAGTTGTTCAATAAGTATGAGGATGTACTCCGTGACAGACCATGAGTGGCCCTTAGAGGCAGACTTCACGGACATCAGACCAATGACACCTGAAGAACGTAAGGCATCCTTAGAACGTGATTCAAAAAACAAGTGGCGCAAGTGTGTCAGTTGTGGTAATGCAAGTAGAGACACATGGTGTGGTTTCTGTCAGGAGGAAGAATGATAAAGAGTGAATGGAATCGTCTAATGAAAGAACGTGAAGACTTTAAGGAGAGTGTATTGGCAGAGCATACAGCAGACATTGTGAATGAACCTAAGCACTACGCACGGTGGGTAATTGAGCCTATCACATACACCATGCGTAATGGCTTTGAGTTCTGGCGGGGTAACATCGTTAAGTACGCCAGCCGTGCAGGCTACAAGATGTATGAGGGTAAGACGCAGGTTGAGAGTGAGATCATTGACCTAGAGAAAGTCATTCGGTATTCACAGATGCGTATCAATCAACTGAACGGAGAGGAGAAACTATGAGTACAGCAACACAGGCAGCAGAAATTAAATTGTACAACGCAATGATTGAGAGCAACCTTAGCGTAACGGAAGCCGTTGAGGCCATGAAAAGATACGCAAACGATAAAGAGTTTGAAGAGGCACTTGACAGGGTGTACAAGAATGATACATTACTAACGGATGAATGGGACGTTTGGTCCTAACAGCAGGAGAATATATGAGACACCTAACACTTGACGTAGAAAACACAACGGTCAAACGCAATGGCAAGTTACACCTTGATCCGTTTGAGCCAGAGAATACGTTGGTGATGGTAGGTATGTTAGAGGACAACGGTGTAGAAACCATTGTCACATTTGATCATGCAGACCATGCACCTACCCCCAATGGTCACCGCATTGTACAAGACGCACTAGACAATACGTCTTTGCTTATAGCACACAACGCACCACACGATCTGTTGTGGTTGTGGGAGTCAGGTTTTACCTATGACGGTAACGTATACGACACCATGCTTGGTGAGTACGTACTACAACGTGGACAGAAACAACCTCTGTCCCTTGAGGCTTGTGCAGAACGCTATGCTCTTGACACACAAAAGCAAGACACATTGAAGGAGTACTTTAAGAATGGATATTCCACACGTGATATTCCTCATGATGAATTGTCGGAATATTTGTCACACGATCTACATGCAACTCAACAGTTGTACATTACTTTGCAGACCAAGTACGAGGGATGCATCTCCTTAGTGCCAACCCTAGAGTTGACTAACCAACTTGCCATACACCTTGCACGTATATACCAACGTGGCTTCAAGGTTGACCTAGCTTCACTAGACGAAGTGCGTCAGGAGTTCGAGAGTGAACGCAACCTACTCAAGATTGCACTAGAGGAACAGGCATCTGACTTGATGGGTGACAGACCTATCAACCTCAACAGCCCAGAGCAATTGTCTTGGGTGATCTACAGCCGTAAGCCACACGACAAGAAAGTATGGGCTGACTTGTTCGATGAACGTATGCCTGATGCAGAATACAAACGCACAGTCAACAGACACAGTGACAAGTTATACAAGCAGAAAGCACACCAGTGCAACACATGCAACGGTAGTGGACAGATACGTAAACAAAAGAAGGATGGGACATTATATGCTAGACCAAATAAATGCAGCAATTGTAACTCTGTTGGATATATCTTTAGTGATATGGGTAATAACATTGCTGGCCTAAAGTTTACACCACCTAACTCTAAGTGGGTTAGTGCTAACGGATTCGGTACAGGAAAGGACAACCTAATATTCTTGGAGGGTATTGCACGTTCACGTGGTATGAAAGAGGCAGAGACATTCCTACGTAATGTTCGTAGGCTATCAGCCGTTGAGACATACCTCAGTAGTTTTGTTGAGGGTATCTCCAACCACATGAAGCCAGATGGTTTATTGCATGTACGTTTGTTACAGCATCGTACAGGTACAGGCCGACTGTCAGGTGCAGACCCCAACATGCAGAACATGCCACGTGGCGGTACATTCCCCGTCAAGAAAGTGTTTGTGTCTCGCTGGGAGGGTGGCAAGATTATGGAAGCTGACTTCGCACAGCTTGAGTTTCGTGTCGCTGCATTCCTATCACAGGACAGGACAGCTATTGACGAGGTTGTTACAGGCTTCGACGTACACAGTTATACTGCACAAGTTATCTCGGATGCAGGTCAACCTATGTCACGGCAAGAGGCCAAGGCACATACCTTTGCTCCTTTGTATGGGGCTAGTGGTTTCGGTAGATCAGAGGCAGAAGCGGCATACTACAAACAGTTTACGACAAAGTATGCAGGTGTTGCCAACTGGCACAAGAGCTTGGCTACTGAGGCACTCAACACTGGCATGATCACAACACCATCAGGTAGGGAGTTCTCCTTTCCCGATGTAACACGTAGACGGTATGGGGGTGTGACATATTTCACACAGATTAAAAATTATCCTGTACAATCGTTTGCAACTGCTGACATAGTACCAATATCTCTGATATACATTGATAAGTTACTAACGGCAAACAAGCTACGTAGCTGCGTAGTAAACACGGTGCATGACTCAATTGTAATTGACGTACACCCAGAAGAAGAGGACATGGTACTACGTGTAATACAAGCTGCTAATGACAAGCTTATACCAATCGTCAATAGAAAGTGGGGTATTGATTTCAACATACCACTTCTACTTGAGGCAAAAATTGGTCCTAATTGGCTTGACACAAAAGACGTAGCATGATATAACTAACTTTCGCTTTATCAAAAGGAGACTACACTATGAATGAAGTAGCAACAATCGACACCAACAACTTCTCTGCAATGGCAAAGGCTATGGGCATGGAGGCAGAAGCACCAAAGGCAAGCAGCAAAGCAAGCACACTTGCACGGTTGCGTATCCACCACACACCTATCATGGGCCAGCAAGAGGTCAATGGTAAGATGAAGAACGTAGAGGTCATCGGTGGTGGTGCATACAAACTAGAAATACCTGATGGACCTACGTACTATGCAGAGGGTGCAAACATCCGCCCATTCTTGCAGCGTTTCATGTACAAGAAGTTCATCAAGGGCAACGACAACACAGCTAACCGCTTCGTTAAGACCGTCATGGCTACCGATCTTAACGGTGACATGAAGGACAATGACGGTGGCTTCAACTGTGGTAAACCCGCTGGTTTTATTAAAGACTGGGCGGCACTACCTGACAACATGAAAGACCTTATCAAGTCTATCAAACGTGTCCGTGCAATCTTTGGTACTGTGGAGTTAATCAACCCCACAGATGCAGATGGCAATGCAGTAGATGTAGAAGTGACACCATTTATCTGGGAAGTAGACAACCGTGATGCCTTCAAGACTATGGGTGAACAGTTTGTTAAGCTGTCCAAGATGCGTAGGTTACCACCTCAACACAACATCAACTGCACAACACGTGAAGTACCACTACCAAATGGTAGCAGCTTCTACGTACCAAACGCTGACCTTGATCTGGGTAGCACGTTGGAGATGGACAATGTTACACAGGAAATATTCGGTAACTTCATGGCGTGGATTCAGAACTACAACACATACATTCTGAATACATGGGATGAGAATATGCACAAGAACGAAGACGTTGACGCAGATACGGTGGAAGCATTCGTTGACATCAGCGAAGAGGACTTTGCATAATGAATCATCCTGCTGAACTGGCGATAAATCAGTATCTGGAAGATGCTACATCCGGTAAGTCAACAATGTCCGAAGAGACTATTGAACAAGTTGGCAAGGATGTAATGGATGCTATGCGCCGCCAGTTCGGTAGTGGCAAAGGGCGTGACGAGTTTCGTTTACGTATGTCTAACATTGGTAAACCTACTTGCCAACTCTGGTTCGCTAAAAACGAGCCAGAGAAAGCCCTACCACTGCCGACCACATTTGTAATGAACATGCTACTAGGGGACATCGTTGAAGCTGCATTCAAAGGTATCCTCAAAGAAGCCAAGGTTGATTACAACGATGAAGATAACTTCGTTACACTAGAGCTAGGGGAACACAAGATCAAAGGCAGCTACGACTTGGTTATGGATGGTGCAGTAGATGATGTTAAGTCTGCATCTGACTGGTCATACCGAAACAAGTTTGAATCCTTTGACACACTAAAGAAGAGTGATCCATTTGGTTACATAGGACAGTTAGCTGGCTACGCCAAAGCCTCTGGTAAAAAGGTAGGTGGCTGGTGGGTTGTCAACAAAGCCAATGGCAACATCAAGTATGTACCTGCAGATGGTATGGACTTGCAAGAAGAACTGGACAAGCTGGAGAGTAACATTGACACAGTAAATGCCAATGAGTTCAAGCGTTGCTTTAGTCCTGTACCAGAAACCTTTAGGGGTAAACCATCTGGTAACTTGGTACTCAATGACAGCTGCAAGTTCTGTGACTATCGCTTCTCTTGCTACGACATTGAGGAGCTACCATCAAAGGTATCACAGGCACGTACTAAACCCATTGTGGCGTACATCAAATAGGGAGACTAACATGAAGGCATCTCAATTTGCTGCCGCAATGAAGCATGGGTATAGGAGTGGTCTTGAACTTCGCACAAAAGAATACCTTGTAGAACACAAAGTAAAGTTTAAATATGAAAAGGTAAAGATAGAGTGGGAAGACCTCATGTACCGTACCTATACTCCAGACTTTGTACTGGGTAACGGCATCATGATTGAGACAAAGGGGTTGTTTACTGCAGACGATAGACGCAAACATTTAGCTGTTAAGGAGCAGCACCCTAAGCTGGATATAAGATTTGTATTCACCAGTAGTAAACGTAAATTGAGTAAGGGTGCTAAAACTACCTATGGACAATGGTGTGAAAAGAATGGTATACAATATAGTGACCGCATCATTCCAGAAGATTGGTTGCATGAGAAGGGCAAAGACATGCACCCGGCATTGATACACTGCCCGTACAAGAAAGTTAAAAGGAGACAGAAAAAATGAATGAGGATGAAAACCTTCCCGTGTTCGTAGACTTTGACGCCAATGATTACATCATTCGTTTGTCTCCGTTCCTAGATGAACAGGGTAACTGGACAGGGGAGTTGCTAGTTGGTAGCGTCACAACTGGAGAGAACAACATGTCAGATGAAGATCACTACAGTCTCATGAAGCTATCGCAGCTTGTGTGTGCTGCAGTACCAGCGTTAGAGGAACATGAAAGTGTACGTACCATACTATCAAACATAGCGGAAGACACTTCATATGAAGAAGTAGAAGAAGAAATCATATCAAAGATTAAAGAGGTAGAAGAAAATGTCATACGTGTTAACTTTTAATACTAAGGAGTGCTGATATGATAGTTAAAGTATTTCTTACGTTAGACATAGACGAAGAAGACTATCCAATGCCAACAGACGGAGCCGTTACGGAAGAAGTCGAGAGCGTACTACACGAGCTTATCTTTGACGTAGATGGATGGAACATTAAAACAGTAAAAACAATATCGGAGTAATGTAATATGAGCAATCAATTACCAACAGACTATCAAGCATTCATCCACAAGTCACGTTACGCTAAGTACTTTGATGGCAAGGGGCGTGAGTCATGGGGTGAAACAGTAGGCCGCTACATGGATAATGTAGTACGCCGTTCCGTTAAGGTAGAGAATAGTTATATTGACAGCATTGAGCAAGCTATCTTAGGTCAAGAGATCATGCCATCTATGAGAGCTATGATGACTGCAGGTCCAGCGTTAGATCGTGACAACACGGCAGGGTACAACTGTAGTTACTTGCCTGTCGATGATCCTAAGTCATTCGATGAGGCTATGTACATCCTTCTCTGTGGCACTGGCGTAGGGTTCAGTGTAGAGCGGCAGTTCATCAGCAAGCTTCCAGAAGTGCCAGAGTTGTTCCAGAGTGAATCTGTCGTTGTCGTTAAGGACAGTAAGGAAGGTTGGGCTAAAGGGTTCCGTCAAGTTCTTGCACTCCTATGGGCTGGTGAAATCCCTAAGTGGGATGTGTCACAGGTACGCCCTGCAGGTGCAAGGCTAAAGACATTTGGTGGTAGGGCATCAGGCCCAGCACCTCTTTTAGAGTTGTTTAACTTCGCTGTGTCTACATTCAAGGCGGCACAAGGACGTAAGTTATCCTCTATGGAATGTCACGACTTGATGTGCTTCATTGGTCAGATCGTTGTTGTAGGTGGTGTACGCCGTTCAGCTATGATCTCACTGTCTAACTTGTCAGATGACCGTATGCGTCACGCTAAGTCAGGTCAGTGGTGGGAGACAGCAGGTCATCGTGCTTTGGCTAACAACTCCGTATCATATACTGAGAAGCCAGATATGGAAACCTTCATGCGTGAGTGGCTATCACTGGTTGAGTCTAAGTCTGGTGAGCGTGGTATCTTCAATCGTGAAGCATCCAAGAAGCAAGCAGCTAAGTTTGGTAGGCGTGATCCTAACTATGAGTTCGGTACAAACCCTTGTTCTGAAATAATTTTACGCCCATATCAGTTTTGTAACCTAACGGAGTGTGTTGTACGAGCAACGGACACGTTGCAAGACCTTGAGCGTAAGGTAAAGCTGGCCACCATCTTGGGTACTATTCAGTCTACCATGATTAAGTTCCCCTACCTACGTAAGGTATGGCAGAACAATACTGCAGAAGAGCGGTTGCTTGGTGTGTCTATGACAGGCATTATGGACAACCCACTTATGACTAACTCTAACAAAGGATTGGGTAAGACCCTTGAGCATTTACGTTCTATCGCTGTCGCTACTAACGCTGAGTGGGCTGACCTGCTTGGCATCCCTGCTTCTGCTTCTATCAGCTGCGTTAAACCTTCCGGTACGGTATCACAGTTGGTTGACTCTGCTTCTGGTATTCATGCTCGTCACAGCCCCTATTATATTCGGACTGTCCGTGGCGATAACAAAGACCCTCTGACAAACTTCATGATTGACCAAGGTATTCCTAATGAGCCTTGTGTTATGAAGCCTGACTCCACTGTGGTGTTTAGCTTCCCAGTGAAGTCACCTACACAGGCAGTAACACGTAACGATATGACAGCAGTAGAGCAACTTGAGTTGTGGCTGACTTACCAGAGATCATGGTGTGAGCATAAGCCCAGCGTGACTATTTCAGTACGTGACTCTGAATGGTTAGCCGTAGGTGCTTTTGTGTATGAGCACTTCGATGAGATGTCAGGTGTGTCATTTCTGCCACACTCAGATCATACTTACCAGCAAGCTCCTTATCAGGACTGCACTAAGGAAGAGTACGAAGAGATGCTTACCAAGATGCCTAGTAGTATTGATTGGGAACTTCTTAATGAATACGAAAACGAAGACAACACAGTGTCTATGCAGACAATGGCTTGCTCCGGTGACAGTTGTGAAATAGTAGACCTAGTGTAATGTGGGTCATATTAGGAAGGACACAGTGCAACTTCTGTGATAGTGCAAAAGCACTATTGCAGGGTGCAAATAAACAGTACACTTACTATACTTTAGATGATCCAAGTAGTAAATGGCTGTTGACATTGGTTAAGAAGGCGGGTTATACTACCGTTCCACAGATATTCGACAATCAAGGGAACTATATTGGTGGTTATACTGAATTAAAACAACACGTAGAGGAGATCGAACATGGCAAAACTAACGCTTGATGATGTAGAATATGAAACGGATGACTTCACAGAGGAACAAAACAAACTACTCCAAGAGATACAATACAACAATCGTATTCAAACCGACATGAACTACAAGTTGCAAGGCTTACGTAGTATGTCGGAGTCTCTGGTGGCTGCATTGAAGCAGTCACTTACAACGGAAACAGAACAACCAGAATCGGAGTAACTCCAATGGCGTACAGAAAACCTTTCTCAAAGAATCTTTATGGCAAGTATGATGGTGTAGCTAAGGATACACTAATCAATCACCTACTCAAGGATGGTCATATACTGTTAGACAGTACTGAATCCTATGATGCTGACGTAGTGACAGAGAAGCTAGGTGAGAAACACTACAGCGAAGCGGAAGTAAAGACTGCATGGAAAGGTGACTGGCCTACTAACTGGGCAGAGATACGCATACCTGAACGCAAAAAGAAACTACTGTCAAAGCACGGCAACAATCTGAAGTTTTACATCTTCAGTGGCGACATGACTAAAGCATGGTGCATTGACAGTAGCCTACTAACTGACGACAAACTACGTGAGGCACGAGGACGTAACATCTATGCAGGTGAACAGTTCTACCATGTGCCATACAAAGAGGCAGAGTTAATCAACGTAGCATGAGGAGTAACACTTATGAAAAATCGTACAAGAGAACAACGTGGATTAGGTAAGTATGATGCACCTCTAAGGGTACAGCAGACAATGGGTTACAATAGTTTTAAGAGAGGTGACCATGTTAACCCGTATCCTCTGGATACTATGCAGTACCGTGAGTGGAATAGGGGCTACAATAAAGCTTACTATGACAATTTAAACTGGGTAAGGAAATATGAAACTAGAGCAAGAGGTAGAACAGTTTTTAAAGGAGAAGTACAGCATGTCGGATTTTAATTCCTATCAACGTAGCGCATCCAAAACCGCCATTTATCCAGATGAACATCGTATCCTGTACCCTGCGTTGGGGCTTGCGGGTGAAGCGGGTGAGGTAGCCAACAAAGTAAAGAAGCTTGTACGTGATGGGCCTGACAATAGGCCAGATGATTGGCGAGAACAGATTGCCAGTGAGATCGGTGATGTGTTGTGGTACTGTGCTGCACTCGCTACTGACCTCAACCTTACTCTGGGTATGATTGCCAGCCAGAACGAAATCAAACTGTCGAGGCGAAAAGAACAGGGTACAATTGGTGGTAGTGGCGACACACGCTAGTGTAACGAAGTTAACGATAGACAAAAATAAAGGGGGCTTAATTGCCCCCTCTTTTGTTATTGACTGTATGCGTCTCTATATGCACCCGCTATACCTATTAAGGTGTTCAAGTCACCTGCATCAAGGGGGTCAGGTGCTTTACCGTACCTATCCACAAAGTCCGTGGTAGCCAACCTACGATACTCAGGTGTTACACGGCGGTACTTGGTCATTGCCTTGGCATAGTCATCACCCTGTGCAATTGCACCGTCACGTATCTTGGACTTAAACTTACGTAACCTTGCCGATACGAGTGGGCGTAGCTTGTTACTTACAAACTCATCTTCTGTGAATGTGTTTCTAACCTTGTCACTAGACTCTGAGTACTCTTTACGTAATCGTACCTCTTGATCTTTAGCAATCTCAACCAAGGTAGGCATGTAACCATTAACCATACTTTGTTCAAAGCGTTTAATACTAGGTACTTTACTACGACTACCAAAATCTCTCCAGTTAAACCCAAGACGCTTGAGGTATTCACCTTCATCGTCAGGCTTATCCGTGATGGTAAGACCACCAAACTTCATCCAAGGGTACAACCGTTCTTTGCCCTCAGAGTAGAATGGGTATTCTTGACGTGGTGCCGCAGCTTCTTCCGCTGGAGACACACCAATACCACGTTGCTTTAGACTGCGGGTCACTTCTTTTCCAAGTGTACCACCAAAGCTTAGGGTAGGGTCTGTAGACACGTCCTTAAACTCTGTACCACGTACACCTGTTGCACGTTCTGCATCAATAATCTGACCCAATGGTACTGCCCATGTACCCAGCCAATTACCAAGTGTCCTACCAATCAAACGTCCAGATGCCTCACCGGAAGTCAAGTCAGTAGCATCGGCTAGTTGTGCAACTTCTTCAAGTACGGAGTTACCTACACCTGTACGGAAGTTACTGCCTGTGAATAGTTCTAAAAACTCTTGGGCATCAAAACGCTCTTCAAATGTACCGTTGTTAATACGCTTCGCTTGTTCACCAAGATACAAAAATTGAGCCATAGGATACACAGCTGTAGTATCTACTTGTGCATCTTCACCTACAGAGATTTGTTCAAAGTCTGCAGGAGCATCCTCTGCACTACGCATGTAGTATGCTGCACCTACAGCAGCCATGCCCATCATGTTACGTGTGATGCGCTGCCTATCTTTAGCTGTTAGTGGTCCACCACCTACACGTCCACCAGTAACAAGGCTAGACATCTTACGTGTTAGGGGAATAGATGCACCACCTGCATACTGACCCATAAGTTCCATGCTGTTAAACATAAACCTTGGGAATGGAATTGCTACGGTCAATCCATTACGTACAATAAACTGTGATGTACTACGAAACACAGGTATCTCTGGTTGTTTAGCATAGGTCACATCTAGTGCCTTCGTAACGGCTTCATCTACCAATGCAGTAAAGCTTGGCGCACCTTCCGGTTTGACTGACGAAGCATCATTCAACAAGTCTTTTAACTTGCCATCGTTCAACACGTCAATCAAGTCAAGTTTGTATTCACGCCGAACAAGTCTTTCAAGCTCACCAAAATACTGACCACGCCGTATTAAGTATTCTTGCCAACGGTTAGGTCCGTTAAGAAAACTTACTGCATCTTCAGCCTCAGAAAGTACTTTATCTACTGCACCGCCACTACCTCTACCTGTAAGAGCTTGTATCTCATTGATGTTATTGTACATTGCATCAAGTTGTTTAGCCATCTCAGGTTGTTCAAGTATTAAATCACCGTACCCTTGGGCTAGGTCAGGACGAGAGAACATGTAACGCATATTGGCAAAGCTATCTTGCCAGTTTTCACGAGCAAATAATCTCTTGCCACCTGCCATGATACCTGCATCTGCAGCTTCATATACGGCATCATCCATTACGTTACCTAAGCTCTCCATAGGCGCACGTATACCACCGGACATGAGGTTACGAGATGCAGTAGCAATCTGTGAAACAAGTCCACCCCTACGTACATTTTCTACACGCATTACAAACTTACGAAACTCATTTGCATCACGTGCGGCACGTTTGGCTGCGTCAGCTTCCGCTACACTCTTAGGCTTTGCTCTTTTAATCTGTGATAATTTACTAAGTGTTTTACCAGCTTGTGAACCACCGCTTACTACTGTCAATACGTAGTCTTCAAAAGACAGTCCGTAGTTATTCAACTCGTCAAGTAAAGTTTGACCGGGTATAAGTTTTTTATTAACGGTTAACTCATACAAGTTATCTATGACGGGCTTTGTATTATCCCAATCATCTGGAAATTGTTTCTTGTAGTCAGATGCAATAGCAACAATACCATCAAACTTCTCTGGTTTAAGTATGGGAGATGTAATTACATCGTCACCCAAGTTCAAGTCGAACAAACCACCGTCACGTTCCGTTACTTCTTCAGCTGTCTCAAGGCCAGCTTGCCTAGCAAGATCAGGATCAAGCTCTAGGTTATCGCCCTTTTGTACAGATATAGTCTTACCTGTGGTATTCTCAAAATCTAGTATAAGTTGATCGGAAATATCACGGTTCTTTGCAGCTACATCTGCAGCACGTGCCTTTGCTTCATCAATGTTAAGCATGGTTGCAAGTCTTGCACCTGCGGGGTTGTTACGCTGTGCAGCTGCAAGGTCTTTAGCTTCACGGATAGCTTGACGAGACAGACCAGCAGCAGATATTTTAGAACCTGTAGATACGGCAGTGTTAATTGCACCTTGGACATGACCAAGTGCAGGTACTGTTTCTAGGAACTCACCTGCCGCACCTGCACCATCTGCGATAAAATCAGCTAACTCAGACGGATCATCTATCTTGTACCTACCAAGTGTAACGGCGCTTGCAAGTGTTTCAAAGGCAGATGGACTTATATCATTTAAACTTGCAAAGGCAGATTCCATACCGTCAGTTGTAACTGCACCAGCTTTTTGAAAGAAGTTACCCATTCCTAGCAACCAGCTTGTAGGAAGTTTAGACATTGCCACGTCCATAAAGTTAGCGCCACGCATACCATTACCAGAAGCAATAGAATCCGATACGGTAGCTTCAAACTCTTGACGTTCTTCCTCGCTTAGTGTAGCAATGTATTCGTCCATCTGTGCTATGTCATCATTTACACCAGCCAGACGTTCACCTTGCTTATACTCATACACAGGTGCTATGTACGGATCATTGGGATCATCTGCACGTGGGATCAACCAATCTGTGTCACCCAACTCTTGTGGAGGTGCAGTCAAATCGGCATCTTGATCTGGTTTTACTATAGCGGTAGTGTCTTCAGAAGACGAACCAAGAAAGTCCATAACACTTGTAGAGTTAACCCCCGTAGGTACAGGAGCTTCTACTGGTGTAGCTGTTGTCTGTTCTTCCTCGTCAGGAGTATAACCACCAAGAAAGTCTAGTACGCTTGCTCTGTCAGTCATTGCTTATATTACCCGCCTGATAGTACAATAAAGGGCATACCCGTTTTGTAATCTGTTACTCCTGTGTACACAACGTACATTGCTTCATTAGTATTTGGATTAGTTGTTTGTATTACTTCACCGGGAGAGTATTGACCTTGTTCTGTAGCCTTAGCAAAATCTGCAGCCTGTGGAACCTCAGTAATTTTATCAGCCTTAGCTTTGTCATTTATTATATCAAAACCGTAGGATCTTAAACCAGATAATGCAGTAGTACGTATAGCGTCTGCAGTATTTGCCATGTTAGGGTCTTGTGGTCCTAGATTACGTTGGTTAAGATGATATGAAATTTGCATACTTGCTACATCCGCAAGATGTTGATTACCTTCGTTAAGATTAGTAAGCTCATCATTCAGACCAATCTTAAAACCAAACTTTGTTAACGCACCCCTACGAATTTCTGACACATTAGCACTGATAGCACCCAGTGTAAAGCTGGGTGTTGTAGTACCTGTCTCTTCACGTTCAGCTTCTTTCATAGCAGATAAGTCAGCTAACAACTGTTGTTGTTCTGACTTCAAAGCATCTACATTAGTATCCTTCGTGGGACGGGCAAGTTTTTGTGAGATTACCGCAAGCCTACCACTGTAGGATGTTTCAATCTTATCAGGTTCTGCGTACAGATTTTTCCATACGTCTACATTAATACCAAATTCACGAGACAGTACATCATCTTTTTTTGGCTTACCTGTTTCTGCAGCTTCAGTAATTTCACCAAGACCTTCAGGGGTTGTAGCTTGTGCAGGTGCAGCTACCGAACCAACAGTCTCAGACACAACACCTTTATCTGACTCATCAAAAGTACCTGACATACTGGGAAAGTTGACCAGTGTGTTAGGGTCCATCCCTTTCTTCAGAGCTTCCGTACCTTGCGTAATCCACCACTGTGATGCGGTGTTACCTTTTTTTAAAATCTCTGCGGCAACATCGTCTGAGTAACCAAGGGAAGTTAGCATACCCATAGTTTCTTTGGCAATCAATTGTTCTTTTTCACGCTTAGACCTACGAGCAAGACGTTCCTGTTCTGACCGTGTATACGCACGATCAGCAGCCTTTTCCATACGGAACTCTTCTTTTTCAATTTGTTCAGATAAGCCTGACGCCATACCACCCAATAGTGCAGTAAAATTAAATGCCATATCTAAGCTCTCCTTGCCATTAATCCGGTAGGTGCCTCTGCAGGTTCCTCACCCATCTCTTCTTTTTCTTCTGCTTGTTTTATGGCTTCTGGCATTTGTTCACGCATTGACTTTAGGGCAAGGGCAATCTTACCTTCACTAATCTTGTCTTCGTCTACACGTTTACTCATACCAAGTTCGTACTCAATACCACCTTCATCACCAATGAGTGCAAGCATCTCAATAATTACAGGAGAGATAAGTACACCTACATCTACGGAGTGTAGTCCCTGCATAACACCTGCAGATTGAATAGTATCTGCCAATGACGTAAGTGGTACACCAAGTTCCATGATGTCTAACAAGTCATCGTACATTTCTTCTGACGTAATACGTGGAATGTAGTAGGTCAAAGCATCTTCAATTGTAGCATACTTTGGTGGAGATTGCCAAGGCCGTGAGCCTACTGCCGCCGTAAGAGATTGACCCGGAATAGGTGCATCAAACGGTTGTCTATTTTCCTGCATCACGTAGCGCCTTTCTTTTCATACGAATTTCCGTTACGTACTTTTCAATTCGATCTTTGGGTTCTGCCTTTTCTACGTCATCAGTAGAAGACTGTCTACGGGTACGTGACAACAGACCTTTTGGCTTAGGTTCTGCACGATTCATATTAACTTCTTCTGGACGCCTGATAGATGCGTAAGCTTTAATAGCTGGATTAGTTAGCATTATGTATTCTCCTAAGTATCATTAACCAGTAAACCAATCCCATGCCTTTTCAAGTATGGTATCTCCTGCATTGCTTGTAGCAATTTTAACGATAGCATTACCTATAGCGGCGGTAGAGTTACTGTCGGCATTCCATTTAGCTACATCAAATTCTGCATCTACCTGCATCTTCGCTACTGCGAGTTGGGTCATACGATCACGTTCATTGTTAGCCGCTGTATACGCATACTCCATAGTATCTGCGTAGTATTGCCACAAGTTATTGTATGCACTCTCGCTAATATCTAACATAGCGGCGGCATTAAGTTCATTGGACCTATTGATAGCTGCAGTATCTGCAGTAGCAATTTCTCTACGCCATACTGCATTGTTCTGGTCAATTACAAGTTTATTCTGGGCATTAAACTGTTCACGCTGGTTCATCATCTCGGACGTAAAACGATTAGACGTATTCACTTCACCTGCATTGTACTGGTTTTGTGCATTAGTTTGTGCCGCATTAAACTGTGAAGTCTGTGTAGCCAAGTTTGCAAAGAACTGATCAGTTTGATTTTGTGAAGTAGCATTGAATTGTTTGGCTGCATTCTCGGCAGCTTGATCAGTGAACAATGCCTGAACACGTTGCTGTGATTTAATTGTTTCAGTTTGCTGACGGTTAGATAAGTTAGTCATATCTATCTGCATAATGTTTTGTGCATTCATTACGGCAGCTTGCTGACGATTGCTTAGGTTAGCCATGTCAAGTTGAGAAAGTGCAGCAGCTTCCGCTAGTACTACAGCTTGCTCATTATTAAGATTGGCAAGAGACATAGTATTTGCAATACGACTATTTTCCAAAGCTACTTGTTGCTCTGCAGTAAAGTTCATATTAGCTACGTCACTAATCTTACTTGCATTCATAACACGAGACTGAAACGCTTGATCAAACTCTTGACCCATAAAGGTAGCACGTTGTTGTGCAGCAAGCATGGCACGTTGTTGACGGTTAGTCAAGTTCTGTGATTCAAAAGAGGCAATAGTTTGCGCATCCGCCATAGCTACGGGTAATGCACTCTCCATTGCAGCCTGTATGATAGCTTGACCTGCCATAGATGATGCACCCAAACCACGTGCAGACATTTGTGCTGTAGCTGCCCGCATTGCACCTGCGGCCCATGAAGGTGTAGCACCACCCTCAAACTGTTGCATCAACCCATCAAGCTGTCCCTGTACGGTAGCTTTTTCTGTAGGTGTAGCTTCCGCAGCTTGAACTTCCTCAGTAAACTTAGCGGCTTTAGTTGCATCGGCAACACCAGATATAAGTTCACCTTCCTGTATCTCTCGCTGTACAGGATTGTCCATCAATATGGCATTGCCTTGCGCTGCAGTCAATTCAGACACTGCACTCCCAGCTTGCTGTGCGGCATCTACTACAGCTTCTTCCGCTACAGTACCTTGAGCAGCTTGCATTTCATCAGTTACAGCTTTTACTTCTTGCGTTACGGTACGTGGGTCTACAGTTGCTGCGGTAGTAGTTGTAGGTGCAGTAGCTGCAGCGGTATCGGCAGTAGCTATAGGTGCTACAATATCCCCAGATACCTGACCACTTGTAGTTGGAATAAGCTGTTCTTGTGTTAGCACAGTACCTACAGGCTGTATCATACCACCAGTAGGAAGTACTGGATTAGTTACACGTGCCGCACTAATGTCAGAAATTGTAGTTGTGTTTTCTTCGTCTTCATCAGTTACCGTACCACCTTCAGCATACTTTTTTACGTAACCACCTCTAGCCATTTGCATAGCTTTCTGTTGATACATATTCATAGTATTCATTTTATCAGGGTTTTGACTTAGGTAGTCATTGAAACCATTCATATCACCCTGATAGCCTAAAGTACCCGCAATACGCTGCAGGGCATCAGGTTTAAATCCTTTGAATTGCATCATTATCTTTTCCTTGTGTTGTCATAAGACAAAGTATACTCAATTAGCTTTTCACTGTCAAGTAACATATTATTACAGTATGTCTCCATACTACTTTACTTCTTGTGCAAGTATGGCTGCACCCCATATTAGACCTGCACTACCTAAAGCAAATACTACAAAGGCCGCTACAATTGTAAGTGCATAGAAAATCTTATCTCTCTTTGCAGCTTCAGCTTCAAGTGCATCCTTGCGTCTTTTACGGGCTTGTGCCTGTTCATGTACTACACTTTCCCACATACCGGGTGGTCCGTATAGTCTGCACACAGATCGAAGC
>Ga0181390_1000503_pt1 | contig 17655 bp, 11 predicted proteins | sample 13SPOviralmetaG_FD_130085 | JGI IMG/M metagenome (GOLD analysis project Ga0181390, IMG submission 130085) | Marine viral communities from the oligotrophic San Pedro Time Series (SPOT) site, San Pedro Channel, CA, USA - 13 SPOT_SRF_2010-07-21 | ecosystem: Environmental > Aquatic > Marine > Strait...
GACGCTACAATCCATGACGATCTCGACGGAGGGATACTCCCCGATGATCCTGTTAAGATCATGCTGTCCGGCCTGATGTTCCCCGATGGGACAACTGTCAAGGCGGAGGTCATGGCGCACGTCGAGTTCGCCGACCATTGGATAGGCCGCGCTTTTTTAGAGGTTGAGGAGCTTAAAGGATTGCCGACCATAGATAATCCTCTAGGCAGCACCTCAAGATAAACCTGAACAAATACAAATACAAATGAAAGCTAAAGTGAACGCTGAACAAATGCTCGGAGACGCTCGTCGTCGGGTAGCCGCGAAGCTCGCGAATGCCGTGCCTCCTCTCAGCCCTGAGAAAGTATACGCCTTGGCTTGGGAAGAGCGTCGGGAAATCTCGACGGTCTTAGCGCCAGACTTTCGTGATCACGGTGGGGTTGTCTATTACAATCCCGCCTTCATCGAGAGCCTAACCGCCGACCAAGTGGCGGGACTAGTTTTGCACGAACTTGTGCATTGGATTTACGGACTAACCACAAAAAGACGGGCACGCGAAGGCCAGCTAGGCTGATCCGTGCAACTCAAGAACATCACCACCAAATACAAAAACAAATGAAAGCCTTAATCACCAGACTGAAGCTCGCCCTATTCCTACGAATAGGTGAGAGCCTCGGCTTCGATGAAATCGGAATCGACCACGCTGATGGCGCGGTCACAAGTATAACATTCACTAAAACTAAATAATGACACAAGAAGACATTGATCGAATGGCAATAATGGCCGTGCTTGTGACAACCGCTAGTGTGTATCACTTTGCGGGTATCAGTAAGTCCGAGGCTTATGAGGCTTTAACCTCCTTCGCCATCCGTAAAAACATTAACTGCACCATCCGCGATTTGGATGAGGCAATGGCAACTACTTACCTCTAAACCAATGAGTAAAAACACAAGAGCCGTGAAAAGCGGAGCCGAGTATGATGTTGTAGTCAGATACTGGCGCAGATGTCTCTGCTTCACCAAGCGAGCGGGTGTCTGCAAAGGTATCAAGCAACAAATGAACCGACGTTACCGCCGTGAGGCAAAACTAAACCTGAACCCTGAACAATGAAGATTAAAAAATGGATCGTAAACTTGAATGGCCAACACCACACCGTCACAGGTGATTGCGATGGGCATTTGGAAATTCACATCAGCCATGAGGATGGAACTCCTGTTTACGCTCTTGAGCGCGACATGGAAACGCCAAACGGATGGTTAGATTCCTTCACATCAGAAGGCATAGAAGGGAACTACCGTAAAAAAATCATCAACCACTAACCCTGAACCCTGAACCCATGTATCAAGACATCATTAAAAGGGTTTGCCTCAACCTCTCAATCGAGGCAGACCCCCGCCACATCGAGGGATTCATGCGTCTCCAATACGGGACGCTGGATCACCTCACTCGCGAGGAATTCGCTAAGGAGTGCAAGCTCTTCGACAAAATTAAAGAACAAGATGACTGGGAAGCGAATGCCCAATCATTTGGACTCTGAACCCTGAACCGTGTGTCCTGTAGCCCCCGTGCAGGACGCATAGTTCAGGAGTCATGAAGACTCACTGAACCTAAACAAAACAAAAACATGATAAGCAAAACCCAAATAGCACTCGCGTCCACGATCTTTTTCGTGGCCGTGTATGCCACCCACACCGTCGGCCTCGATAACATCGTTCGCCGAATCATCTCCACAGTATTCACCGACCTGTAACCATGAGCTACTTAGAAATCATTGGCCTTATTCTGGCCACACCGCTAGTCATCATCGTCATTGCCGCGAATATGGTGAAGTCAGAGGCTCGTCGCATCGAGAAACTCAAAGCCAAGGCCGCACGTAAGAGGTGGCAGAACATGGACTAATAACATTAAATACCCTTAAAGCCTTCTTAATCAAAGATTTACCTTGTTTAAGCAGCCAAATATGGTATACTGTAGATTCAGTTGGGGAAGGCACTGAAGCCAACCCCACAACCAAAAACAAAAAACCAAACAAAACAAATACAATGTCTAAAGACAAACTAAACATCGGCATCCTTACTGACCTCTCATTTAGGAAATTCGCGCCGACCAAGCAAAATAAGAGGATGGTGTCCATGTATGCTAACATGTCACAGAGTGACTCCTCCATGCACAGAGGCCACACCGATCTCGTTGAATCGAGTTGGGTCAAGGGAATCCAGAGACTCGAAACCGAAGCACGTAATCTTAGAGATACATACACTGTGGCGTGGTTCGGCGAAACAGAAAATGATGGTGGTAAACCTAAGTTTGTAAAGCGGGACGGTATGAGGCTCTTACCTGCTGGGTGCATTACCCCTTACCAAGATAAACTGGCTTCCCTCAAAAAGAAGTGGGAGTCGGCGGTAGATGAGTTCGTCAATAGGTGGGGGGAAATCGTCGAAGATTCCCGACAACGTCTCAACGGTGACTTCGACCCTACGAAGTATCCTTCTGCCCAACACATCCGTAGTCGGTTCCAGATGAGGGCCGAGTTCATGCCTATGCCTGACAACAGTAGGTTACCCTCATACCTACAAGATGGGATGGACGACATGTATGATGAGCGTGTTAAGGCGGCAGGGACAGAACTCCGAATCCGCCTCATCGACAAGCTCAAGCACCTCCGCGACAAGTGCGCCAACGTAGGGGGTGAGTCTTCTGGTAAGTTCTATACATCAAACGTGACAAATGTCCTTGAACTGTGTGAGCTTCTTCCAGATATGCTGATTGGTGACGACCCTGAGTTGGTCAAGGCCATCGAAGACGCCAAGCATATGCTCGACGGTCTCGATGCTGACGCGATCAAGTCAAGTGAGATCATCGCTCAAGATGTGAGATCCAAGGCTAGTGCCATCGCATCTTCTCTAATCTAAATAACTAACGGGGGCCGCGCATCCGTCGATAACGCGAATCAAAAAACCAAAAACCAAAACAAATACTATTATGTCTACAACTCATACTCAAATCGTGCCTGATGATATCATTCCCATCCTTGAACGTTCAACTAAAGCAGGCAACAAGAAGCCGCCGCTGTTCCTTGGGTGGTATGGTATGGCCAAGTCGCTGATGGTCAAGCGTTTCTGCGAGCAGAACGATTACCATCTCATCGACTTCCGCATCGCCTACAAGACGTTCAACGATGTAAGGGGTTTCCCGATGCCGAACCGTGAGACCGGAATCATGGAATGGTTTCCTGACGAAGATTGGGACTTCCACCCTACCAAGCGTAACGTGGTCCTGTTCGACGAGGTCGGGCAAGGAGCTACCTCAACCTTCAAAGCGTCTATGCAAGCCGTGCTTGACCGCCGTGTCGGTAAGATGATGTTTCCTGAAGGCACTATTGTGTGTGCCGCTAGTAATAAGCTGGACCAGAAGACAGGTTGTCAGCGTATGCCAGCAGCATTGGTGGATCGTTTCGCGGTCTATGATGTGCGCCCTGACATCGGCGGATTCCAGAGATACCTTGAGAAAGAAGGTAAGTCTCCCGAAGTGCTGGCGTTCATCAATGCGAACAGCGATGCGCCTTACAACTTCAAACTAGACGACTGGACTGGTGAGGAGAACTTGCCTACCTTCCGTAGCTTCGGCCGTCTCGATGAGCTTGTGGCCAGCTACGACTCAGCAGAGGAGGCGTCATCTGACCCCCTCCTAGTGCCTCATGCACAGTCTTGTGTCGGGCCAAAGTATGGCACGATGTTCGCTTCCTTCCTCAAGCTCGCCAGCAAGGTGGGTGACGTAGGTAGGATGGTTGACGAGTGTCGCACCTGTAACATCCCTACGGAACCCAACCTGCAATGGTTGGTGGCCTGTCGCCTCATCACGTTGGCTAACAAGGAGAACATCAAGAATGTCCTCACACTTGCCCAGCGTCTCTCCACCCCTAACGACCCAGACTGGAAGTCCCGCAAGGAACCGTCCATGATGCAGATGTTTGTGGGTAATGGCCTACGTCGTCGCAGATCGGACTTGCATCGGACTGAGACTATGCTTAGTTGGTTGTCACATTATGGTGAGTTCCTCGTTGATTAAGTTGGCCAAGCCCCCTGCAAACCCACCCTCTATTCTGAGGGTGGGGTGGGACGTAGATGTTGTCAATCTAGTGCGGTGGTTGCGAGCTTATGCTCCTGACCACTACACCAGAAGTGGCTCCAACTACCTCATATCGGAGGAGGCTAACAACATTCCCGTGGATGTCATGTCCACCCAAACACAAATACTAAAACTAACACAAAAACAAAATGAATGCCGAAAAGAAAGTAGAATACGGAAAACGTCAGGTGGTAACCCACCACGACTTCTTTGGGCCAGCCGTAATGGCGATGCCTTGGAAACCAGACAACAGCGTCCCCACGGCTTGCACCGATGGAACGTCTGTTCGATACAATCCGTCCTTCGTTGACGGGCTTACCAAAGCCCAGACCGTTGGGCTTGTCATCCATGAACTGTGCCACCCCTTGTTGGGTCACCTTGAACGGTTGGCTACTCAGTTCAAGACTGAACACCGTAAGGCGAATATCGCGGCTGACTATGAGTTGAATGGGTTTATTACCTCATACAACAATGACGCTGCTATACCTGTGATCCTACCACCTGACGGTTGTCTCGATGTCGAGAAGTGGGGGACACTATCGGCTGAAGCGATCTTCAAGAGTCTGGAGCTACCCGACCCACCACCACCACCCAAGCCACCTACTAACCCAGATGGCGACGACGAAGGTGGTAACGACGGCGACGACGAAGGTGGTAACGGCGGTAACGAAGAAGGTGGTAACGGCGACGACGAAGGCGGTAACGGCGGTAACGACGAAGGTAAAAGTGATGGCAAAGGCGGCAGCAGTGCTGGCGAGTTTGAGATCCCTAAGAACCCTAAGGACGCTAAAGAACTCAACGACAAGTGGCGTGAGTTACTAAGCTCATGTATCCAAACCGCCAAGCTACGTGGTAGTGCAGGTGGGGACTTCCTGAAGAAGCTGGAGGGACTCTACGATACCCCACTCAGTCTCGAAGAGATCCTTAGCAAGTATGTCAGTGAGTTCTGTATTGGTGACGAAAGTACCCGACCCGACCGCAAGTTCCTCGCTGTGCATGACATCTGTATTGCTGGAAATGAGGATGAACGGCACGGCACTTTGGTGTTCGTCCGTGATACCTCCGGTTCTATGGACTCTAAACTCATGAGTAGCGTTACGAGTGTTGTTCAGCAAGCGAGTAATGAACTCGACTTTGAGAAGATTGTGGTCATCGACGCTGATGCCAGCGTCTGCGATATCGTCGAGTATGGACCCGCCGACAAGATCAGTCTCGACTACAAAGGTGGTGGCGGCACTAACTTCTGCCCCGCCCTCAAGTATGTCGAGGATAATGTTGAAGATGCCCGTGTTGTTATCTACTTGACTGACGGCTATGGCGAGTTCCCTGATCACGAACCCCCAACCCCAACCTTGTGGGTCACTTATGGCCTTAGTGAATCCCGCTTCCCTTTCGGTGAGACGATTAGCCTCACCGAAATCCTCAAGGCCCAACAGTAAAAACTAACTACAAATACAAAATGACTAATGTTGAATTAATTGAATCGTTTGGGGTTGACCCAACTCGTAACCTACGCTCTAGCTTCTTCCGCTCTATGGACAGTATGCTGTTCGTAAAAATACAGGACATTCATGGCCGTGTGAAATCGTGGTGTCCCATATTCATTGTGTCTGAGGTGGTGCTATATACGCATCCGTCTTATTCCTACCTCCCTACAAGGGGTAACAGTGCTTGTTGGAATGCTTTACAGCGAGTCGCTGCTAAGTTTGGTGAGAAATATACGGTGATATCCACTGAGAGTGCTTTGTCGCTCATCCCCGATAAACTACGTCAACCACCCAAGCTCCGAGGTGTGCCTAGCCGACAGTGCTTCATACGAGATATCGTGAACTTCCTGACGAGATCTCCCCTTGATCATACCCCCCGTTATGGGCCTGATGAGGAGGAGACTAGGAAGCTGCACGCTGACGAGAGTCGGAAGTTAGCATGGGAATACGCGATTACTGAGACCGCTTCCAAGTTCGCGAAGTCCAAGAAGACCCTTGAGATGGAGATGAACAAAGCAGTGTCCAGTGTCCATGCGAAGGGGATCGAGGACGGTCTCAAAGACCTACGTAAGCACGTTATGGCGGATGACTTCACCGAAGCGGAGAAGGCCCACGAACGCCTATGTGAGTGTGTGGGAAATCTAGAGCAGATGACCCGCCGCTCGGCCTTTACCTTAAGCAAGGCTAAGGATTCAACGTCGTCCATAGTCTACCGCGCCGTCAGTTGGCGTGAGGAAACGCTCCCTCCAGAGAGGTTCGACAGTTGGAGGAGAGGCTCCGATCTCTTCAGCATCAACAATTCTAACATCATCGAGGGGTGGGTAGACTTCTCCAAGTTCTTGACGAACCTCGGTATCGACATACCAAGACCCTTCGGCGAAGACCTGAGTCACGAATCCGTGTATAGGTTAGCTGCATACCATTCCGTTAGTGCTGAGTCATACTTCAACTTCAGGGACTACATAGATGACAAGTTGGCTGAACCCAAAGAGGGCGACCAAGAAGAAGCTAAACCCTGTAACCTGTATCTTGGATAACTGTTATGAGAACCATTAATAATATTACAGATAGACAAGTCCGTAACAGGCTACGTAAATGGCGTAGCCTCGCTACAGAGGAGCAGGTTAAAGCTGGCCGTGTTTGGTATGGCGAAGCAGAGGAGGTGGCTAACTCAATAGCAGAAGTGACTGGTATTGATACGTTCACCGCTGCTGCCGTCATCGCCGCTCTTTCTCCTCGTAACAAGTGGAAACGTAACACACATGACGCATGGGAGTTGTGCAAAGCATGGGCTAAAGGCGAGGAACAGGACTCTGTTACCGTCTGCACCTTCCACGCTAACCGTGACAAGGCGTGGCGGATACTGGAGGGGGAGAAGGATGTACTTGCGACCTCACCGAAAGTGTCTGCCTTCGCTGACACCATCGTCAATGGCGTCATGTCACAGTCAATCGTAGTCGATGTCTGGCACACCAGAGCGTGTATCGTGACACCGAACGAGGGTGTGGTCGATTGCCAAGCCTCACCTACGGCGGCTCAGTATAGGAGATTAGAAGAGATTACACTTGAAGAAGCGAACCTTTTAGGTGAGTATCCTTGTGAATACCAAGCTACCATTTGGTGCGCGATTCGCGACAAATGGGAAACACAAAGACGACATGGAAACTAAACACATAAAAGTAATTGTAGATGACGGTAAGATAATCAAGGCTAGTTGCCGAAGATTGCCGGACGGTCAGTGGTCAGTAGTTGGGTGGGGTCCGTCCCTGTCTGTGAGAAGCACAAGTGTTGACAACGATCCGTTACTCTATGAGTTCATTGACGCCTTGCTGTATATCAACAATGTGGAACCCAATGATCTGGATTCCGGTTCTGTCTACGACGCTCTCGTAGATGTGATACAGTAATGGGCCGCCGTAAAAGGTGGAGGGTTGTCGATTATAAACACCAAACAACGGAGAAGGAGGAGACACTGAGGGAATACTTCAGAGACAACCTCCTTCTCCACCCTTCTCTGTATTACGACTTATCAAATACCCAGCCATACATCGGTTATGCTGCATGGCTGGGTATCAATTTCCTTCGGATGGATTACAAGTCCGTCGGACATGCCCTAGAGATAAGCCCATACAGATGCAAAAAACTGATAAGCAAAGTTGAAGAATTCAGATACCCTTACTCGCCCGAAGGCTTGAAGGGGTTCATCAATCGTCTTCCAACGTCACAAGTGTAGGATATCGATCAAGCACTTCATACATGATACGGAGTCTCTCGGTGCCAGTTGCGCCGAGAGACTTCATGTCTTCTACGAAGGAAGAACTGAGAGTTGGGACTCTCATAAGACCTCTGGCTAGATTAGCCCGTCTGTCTTTACCAATACCCAAGTATTTCTCGTTGAGAACATTTCTCTTCATCTGAGGTGTAAGTCCGAACGCCTCAAAAGACTTGAGACCAGATAAGATCTTCTTGTCAATAGCGCGTCGGTTCTCGACGTAGTCTTTGGTTAGCTTCTCAAGCTCCCCTTTAGTCATTGAGCCGCGTGTTTTCGCTTTGTTAAGTTTCGAGTCGAGTCGGTTCCTCAGATTTCTGTAATGATTGAGGTAAGTGGAGGTAGCGCGGACGGGGTCAACCCTATTACCCCTTACAGGGTAGAATTCTCTAGCGAGAATAGCCCCTGCGGTTTTATCAGGGTCAGTGGGTTCATCCCCTACAGCCGCCATACCAGCTTTTCTTAACGCCTTGAACGTCCGTGGCTCGAAGGAGTTCTCGTAAATGTATTTCATAATCTTTGCGGGGATCATGAAACCATCACCCTCCTCATAGATTGGGTCACCTGTCGCGTCGTCTTTGTTGACGAAGGCATCTTTGATGGCAGCAGCGAATATCTGGTCATCCGCGTAACTCGAAAAGAACATACCTGTTGCCTTGACGAGACCCTCTTGGAACTCACCTCTCATCATGTGTTCTGTGAGACGGAGGGCGGGTTCCGCGTAGTCCGAGACTGGCAAAAGGAAGGTGAATGGGTATGCAATTATGGTCCCCTCGTCGTCGCGGTAGTAGAGGAAGGTCGCATTCTTGTGGTAGAGCGGGACAGTCACGCGGAAGTTTTCATCCTCTTCTTCCCCAATACCATAAAGCATCCTCAGGGCGGTTGGTAAGACCATACCAAAACCAACCGCTACCGTAGAAAGACCAACGGCCCTCTGGTATCCTCGGCTCCTGATGACCGCGTTTTTGCTTTTTATATCACGGACAATAGTTTTAGGAACGCCATCAAACGTAATACGCAGCATGTCAGTCTTGAACCCTAAGAAGGGCGCCAGTAAGTATCCATACTTAGATGAAAGCCCTTTAACCAGTTCGTATCTGTCTTTGTAAGACTGAGATGTTCTACGGACATTGTGGGCGGCTTCTGTTTCGATTTCGTATTCATTGTAGCTAGCGAAGTCCCCGACATTCCCATTTTCCTTGTCCCACTGAACTGCCTTTTTATAGACCTTCACCTCATGCTCGAAGTAAGCTATCTTGTAGAAGGCATCCACCCTTTCGGATAAGAGCAGCGCCCTGTCGAGTATCTGGCTCTTAATCCGTTGGCCCGTTTTGGAGTCAGCCGCCTTTTTGGTGACCGCTTTTAGTTTGTCAAATAAGCCGTTAAGTTCCTTGTTAGCCGCGTCAGGATCGAAGTCACTATCAACAATGTCGCGTATCAGCCCTACGGTGATGTCACCTCCTAGCACGTTGTGTGCGATAAGCTTCGCTTCATAGTCCGTGATCTCCTTCATTCTAGTAGGAGATAGTCTGAAAGAGCGTCGCAATGCCTTGATCGATTTCATTGCGGTGACCGGAGACATACCGTTCATCGGGGCGAAGAACAGTGCGTTGCCTAACACATTTCGGATATAGAATCCAAACGACCCCAAAGTCTTGGCGGCTAGTGAGATTCCCGTGAGCGATCTGACAAGACTCACTGCTGACTCTACCGCTTGTTTGTCCGGCGAGAGCGAAGAGACACTCGGCTCTGGTCTGAATTGGTTCTTAATGTGGGTAAATGCGTCTGAAGGAATGTAGTATTCAGCTCTTATATCATAGGTCTGCTCCACTTCGTCCTCGATTGATTTAGCGACTTCCGCCTTGTATGCGTAGGGGTCTCCCGTTCTTATGTTTAACATGGAGGGGGCGGGTAAGGCCTTGCCCTCTAGTCGAAGGGTATCCAGTTCTTGCTGCGTGAAGACGAACCCTGCATCAGGGTTGTCTTTTTGGTGTCCAAGTTGAATCAGGTTCTTAATGAAGGACTGTTTAGATGCGGCCCTGTTAATAGCATCAATGGAGCGCACCACATTATTGACCACGTCCGACTCATCGTATTGTCCGAGAAGATTACGGAAAGGTTCAGGAATATCCTGCCTCCTCCTCACCTGATCAAAGATGGCCCGTGTCATGCCTTGGGCGGGTTTGGTTACCTGATTCACGCTCCCGTATCGTGTATCCAGAGACTGGAGGTAGGCAGTGATAGCCTCCCTAACCTGAATCTGACCCGTTTTCGAATTAAGCTGAATCCGTCCTTCTTCTTCCAACCTCAATTTCGCCACCCGCTTGTTAGGTGGGATATTATTCGCCCTCTCCTCGCTTTGTTTGTCGCGGACAAACTGCCGGATAAACTGACTCTCGATGTATTCGTGAGCCCTATGGTAGCCTTCTACCATCTGTGCGTCTCCAGCACTCTCTTGGCCGGAAGCAACCATAAGTAACTTATCGAGATAACCTTCTTCAGTGAATGCCCTGTATTGCCTTGTGACGTAGATACCGAGATTGCGGTCGATGACCATTTTTAGGTTACCGTTGACATCGTATTGTTCTGAGAACACTTTAGATAACGCATCTAAGTGGTCCCGCATGTTTTTTAACGCCCTGTATAATTTGGGTTTCGTCTTCTCGATCTTAGCGGCGGCTGCGTCCTTCTTACGGATCAAGCCTTCCCGAACCTTTTTTTGGTAAGCCTCAAGAGGTTTGTCGTAGTATTCATTCTTTAGAGCCTTGTAGTCGATGGGCTCTGTCGTCTCACCTCTCCGGCGTCTCTCTTTCTCGATTGCAATCCGCCGGATATGCTTATTGTGGAGATCTTCCATCACGGCGTCGTCAGGAGTCAAGTTGTCGGGTCTACCTAAGTAGTCAGCGAGGATGTCGTTAGTAACATCTGGGTTCTTCTCTAGAAGATCCATGATAATCGCGGCATCACTAATAACTTTCTGGGTCACACCATTACTGACAGCCTCTGACTGTAGTTTAAGCTCCAGAACTCTGCGGTCGGTGTCCCCGTTTAGGAACCTCATGAGCCCCTTGTTAGGGGTGTATTTCTTCTTCTCAAATACTCCGTCAGCGATCTCGTAAACTTTTAGATGAGAGAACCTCTTGTAGATGTCCTCAAGACTGGTGTTCTCATCAATCTCTATATCAGGGTCACCCGCGAAGGTAGCGGCCAAACGCTGGTTCAGGTTTTCAAGAGACTCGTTGGGGTTGTTAACATCAAACCGCGACACAGTAGGTTGGTAGAAACTTCCTCGGCGTAGTAAGTTAAGTTCGTTAGCCATCGCGTTGATCGCGGCAGCCATGTATGGGTTCTCCTTGCGGAGGTTATACCTCGCATACATTTTACGGAACACGTTAGTCAGGTAACGGAAAAGGATACGAGCGAAGGACGGTTCACCCATGTAGAAGGCGATGTCCTCCTCAGTGGTCGAACCACGCATGATCTTCTGGGCAGACATGCGTAGCTTCTCCCCAACGATCTGGCGTTTGATTATCGCGTCGTTCTCTGCGATACCTTTGTTGAGTCTATCTCTCAGACCCTCGTTATTGCTTTTAGCTGTATACTGAGATACGATCTCCGCAAGTGTGCTGTCCGACAAGGAGTTTACTATAGTGTCTAGTTCCTCGGTAGAAACTGTCCTGAACTCAGCGACATGGATAAACTCTTCACTGAGCAGGGACTCAATGAGCATCTTAGTTAGTTTAGGCGTGAAGAGTTCTCCTCCTGTCTCAGCTAAGTAAGACTCCAAGTTAGCTTGGTTGATGAACATGGTAGGGATGCCTACCCCGTCCTCCTCGACAATCGTTGACATGAAGGCAGCTTCAGGGTCATCCTCTAGCGGAGTGCCTGTGATGTCAGATACTAACTTTACAGGAACATTAGATGGGATGACCTGAGCCACGGTCTGCTCAAGGATCTCTAGTAGTTGTGCTTGTCCTTCTTCATCCAGAGTGGCTCCAGTATCAAGACCAGAGAAACTTGATAACCGAATATCATCCGATTCAAAATCGAACCGCTGGCTCAGTGGGATCACGTTGCCGTCAGCGTCGCGAGTGATAGGCTCGGAGGATTTGATTTGGTTAGGGTTAGCCACCACAACTTCTTTGAAGTCTCTCTCACCGTCTGATTTGCTGTGGTCTACAACTATCGCAGACACAACTTGATCAAGTAGGAAGTTAGCGTCATTCCGCGTGTTTTCTGATTTGAATCCCGCCCCCGCGTATGTGTCAACATTTTCCAAATCTCGCTGGATGGTTCCCCCTCTAACCTCCTCCAATGATTCCGGTCTTTTGCCCCCAACTGATTTGTAGGCGGTATTCACAGCATCTTGATAAGATAACCATTTCTCGAAACGATCCTCCAATCCGTTCTCTCTTATGTATTTATTGATCCCACGCGTTCCATCAAGAAATATGGGGTTATCTCCGAGGTCGATAGCCAAGTCATCCACGCGACTTTCCAATGATTTATCATTGCGTTCTGGGCCAGTAAGAGGGCCAGCAAACTGTCTTACATCCTCTTTTTTCCCATCTAAGATAGCGTAAAAACCAGACCCAAGCAATCCTCTCTTACTGGGCATAAGGGGGACACCGTCACGGTAAACCCCTGCTCTCACGCCTTTTGCTTTGTAGTTTGAATTCTGTATGGCTTCATCCACCAGCTTGCGCTGTGTCTCAACATCGCCAGACTCAACCGCTGCCAGATACTCAGCGTCGAGGGGGGTGAGTTCTGTAGGAGATACTTGTTTAACATCCTCCAAGAAATCGCTGATGTATTTACCTTCCGGTGAATCCCTTTTAAACTCATAGGTCTCGATAAAGGTATCGAGCTTCGCGAGTGGCGTCAGGTTCTCAGCGACGTCCATGTTAACGAAGTCGACCAGATCATCGAAGGCCTGTGCAAGCCTTGTGCCCTTGCCTAGACCGACTAGGTCCTTAACGATGTCGACGAACCGTTGAATGAGTCCCCTACGAGGCATTGTCCTGACTTGGTTCTGGAACGCCGACGAGGTGAACATCGTGGAGATAAACTCTGACATGTTGGCTAAACCATAAGTGACCTCTAGCTTCTCTTTACCGCCCAGTTCCAGAGAGCGGGTGTATTCTTTCTGGACGATCTTACGGAGTCCTTCCAGACGTTGGATAGCCGCCCTTTGTTTAGGGGTAAGTTTCGCTCTGTCTGTTTTAAGGAGCTTGTCTGTAAGAGCGTGGAGATATTCGTGGAGAATAATAGACTCCACACCACTACCGTAATATCCTGCGGTGTTGAGGGTGACTCGACTCGTCCCGTCCGTGAACACTTCAAACGCGCCAGCCTGCGCGTCCTTATCCTTCTTGATAAGGAACTCAGACCCTAAGATCACGTCCTGATTTTTAAGGAGCAACTTCGCGATAGTTCGGTGTGACTCATCTACACCTGACTTGGAGATCTCTTTGAGAGCCACGACAACGGAAGCGGGGTCTCCATTAACAAGACCTAGTCTTTCGATATCCTCTTGGTTGCGGTTAACGACCGCCTCAATCTCCAGACCTTGGAACCAGTTAGGGGCATTATCCTTTGAGGCTATCATACGAGCTTCACCGAAATATTCCTCTAGGCGTGCTTCTTCACTGGCGGGTGGGTTGTATCCTCTTACGTAGAACATCGCCTTCACGGCATCTGGAAGTTGCTTGAATACGGTTTGATAACGCCTTTCGGATTCAACGGTCTTGGAACCAATTGTGTCTGGTAGTTCTCGGGATATTCTGGCTCCAGTAGGGACCGTTTTACGGCCGCCAATGTATCGTAGATTTTCGAGTAACTCCTCCCGCTCACGACCTTTTAAGCCCTCAAGTTCTTGTAGGCTCATTGAAAACAACTCACCAACTTCCTTAGGGAGGTCCCTATAATTATTGTCTCCCCCTTCAGGGGCTACGGGTTCTTCTACGGCCTGCTCTGAATCCTGCTCCGCTTGGGTCTGGAAGGACGCCGTGTCTGCCATTTGATCGACGCCGAGTTCTCCCGCGCTAACGAGTGGGTTGTTATAGACGAATTTAGATACCTGTTCGTTAATAGAATTACCGGCCCTAGTGGCTGCTCGTAAGAAGTTAGGGAAAGGGGATGTCTTGTCGGCGGGGTTGTAAGGGCTATAGTTAATTAACTTTTCTAAGGCCCTCTTAATCACGAAGTGTTCCCAGTTCTTCGTTAACTTATACTGGCTACCTCCCTTAGCGATATTTCTTTCTTCCAACGCCCTTACGCTCGTCATCTCAGCTTGAGTAGCGTTCCCGAAGTTTCCTTTACCACGATTCGTAACATAAAGGAAAGTAGCAAGTTGCTGGAGCTTGCTAGTTTTAGACGATAAGACAAGGTCCGTTTCAGGCGTTGTTGTTCTCCCGATGTGGACTGACTTGCCTTCTTCTAACATCTCAGTCTGGAACCACTTAGATATCCGTTCCATAGGGAACGCGGCCATGATAGCGTTGGTCACGTCGGTCTCTTCTTCGCCTAGCCTACCCTTAACGATACGTGATTCAGGGTCGCCTCCAACTGTTTTAGTCGGGTCAATTTCAGCAAACAAACCCTCCTTAAAGGAGTATACGGGCTCACCTTCTTCGGACACATTCACTTCCACAAATTCTCCGTCAATTAGCATCTGCCTAAGGCCAGCTACCTTTACCGCTAGGTTTAGTTCGTAATAAAACTTAGCCGCCGCTTTCCCGAAGAGGGCGTCTGCATCGACCAGTCCCTTCCTCCCGATCAGGTAGAGTTTAGTAGCGGTCGCGAACTTACGTCCTACAACGGAGTTTCGTTCAGCCATCCCTGCGTAGTTTTCATTAAACCAATTTTTAATCTTAGGGAGGGCATCTTTTAGTTTCGTGGGGCCGTGTAAGACGAACTGGTTCCCATCGAAGTCCAACCCATCTTTGGCCATCTTTGTGAGGATCTTGCCTTTCTTGGTGGCCGCTGCCTGATAATCTGCGACTGCCTTTTGGTATTCTTCTTCGGTTTTGAAATTCTCCTCAAGATCTTCTAATGGGGCATTTTCCGACTCGCCCTCCGGTATCAAGGAATTTTCTAGGATCTCAGCGTCCGCTATTTCATCCATGATATCTTTATTATCACTTGTAAACTTAGGGTAGAACCCTGAGATGTTGAAATCCCGAACAACGGTTTCCATTACTTCTGCATCGACCCCTTCGCGAGAGAGCCCCTCGAATAAATACTCGGTGAGGAGGGCTCTCGCTCTATCCACTTCCGTGATTTCAGACGACTTGTCGCGAGCCGCTTTATTTAAGATAACAGGGTTCCCAGTAAGGGGGTCAATCCCTTTGACGAAGTCGACCTTGTTGTCGGTTACGACAATCGATTTGTTGTATCCCTTTACCTTCTCGATGCCTTCGGGAGTATTGATTTTGTGTCCGTCGTCGCGGAGGGCTTTAATCGTTTTGGGGTCGTTGTTAAAAAGAAAGGTTCCCTGATACTTTAACCCTTTTTTAAAGACCTCGATGTCCTTTGGGTCCTTTATCTTATAGAGTTCCGCAACTTTTTTTACAGTGAATACTGGGTATCTCTTCTCAATATTCTTTTTAAGTTTCGCCTTAAACTCTGCTATTTGGGGCTTTGTTAATTGAGGAAACCCATACTGACCAGAGTTTATAGAATGGGGGAATCCTTTTTCAGAGAGAATCTGGAGGGCGTTATTAGCTTGTTGTGACGCTTTTTCTTTAGAGTCTACTGGTTCACTGATTCCTAATTTTCCTTCTTCCTTGTTGAGTAGGAACTGAGCTATCCCCCTGTTTTCTGGAGACTGCTCCTTAACCGCTTCCCTTTTTTGTTTTTCAGAAACTTCGGGCTTCCCTTTTTTCTTAGCTGCTTTCTTAGCGGCAGTCTTCTTAGCTGCTTTCTTAGCGGCGGTCTTCTTAGCGGCGGTCTTCTTAGCGGCGGTCTTCTTAGCGGCGGTCTTCTTAGCGGCGGTCTTCTTAGCCGCTTTCTTAGCAGCAGTTTTCTTCTTAGCTGGTGGCGTAGCGGGTTCCTCAACTACCTTTACTACTTTCTTAGAAAAGTCGTCGAGAACCTCTTGTTTATCCTCTAATCCCTTGTTTTCGATGGTGGATAAGTAGTCATTGATTTCGGACTGCTCTTGCGCGGCTCTCTCCTCTTCTTGCAACTTCTGCTGCTGCTGCGCTGCGGTCTTTTCATCCGCTGCTGCGACTTCGGCGTCTTCTGCTGTAGGTTCTGTAGGTTCTGTAGGTTCTGTAGTCTCTGAAGACTTTTTAGGGTCTTTAGCACTGTCGGCTGAAACCTGTTCCCCTTTATTTATAATCTCCTGTAACTTCTCACCTACCGCGTCGGCTGTTTCAGGGCTACCTACTTCTTCTAACCTACGGACCATGTCATCACGAACCTGCTCTCCCATGAGCCTACGGGACTCCACCTCATCGGCATCAGTAGCCCCTGAAATCCGGCTAAAGATTCGCCGAGACGTCTGCATTCCAGCACCAAATATTCCACCATAAAAAGCGGCGGTTCCGGTGTGGGCCATCAGTTCTCCAAAGTTTAAGTCGTCTCTCGCACCAGCGGCGGCTTGGATAAGGGTATTGACGTATTCATCGAGCCCCTCTTCAAGTGCCTCATCTCTAAAACCCCTAGCCGCGGCGGTGGCTCCTCTGGGAATGGTTATTGCGTTAAAGTATTTAGGTGCGTGCTTCCTAGTAATTGCCCCTAAGAGTTGTCCGAACTGTCTCTTGGTTAGGAGATCATCAGAAGCGGACAGTCCTTTAGCTAGAACCGAAAACATTCTCCTTGCTTCCCCTACCGTAGCGCGTGTCATGAGGTAACTCTCAAGACCACCTAAACCTCCTAGGGTAAAAGCAGAAGTAATCGCTCCCGTAGCGACGGCTGCTACGAGTCCTGTTTTCAAAGCCTTCTGGTGTCTTTCCTCGTCACTAAGTGCTTTCCCTTCTTCAGTCTTACTCAGTGCGTCATACACAGATGCGTAGGTCATGGTTCCGCTGCGGGTTCCAGCGGTGATAAAGATGCTCGACACGGTAGGCACCTTAGAGTGAAGCATCTTTGTGTAAGCTTGGATAGCTGTCTTGGCGTTAGCTGTAGTCGCTTCTTTAGCCACTTCTTTAGCGGACATGAAACGGCCAAGTTTATTGCGTTTCTTAACTCCTTTTTTGACTCCGACTTTGCGGATGAGATCCCTTGATACTCTTTCTGCCGCTCCCTCTAACGACTCCCCCACGCCTTGGCGTAAGCTACCTTTAATGGCTGTGTTGAGTAAGCCTTTAGCGGTGAGCCTAGTGCCTAAGTAAGCGGCGGTGCCGACTCCGGCGGTGGCTTTAGTGATTAGCGCGGTAGCCCCAACGTCCACAACAACGGGGGCTATCATAGAAGATAAGTCGATACCCATGCCTACGTTCTCCCCCATAATTTGAGCGAGTCTCCGTTTAGCCTGTCGGTCTCTTTCGTTTTCAAGTAATGCCTCTCTAGCATAACTATTATTATTCATCGCCCCAATGCCCCATACAATATCAGTAAATGATTCATGGATGGAATTACCGACGAGCCCTAAGACCTCGTTCCTGAAATATCCGTAGGCCTCCTCATCATGTTTCTCCGTGAAATCATCTAGGATCTCCCCGTTAGTCATGTTCTTGAGTTTTCCTTCTGCAACAGCCTCCTCCCATTCTTCAGCTAAGTAAGTGCTAGCAAACACTTGGCTATACTCAGGAAAGGCGGCGTCGCGGAAAGTCTCGCGATTTGCTC
>Ga0181390_1000504_pt1 | contig 17602 bp, 9 predicted proteins | sample 13SPOviralmetaG_FD_130085 | JGI IMG/M metagenome (GOLD analysis project Ga0181390, IMG submission 130085) | Marine viral communities from the oligotrophic San Pedro Time Series (SPOT) site, San Pedro Channel, CA, USA - 13 SPOT_SRF_2010-07-21 | ecosystem: Environmental > Aquatic > Marine > Strait...
GCATTTGGATCCATGCAACCCACAATGACTTCAACGCACGAATTGTTATCCGTGTTAGCAAGTGAATCAAAGTTAAGAGCGGTACTATCCATACACCCATAAATATAAGCAATACAACTAAAATCCTCTGTGTTTGCCGAGGGATTGTAATTGAGCATAGAAGGATCCGTGCAGCCAGATATAAAAGGTATACAAGAACTATTATCACTATTTGCTAAAGGGTTATAGTTAAACATTATTGAGTCTGTACATCCAAAAACATAAGGCTCACAATCACCATCATCAGTATTAGCGGTAACGCTAAAGTTAAACATGGTTGGGTCTGTACAACCGTATATCAAGGGTATACAGGTGTCAGGTGTGTTTGCTAGTACATTAAAGTTAAATGCCAAAGACTCCATACAACCTAATATAACAGGTATACAACCACCGTTATCGATGTTTGCTATAGTGTCGTAGTTAAAAGCTGTTGAATCTGTGCAACCCCACTCAGCTTTAACCTCACAACTACCATCACTTGTATCTGCTAAAAAACCTTGAGTATAATACTCTAAGTAAGATGAGTTAGTACAACCAAGAACGTAGAAACATTGAGTTGATGTATTTGCTGTATCTACATAGTTTAATGCTAAAGAATCCATACATCCAAATACTTTATCGATGCAATAGTTACCACAATAGGTTGGTACCGTTCGTTTTAGTAATGGCTGTATAAAAGGTGGTATAACCTCTATCATAGTCATACCTAATGGGTTTGTCAGCTTAAATCCACAATGGGCTGCAGATTGAAAAGCTTGTTGTGTTATCGAGAACTTAAACGAAACCTCTTGAGGCGCTTTTAAGTTTATAGTATATTCCTGAGAGTAAGCGGTTGTATCTAACGTGAAGTTCCAAACGCTATCACCTTGTGTTACTTCTAAGTTTGATGCCGCCCAACCATCTCCAACTAAATCTGTTAACGTTAATATATAATCACAAGCAGGAACTAAAGACATTGTGTTAGCTATAGAATCATAGTTATACATAGTAGAGTCAGTGCAACCAAACACCACCAACTCAGAGCACGAGCCATCGCTTGTGTCTGCCCTAGGGTTAAACTCTACATAAGAAGAATCCATACAACCAAATATCGGTGGACATGGAGCTACTAAAATAGCGTGAACTGTATCGCTACCGAAGGCGGCATTTGTTCCAGATACTATAGTATCATAACACTGCACCACGTAATAAGAACCATCTAAACCACCCCACATAGCACCATTTAAACCATCTCCGTATGTATCGTATATTGTAAAGTTTAAAGGACCTGGCGGTAAACATCTTTGCTCTACAACAGAGGCGTAATCAGGCTGAGAACCATAATTAGTCCCATAGGTAAGCATGTTACCACTAGTATCTTCTATAGTCCAATATGTTTCACTTTGATATTGATCAAGGTTTATAATAATAGTTGTAGGTACACAGTTAGGTGGACCTTGTGCTAGCGTTATAAACGGCAGTAATAGTAGTAGTAATTTTCTCATGTTTTAATCAGGTCTTTTTGAAGGATCTTTGTGTTGACAGCTTTTCTTAGCACCTTTTGTTGTACCAGGTACTCTTTCGTGTGTTTTCCAACATTTTAAAGGGCCAGCATAATGTACTTCTCTTAATTTAAAAGAGCTTTTACTATGACCATAACCTTTCTTCTTAAGGTTATCGTGCTCCCCCGGTGTTTCTGCTTTTTTAGCATCATACATCATGTGTGGTTCAAATTTTTTATCTGCCATAATTATTGTTTTAACATTTCCATCTTCTTCTTGCTGCTTTACCTCTCTCACCAGTCCAACTCTTGGATCTAGCACAAAATGATTTTCTTCTTTTAGCTGCTTTACTACCTGGTTTAACTTTACCTGTAACAGCTGTTTTAAGCTTACTTCCTGGGTTTTTACGCCTATAAGCTTTAACTCCCTTAGAAGTCATTCCAGCGCCTTCCTTGGTTGTTCTAAAGTTACGACCCTTACCCTTTGTTGTTTTTCTTAATCTTTTTTCTAATGGCGAGTCGCTTTCATAAATAGATTCACCATCATTTCTTCTGCGACCACAACTAGTAACAGCGAAAGGATTGTTCTTTTGAACATACCCCCTAGTTTTTTTAAACATACTGTTTTGCATCTCGCTACCAGGCATATTACTTTACTTTACAAGCACACCATCCAAGACATACTTTACCAAAAGTTATTTTCTTTATAAGTTTACAAATTTTTTCTTTCATATCTATTTTTTAAAAGTCACTCATTAATATATTATCTATCTCGTCTTGTACTTCTTCTCTTGTTGCCACCATCTTAAAGCTAAGATCAGCTTGAAACCTAGCAACCTCCTCTCCATCTTTAAATATTATAACAGTAGGTATAACTGCTATTTTGTATTTTGTTTGAGCCTCTGCGTCCTGAGCTATGTCTACGTAAGCGTATGTGTTGCAGTCTTCTAGATCCATGACCCAAGGAACTTCGTTTGCGCTGTTCCAGCCAGCGTTGAATTGAATTACTTTCATCTGAGCAAAAGCACCACTAGCAAGTAACATGAAAAATATTATTAACATGTACGCACTAAATATTCTCCAAGTAACATTCTCTTCCATTATCTATTATATAATTTGTCTTCTATTTTTTCAAGAGACTGTTTTATTTCTTGCACATCTTTTTGTGTGTCTATAATAGTGTTACGGATCATTTGATCTTTCATGTTAAACTCCATACGAGTTACTTCGTCTGGTGGTATAACTGGTAGTTCTTTTGCCTCGGCAATATCTGCTTGTAGCATAAACCACATACTAATTAAAGTTGCCATAGCGAATCCTATAGCTATTAATGTTTTTACACTCAGTACAAAACCCGTGTCTTCGTTTAACTCTTTTGCCATTTAAAAAATCGTGTAGTTTAATCCTAATTTAAAATCGTACCATTCTCTATTCCAGTACTTATTGTATTTTCCTTCTACAAAGTATCCTAAGTTTTTGTTTACTTTTATTCCGTATATTAATCCACCAGAATAATCGTACCATTGTCCGTCTACGTAATTGTGATAAGAGAACTCACTGCCATCATCATAATGATAGGGCATTAAACTTCCCCAAGCATGCATCCACGTTTTCTTAGAGTATTTATAGTAATCAAAACCAACAACAAACGAGTGTTGTATAGTTTTCTTTAATTCGTTTCTTTTCTTTTCAGTGTAATCAGCTAATACCTCAGGTATTACAACAGCCTCCCAAACCTCAGCGCTAGTAGCTACGAGTTCTCCAGAAGGACTAAAGTATTCGTTGCTATACACATCTACCGTATAACCCTCTTGTAAAGCTAAATATGTATAATGTAAATCACCGTTATCTAACATCCACTCGTCTAAAGCGTTATAGCCATAAGGCTCAGCAAGTCTATGTGTTAACCCAATGTTCCAAGATAAATTTTTACTTTTACGTTGCCTGTATCTTTCCGATGCTTCGAAGTATTTAATATCAGCGAAACCGTCTTCTAAATACTCTAGTTTTAAAGCAAAGAAGTTTATACACAATTCATCTGGACAACCATCATCAGAGCTAAATCTAATAAAGTGATGTTGATCCATATAGTCAACACCTTCTTGTCTCTTGTAATCAACCTCAAACAAGTACTCAACTCCTTTAACTTTACCGACAGTGGCCGCATCACTGTAATTAGATTCCGTACCGTCATAAAACGTTTGAGCTTTGTTTTCATACCCAAACCTTGCGATCTTACGTAATCCTATGGTAAAATTATAATCATAAGGAGTTGATATAGTCTGCGTAGATAATCCATTATCTACAGAGAATACATCAACATCAGAAAGTGATGTTCCACCGTTAACAGCTGTGTAAAAAGTAGAGTACTTCAACAAGCTTTTAACATCAATGTTTCCAAGTGTTTGTGCTACCGTTATATTAGATATAAGTAGTAGCAGTATTATTAGTTTTCTTACCATCTTTTTATTATCACTTATTTTTTGAATTGTTTACTTTATTTACCTTCTACTTTTTGATCTATTTTTAATTCTAATTTGCTCTCTTGTTAGTGGTTTTTTGTTTTTCCTTTTCTCCTTAGATTTCTGCTTAGACTCTTCCTTACTTTTAATTTTAACAGTCTCTTTAATTTCTTTCATCTTTTTGGTATCACCAAGATCCAAACTCCAAGTTGTGTAACCACTAAAGAATAAAGCTCTTTGTAAAGCTGTATATTGATTGTCCGCCGCGTTTCTAAGGTTTATTGTTTTTTGGTATAATCTATTTACCGGTGCTGTTGTTATAGATTCTACATAGTTTGTAACAGCTGACCACTGAGGATTATCAATATCAAATGTTTCCATTTCATCTATAACTTTTTTGTTATAGTTAAGAGTTTTTTCAGCGTTAACTATTTTTCTAGCTTTAATACCTACAACTGGTGAGAAGTTTAACATTTCCATTATAACAGCACTTTCATCTTTGTTATAACCTTTTTCTCTTTGCTCTAAAAACTTAATCATCATATTTTTTAAAGTAGATATTCCAACACCATATATACCAGATCCTCTTAATATAGTATCTATAGAGCCATTTATAACTCTTTCTTTTTTCTTTAAAAAAGCCTCGCTTTCTTCGCCATCGTCATCAAACATAACCGCAAACAAGGCTGTTTGTAAACCATAGAATATTAAATTCTGAGCAGCTCCGTAGTATAATATTCTTGACATGTTAGACATATCACTTTGCAGCTGTGTAGTATTAGGTCCTGTTATTCTTCTATTTTTAATATCTAATGCGGCTTTTTTAATTATTCTATTGTATTGAGAAGGAGTGTTTAAAAAGTTTAATACTAACTTACCTATCCAACTAGCTTGCTGCTGAGAAACCATATCAGGCCTTGCTGACTGCTGAGTTGATTGAGTTATGTTTTGTAAATCTGTAAAAGCTTTAGTTTCAGCTTCTTTAACCGACAAACCGTCTTTCACATACTTGTTTACTCTATTTCTATAAAAAGCAGCGCCACCAGTTGCGATCGCAATGTTATCACCAATTTGTGTAGGTAAAAATCCTAGCTTAAGTGCTTTACCAACAACGATTGATACTTGATCAAACATGTTATCTGGTCTAGCTTTCTTAATAGATTCAGCAAGTTCAGCTCCATTTATATCAGTACCAAGACCACCACGTCTTTGTTTTAACATATCAGAGTTAAATATCATTGCAAAATCTTTCCAATACTGAGGTTGGTTAGCAAAAGCTAAACCAGCTTTAAATATGTTATTATCAGCAAAGTTTAAAAAGTTTACGTTAGATAATTGCTGTAGTAGCGCGGATCTAGTGTTAAAAAACATTACACCTGAAACTGAAGCGTTTAACCAATTCATAAACATGTTTGGTTTACCATTAGTACCTTTTGGTCTATTAACGCCTGTTTTAATTCTATGGAGCATGTCCTCAATAGCTTCTCTAGCGCTTCTACCATAAGCAGCTTCAATCTTATTTAAGTTTTCTTCAGAAAATATTACCTCAGCATTTTCATTAAACTCAGTAAAGTAATCAGCTCTACCAACCCTACCTGTAGCATCAACTAAATCAATTCTTATGTTAGCTGTTTCCCAAGCTTGACCTGGCGCTACGTAATTTTCTTGCTTAGATATTATGTTTAAAGTTTCGGCATAAGCTTGAAGCTGTGAGTCAGACATTACTAACTCTGCTAGTTTCTTTTGATCAGTCTCTGTTAAGCCAGGAATTTTGTGACCGTGTTTATCCCACAGGTAAACTCTTATAGCATCTTGAAAGGTAAAATCACCATCAGGGGTGTTTTTTACTAACTTATCTTTAACTTCTGTAAACTGTTTGTTTAAGGATTTGTAATCGTTTGCTATAGCTTGTTTGGCTGTATCTATTTCTCTATAACCTCTGTTTAACGGTCTAACTAAAGCTTGTTCAAAAAAGTCTCTATGAGCGTTACCTTCTTTACCTTTACCCATAAAGTTATATAATAAACCTACAAAATCTTCGTGAGATGGTGGTATAAAAAATCTAAACTTACCTTTACTCTCACCACGCTTTCTACCTTTAATAATAGAAAATCTTTTTTTAGACTCAATACCAGTTATGTTTTCTAGTATATCGTTAAACTCAGTATCCATATTTTTACTAAACTTAACCCTAGCTTGTTGAACTTTAGATTTAACATCGAATTGATCTAGCATGTTTTTAACAGCTTTGTTGCCACGCAAAGAGCTTTTAGAAAATTTTGGTGCAATTGCAGTTGTAGGATCCGATATTGATTCTACTTTTAGTTGATTTGGTTTTAAACCACCAACAATAACAACAGCAGAGTTAACGTTGAGCTTACCGTTTTTATCAAACAAAACCTGAGAATATCCACTCATAGGATTGTGCTCAGTTATAATGTCTAAAAACTCAGCATACATCTCTGGTTTTCTTATCATAGGCTGCACTCGAGCAGTAGTCTTGTATTTATCTTCAAGCGCTTTAATTTTATTTTGAAAAGTTTTGTCTTTTGAAATTGACATATTATCAGAAGGACCTATAAAATCAGCGTCCGGTAAGATTCTTCCAGCCAGCTCGCTAGCATCAATAGATAAAACGCTATTTTCTGCCTCACCGTCAAACTCTCTTTCAATGTCTTTAGTTAAATTTAGCGCTCTTTGGTTATCGTTACCACCAACTATAAACCAGTTTAATGAGTGATTTGTTCCTAGTTCTGATATTTTATTGGGATCCGTAGTAGTACCATGGAATAGCTTCATACCTTCTAAGCTTTTTATCCATTTTTTATAACTTTTTGAATTTACTATCTCTTTAGGTACTGTTTTAAAATTAACAAAACTATATGGATCTTTATTTGTATTATATTCAGATTTGCTAAACTTAACTTTAGCTTGTTGAATTTTACGCTTAACGTCAAATTGCTTTAGCATGTTATCTACAGCTTGCACGTTTTGTAAAGCGTCATCAGCAAAATAGAAGTCATTATAACCTTCACCAACTTTTTCAGCCATCCAAAGTGCTTTAGCTTCTGACGTAGAATTAGCTAAACCAGTAATATTTTTTAAAGGTATATTTAAACCATTAGCTTTTAAAAATTCAAATATAGCTGGAGCAGAATCAGCAGGTCTTGCTGTTAACACAAACATATTCTCAGACCCAAACTTACCTTGCAATTTCATTGCTTTGTTAAATAGTGGTGCAGTTTTACCTTTAACAACTTTACTAAACTCTGAGAAATCAAATTTATAACCTAAGTCAGACAACTCTTCGTAAGTGCTAGCGTATTGCTCTGCATTTAAAGTGCCAGTGGTGCCATCTGGTCTAGTAAATCTAATTAAAGATTTGCTTGTTGCCAATGTATCATCAAAATCTAAAACAGTAATGCCTTTTGCTGGGTTGTTAGTTGAACGAGAAAAAGCTATAGCTTTGTTTAGTTTTTTACCGTTTATAACTTTACTAAAAGGAACTAAAGATTTGTTTACCTCTTTAACAAAAGAGTTCATGTCTTTCTTGTTTGATAAGTTTACAGTTGATCTAATAGGAAAGTTCTCTTCAGACTTTGAATCAATCATTGGTTCAATTCTAATAGTAGTTGCTCTGGTTCCATTTGTTCTAATAGAACCTATACTCATTCTTGATATTAAATCAAAAGTTCCATTTAGCTGTGGTATATTAAGCTCGTTTGCTATTCTTAGTATTTCAGAGTTTATAGCTGAACTTTTATCAGAACTTAACATGTAATATACTCCAGCATCCCCAATATTTATAAAATACTCAGGTATAGCTTTGCTAGTGTAATGATGTGCTAAATACGCTGCTGTAACTTTTTCAGAATGATTAAAACGATGTTTATATATACGAAGATCTTTAGCTTGAGCCACTGTAACGCCCTTTGCAAAATCAATACCTTTAAATCTAGAATCTTTTGCGGTGTTTTTTATTTTATCAATCAAACGGTTAGTAGCATCTACATCTATAGGGTTTTCGTTTGTTGAGGTTTCATCAAATCTCCAAGTTCTAGAAACACCTCTAGCGCTATCCATTTTTATTTCTAAACCTATAGACTGACCATCTAGCTCAAAGTGAACATCAGGTCTTCCTCCCTCTCTAACAACTAGGTTAACCTTAGCTTTTTTTCCAGATATTTTTTCTAAAGCTAAAGCCGCGGAACTAATAAAAAACTGCTCATAAACAGTACTAATTTTATCTCTTGGCCTTTTATTTTCTTTTATAAACTTAATTAAAACCTTGCTGTCTAAACGCTCAATACCTCTATCATGATAAGCATCTATTATAGCATTTACAATAAATTTACCACCATATTTTTCAGCTTCTTTTTCTGATATGTTTTGGTAAAAGTTAACTTTAGAATTATCATAAAAAATATCATCTAAAACTACCTCTGCTTGTGTAAAGTCTACAACCACCTTGTTACCAACAATTTTAATAGCTTTCTGCTTATACGTTGTTTTGTTTGTTTTTTCTGAAAACTTAACGTCAGGGCTTCTATTAATAACGTCTCCTAATCTTTGAATATCGTCTTTAAGTATTTCTGTACCGTTTATTTCAGCTAACGTAGCTCTTTTATCTATAATCTCTTGCTCTTGAGCAACCTCTAAAGTTGCGTCATAAGCCAAAGCGCCAGCCATTCCTTTTGCCAAAGCATCTTTTCTAGTACCTCTTAATCCAGATCTTGAACCCGTTACAGGGTTTACTAACGGTGGATAAAAAAACTTTAAAAACTGTTCTTCAGTAGGTATTTTCTTTTTATACAAACTTACAGCCGTACCTTTATCTATAATGTTTAAAGCTGACTTAGGTAATAAGTTTTGATTAACAGCATCTTGAACTTCTTGTTTTGAAGTTAATTTTTTAACAAATGTAGTAAGTATTCTTTCGTTGTCAGGTACATTACGTTCTAACTGCACTAGATCAGCTGTAAACAAAGCTTTGACTATAGGTTCTCTAAATTTCTTTAAATTTTTAATGTAGTCTTTAGTTCCTAAAAAGTTTTTAACTGATTTAAACAAATAAACATTAGCTTCGTCTCTTAATTTTCTTTGTATATTTCTAGCCGCTGTACCTACTTCATAAGCCTTTAACAAAGCTTTACGGGCAGATTCTAAAACTTTGTTGTACAACTCACTACCAGTTTCAATGCCTATTTTTCTTCTAAACTCAGACTCTACTTTTTCTTTACCTTTAGCTTTATCAGCTTTCTTTTTAGCTTGAGCCGCTGGTGATAAATCTTCTGTTTCAAGAGCTTCCATAGCTGTATCTGTTTCCGCTGCAACCTGAACCTTTACTTCACCTTCTTTTGTTGTCTCACCTATATTTTTAGCACCTTTAATGGCGTCATCACTTTTATATAGTTTTTTATATACATCACCAGCTCTAAACTTAATTAAACCTTGCAGGTATCCAAATAAACTATCGTTCTCTTGCTCTGTACCCCATTTAGCTTTAACTTTCTCTCCGTTCTTTTTAGTATAAGAAGAGTTGAATTTCTTTATGTCGGCTGATAATTCCGTTATAACATCATTAACAAAATTAACTGGTACATCCTCTACTTTGTATTGAGCATAAACTAAACCATCTATAAGTTTTTCATCTTTTATTGTTTCAATAGCAAACTTAGCGCCTGATTCTTTCCATGTCTTATCAGTCCAACCCATTTTACCTAAATCATTTACAGCTTTTTCTTTTGCGGCTTTTTCTGCTGTCGTTTGAGAAAACTTAGGTTTTTTAACCTCTTCTTCAGGACCTAAAACTAACGTTTGATTTCTAGTGCTACGTTGGAAACTATCGATGTATCCAAGTACGTCTTGAGTATTGTTAAGTTTAAAGAACATTTCTCCTTTCTTAAAGTACTTGTTAGAAAATTGATTGATCATTAACTTTAAAGATAATAAAGGATCAGTAGAGTTTTCACTTAGTACTCCAGCGTTTTTTAATTCACCAGCTATAGTTAAAAGCTCCATTAAGTCTACAGTTTCTTTTCCTTCTACTATATTGTCTCTAGTATAACCTCCAACTCTTTTTAAAAAAGTTACATAATCTTTTTCTTTTATCTTACCTTGCTTGTATAAAGTTTCAACTTCATTTTGAATTCCTTTAACCGCCACCTTAGAAGATTCAACAACGTCTAAATCTTGCACTAAACCAACGTTAACGTCGTTTATATGCTGTAACTCATGAATAACAGAGTAAGCGTGTATAGACTTCTCTAAAGCAGTCTCAGCACCGTTTATGTTACGTATAATATTACTTTCTACTAAGATAACATCATTACCCACAAAACTAGCATTATGACCTTGCCTAAATCCTTTTAAGTATCCTTTCTTTTGTTTTTCTGTTATGTTTCCTTTTTTAACTTTTTTATCTAAGTATGTTTCTAAGTCAGTCAGATCAATCGTACCGTCTTCGTTTATCTTACCAAACTCTTTTACGTTACCCAATCCTTTTACTATGTTTTTAGCCGCATAAGCTTTACCTAAATAAAACTCTGTTTCTACTTGAATTTTATCATTTTTTAAAGTAGCTTCAATAATTTGTTTTCTTCTAGCACCAGGTTTACCTCTTAGTTGATCTCTCTGCCCGTTTAAATTTTTAATATCATTAACGAGTTTTTCTTTTTGTTTTTCTATATAGTTACTTCCAGCTTTTTCATAAGCACTAGACGCTCCTAAGTTTTGAATTTGTTTAAGCTTATCTCTTTTCTTTTGGTTAACAGCAAACATTTGCTTGACTTCAGCAGCTGTCATATTAGCGACGTTAGCAAACATCTCTGCGTCTTTCATACCTGCTTCTCTTATTAGTCTACGGTTTTCGCTTTCCATAAACTCTCTAGTTCCGGCATCTAATAGTTTAAAACCAGATTCTTGATCTGCTTGTAAAGCACCGTTAATTTCAATAATTTGATTTGTCCGCTTTCTATTTTCTAATATCTCTCCCTGTGTAATAACTTCACCTCTAATACTATTAAATACATTCATGCTTACAGAAGGGCCTTGGATAGCTAGTGTTGAAAATATTATATTAGCATTAAAATTGTTATCAATACCATCAAGTAAACTCTTGTTTTGATCCAATACAGTCATGTCAACCAAGTTGTGACCAACTTGAGTAGCAAATTCCTCTACATACTCAATACCAACGCCTTTTCCTACTTGCCATGTTGACTTCATAGTATTTGCAATAGTAAGCCTGTTGTTTGTAGGTGAAATTCTATTTAAGTTTCTCAGAGTACGCATCGTACCTAAACGCTCAGCATACATAGCGATACCACCATAAGCTATTGAAGAAAACGCTTTTTCCATCTCAGTGGCATTTAGCGCTTTTTCATAATAATCTATTTGGTCTAATATTTGAACTCTTTCACCTTTAGTTGTAGCAGACTTAAGAGACTCTTGTAAACCAGCAATGTATTTACCAGCGTTTTTTTGATCAATCTCCATGTGAGTGTACTTTGCACCACCCTCAAGACCAAAAAAAGTACCGCTTAAAATTTTAGTAGCTTTTGGAACATTCATTCCAGCCCTAATAGCACCACCATAAGCCAGCGCTGTCGAGATACTAAAAGCGTTATTACTCAAAGCTTGAGACGACCACTGCCCGATGTTATCCCAACCAACATCATCCCAATCGATATCTAAAGGAAGAGAGGCTTGCTTGTAGTTCTGCACGCTTTCGTTATAGCTTATCACACTAGCGTTTAAACCCCTCCAACGATCCATGTGAGCAGTGTTTTGATCCTCTGAAAGAAAGTCTTGAGGATTTACCATTATCTGCTTTAATTTTGTTGGGTCAGCAAAGGCAGAGCCAACTCCTTCTACTTTATCAGCTGCGTAAGCAAAACCTTTAAGCGCTGATGAAATCCAAGCTCCCATTTCAGCCATTCCACTTTCAAAGCTTAAGCTAGTTGCGTTTAGCCAACCGTAATCTAAAGCCAAAGCTTTTGCTATAGTAGTCACCTCACTAACTTTATCAAAGTTATCTACTATTTTATCAAAGCCAGATTGAAGGCTTGCGGCCTCGCTAGTTATATCTTCAAAATTAAGATTTTGATCTGATAAAGCTTTCTTATATTCTGCTGATAAATTGTTACCCTCTGCAACTAAATTGTTATATTGTTCTATTTTTTCTTTAGATGAATACTCATCAACCTTTCCAAGAGCGTTTAAAGAAGTACTTATGCGAATGAATTGTGGCTCATACGTCTTGTTAACTTCAATATAGTCATTGTACTTACTATTCCAATCTTTTGATTTTTTTTTGTACCCAGTAAACTTGTGGTTAAAGTAATTTGCTAAAACTTTTTCAGCCGCACTGTCTTGAACCCTAAGTTTCATAATCTCCTCATCAGTAGCTCTATCTCCAAAAAAAACACTAGTTTTACCTAGCTCTTTCTGTTTAGTCTCTTTAGCCTTGTCTATAGCTAACGCATCTATATACTGTTGTAACCAATTTTGACCATCGCCAGTAACACTAGCGTCTTCAGGATCAAATATGTTAAATATACCCTCTTGAACTGCTTTTCTAGCATCTGCAACCATATCTTTATGTCCCTTGAAATCAGGTTTAATATCACCTATATCAAGCCTTCCAATATACTGCTCAACCTCCTCTTGCTTAACAACACCAACAATTTGCTTAACTATTTCATCATCCACCCATTTTGAATCAAAAACTTCGCTTTGTTTGTATTGTAAATACTGCTCATATTTTTCTTCTCCAAACCAACTTTTTAAATCATCTTCTTCTGATCTAGCGTATCCTTGGAAAGAAAGTCCACTTCCAACTTTCATTCGTGATTGCTTAAAGTTATCTAAGCTAAAATACTCTTCAGCTAACCTACTTTTAACTTTAATGTGGTTTTTTGTAACACCGTTAGAAATAGCAAGTAAAGTCGTGTTAAGTCCCTCAGACGTCTCTGGTAAACCCAAAGTGCCAACGTCCAAACCTGACTCCGTAACGATTGGCTCTACTCCTGGAGTCGCATTCGCAGAGCCGTTTGTCTTTCCCATTACACTAGTTGTCCACTCTTCTTGGTTAGCGGCTTGTAGGGTGTGATTTTGTTTTAGATAATTATACACATTAGTTTGTATGTTTTTGTCTTGGGTAAAAGTGTTTTTCCACTCGTCAAAGTTTGCGGCTTTAATATTTAGACTAGAATCACTGGATAGTATATTCCAAATATTATTTAATATTTCTTCGTTCATATTTATATTTTATTTTAACCTATGTTACCTGAAGTTGACGGAGTATATGTTCCTCCGAAAGCGTTTTTAATAGCAATTTTTTCAGAATAAAGTTTTTCTTTTTTACCATCGTCACCCATTACATATGTACCACTCCCAGCTTTCTTTACCTTCCACTGTATAACCCTACCACTTCTTTTGTCAACCACCGCTGGCTCGTAAATGTTTCCAAACATATCTGAGAACGGTTTACTCGCCTGTAGTAGCGCGTAGTTAGCATCATAATCATAAGCACCATACTCTGTTAACTTTCCTTTTTCACGCCTTCTACCAACCCAATCATCCTTTCCTGAAGCCGGGTTGAACATGTAACCGTTAACCCCAGCCATAACGTCTTGTTGGTCATCAATATTTTCTGGTTTAAAAGTTTTTTTGTACGAATCACCGTAAGCTTTGTTATACTTTTGTTCGGCAAAACCAGTAAAGTATTCTGCTAATAAATTCTTAGACCTGTCTAAAACAAAATCATTATTATCAACATCTGTTAAGACATCAATCATTTTTTTGTAGTTGCTTTTAAAGATAGCTAAATCTGCTTCTGATAAACCAGCGATATCTTTACTGTCTATGTTACCGTCTTTAACCACATCCATGCTCTCAAACATGCCTTGAAACGTTGCGTCCATAGTGTTAATAGCTACGTCCATATTTTCTAACAAGTTAGTTCTAAAAGATTGCTCGTGAACATCGTCTATTCTTCTAAACGCTAGATTTGTAAAATCCTCTTTTGTTTGAATTTGTTTTGCAAATATACTATTAACTTCTTCTTTACTAAAATTGTTAACTCCTTTTGTACCCGCGGTTTTAGCTTGTTTTTCTACTGAGGTAAGAGTATCAAAAATCAATCCGTCAGCTTCTAAGTTAGCTTCTGGTATATTTTTTCTTAGTTGGTCTATGTTGTAACTAACATCTCCATAGGTCTCTTTATAGAATCCATCTGCACCAAAACCACCCCTTGTCATGTGATCAACAACTCTAAACGTTAACTTGAGATTTTCATCAAAGTAAACAGATACGTTGTCATCTTTGTCTACAGCATCTAAGTTAAACATTCTTTTCATAGCCTCCACGTCCCCTTTAACAGCGCCATCGTTCCACGATTTTGTATCTTCACCTAATATACCAAATGTAGCTCTAGCATTCACAGCTTGATTAATTACTTTCTTAAGCTCAGCGTTAATCCTAGTTCTAGCTCTTTCGTTTTCAACATTGTCGTTTTTACCATAAGTATTAACAGCTTCAAATTCATCTTGTAATCTTCTAACCACCTCATCTACAGCGTTAACAACCTCTTGCGGCATGTTCTGTCCCTCTGTAAAAAGATTTTTGTAGTTATTATTCATTATCTCTTTAAATCCAGAGAGTTGTTTTTCTCTACCAATTCTGAGAGTCTCTTCGTCCTTCTTAAACGCATCGACAGCTCCAGTCACGATACCTAAATAAGATTTCATGTTCTCTGTATTACTATCGTATAAAGGTTTTAGATTTGGAACGTCTACTCCAGCTTTTGATGTAGCTTCTTTAAACGCCGCGTCTACTAATGTTCTATCTGCTGCCATATTTTATATTTGTTTAAATTCTTTTAATACCACGTAGATGGATCACCATCCATACCACCTTCACCTTGATCCAAGTAGTCGCGCCCAGCTTGCGAGATACTTTGTCGATATTTTTTGCTATTTACGCTAACTTTTCCATTCAACATCCCACCAAAATTTACCTGACCAGCCGCTTGAGCACCCACTTCAAATAAACCTGTCATAGCGTCATTCTGAGCGATTTGAGCGTTCATTTGATTTGCTTGAGCTTGTTGCTGTGCTAAGTTAGCACCTGTAGTCTCACCCATTTGCATTCCAAGTAAAGTAGCTTGTCTATCCATTTCAGCTTGTTGAACCCACTGTTGACCTTGTCTATCGTAAGTTTGAATAGCCGCGGCACCTTTAGCTGCTGCCACTTGATTTCTTGATTCTTGTTTGCCGATTGAAGCTGATATTTGTTGAGTTTGTAACGAACCTTGATTTGCTAGTGCTTGAGCTAAACCTGCTATACCACTACCTCCCGCAGCGCCTTTCATGTTTTGCATTATGTTAGCTCTTTGCTGAGAACCTTGTTGAGCTTGAAATTGAGCTTGTTGTTGGTTTACAGTTAGATCTTCAAACGTATTTTCCATGTTAGCAAAAGGATTTTCAAACTTCATACTTTTATATTCAGCTTTTTGCTTGTCTAGCTTTTCTTGTTCAGCTAAACGTCTAGTTTCAGCCTCACCAGCTATACCCTCGGCGGTTTCCCTGTTGTTTTTAGCGTTTATATAACTAGCGGTCGCGCTAACAGCACCAACGACAATTGCGCCCCATGTTCTATCCATGTGGTTATATGGCGACATTATGCCTGTTAAATTTATCATAATTTATTTTCTTTTAAATATTCTTCGTACTCATCCCAATTGAACACTACATTTATTTTTGCTAATTCATCTAAATCTTCCGTGTTAGTGGGATTTGCATGTACAGTTGTTATAACACAATCTTCTACCGCATACACAATTCTTTTTGCTCCTTGTGGTGATATAATATAACAAGGTGCTATAAACTCTTCAACACCATCTTCTTTTGACGATGCTAGTGTTCCTGATAACAAAAAAAACCCATAACTGTGTTTATGTATTGCTGAAAAACCCAGTTGACCCTTCTTCATTCTCATCTCTCTAATATAAATCCCATCAGCAAAAGAATGCTTATATTTCCATAAATGTTCTGGATATATTATTTCTTTTCCAGTACCTATAATATTATCTCCATCAGCAATACTCACAAAGTAATTTTCAATCTGTTTTACCTTATCTTTATAGGATTTAGCAGGAGTATTATCGAATATCTTCTGTAATTCATTTTTAGGCATAATTTAATTTAATTTATATCTAAATAGTCACAGTTTTGTGTGTTTTTTTACTATGGAGCTGATGTAGAAAGTAGTTTGTTAAGATCAAATCTTAGTATTTGACTAGCAGTACCTGCTTTTACAATTTCTATATTACCAGTTATAGTAGCTACTCTACCCGTGTTTTCTACAGTTAAAGTAATACCGCTTTCTAATGTTTGAACAGCGTCCACAACCCAAGTTCCACCACCAGTTGCCCCTCCACCGGATGTGATAAGTGGATTTTGTAACGCCGGATTAATACCTACACCACCAACTCTAGACACGTTATTAATAACACCTTCTTTAGACGTGACAACTACATTAGCAGAACTACCACCAGCAGACGCGGCGGTAGTTGTTGTGGTTGGGGCAGTTAAAGCAATAGCTAAATCTGTAAATTTAACTTCCCACCCATAAACTCTTAGTATTTCACTTTCTCCATAACCACCAACTTTTAAAGTTTCTCCAGCTAAAGCTAAAACTTGTTGCTTATCAAAAACAACTTGACCTTCTTGAACAGTAACCAAACCTTTTACTACAGTTGGTTTTTTACCTAAAGTACTTACCGCTTGTTGCTTGTTTTTTATTATTTTTTCCTCTTTCTTTGTACCTGCAAATAAAGTTACAGTATCTCTATACGTACCTATAGAAGTGCCTTTTGTAATAACTGTGCTAGGCACAATTATCATACCCTCCTTAAGTACATCAGCATATTTATTGATAGGCCAACTATAATTCATTCTAGGAGTAAAAGTCAAAGGTTGATTATCTCTAAATTGAATAGCTTGTGACAACGCAAAATCAGTAGCAGTAGCAGGAAATACAGGAAGGACCGTTGTTAAACTTCTATTTACTTTAGAGCTAAAAGTTAAGGTAGTTCCATCATCAATTGCAACACCAGAAGATATGGAAAAAATATTTGTAGAATCTAAAGAAGCAACTGTAAACACGCCAGCGTCAAGAGCCGCATTACCCGTAACTCTATCTCCAACAGCCATTTTTGTTGCGACAGCAGCGTCCATTGTTATAGCTGTAGCAGAAGCACTTCTACCACCTGCCATATTAACAGTATCTGTGGTTACTGGTGATGTTATTTTACTACCACCCGTAATATTGGCAGATATATCAACAGCATCCATTCTAACGTTAGTACCACTGGTTACCGCGCCATTAACGTCATCACCCGTAAAAGCAGTTGTAGCTGTTGGATATATATTTTCTCCTGGTAAATCAATTGGTGCAGATCCAACTACTGGTTCAATAAAAGCTATAATATCGCTAGCTGACGGTTGTTTTAAAATTCTATAAGCTGCTGTTGTTAGAGCCGTAGTTGTAAAAGAAAAAGGTATTTTAGCTTTACTTTTACCTCTATTTATAGACACGGTATCGGTGCTAAACGTAC
>Ga0181390_1000505_pt1 | contig 17600 bp, 23 predicted proteins | sample 13SPOviralmetaG_FD_130085 | JGI IMG/M metagenome (GOLD analysis project Ga0181390, IMG submission 130085) | Marine viral communities from the oligotrophic San Pedro Time Series (SPOT) site, San Pedro Channel, CA, USA - 13 SPOT_SRF_2010-07-21 | ecosystem: Environmental > Aquatic > Marine > Strait...
ATTCTAGAAGAAGCCCAGAAAAATGGTGTGGACATTGAAGGGTTATAAACATGGCAGAGGATAACGTAGAATTTGACCCTTCTGTAAATAACCCTTACCTAACCTCAGGCGAGGAGTTCGACCCTTCTGTAAATAACCCTTACCTAAACTCAGGCGAGGAGAAAGGTTCGTATCTTTCCGGAGATCAGGGTCTTGTGCCAGATGCCGTAGAGGGCGCTGTTGATGTTGCTGCAGACATCGGAAAGGGTATCGGTGCGGGTATTATATCCATCCCACAAGGGATCACGGAACTTGCTTCAATTGCAGTAGACGGTATTTTTAATACGGATACTTCTAGGGCCACGACTGAGGCGTTTAACTACATTAAACCAGAGGTCGAGGGAACTGCCGGTGCGGTGACTGAAGAACTTGTAGCCTTTGGTGTAGGGTTTATTCCTGTCCTTGGTTGGCTGGGTCGCGCGGGTCAGGCTGCGACATATGCGAGCAAAGGCGCAAAAGTTTCAAGAGCTGGAAAAACTTGGTTTGGTAAATCTGCTATAACCTTTGGCGAGTCTAAACTTGGGCAAAGCATGTTAAAAAACACTGCATCCAAGATTGGAACTTATGGTGTGGCTTCGATGGGATATGGTGTTGCTATATCTCCAGACGGAAGAAGCACATTATCATCTGAGTTTGAATCCGTACCTGACTTTGTTAAAATTGAAGATGACACTGGTTTAGTAGGCAGAAGCGAAGCGGGTCGCAAAATCCGAAATAAACTTCGGAATGGTATAGAAGACGGACTTATGAGCGGTGTTGTAGACACCGGACTTACTTTATTTGGGGCCGGCGCCCGTGCAGTTGGACGAACAGAACGAGGGTCCAAGGTTGCTAAAGCTGTGCTTGCTGCACCAGGAAAAGTTTCTACCGGTATGGCAAACGGCTTTGAAGCTATTGGGATGGGTGCTGTAAACAAAGGCGCTGCTGGAGCAAGAGACAAGTTTAGAGAGTACTTTACTCCCACTGGCGGAGCGGATGTTAACGTTTACGAAACTGTGCAGGATGCTCGAGCTGTATCTGACATGTCTGAAAAGCGTGGAGTGCAGGCGTCTCTAGATTGGGATAAAGCCCTCAAAAGGTTTTTTAAAAAGTCAAAGTTAAGGAACAAAACTCCTGTTGACGCCCAAAGATATCAAGAGGGTTTAAAGCAATTCCTTATGGGTAATAGAAAAATCCTAGAAGAAATTGGCAACAAGGACATGATCGCGGCAGCGGATAATATGGTCAATGTTAGATCTGGCTTAGAGGATGATTTAATTCGTCAGTTGGAGACAGAGATTGGCATTGATCCAAAAACCGGAGATCTTTTGACCCCGGACACTCCAGCAAAAATGAAAGCGATGGAAGCTCTTGCAGAGATAAAAAAGAACCAAGATCTGCAAATAGGGTACATGCGTCGTCAGTTTGAACAGTACACTAACCCTGTTACGTTTTACAAAAACTTAGATTTAAAGTCCAAGGATTTTGACAATGCAGTACTTGAAGTAGCCGCAAACACCAATGGTGATTTAGCCGTGGCAAAAGAGACCGTATTAACAAGTCTTGGATTAAAAGCCTTGGCTGGAGAGTCTCCAGAAAGTGCGCTAGAAAGAAAATTGTTTGATGTTACCAGGGCCGCTAAAGGTAGCAAGAATCTTGGAACACAGAAACAACAACCTGTTTTGACTGCGATAGACGATATATTCGTGGCCCGTGAACCTTTGATCGACAAGAGTCCGTCTCTGCAAAAGATTAAAGGGATGCTTACTGACCCACAAGAAGTTTATTTGAAAACAATTTCTGACATGGCGCAGGCTAACGCTGCGGCAGACATGTACCGGGCTATGGGAAGTAAAGAGCTAAACCTAGCTGTAGGCCCTATTGAAGCGTTGAAACTTTTGAACAAAGGGGGACGACCTGCGATGGTCGATATCCCCGACCGCCTGCGTATGACGGACGTGGAATACGAGGCCGCTATGCAGCCTTTTAAAGACGAGGCAAGAGACAGAGGTCTAAAATACGACTCTGAATCCATGCTTATGCCCGGCGAACAAGTGTTAAGAGAATATCAAACTGCTTTGGACCAGAAAGGGTACACCCAACTAGGAGACTCCCGAGACATTCAGAATGTGTTTGGAGGATCATACGGTGCTTTGATGGGGCGTATGGTTTCTCCTGAAACTCTTGGTGCGATTTCTGCGCCTATGAAATTTGCGGGCAACACCGTTTTAGGAGAAGCTGCAGGCATTTTTTCCCAACTCCGTTCGTTGTCTCAAAAGATGACCATTGTTCCTAACCCTGGGGCACAAGTTCGCAACATAGCGGGAAACTTTATGATGCTCGGGGCAAACGCAAACCTGGGCAGGGATACTGATTTTAGCGATGTATTTAAGATATTTACATCCAGCCTAGCTGACGTGGACGAAGCAGGGTTGACTCGACTGGCGAAAAAGATCTCGTTGTCTGGTGTCGAGGACACGAGCTTAGTTGTTAGAGCCCTGAAAGAATTTAGAAAAGCGGGGCAGGATCTGACATCTACTCAAAGCAAGGTGTCTAAAGCAATTGATTTGTTTCAAGACAACATTCCTTTTATGCAGGCCTTTGAAAAAGTTTACTCTGACTCGGACTCTTTCTTTAAAGCTCTTGCACTTTTAGGAGAAGAGAAGAAACTACTCGCTGCGTTCGATGCTGCAGGATTAGACGCAACTCTTAGCCCGGATATGTACGAGGCTATGCTTGACCAGGGGATAGCTAAACGTTTAGTCAGCCCTGCTACCGAGATGAAAAAGGGTGAAAAACTTTTGTCTTACGAAGTAATGGCAGCTGATACTGTAAAAGATACAATGCCTATCTACCCCCGGATAGGGAAGGCCGTAAGGGCTCTAGATGTGTTCCCTCTAATTGGTAACTTTACTTCTTTTGCGTCAGAAAACATTCGAAACTCTTCCAATATATTAGAGCGCGGGTTGAAAGAAATGGCGTTTACCGTGCCTCCAGATGTCAGGGCGAAAATTGGAGAAGAGGCGGCGTCTATCTTCGAGAAGCAGATCCGTGGTAGTGGATCACAGCGTTTGATGTCGTACCTTTCAGTTGCAACCATCGGTCCAGCGCAAGCTGTCAAGGCGTCCATGTACGCAACGGGAACGACTCAAGAAGAATATGAGGCCTTTCAAAGCCAGCTTCCTGATTTTATGAAGGGGCACCAAACGCCAATTTTGAGCAACGACAAGAATGGCAAAATAGCTTATATCGATTTAAGTTACGTAAGCCCGTATGCCTTCGTCCTCGACCCTGTTCGGGCCGCGTTACAGGTATACAACGAGCAAGGCAAACTGGATAAGTCCCAGGTCGAACGCATATCCTCGGGCGCATTCCAAGGGTTGAAAATGTTTGCGTCACCCTTTGGTGAGGAGTCATTAATATATGAACGCGTGAGAGATGTGTTGCCAGATGCATCAGTTGTTGGACGAGCAGGTAAAACAAAAGAAGGTTACGACATATACAACAGTACTGACAGCCTTGGTACTAAGATGGATAAAAGTTTAGGCCACATTATGAACGGCATTATTCCTTCGTATGGCGCTATGATTATGGAATTTGATAGACCTCTTTCAGGTCCAGTTAAAGCAGCTACTGGCGAAGGTCTTGGGGCTCTACGAGAATCGCTTAATCAGGGTCGTGTAATGCGGGCTATGACAGGTACTCCGAATGGTAGAGGCGTAGAGTATGACCCATTTAAAGAGGCGGCACGGTTAGTTACTGGGTTCACCCCCATGGAATTAGACCTGCAAAACGATTTAAAATACTCCGCCCTGGAGTACACGCCTCGTCGGACGGAAACCAAGAGTTCAGCCATGTCGGCAATGAAGCAGGCAAACCTGACGGAGAGCGATATGCTCCGTGAGTGGGACACCTATATGGATAACCTGTATCGTGAGCAAAGCAAGCTATACAAAGATGTTCGAGCGGCTAGGACCTTGGGCTTATCAGACGATGATATTAGAAAAAACCTCATTCAATCAGGCAACATGGGTCGAATGGAAGCAAACGCTATTATGCAAGGCGAGTTTTGGCCCACCACTGCAAGTAAAGAGTTATGGAAAGATTTGGTTCAGTTGCGACAACAAGAAGGTCGCAAGTTCATGACGAAAATGACGGACTTCACTCCGTTCAATTCACGTGCCCGTGACCGTATGCGTGAACCATTAGCAGCCGATGAACGAACCCCGTTTTTTGATCCTGCTATAAACAACCCATACCTTAATTTAAGTCCTGCGCCTGCTCCTGCGCCTGCTTTTGATCCTGCTGAAAACAACCCCTACCTAAACTTAGGTAATCAGCAAGGTTCGATATCGCTGCCACAGGCCCCCACCCAAACAGCTTCAGCCCAAGTCTCCCCAGAATTGTTGGGCGGTGACCCGGCGACAGAGGCGTTGGCTCGAGCTTTAGGTAGAGCTTAGTGTTAACCCTCTATGCCTCCCCAATCGTCGGCAGCTTCGAAGTCTACCTTCGAGGGGACTTTTAAGATATCGGACAGCCCATTTTCCATTATGTCCTTGATCTGTTTCGCTTGGTCGTCGCTCTCTATTGAGAAGCACAACTCGTCGTGTACCGTCAACAGAGGGGTCAACCCAGCTTCGTAACAGTCCGCCATAGCCTTCTTGGTTTGGTCGGCAGCGGAACCTTGAATCAGTTTGTTTAACGCCTTGTAGGTAAACGCTCTTTTTAACCCAGCAACACTGCCGTATTTTTTCACCGCTTCCTCTAACGGCAACGCTTGACTATAGCCAAACGTCTTGGGCTCGTAGTCGTTGAACCTACAAACGCGTCCCAGAAGGGTTCGTATCTGTCCATTTTCTTCGGCACGTTTGCTCGCGATTGTCGCGAGCTGACGAACAAACGGAACCTTTTCTTTGTGCGTGTCTAAAAGCTGCGCAGCCTCTCCTAAACTAATACTAAGTTGAGATGCCAGTTTAGCTTTACCCATTCCGTACATGATACCAAGGTTAACAACCTTAGCTTCCTTGCGCTTGATGCCGGCGATGTCTGCAACCATCTGGTGTAGGTCAACGTCACCCGTGTTGTACTCATCAACAATTGTATCAACCACAGGGTGCCGCATAGCGTCAGGCATGGACGCTGCAAAGTGCACCAAGAGCCTCGGTTCTTGGCTTGAGTAATCAAAAGAACCCCACTTTGTTCCGTCCTCCGGAATAAACAGTCCACGTATCATCTGCCTGATGTCAGGGTCACGCGCAGGAATCTGTTGCAGGTTAGGGTTCGAAGAAGAAAACCGACCGGTCACTGTGCCGCCGCCATCATTACGAAGCTGGTGAAACTCGGTATGAATGCGCCCTTTGTGTTCGTGGCGCAGAATAGATTCGATAAACGTTCCCCCTGCCTTATCAAACTCTCGCAGCTTCACGATCATTTGCGCTACCTCATGGGGGTGAGACTGCAGGTACGCTTTTTTAAACGAAGGCGAAGGCTTTTCTGACTCTGTCATAGGATAAGACAGCCCCAAAGAATCAAACACTTTCGCTACAGAAGAACTAGCCCACGGGTTTACCTCAACTCCGGTGAGATGTTTTATCTGTTTGGTTAACTCATCGCACTTTTCAGTTAACTTTTCTTTAACCTGTTCGGTACGATCTAAATCCACACGCACACCGTTGGCCCTCATCTTTACCATCAAAGGTATGAGGCTCGTCTCAAGATTGAAGATGTGGTGTAAGTCTTGCTCATTAATCAGTGTCTTGAGCCGTTCCCACAAACGCAGGGTCAACGCAGCATCTTGTTCCGCGTAATCACCGACATACTTTGCAGGTAGGCGCCACATCTCACCCTTGGGATCTAGCCCAAATGATTCGGCAGCGGCTCTAAGGCTTCGCTCACTCTTTCGTTCACCCACATAATCAAAGCCCAGGTTGTTCAAGCTGTAAGAAAAACGGTTCTCGTCAATCAGTGGCGCAGCAATCATGGTATCGATGATTGGCCCTTGCACCTCGACACCCTCAGCCAACAACCAGCCTACATCATACGTAGCGTTGTGAAACAGCTTGGTCACGTTCGGAGTCGACATCTGTTTTTTCAACCACTTGATTGTAAACTTAGGATCCATGTTCTGGCCCCGCTCGTGTCGGATTGGGAAGTACCAAGACATATCACCGGCAGCAACTGCTACCCCAACAACGTAGCCATCATTCCTGGGCCATCCTGGGCCTAGGGTCATGAGGTTCGGATCACGGGTCTCTAAGTCCACTGCGATTGTTTTGTAGTGCGAAAGATCCGGATACTCTGACGGGCACCCCCAATCTGGTTCGGGGTGGTCCATTTCCATACGTTCTAAAAACGCTAGCGTTTTGTTCGCTTTGCTTCTCGCCATTTAACCTGCTCCGCTATATCGGCAACCATTGCCGCAAAATGTTCAGAGGGTATCTTGGCAACTAAGACGCCCTTGTCGTTCCAGATGTACAACGCATCTTCTCGCGCTCCCCAGTAGTATTCCCAGCTAGAGTTCATAGCTGTTCCTTGAGGGGGACACTAAAATGTGTAGGTTCTTACGGGCCCTGGTAAGGCCAACGTAAAATGCACGGTGCTCGTCGTCAGGATGTTTTGTTTTGCGAAGGTCGCCCTGTGCGCTCTGTCCTGTAAACACTACGCAGTTGTCATCCTCTCCGCCTTTCATGCGGTGAAAGGTAGACACTTTGACTCTAGGTTCTGCGGTGATGTCTTCGCCACGCCTTTGCAACGCCTGAATGTACCGGCGATCTTGCTCACCAAACCGGGCTATCTCAAAACCGTCCCAATGCTTCTCGGCTTTCATGCCATACTCTTTGACCAATCTTTCGTGCGTAAGGTACGAGTCAGGTGACGCAGAATCTAACAAACCAGATGACCCACGAGAAACAACTGCTCCATCTCCCTGTTTGCGAACGTGTGAGTATAGCTGTTTGACAGCTCCGATCTCTACACCCTCGCCATCGCGCAGACGCTCCCATGTCTTTAACGCAAGAGCACAATTTTGATCCACACTACTCACGCCTTTGACAGACAGCATATGATTGTCCTGTTTGATAGCCGCCGCCCAATCGCGAACCATAGAGTTTGTTCGAGCCATCAGGGTCCATGAACCTCGGCTTAGATCGAGCTCGTTGTGGGACATGTGGTATACCACGCGGCCCTCTTCGTCTGTTGGAAGAAAATCTTTTTGCTTACGCTCTTTAATCCGATGCACAATCCTCTGCGATAGATCGTGGACAGACACAGGCATGCGGTAGCTCTGATTCAAAATACGTACGTTGTCAGAGGCGTTCAGAAACAAGGCAACCTCTACGCCAGTCCAGCGGTGTATCGCCTGGTCGTCATCTCCTGCAATGATCACCCTCTGTGAATGTGGAGCGATATGTTTAACCATGTCCCATTGCAAAGGTGTTAGGTCTTGAGCCTCGTCAACAATTAGAAGGTCTAGTTTTGGTGGGACGCCCGATTTTATGTAGAGCTCTATCAAATCTACAAAGTCTATCTTCTGCATCTTAGATTTGTACAAAGCATACTCTTGGTCCACTCTTTTTAGTACACTAGAATGTAACTCTCGAGCCTCGCTGTCATTGTACTCCTGTAGTATGGAAACCATACGGTAGCGAGAGCGGTCAATCAGCTTGAGGTATGCGTCCCCTTGACCAAAGGAACCAGATGAAAGAAGTATCCCATCGTCAGGGCTTACCGTTGACGTGCCGCTGAACTTTAAACCTGTAGCGTCCCGCATCACGGACCAGTCTTCTGAACCCATCATATCTGCATGAGTAGCACCGATTCCATTATACCCCCAAGAGTGCAGGGTTCTAAACCAAGGCAGTTGCTTCTCTTCCAGGTTAAACTGCGAACACGCCCTCTCTCGAGCCTCGCTGATGGCCTTTTTGGTAAAAGACACGTAACCTATGCGGTCAGGGGCAACCCCGCTTGTAAGGGCCTTCTCAACCTCTTTAATCAGCGTGTAAGTTTTGCCTGTTCCTGGAGGTCCAAACAACAATTCCGAATTAGGTATCATTCTTTTGGATCCCTTTGGGTCGCCCAGTTAACCAATCAGTTACATCATGAGTGTACCAGCGAATTGCAGACCTTTTTCCATCCTCTTCCCCTAGAACGACAGGATCTGGAAATTTACCTTCTTCCACCCACCTGTAAACAGTTGCTCTTGAAATCTTCAACAGGTCACAAACATCCTTAATTTTCATTAACATGGGTAGATGTTTTTCTTCATCAGAACGGTATGTCATACTTGTCTTCCTTTATATCTATTTTTACTTCATCGTCCCCAAACTCCGGAACCCACCACACACGAGTGTTCGATCGTTTCCCATCCTCTTTGTGGTAGTTCAAATGACCTTGGCACTTAGATTCTCCATTCAACTTTTGAATGCGATCTTGAATCTGCCCAGTGTCATATCTTGTAAAGTCATTGTTGCGCAGAAACTTTTCCAACGCATCAATCTTAAACATAGTTTTGCCGTTGTCCGTCCAAGGCTTTCCAAGCAGCACTTCTTCGGGCGCCACGGCTCTCACGTAGCTGGTACAATACTGACGTAAAAGGTTTTCGAACTTACCTGACCATGTCAGCTCCTTTGAAACCTCTTGCTTTGTGGCAGTACTCAGCATCGAATTAATTAGCTGCTGCCAATCTGCGTTCTTAGGTTTCGGAGGCATGATGTCTAGCTGTTCCATGCAAGCCTTCTGCCACAGATGCGGGTTCTGTAGGTCTTCCGTTTTGAGCGTAAGGTTTTTACCGTCGACACTCATAAAATACAGGCGTGGCTCAGACAGCATGATAGTAATACCACTGATCGTAGCATAGTCTTCTCCGCCAGAACCAATGCCAAATTTCTGCATCTTACATTTTGCCTTGTTGCAGAAATCTTTTAACGGACAAACGGTGCATTGGTAGAAGTACCCGGACTTCTTTTTTAAAGACGATTGCAGAGCAACAATCTCCGAAGCCGGTAGAGGCGGGTCACACAACGTACGATTGTACTCTTCCATGTGGTGCTCCCAATCATCGGGCCACTTCATTAAACAGTACACGCCAATGTTGAACATGCATATGTTTCTTGACTCAGTGATCGATCCCTCTGCCGCAATTAACTGAAGACAAATAGGGCCGTCAGAGAAGAGCTGCTTTTCTCCAGCAAAATCAAGTTCTTGGAAGGAGGCCAAAGAAACTCGAGACTTCTCTGCCGAATCTAAAAACTCTTCGACCTCGAGAGCGTCCATGTTGGGGCCGTACGCGTAGCGTGTCGGTAGTTCAGCGTTGAAATACGGAATGTTAATCCCATTGCCGATCTGATTTTCTTCCTGGTTAACGCTGTCCTGTGCAGGAAATAAGTCCCCAGAACCACTATAACCTAACGCAGCTCGCAGCTCCTCCAAAAGATCTCGAACAACTGCACACGACTCCCAATCATTGAAGAACAAATACAGGTGTGCCCCGCCCGACTTAGACCGGCAATGCACAAGCGGCATTTTAAGACGCTGTATATTCTTCTGTAGAATGGCGTGATCAAGACCATAGTCATCAATATCAATGACACCAAATTTGCAGACATCTTTTTTAATTGGGACAATGCCGATCCCTTTTTTACCATCAAGGTGATCTTGAATTAAAGCCTCTGTAACTTGACCATGACGCGTACGATAGTCGGCCTCGGTCTTACCTTTTTTACCCTTGTCTCCAACAACAGTAACAAGATAACCCGCGTCCGACCCCTCAAAAACGTCGAGCAGTCTTTTAGCTATTGTCATGTTAATCTCCCAAAAAAACGAGGGGGCCGCACAGGAGAACAGCCCCCTCTAGCTGCTTAAAACGGAATGTCGTCTATGGAAGACGAACTAGCAGAGGAGTTTTGGGAAGCCCCCTCTTCCGGTGCAGCTTTAGCTTCGCCCGCCGCAACACTGTCGCGGAAGGCTTTAGCCTCGAGTAATAGATCACGGTCTTCAACAAGGCCCATGGGATCGACCTTGTAGTTGGACCATGAACCTTGGTCATTACTCTCTTCAACTGTAGACAATTTCCACATGGTAGCAAAGACCGGAGGCGTTATAAGTTTCCCTGTCTTTGGGTGCTTAACCCGATTGGCAGCGATAGAGGTCTTCCAGCGACGACTGACCTTTAACTGTGTCGACTTCATGTCGATGACCACAGGTTGGTACATGCCATCAGGCAGCAAGAGCATTGAATAGTGCTGATCTGATTTGACCAACTCATTTCCAGTAGGCAAGATCTCTCTGGCGCCAATACGCTCAGTGCGTTGCAACATCGGATCCGATGCTTGGATTTCTCCACGGAACCCACCACCTTGTTCACGAGGTGTGAACTCTAAGTACTTCACTGTTTGGAAGCACGGGACCACAATTACACCTTCATCACCGTCAAAGTGTTGATTGGTGACTGTGTTGTACAAGTCGCCAGAGGACGCACCCTCGATGTACTCAGCCTTCTTCTTGTTGAGCTGAGGTGACAGTGCCTGTAGTACACGCAAAAATGGAATCTGCATCTCGGAACTGTCGAACACTGCTCCTTCGCCGGCAAACTCTAAGATGTCATCCATTACATCTGTGCTTAACTCTGCATTCTTTTTCTTTGCTACTGCGTTACCCATTATGATTTCCTCCGAATTTGAGCTGCGTTTGCGATAAATGCCCCGAACATGTCGAGATCGATTGGTTTACCCTCTGTCACGCGTTCTTTTACAAACGCCTTCAATGTAGATGGGTGCACGTGTGTCTTCGTTTTGGGGTTGAAGCCCCGCTCGTTTAGCATTCCAACAACATCACCCGCAACGTTGTCTTCGCCTTTTCCAAACGAGCACGTAACATCATTCTTAATGATGTCATCCAAGTTGTTGTCACGTAACCATGCGAACGCATCTTCTTTACGATCCTGTGGAATTGATGCATGGACCATCATCTTGCGTTCGACGGTCAAACCGTCAACATCAATACGCTCCACGCCCATCTCATCCATAAGCCCAGGAATAGTTTCCACCGACATGCGGTGTTTCTCGGACTTCAGTTGCTTGAGACGGTTCTCCGCTTCTTCGATTTGACTCTCTACGTCACGGAGACTTCGAACTAACGTGCTAAGTTGCTTGCCAGTTCCACTATCAATGTTAGCGAGTGCATCGCCTTCATCGAAAATGTCTTCAAATATATCTGTCATAAGTTTTTTCCTCTTCAGGGTTGATTTATGAACCACCGTGGTCCATGTATAAGACCATATAGGGAGGAAGAGATGAATTGCAAGTACAATTTTAAAACTAAACCGTATAAACATCAACAGACGGCATTAGACGTTGCTGGATCTAAACGCTCGTTTGGATTTTTTATGGAGATGGGAACGGGCAAGTCAAAGGTTTTAATAGACAACATTGCCATGTTGTATCAAGCCGGGGAGATTAATTTTGCGTTAATCATTGCACCAAAGGGCGTGTATCGCAATTGGGTGAGCAAAGAATTGCCGCAACACATGCCTGATGATGTGCCGAATCGAGTTGTTCGATGGGTTAGCAGTGCTAGCAAGAAACAACAAAGGGAAATGGCTGAGATTAAAAACCCATTCGACGGGTTAACTATTTTTGTCATGAACGTTGAAGCGTTCTCGACGTTGAAGGGTAAACAGGTAGGCCAGTGGTTTGGTCGTACTTTTGGGCGCCAAGGTATGATTTCTATTGATGAGAGCACAACTATAAAAAACAACAAGGCAAAGCGCAGCAAAAACCTGTGCGAAATTTCTGCCATGTTTAAATACAAACGTCTGTTGACCGGATCACCTATTACAAAAAGTCCGCTCGATATATATCAACAGGCTGAGTTCCTTGGCAAAGGTATCCTAGGGCATGAATCCTTCTATACTTTTCAGATGCGGTACGCCGTAATCATGAAGCAGAAAATGGGCATGAAGGTTTTTAACCAGGTGATGGGTTACAAAAATATCGAGGAACTAACTAAAAAGATTGACAGTTTTTCTTATCGAGTGCTCAAGAAAGATTGTCTTGACCTACCGGAAAAGGTTTACACTGTGCGGCATGTCGAGATGACAGAAGACCAGACACAAATGTACGAGAATATTCGCAAGTATGCATTGCAGATGTTCGATGACGACGATGGTGAAGCGGCGATCGTTTCTACGCCGGCTGTGATCACACAGTTGTTACGGATGCAACAAGTGCTGTCCGGACACCTGAAAGATGATGACGATGTGATGCACACGTTTAAAACTAAACGCATCGATGCACTAAAAGATATTTTGCAAGAGCACGATGGCAAAGCAATCATCTGGTCTCGTTTTCGGCATGACATAAAGATGATTACACAGATGTTGAACGATGAGTTTGGTGAGGGTTGTGCTGCGTCATACTTTGGCGACACATCTGATGATGATAGAAACAATATCGTGAAAGAGTTTCAGGAGGGCCAGAAACTGCGGTACTTTGTGGGTAACCCAGCGACCGCCGGTTACGGTCTCACGTTGACTGAAGCAAATCTTGTGGTCTATTATGCTAACGACTTTAACCTCGAAACTCGGATGCAATCTGAGGATCGAGCTCATAGAATAGGACAGAAAAACCGAGTCACATACGTTGATCTGATCACTGAAAACACAATCGACGAGAAGATTGTGAAGTCTCTTCAGGCGAAGATCGAACTGGGTGCCAAGGTTCTTGGTGAGGAAGCAAGGCAGTGGCTGAGTATAAGCGCGAAATAACAAAGTTACTGGAAGAACGATGCACAGGTTATGCTTCAGAGCTAACCTGTGCGAAAGAGATATCCAAATTAACGGGATTGGATTTGGATGTGGCGAGAGCGTTCTCACGTGGTTGGTCAAGAACTAAACCATATGAAGTACGCGGATACAAAAAGGAGAATATGAAATGATACCACCCGAAATGTTTGTTAAAGGTGTTGATCAAAAGGACAGAACCGTTTGGGTTCATGTTCCTGCGATTGATTACGTTGTTTGGCTCGAAGAAGATGAGTACGAGTTTTTCACCGGCAGTAAATCAATCGTCGTAAAATTGGACGACCCTAAAAAATCGTTGCCTTTTTTACTGGACTAGAATTAAACTGGGGACATTACCTCCCAGACAAACTAAGGGCGCCCATTGGGCGCCCTCTTTTATTGTTTTATTTTCTTAGGATGTTTTCTCGGGCGCCCTCCAGATTGGCCCTGCTTCTGTCGTTTAAGCCGGTCACGTAAACCCTGGCTGACATAAGAGCTCCCAATTGACTGTGCCATTCGATCGTTTTCTTGTTTAGCTATTACAGCCATCGCCTTGCCTAGTTTTTCCTCTAGCTCTGGTGACATGTTCTACTCCTCGTATACTTCGACTTCTTCATCCTCGACCTCGTCGTCATTAAAGCCAAAGGATGAGATGTTCAGACCCCAAAGGATTGTGCCGCGCCGATTCGAAGCCTTGGTCTTTATCCTAAGCTGACAAATTTCACCTAAACTGTGCAGCTTTCGAAGAACGTCTCGTACTGTGACGTTTACGCCCTTAGTTTCTAACACCAGTTCGCACACCTCTCTTGAGGTGAAGCACTCTTCTGGCATGCCTGCGAAAAGATGCTTGACACGATCTTCGACGGAAATTTCGGGCGGCTCAACGACCTGTTCTTGAACAGCATCAGGTTCTTCTTGATCCAAGAAACCCGAATCTACAACAGACACCACGCGCCACTCTGTGCGGCTGTTTTGTTGATGCAAATTTTTTACCACGAGGGCTTTAATTAGAATGCCCTCAGAGAGGTCGTGTTTGTAAACAAGGCTTGGTGTGATGTAGCAACTGGTCAAGTCTTCGACAGCTTGACCAAAACAGGCCACGACCCGTCCATCTCGGTTGGATATGTGGTTTACAATAAATGTCTTTCGTTCGATCATGTCTGCTACGTCAGAGAAAGTATTATGTTTCATAGGTTTTTACCGTTCTTTCTAAGTTGTGTTACGTATCGTGCGAGATTTTCTCTCGCGTACCATAGCCGTTGCCAGCTATTGTTATTGGGTCTGTCTATTCTAACTTCGCCTTCGCATCTGTCTGCCTCCTGTCTTAAAAATCTTAGAATTGAAACTTCTTCGTCTGTTAGGTCGGGATGATAGTAGTTTCGTTTATTCAACATTGTTTGGATCTTTGAGATTGTCTTCGAAAACACTGACATTATTACTTCGACAGTTGGGGCATAAGCTATTTGTAATCGCCTCAATCGTTTCCAGAGACATAGGAAAACGGGCAGCTACCCATTCAAATTCGCAATCCTCACAATACAGATCAAGAGTGCGATGCTTCTGGCCCTGCGGCCCCACGCCAATAAACTTTATCAATTCATCTTCCTCCTTTTTTCGGCGTTCATCTCCTCAAAAGCCTTCACGCCTTGCTCCCATTCTTCTTCCCATTCCTCCTCTAGTCCTGTTTCTTCCATTACTTTATAAGCTAACTGCTCCAGCAACTCTTCAAAGGCAGAATAAATCTGCTCTAAAAGATTATGTTGAAACTCATAGGGTTGCTCTTGTAGCTCGGCGCTCATGGAGAACCTAGTAATGCACTCAATATTTGTTTCGTCGCCTTTGTTGGAAGCCTCAAATTTTGTGGATATTAACATCACGTCTTTGAAGTCATTCATTTGCACACTCCTCGCAAATTGTAGCATCGTCGCCCATGATCAGGGTAACCCACTCCCCGCAATCGCACAAACGCTCTAGCTCACCGCTCCCCGCACAATCCTCGCAAGTCTCCTCCTCGATGTCGAGCTCGCCAATGTCACGGCTGAAACTTTGAGGACGCGCAACCTCAACGTCCACGGTTCCCGTACCCTGGCACTCGGCACACGTTTCCATGATTGGCGTCTCCTGCAACCGAATAAACTCATCTTTTGCTCTACCCATCACCGTTTCCTCCCAAATACCTTGCGAAATGCCTCGTCCAATATCTCGTCTATGTCTCGTTCAGTCATCTTTTCTCTCCAATTTTTTAGGTCTGAGTTTAGGGCGAAGGCTGGTTACAGGGGCCAGTGACTTGTCTGTGTAAAATACATGCGAGCCAATCGTACCAAGGACCTCTAAGTCATGGCGCCAAACAGGGAGCACCTTTGTCGAATGGTAGTACAGGGCTTGTGTGTTCAACGTGTCGCCGGCTATGGCATCTCGTGCTACAGCCTCAGATCGAGCGTACAAAGAAGGGTCTGTCTTATACTTCTTTCCAGCCTTGTAGAAACTAAACTGGCGAGGCTGCTTGACGACAGCACAGGCAGACGAAGGCCAGCGCGGATCAGTAACCCTGTTCATAATAACTTCAGCGACAGCACGTTGCCCCAAGGCGCTCTCTCCACGAGCCTCGAAGTAAACAGCCATCGCAATGCAAGATAACGTAGTCAACATCCTATTCGTCCTCCTCAAATATTGAGTCTCCCAGTTCTTCTGGGACCTCTACTGTTACTGATCTATAATCGCACTTGGCGCATTTTCTCTTGCGCCGTATTGTTTCGAACCCGTACCTGCTGTGTGGTCGACTGTCCCAAGTTATTAACTTGTGCTTGCAAGTGGGGCAGTGAGATAGGCTGTCCATTATTTCTCGCCCCTCATCCATTTTAAATCTCGTAGTAATTCACTTTTTTCTTTGGTTAGTCTTTCTAGCTTCTGAGTTAGACGCGCGATCTCAGTGCGCTGAATAGATATTTTGCTTTTTAAATTATTTACCAGCTTGTCACTCATCACACTGCCTCCGCAAAATAACCAATCAGGATCCCCTCAACCTGACCCTCAATGTGATTGTAAAGCTCTTGCGCCTCAGCCGTGTAATGAACACTGCCGTCAGTGTGCGTCTTGTACGGGGAGTCTTCACGCAAACCCGTCCACGCATCATCAAACCATAACTCTGATATCAAATTGGTAGCTTCTGTTATATTTCTCATCACACTGCCTCCTTCAACCCACGCAGATACCCATGCTGAAACGGGCTGTCGGCAGGGTCATTGTCAAATGATGCAATCGCTTCCGATAAATCAAAGTCAGCGTCCAGAAGGTCTTGCTTCGCATGAACTCGGCCCTTCTCGTAATCTTTGTAATTCGTTAAATCTAGTTTCATGACACAAACTCCAGTTAAGTTTCATAAGTCTTATATAATCTCAGGACGTATTAATTTCAATACTTAATAATAAAAAAATGAGTTTCTATATAGAGGATATGGGGGTGCATGTGTTTTTTCTAAAAATAAAAAACAAATTTTCTGTCATCAGCGTCATCAGCGTCATCATCATAGGTGAAGGGCTATAAAAATAAGAGGTCCACGGTCCACGGTCCTGTGTCATCATAGTGTCATCATGATGACAGGTAGTCTGAGTTGGACGAACCCAGATCAGCACCCCAAACAGACAAATTGCAGTTTTATAGTAGGGGTGGTAAATCCCCTATATGGACAACTCGTTTTGGAGAGGTCTATATTTGATTACCAACATTGGGAGTGACCGATGCCGAGCATAAAAGCTGATGTAGAAGACAAGCACGATCGAACACTGACAAATCGTCAGATGACTTTTTCCAGACACATCGTTGAAGGAATATATAGCAACGCTGAGTGCGCTCGAAAGGCTGGCTACTCCTCAGACCTAGCCGCAAAGCAAGCCTCTGTGTTGCTGAACGGAAGAGACTACCCTCATGTCGTCGAGTATGTGAAACAGTTACGAGATGAGCGCGAGCGCAGGTATGGGGTCACTACAATAGGACAATTGGAGAGACTTCATGAGTTGTCTAGGGGCGCCGAAGATGCCGGTCAGTTTTCTGCTGCGATCAACGCTGAAAAGATCCGGTCAGCCCTTGGAGGTTTGACTATTGACCGAAGAGAAAACATCAACAGCGTCGACCAGCTTACACGCGATCAGATTGTTTCTCGTCTAGACGCTTTAAGGAAGCAGTACCCACAGGCTTTTGATTTAGACATGAAGGATGTTACACCAGATGAGCAAGGGACCAGAGGCGAATTTTTGGAACTCGATAAGGCAGAACTTACCGAAAAAGTGGTTTGTGACGAGGATTGAAAACAAGCACGGCGGCGGTGTACCTGATGTGCACATTGTTGCTGATGGTGTACCTTTTTGGTTAGAGCTTAAAGTCAGCAAAAGTAACGCCGTCAAACTGTCTCCGCATCAAATTGCGTGGAATATGGCATATTACTCTCGAGGTGGCGCAAATTTTTTCTTAGTAAGGTCAGCCTCTACCAAGGATGTATATTTGTTTGGCGGGGATCAGGGCCCACGATTATTGGAAAAAGGCCTGTCTGGTGCAGACGGTGAGCGGTTCGAGAACGTTAGGTTCGCGCTTGAAGCCCTGCGGCCCCACGCGGCGTCCATTCTTGGTATCAGCGGCTCTGCTCGATGGCCTTGAGGCAAGCCCTGCGGCCCCACGCGCCGGCTTTTCGTCCGAGGAACGAGGACCAATAAACAGTGTGCGCGTCAGCGCTCCATTTCTTCTTGGAAATCTTGTCGCCGACTAGGCGACGCTATTCTATGATAGTAGTTAAAGGAGGGACCGAAGCCCCTCC
>Ga0181390_1000508_pt1 | contig 17536 bp, 12 predicted proteins | sample 13SPOviralmetaG_FD_130085 | JGI IMG/M metagenome (GOLD analysis project Ga0181390, IMG submission 130085) | Marine viral communities from the oligotrophic San Pedro Time Series (SPOT) site, San Pedro Channel, CA, USA - 13 SPOT_SRF_2010-07-21 | ecosystem: Environmental > Aquatic > Marine > Strait...
ATAATGAAAACCGAAGCACTTAAAAAAATAATCAAAGAAGCCGTTAGAGAGGCCATACAAGAAGAGCTAAAGGAAGTTTTACTTGAAGCAGTTAAAGCACCTAAAGCTGTAGTTACACAACCAGTACAAGAAAGTATTACATCACCAACTACACTCACTGTTACACAAACACCTAAAAAATCTTTAAAAGAACAAAGACAAGCATATATGGATATTCTAGGTGAAACAGGGTTAAATATGAATAGTACACATGCTCAAGGATTTGGTAATAAACCATTTAATCCTCAAGGAGTAGGAGACACAACATCAGCAAACGGGGCACTACCAGGGGGAGAAGTTAATATGGATCAAATAATGGGGTTAATGACTAAATAATGGCATTCGAAGCACAGCAAATATTTCCAATTGACTTTGATAAAAGTACAGCTGTAGGGGTAGATTTACCTTTTAATGCTAATAGTGTTTTTAGACCTAATTATACAACTGCAGCTTCTATTAAAAATAACTTAATCAATTTTTTCTTAACAAACCCAGGAGAAATTCCATTAAATCCAACTTTTGGAGGTGGATTAAGAGCTTTTATTTTTGAACAAATAACAGAAAACAATCTAGATTTTTTAGAAGAGAATATACAATCTCAACTAATAAATGTTTTTCCTTTAATTTTAATAGGGAATTTAGAAATACTTCAACAAGAAGATAATAATATAATAACAGTATCATTAACTTATAGTATAAAAAATACCAATATAAGTGATACTTTAGAAATAGATTTTACATAATGGCATCACTAAATAGAGACATAAAATATATAAACCGAGATTTCTCAGATATTAGAGCTAAATTAATAGAGTTTTCTCAAACATATTTTCCTAACACATATAATGATTTTTCTCCTACATCACCTGGTATGATGTTTATGGAACAAGCAGCTTATGTAGGTGATGTAATGTCATTTTACTTAGATAATCAGTTACAAGAAACATTCACTACTTTAGCTAAACAAACAAATAATTTATATGAGTTAGCTTACATGTTTGGTTATAAACCTAAAACAACAGGAGCATCCCAAGTAATAGTTGATTTATATCAACAAATCCCAGCATTATCTAATGGTAATCCTGATTGGGATTATACTTTAAATTTTAATTCTAATACGGTTATTCCTTCTAATGTTTCATCTAATGTTAGTTTTTTAATTCAGGACCAATGTGATTTTTCTAAATCAAGTTCACTAGATCCTACTGAAATTTCTATATATAGTGTAGCAGGAACTAACCCCACATATTATTTATTAAAAAAATCTAGAAAAGCAATCTCAGCAACCATTAATACAAGAACTTTTACATTTGGTTCTCCTCAACAATTTCAAACTATTAATATAGAAGGAGATAACATAATAGAAATTTTAGATTGTGTAGATTCTGATGGTAATATTTGGAATGAAGTAGATTATTTAGGCCAAGAAATGGTTTATAATAGTATAAAAAACACTAACCCAAATGATCCTAATAATGTAGCTAATGCAGGTGAAGTACCTTATTTACTCCAATTAAAAAAAGTTCAAAGACGTTTTGCTACAAGATTTACCTCAGAAAATAATTTACAAATACAATTTGGAGCTGGTAATCCTGAGGATACAGATGAATTAATTACACCTAACCCAAATAATGTAGGTATAGGTTTACCGTTTGAACAAGATAAACTTACAACGGCATACTCACCTACAAATTTTCTATTTACAAATACCTATGGTATATCACCTTCTGACACAACTTTAACTATAAGATATTTAACTGGTGGTGGAGTTGAATCAAATATACCCGCTGGAGATTTAACTTCTATAAATAAATCAACAATAAAATTTAACAACTCAACTTTAAATTCTAATAAAGCAAATTATATATTTGAAACTATTTCTTCAACTAACCCTATAGCAGCAGATGGGGGCCAAGCTGGAGATACCGAAGAAGAAATAAGGCAAAAAACATTAATGCAAGCTGCAACTCAACAAAGAACAGTTACTTTAGACGATTATATGGTTAGAGCATTAAGTATGCCTTCTAAATTTGGTATAATAACTAAGGCATATATAAGTAAACCACAATTAACAGACATTCAAGTTTCTACAATAGATAGTTTAAGTTTATTTATTTTATCTCAAAATAGTGAGGGCCAATTTTCAAATGCTAATTCTACCTTAAAAAATAACTTAAGAACATACCTATCTCAGAATAAAATGATAGGTGATAGTATAGAAATTAAAGATGCTTATATTATTAATATAGGTATTGATTTTGAAATAGTAGTTTTACCTAATTTTAATAATAGTGATGTTATTTTAGATTGTATTAAATCATTTCAAGAATACTTCGATAGAGATAAATGGCAATTAAATGAACCTATTTTAATTAGAGATTTGTATGTTAGATTAGATCAAATACTAGGTGTTCAAACTGTCAAAAATATTACTATATCTAATAAAGTAGGAATCCAATCAGGATATTCTCAATACGCTTATGATATAGAAGGAGCTACCCAAAATCAAGTAGTATATCCAAGTTTAGATCCTAGTATATTTGAAGTTAAATACCCAAATAATGATATAAAAGGACAAGTAGTACCACTATAAAAATTATAATATGCCTAACAGACCACTTAGAAATCCAGGACCTGCAAACCCACAAGGTATAGGTTTAAAATATTCTCACAGACAATCTAATTTAGATGTTGAAAGTACTACTCCCCAAGGAGGTCCTCAAAATTTCCCAGGATATAACCATCAACACAAATATACACCACATGACACTTACTTAAATCATAGTACTCCTGGGGGGAATGGTTCTGGAATTTACTCAGATAGAGCAAACCCAGAAAGCAGTTTTGGGACTATAGATGATCAATTACAACCTCAAAATATTTTTAAAGATAATACTAGTTTAGACATAGAAAACCCAGGTCCTGGAAATTCAGGAGGTCCTAATAGGGCAAATGCAGGAAGTCATAATATACCTTCGGGACAATATCAAACAACAACCCCCTCGGGACCTTTAATGGATGAAAATGGAGTTATTATTAATAAAGTAGTACATCAATATTTACCAACTTTTGAATATAAAGATTCATTTCCAACAAATGCTTTACCTGACCAATCAACATTTTAATTATGGCAATTTATAAACTCTTTCCATATAAAGATACTACACTATACTCATTTTATCCAGATATGAATACTGGGATAGATCCTATTACAGATATATCTAATTTAAATATAGCAGTAGATTCTAATCCTCAAGTAGCTAGATTTTTAACAGAATTTGTTCAAGATGAAATTAAAGATGTTATAAATAACAAAATTTCAGGGTCACAATGGGATGTAGATTTTAGATCTTATATAGCTACTGCTCAAGGTATAGTAGAAGCTACGGATATAGCAGTATACCCTGTGGCACAGTATTGGTATAATGGAACTGGAACATATTTAGATCAACCCTTAACAACGGATGGGGCTACATGGTATTCTCCTCATTTTAAAGGATCTATAAATTGGTCTTCTAGTGGACAAGATTTATATGGTAATAATATAGGATCTTATTATAATCCAACCTATGTTGGAGTTGGTGGGGGCAATTGGTTAATAAACTCAGGAAGCACATATTTTAAAGTAACTCAATCATTTGATACTAGATCAACAAAAGATTTAAAAGTAAACGCTAAAGAAGTAGTATCTAGATGGTATAGTGGTTCAATGGATAATAATGGTTTTATAGTAAAATGGGAAGATGGTATAGAGTGGAACACTAATAAACAAATTCAACCTGTAATGCAATTTTACAGTGTTGATACTAATACTATATACCCACCACAATTAGAATTTAAGTGGAGAGATTATCAAAGTGTACTAGATGGTCCTGCTAGTTCTAGTATAGTAAGTACTACAAATTTAGTTTCTTCCCTAGCTGAAAACCCTGGAGAATTTTTTCCTTCAAGTATAAATAGGTTTAGACTTAATGTTGCACCTAAATACCCACAAAGAACATTTACCACAGCATCTTTATTTACAGGTACAAATTATTTACCAACATCTTCATATTATGCCATAAAAGATTTGGAAACTAATGAATTTGTTGTAGATTACGACACTAACTATACACAATTAAGTTCTGACAATGAAGGAAACTATTTTGATGTTTATATGAATGGATTAGAACCAGAAAGATATTATAAAATATTAGTTAAAACCACCATAAAAAATTCTACCATAATATTAGATGATAGTTATTATTTTAAAGTAGTTAATGGATAATGGAAAAAAAAGTAAAATTAAATAAGGAAGTTTTTGATAAAAGAACTTACAAAAAAACAATAAATACTGATTTTACCCAGTTAGGAATTTCATCAATTGAATCACAATTAGATAGTCAACCTACAACTCAAGAATTTTTTAAAATGTATAATGATTTATTTTATCAAATAAATGAATTAGGTCCTACAAACTCCCATGAGTATTTAGTTAAAACTAGTGGTGAATATATAGCTTTTGAAGCAAAAGATGAATTAATAGAAGCACTACAAAAAGAAATTTCAGATTTAAGAAATGAATTACTAAAAACCCAACAAGATTTAGCTACAGCTTTAACAGAAGAAGAAGTTGAAGAACTTCCAGAAGAAATAGAATTACCACCAGACCCAGTATTAGATGTAATTCAAGCTAATCCAACCCCGGAACCACCAGAAGAACCCGATACCTCAAATCCAGCAGCTATTGCATTTTTTAAAACTATTTCAAAACCAAACGGTTCACGAGATGCATGGGATGCTGTTCCTATGACTATGTATCAACTTAAAAAGAACATTGAAAAAATGAAACAAAATAATACTTTACCATATCCTGACAAATATGGAGATACATTAAAAAAATTAAATAAAATGGATCCTGCTCTATATGTCCCATCAGGAGGTTCTGCGGGAGTTACTAATTATAATTTTGCATATTGGGGTGAATGGAGAGCATCAGCTAAATCAAATACTAATAAAGGGGATAAAAGAGATAATATATATGAAACTATTAGTAAAACAGCAGAACAAGTGTTAAAGCATTTTAGAAAAGAACAAAACTTTAAAGAATCTGGAGGATTAATACCTTAAATCATTATAAGAATGGCAAATATTATTAGAATAGATCCAACTACTTTTGAGTTACAAAATTATGAACCTCAAGATGATAAATTAATTTCAAAATTTCAATTAGAAACTAATTTACCTTCTGAAGGTTTAATAGAATTTTTTATTTATGATTTAAATAATACTATATTATTTTCTAATTTAAATTACAAGAATTATAAAACTAACCAAACAAGTAAAGAAGAAACCCCTCAACTTGCAGGTTCCGTTAATAATAAAGTTACTATTCTTGAATTAAATCCTGAAAATGATATAATAACTCAAGGATTTAATCAAGGAAAATATATAGCCTATTATAATTTTTTAAACCCTGTAATAGGTAACCAACAAGATTTACTTTTTATTTCTGAAATATCATCAGATAGAACTGAAATAAGATTATTAAGTAATACATTAGATAATTTTGTAATAGTTCAAGCTACACAAGAATTTATAAAATTTAGAGAATCCCAGGATTATTTTGTAGATTTTTCTTTAAATTTAGGTGATAATAATTTAATTATAGCAAATAATATTAAATTAGCAGATGAAGAAACTAATTCCCCTTCTATATTAATTAAATTATATGAACCTTTACCTTTAAATTTTGATTTAAAATCAGAATTATTTATAACTAGAATTTTAAATAATCCTCAAGCATTTCAAGTAGAATATCCTATAGAAACAGCTTTATTTAATGATTTTGAAAGCATTCAAGGTCCTAATTTTAATTTACCTTTAAAAGGCCAAGTAAATAATTCATCTCAACCTTTTTCATATAATGATCTTGTTTTAGGAGCCCCTACAAGTTCTCAAAACCAAATTAATAGTTTATTAGAAGAAACCTCAACACCTATAAGTGTAGATTACACTAAATTCTCAGAATTTATCCATTTTAGTTCTGCAGAAACACGTTTAGAAAATTTTTATTACAAAATTGGGTTAATAGAGTCATATTCTTCATCTATAGCTGATATAATTAATAAAACTAATTCCCAAAAAACTATAGAAATTCAACAAAAGAAAATATCAAAAGTTATTGAAAATTTTGATAGGTTTGAATATTTTATGTATTATAATAGTGGTTCATCTTTTTCATGGCCTAAAACTTCTGATCTTCCACCTTATTCTTTAGCTAAAACTAATAGTTCTATAGGTTTAAACTGGTTAGGTAGTTCTAAAGAATCTAACCCATATTATGGGGGAAGATTACTCTCAGCATCTACATATGATAATTCAAATCCAGACCAATTATTAAAAGCCATCCCAGAATATTTAAGAGAAGATTTAAACAATAAACCATATGAATTGTTTATTGATATGGTTGCACAATATTATGATAATATTTGGTTATACACTAAAGCAATAACTGAAAAATATAATACAGATAATAGATTAGATTTTGGTATATCTAAAGATCTAGTAGCTAATGCTATTAAAGATTTTGGTTTAAAATTATACCAAAATAACTTTTCTAATAAAGAATTATATACAGCATTTTTGGGAATAACTCCTAATGGTTCTATATTTGCAGACCCTTCAATTTCAAGTTCACTCCCAGTTCCAACAGGGTTTGAATATGTTGATACATTAATATCTGCATCAAATGATGTTATACCTTTAGATGATGTTAATAAATCTTTATATAAGAGAATATATCATAATATTCCCTATCTGTTAAAATCAAAAGGAACTATTGCTGGGTTACGAGCGTTAATAACTTCATATGGTATACCTGATACTATATTAAAAATATCTGAATTCGGTGGTAAAGATAAGGTTAATGTTAATGATTATGATTTATATTTTAATAATTTTAACTATGCCTATAACAGGTCTAATCCTGAAGATAATAAACGTTCTATATCTACAAATTGGATTTTAAATAGTGCCTGGGGAGCAGGAAACACTCCCAATTCTGCTAGAGTGCCAAACACAGTACAATTTAGATTTAAAGTAGGAGACACACCACCAACATCAAGTACATTCCCTTCTAATTCATCTACATTATGGGTAAAACCCTTAAGCCCATCAGAGGTAAAGGGTTCAGTAATATCTTTAGAATATGAAGGATCAGGTTCAGCTAGTGGTTCATATAATGGTTCTATTAAGGATCCAAATTACCAATATGCTCATTTAAAGTTTTATCCTGATAGTGATATTGGAAATTCATCTTACTCAGCAAGTGTATATTTACCTTTTTATAATGGTGATTGGTGGTCAGTAATGGTAACAAGTGGTAGTTCAAATGGGTTTGAATTATTTTCTGGAAATAAAATATATAATGGAAACGATGGTACTTCAATAGGGTATTATGCTTCATCTTCTATCTCCACAGCACCAACATCTACAGGTTGGGGTGATACAACTAAAAATTCAAAGTTTGGCCATTCTTCCATAATAACTACAAATATTGCAAATGAATTAATCCCTTCTATTAATGGTGCTTATCAAGAAATAAGATATTATAACACTCGTATAAGCGAAAGTGTATTTAAAGATTATATTATGAATCCTTTATCTATAGAAGGTAATGGGATTAATAGTGCACCTGACCAACTAGTATTTAGAGCGGCTTTAGGTAGTGAATTAGATATTGTAACTACTTCTTCTATTCATCCAAAAGTAACTGGTTCTTGGGCCACTACTTCATCTTTTGAATTAAGCAAATCTCACCCCCCAAATAGTAATATCCAAATTACAGATGGAACAGTAACAGCATCCTATTCTACTAATACTGAAATATTCTTTTTAGATCAACCTGCAGTTGGTATAAAAAATAGAACTACTGATAAAATAAGATCAGAAAATTCTACACTTCCTGAAGGAAATACTTTATCACCTATAAGGAATTTATCCCAAACTACAGAAGCAAGTGCATCATATACGGATAATATTAATTATTTAGAAGTAGCATTTTCACCACAAAACCAAATTAATGATGATATTATAGGGCAAATAGGTCATTTTAATGTTGGTGATTATATAGGTGATCCTGCTCAAAGATTTACAGGTAATAATTACCCAGATCTAAATAGTTTAAGTGAAGATTATTTTAAAAAATATATTAAAAATTATAATTTAGTAGATTTTGTTAGATTAATAAAATTCTTTGATAATTCCTTATTTAAAATGATTAAAGATTTTATACCAACAAGAACTAGTTTAGCATCAGGTTTAGTAATAAAACAACATTTACTAGAAAGAAATAAATACCCCCAACCCCAAGTATCATATTCAAATGAATCTGAAATTTCAGGTTCTATAACTTCACATAAAATATGGAATACCCTTTCTCAAACAACTGAGATGTCATCTTCTAAAATTGTATCAATTAAAGGAGGTCCTGGTGGAGTACTTAATAAATTTAATGGATTATCTACATCTCCTGTAGGAACTAAAGGGTTAGGACCTGATAATAGATACAATATTACTCAAAGTTTTCTAGAAACCACCTCAGGATTATCAGGTTCTATAATAAGAACAATTTCAGATCAAGGTGAATTTTATACTGGTGAATTTAGTGGTTCAACCCTAATAGTATCTAATGGGGAATTAAATCAAGCAGCTCAAGAATTTAAAGAAATAAATCCCGTAGGATCAACATATGGAATTAGAGCATATAGTTCAAATAATTACAGTTTTTCAAACTTTATTAGTTCTAATAATCTTCCAACAGAGGGTTTTATCCAAACTTGGTATCAATCAGATACTGCAGTACCTTTACCACCACCTAATCCAACTTTTTAAAAATGGCAGGAAGCATAAAATATATTAAAATATCAAGAATAGATAAATCAGGTAAAGATTTAAATACCCAATTAGAATCTATAAGTACTTTAATTTTACCCTCAGGGTCAAGTTTTGCAGAGTACACTATATTAAATAAAACTAGATTTAGAGATTATTTTTTATATTATGTTTCTTCTCCTCATGAAGATGATATAGATAATACAGATGTCTCTACTTTAGAATATATATTTACAGGATCTATATCTACTTCTACTATTACAGCACCTCCAATATTAGTTTCTCAAATACCAATTTCTAGTTCAGATAATGATAATTTTGGTTTTTTTGATAGTACAACTAACACATACAATATATTAACCCTTCCTCAAAAAGATTTAACTTTAAATTTAACAGGTAACTTATTCCTTTCTGGAGATTCTCTTGACACTGTATCTGTAGGAATATATAAATTAAAACCTAATACAACTGATCGTGATGAAATGATAGCTGGAGAATTAATATCACAAACTTTTAATGCTAATGCAGGTTCAACTTCTATTAATAAAACTTTTATACTCCCTAAAGAAAATATAAACTCCGGTGATCAACTTTCTATTAGGACAACAAAAACATCAGGGTTTTTCTTAGATTATAATGTTACTTTTAGTAGTGGAGCTAAATTTAAAGTTTCTTCTACTCCACCAACAGGAAATACTCAACCAACAATAATAGAACCTTATTTTACAACCGATTTTTATAAATCAGAATATGATGTATTACAAAATAATGCTACTCAGGGGATTCCAAACCAGTTAATCCAAAAAATAAGTTATACATCAGGCCTTATTCCTACAAATATTTCAGCTATAATGAGTGGTTCAGCTGTAAAAGCAGATATACCTCAATCTAACTACGAAATTAGTTCTATACTTAATCCTTCATACAATCGCTCTATAGTACAATCTAGTAATGTTAATGTATATAATCCTTTAGATAGAGGAACAGATTTTGGGGATCCAATTAACATAGGAAACTATGGCCAAACTCCATCAGTATCTTCTTTAGATAATGTTATAGTTGAATTTAATTGGGCTGGAGGAACTAACCCTGAAATACCATTTGGGGGTAGCTTTAAATTATCTAATTTATTATTTGAAGTCAGTTCTGCGGATCAAATTAAAACCATAACTCCTGTATCTGGGTTAGATTTATTTGATTTAACTACTAATATATATAGTGCTAGTAATTCTCCTAACGCTGTTAGATCAATTGAAGAAAATAGAGGAGAGTATTACCAAGTCCTTAACAATAGTTATGGTCCTGGAAAAGAAATAGTTCCTTTTATATACAACCCAACAGGAAATCCAACTTTACCTTCATTTACTAAAGTAGTAGATACAACTATTCAAATTCCATCAGTTTCTTCATATGCTGGAACTAGTTCATATGTTGATGGTGGGTGGTTTTATGGTGCATATGGTACATATGTTAATAATACAATGTTTTTCAAATCTAATTCAAGCATTACAAAATTAGGAACTGATTACAATACAGACACTTCAATAGATATTGGAACTTCTAGATCTCAATTTATGGATATAATTGTTCCTAGTTTAATGAGAGGAAATAGGTGGTTTATTACATTAATTAATGATTTTGAATTTCCTGTTGGAATTTCATCTAAAGACCAAAGATTTATTGATGTTCAAGGTGGAAGTGAACTTAATAAAATAGGTGTTTTTGAAATTTTAGGAATGGATATGGATGCTTCTAATAACACAGCCCTTTATGTAGATTATACCCTACCTGTTGGCGAATCCTACCTTTTAGGAGGTAATGAATCCCCATACCCCTCAGATTTTGTAAGAAGTGTAGGATTTTTAATATGGAGATCACCAGAACCTAATAATTCAAAGGCAGTTATAGTTACAGATGAAACTTCAGGAGTAACAGCTGGGGCTTTTTATTCTAGGTATCCTACAGAAATTGTAACAGAAAATTTTGAAGATGTTACAAAAGAATACGGAAGTAACCAAACAGGTTAAAAATAATTTGGATTAAAAACAAATAACACACATATTTATACACATATAATTAAACACAATGGGATATTTAAATAATCAAGTAGTAACAGTTGATGCCATTCTTACAAAAAAGGGTAGAGAATTATTAGCTCAGAATGACGGTTCATTTAGGATAACACAATTTTCATTAGCAGATGATGAAATAGATTATACACTTTATAATCCAACAAATCCAAAAGGCACAGCTTATTATGGTCAAGCTATAGATAATATGCCTTTACTAGAAGCATTTCCAGATGAAAACCAAATAATGAAATACCAATTATCTACTCTACCAAGGGGTACAGCAGTTCTACCTGTATTAGACTTAGGTTTTTCAGCTATTACATTAAAACAAGGAGCCTCATTAGCTATTACACCACAAACATTAAATTATTTAGGTAATGATACAGCTTTTGAAACTTCAGGCTACACGGCTACAATATCAGATGTTAGAACAATGTCTACTTTTAATGGTACTGGTATTCAAACTACAGCAGCCCAACAACAAAATTCAACAAGTACAACAACTTTAGGTACAAATGTATCTTCAACAGTAATAGGATCTCAAATTAATTTAAGAGCAACAACCGTAAATACTTTATTTGGGGCTAACACAACCTTATCAACAACTTTAACAGTAGTAGGTTTAGATAGTGGAGCTAGATTAACAATACCTGTTACAATAACTCAAACATCAAATTAATAAAATATGAGCTTTAAAAGACTAGACGCCGAAGATTTTGTAGTTAGTGCTGATGCAGTCCAATCAGTAGCTTGGTCTACTAATTCTGCAACTTTAACCGAATTCTTTACATCATCAGTTCAAGCTAATGGTACCTCAGGTAATTACTATTTAAGTGTATATCAAACTTCTTCATTTATAGCTGAAGCTGAAATTCAATTTGATATTACTTATGGGAATATGTTAGGAAGTGGTAGTTCTTACTTTGACCCTAATATTCCTAGACTAACACCTGCTACCTCTATTTATGGTCAATATAGATCTTTAGTTTTAGAAGATGAAAATTCTAATTTTATTTATGGAGATGGTACTAACACCTTTACTCCAAATGATTTTTGGGCAATATCTGTAGATAGAGCAAGATATAAAGAAAAATTATTCCCAGGAACTTTTAATTTATTTCTATCAGGATCAGGAGGATTATTAAAATTAACAGATAATTCTAATTCAACAAACTTATCTACTTTTTTAGGACCTAATAGAGTATACCAATTAATCTCAGGATCAGATGGAACTCCCTACAATACAACAGGATATGCACCAGGTTTTGGATCCTATGGTTTATTCCTTCCAGATATAGGGACAATTCTATTAAACCCTGCGGCTATTAATAGTAGTATTAATGTTAATTCTAATTCAAATCCAGATATAACTAATGGGACTAATCAACAACTACTATATTCTGCAATTCAACAAGGAGCAAATTTTCAATTAAATGCTCAAGAAACAGTTACATCAGATTATGTATTTGTTAGATCTAGAAATAGTGAATTTAATTATTCTTCTAACCCTTCCTACATATCAGGATCTACAGGTGAAATTGCTTTTCCTCAATTTATAGATAACCCACAAACTTATATTACAACTGTAGGAATGTATAATGATTCAAATGAATTAGTAGCAGTAGCAAAATTATCAAGACCATTACTTAAAGACTTTACAAAAGAAAGTTTAATAAGAGTGAAATTAGATTTTTAGGATGAATGAGTGTTTACAAGCCATTTACCACATCGGATGTTGTAGTAACTCCATTTAAAGTAAACAAAAGCTTTTCTTTTCAAGGTGCTAGTGCTCTTACTGCTTCAAATGCTGGAATTGATAGATTTATTGGATTAAATGGAATCTATAACTCAGGTTCACTTAATACAGGTCAAATATCAACCCAATCCCAAGTTTTAATATATAATTCAATTAAACAATTATATTATACAAATTTTTTAAATAATCCTAATGGTTCGCCTGCAATTACAGCTTCTTTTAATAGTGATGGTACTATTACATCTACAGGTGGTGCTTACCAACCCATGTATTACAATTATAGAGATAATACATTACCAGCTGAAAGATATTTTCCATCTTCATCAGGTGAACAAATAGCAGTTATCTCAATTCCTTCTAATTTATTTGGAGAATATATCCAACCAGGTACATTTTCATATACTTACACAGGTTCTTCAGCAACTTCAAAAATAATAGATGATGGTGAAGGTAAATTATTTAGAAACGGGGAAAGAATTGGAGATATAATATATCAGCATGGTTTGGCTATTATTACTAATATAGATGAAGGTATTTATAGTTACTCTAGATATGGTACTGGAGTATATGGGAATGAATTAGCAGATTTAATTAAAGGTACCAACGTTACTTGTTCTTTTCAAAGCACAATGACAATATATGAATCACAGTATAAATGTACTTTTTTACCCAATGAATTTAATTCTTCAAACAATCCAACAATTATAAGTGGAAGTAAAGGAATACCCTATGATTTTTCAACAGGTTCATATTTTGAACCATATATTACAACAGTAGGATTATATAATAATGCAAATCAATTAGTAGCTGTAGGAAAATTATCACAACCTTTACAAAGTTCAAATGTTACTGATACAACTGTATTAGTTAACTTAGATTTATAATATTTATAGACATGGCAAAACAATTATCAAAATCAGGAATAACTACAGGAGATGCTATAGAACCTTGGCATGTAAGTCAATCTATAGATGCTCTCTCAGGGGAAGAAGCATATAACTTAAAAATATCAGGATCGTTACAGCTAACAGGTTCAATAAATATGCCTGCTGGATCCGTTGTAGAAGGTACAGCTTCATATTCTTCTTATGCTTTAACTGCTTCATATGCCCTTAATGGTGGTAGTGGTGGAGGAGGAAATCCCGGAGGTGATTTTGGTTCTATTCAATATAAAAATGGGACTAATTTTAATGGACAATCTGACTTTTTATATATTCCTTCATCAAAAACACTTGAAGTAACCACAGGTTCAATAAATTATATAAGTTCATCTTTTATAGGAGCATCAACTATATCAGCTTCAACAATCCAAGCAGGAACTTTTGTTGGGAATATATCAGCAGATGAAATACGTACACCTGCTCTTATAGGAGGTGTTGCCTCAACATTGGAAAATGCTTCTTCTTCTATAACACCTGAGGGATATGCAAGATTTGTTTCTGCCTCTATTGGTGGGTGGGACATAACACCTAATTCTATAGAAAGTAATAGTATGATAATGAGACCAGAAGGTTTATTACAAACTAAAAACTTTGCTAGTAGTCAAACTGGATGGAGAATATCTGCAGAAGGAAATGGCACCGCAGAATTTGAAAATGCTAGAATTAGAGGAACATTAAGCACAACAACTTTTGAAAAAGAAACAGTTAATGCTGTAGGTGGTCAATTATGGGTTGTAAATTCCACTACTATTACAGGATCAAGTGTTACAAGTATGTCTACAACTATGTCTGTAGCAAATGCTAGTGGATTTTCACAAGGTGAAATTTTAATGGCTAAAAAAGTTGATAATACAGGATTTTCAACTGAATACATCCTAGTAAATTCATCATCCGTTGATGGAGATGGATCAGGAGCTAGTGAAACCTATGGTCGTATAATGGTAACTAGAGGATATGGGCAAGGCCAATCAGGAAATTTTGTTGGTGATTTAGCTTCTAGTCCTCAAGCTTACACAGAAGGTCAAGTATTAGTTTCAACAGGAAAAGTAGGAACAGGATTTATAAAGCTAAATGCTAATCCTAACGATTTAGAAACCCCATATATAGATATTACTGAAAGAACTGGTAGTGGTATATTTGACGTAGAATTAAAAGCTAGATTAGGAGATTTAAGTGGTTTAGCTAACTCAGATTATGTATTTAATAGACCAAACCCAGGTTTTGGTTTAGCAACAGATAATGTATTCCTACAAGGAGGTATTAAAGCTACATTTGGTGAAATTGGGGGGTTTGGTATTACAAGTAACTCAATTTCAAGTTCAAATAATGATTTAATACTAAGATCATCAGGTAAAATAACAGCATCAGGTGGGTTTTTATTTGGTAATAAAGCTACAGCACAATATGTACAATATGATGGATCAAGTCTAGTAGTAAGAGGAGATTTAAGTGTAGATAATATTAAAACTCCTGCAGTAATTAATGATGAACCTTCAACATTTACAAATGCATCCTCTTCTATTGATAGTCAAGGTTTTGCTAGATTTAACTCAGCTTCTATAGCAGGATTTACTGTTAATACTAATGAAATAAAATCCTCTGACAATTCATTAAGGTTAAAAGCAGATGGTAATATAACAGCATCTAAAGTACTATTAGGTAATAAATCGGGTGGTAATTTTTTACAATTTGATGGTTCAACTCTTACAGTTCAAGGAAGTATTACAGCAGACCAAATTTCTACCCCTTCAAATTTATCAGGAGCTAATGCTTCATCATCTATTAGTCCTGATGGTTTTGCTTCATTTAAATCTGCTTCCATTGGTGGGTTTGAAATTACTCCTGATATGATTAGATCAGGTGTTACACCAGCTTCTTCAAGTGTATCTAATACCAATGTACGTTTAGCCCAATTTAGTCTAACTTCACCTGCTAATAATTCTACCCCAACAATTTCAAACCAATCTTACACGGGTAATCCAACCAATGGGTTTGTTTTTAGTGGGTATATAAGAAGAACAACAGGTGGACTAACAACTGATTTTAATACTGGTTTAGAAGAACCAAATGATACTTCCGTTAAAATAGCTGCTTCATATACAGTAGGGAGCAGTACTTTAACTATTAATTCCCCTGGATCAACAGGACTTGCATTTGGAGGAGGTGCTACTTTAAATAATTTCAGCTTCTATACTGATTCAAGTCTTATCTCACAAACTTTTATTTCTTCTTCAACCACTAACTTCCCAGGAACAGAAGCTATTATATTAGATTCAGCTAATAATAGAATATCTATTATAGATGGATCAATAACAGGATCAAATGTTTTATTTAATGGTGGAATAATAGGTGGAACTGTAATAGAATCTTCAGTTTTAAAATCATCAGAAAACCTTCCTACACCAGATGGTAGTCCTGCTTTTCAATTAGACAGTGATGGTATTATTTCTGGATCTGATATGTTTTTAAGAAATGTATATAAGGTAAATAATGTTGATACTAAATTTACTTTAGTAGATACTAATCAAGGATATTTTATAGGAAGAAATATTGGAAGACAAGTTGTAAGTAATAATACAGAAATCACACAGGGTTATACTGGTGGTTTTTACACAATGATATATTCTGAAATATTTCAATTACTTCCTTTTGAAGATAAACTTATGTTAGGTTTTACTTCCCTTCATGACACTAATAGTACTAGTACCACTACTTCTGACTTAGATTTTAGAATAGCATATATGAATACTGGGTCTGCTAATAGTGCTACCACTTACTATGATAGTTGGGGTGGTGAAACATCTTTATATAATCCATCTACTACAATTAGAAGTGCTATTAGTCCAAGGTCTTTTAGTATTAATAGTCAATCAACTAATGGACTTAATCTTACAATTCCTACATCAATGCAAGGACGAACAGTTAGATTTGCAGTATATTATAATGCAGGTCCAGTTAGTACGACAAATGTTAAAATAAAGGGTATTTCACTAGTAGCTACAAACGCATTTGCTTCAGATTTCCAAACAACAACAGTGTTAGAAGCAGAAAGGTCCAAATAAATTAGTATTAACTAAAATAAATATATGGAATGGATAGGACTCAAAGGAGAACCAATATCAACCATTACAGATTTCCCAGATAACACATTCGGATTTGTTTACAGAATAATGCATAAACCTACGGGTAAATCCTATATAGGTAAAAAAGTATTATACTTTAATCGAAAAGTTAAATTAACTAAAAAAGATTTAGCTTTATATGAAGGTGTAGTAGGTAGGAAACCATCTTACAAACTAGTAATAAAAGAATCAAACTGGTTAGATTATTGGGGTTCAAATAAATTACTTAAAGAAGTAATGGAATTAGAACCATTAGAAAATTTTGAACGTCATATAGTTAAAACAGCCCCCGATAAAAAACTATTAACATACTATGAAACACAAATGCAATTTGTACATCAAGTATTAGAAAAACCTGATGAATATTTTAACGATAATATATTAGGTAAGTTTTTCACAAAAGATTTTGAATTATAAAATATACTTCGTATATTACAACACATGGTAAATGAGCTACTAGTTAATCTAGTTAATACAGTTTTAGGAGCAGGGAAGAGGACAGCACGAGGTAATCAAGCATACCATTGTCCTTTCTGTAATCATCATAAACCAAAATTAGAGGTTAATTTCACAGAAAATAAGAAGGGCTATAACCCATTCCAATGTTGGGTATGTGGTAAAAAGGGTAAAACAATAAGAAGCTTATTTAAAGCACTTAAAGTATCACCTGATAAATTTATAGAACTAGGTAAACTAGTTAAAACAGGTAGCCATGTAGAAGAAGTTATAGTA
>Ga0181390_1000516_pt1 | contig 17411 bp, 18 predicted proteins | sample 13SPOviralmetaG_FD_130085 | JGI IMG/M metagenome (GOLD analysis project Ga0181390, IMG submission 130085) | Marine viral communities from the oligotrophic San Pedro Time Series (SPOT) site, San Pedro Channel, CA, USA - 13 SPOT_SRF_2010-07-21 | ecosystem: Environmental > Aquatic > Marine > Strait...
AACTGATTCTTTTAATGATGTTTGTAGACGAGTGAGTTGTTTAACTGCAGCGTTGTTTGAGTTTCTTTCGATCCACGATGTGATTGCGCGATGAAGATTTGCTCGCTTCTTAGGGCTCAGCTTATCCAGCTCAATAATCACTTGGATGGCGGTTGAATCGTTAACTGCACCAATAAGTTTTTTAACTGCAGCATCATCAAACTTTGCTGCAACGCTCTTCACAACATTGCTAATAACACCTTCTTCAAGATCAACTGATTCTTCAAGACCACGTTTTTTAGCTTCCTTTTCAGCTCGCTTAACATCATCCTTAAATCCACTCCATGGGTTACCTGTGTGGGTTTTAAACACTTTAAGCCAACCCTTAAGCTGATCGTCATTAACTTTGCTAAAATCAATCGCTTCATTAACAGAAACGGATTCACCGAGGATTTTCTTAGCTACATCTACATCCATTTCAGTTGGATATGATTTACCATCAAATTTAAAGTCTTTATCGCCAGCCACTGCAGCCTTTGCCGCCGCCTTCGTAAATTCGTTAGCTTCATCAATGTCTTTTTCTGTAAGAGGCTCTGAACCTCTTCGTTTATTTGCGTCTATAGAATGCAAATCAACGAAGTCTGCGTTGTTCTCGAATACCTGTTCCACAGCTTTCGCTATGGACATTGTGATTTTGTCATGTGATTTCATATTTCTATTTATAGTTTTTGTTATTTTTGCGTGTTTTTTAGTTGCTTTAATCTATCGGCTTCCGCCTGCTTAAGTTGTTTAATAAGTTTTCTTGCTATTTTTTTAATTGCGCCCTTTTTCTTTTCAAGTTTTTTCTCTATTACAGCCTTTTGTGAAAAGGACAAATTGGCGTAATTCATTCCGTCTGGTGTAAACTTTTTACGGAGTACATCCTTTGCTTTCTTTTCAGCGCGTTTTTTTATTGTTTCAGACGAAGCCTTTTTCTTCATCGCAAGCTTACGTTTTAATTTGAGCTTGGGCGCTAACCTTTTCATTAACCTACTTCTAGCTATTCTCTGAGAAGGTGTTAATGGTTTCTCTGTTAGGTAAAATTCTTTAAATGTTTTATTTCTCATTTTTACTCCTTTATTATCCATGCAAGAATGCCACATATCGCAGTAATTATACCTGAAATGAATGTCCACACAATTGATCTTATAGTTTTTATTGTCGTTGTGTTATCTGCTTGCACTTGTTCAAGATTGCGGATTCTTTCATCATATTGCACCATTCTTTTTAAAGTGATTCGTGTAGTTTCATCGAGATTACTTATCTTCTCTTCTGCACGGGCTAACGCAATGACTGCTTCTGCCATTTTGTCAATCTTCTCTTCAATTCGATCTAATCTTGTTTTTTCGGAATTATTCATTTTTTTGCACACATTAATTTTTAAGCACCAAACTCGTGGCCAGCTACACGTTTCATCTGTTTACTATACTCTTTAAAGTCTGGTTTTTCTTTGTAAAGTTTAATTGAAATCTCATCACGTTCCTTACCTTTTATTCTCCACTTATAACCTTTTTCTAAGTGTTTAGGATCTGATGTTTTAACCACACGTCGTTTAAATCCATCTTCCCACGTTTCACCTTTATATTTACCCTCTCCTTCATCAATTGAAGTTGTTCTATTAATAGATTCCTTTTTACCTTTATGTTTTGCCCATAAATCTTTATCTGCTGTAGTACGAGTCTTACCACCGGTGATAAATGAATTAACACGTGCAAAAGCCCATTGGTGTGGAGTTGCACCAGGACGGTGACCGGTTTTCCATGCAGCCATTCCTCTATCAAAAACCTTTTTCAAAATACCATAAGCAATACCGGACTCTTTTGACTTTTTCTCAAGACCCTTTATACTTTTTTCCTCTAATGGAGTATCTTTCTTATACGCTTTAACGAGTTTATCGGTTCCTTGTTCTAGTTCTTCGTCTTTACTAAACTTTTTATGGTACGCGAGGGTGTGTTTAGAAACCTTTGTTTTAGCTCTCGCATCACCTGGTGCAGGCTTATAAGCTTTTGGATTATCATCAGACATTTTCGCTTGTTTATTAAACTGAGCTTGTCTTTTGTCCTTCGTTGATTTAGCAAGACCTTTACCATAAGTTGGGTTTATCTTTTCAACAAAATGTTTTTTACCATTTGTGTCGATAACATAGTTCGATTTACGAGAAGAAATAATAATTGTTTCGCCTGACTCAATGATAGCAGATTCTCCAATATTGAATATTTCGCCTGAAACATACTTTTCTCTTTTTTCTGACAGCGTTGGTAATTGGATGTGCTTGCGGAACGAGGTAGCTTCTTTTAAACCCATTCTTTTACGGAGAAGATTAAACAGTGTCATGTCTTCGCCATATTCTTTTGGCAATCCTTCAGTAAACGATTTAAAATCTCCTTCAACTACTGCTGCACGCATTTTTGATGCACTCATACCACTTACACCAGTTGCGTCTGGATCTCTTTCCCCGGCAGAAATAATTTCTATACCATCTTTAAAGTTATAATATCCATGACGGCCTTTAACACCATTGTATTGTTTGAGTAGTTTGTTAAATTCAGAAATTCTATCTGAACCGACAATCATCTTTAAAAGAGTGAATCCTTTATCATGAAGTTTCGATGCTATATGCAAAACGGTCTTTGCTGATGAATCTTCAATAATGTTTCTTCCATGTTTAGGAAACATTTTACGCATTACACCAATCTTTTCTTTATACTGAAGAGGATTCTTTTTTGCATCCTGCGATTGTGACGCATAAATAAAATATTGATTACCGGTAGCCTCAGACGCAACCTTTGATATTAACTTACCATGACCCACAGTAGGCGGATTAAAACGACCAAAGGTAAAAGTTACCTCTTTCGTCTTTTCTTCATTAAATTTCTTAAACGACTTAATCATTTTTTATGTTTTATCTTTGCCAACCTTTGATTACATCAGGCGAAAAGTTATTCGTAGAAAACTCTAATCTATCAACCAATTTAACGGCGCCAGATTTACTCTTGTCTATTGCTACAAATCCTTCTGAACCAGTCACTTTAAAACCGTTACGAGTTCTTACGAAAGTATCAATTTCCTTTAATCTATCAAGTTTATTTATAATGATTAATTTAGCATCAACGATCGCGTTCATAAGTTGAAACATCATATCTAGATTCTTGCGATTTTCTTTTGAGAAAAACCGCATTTCCTCTTCCTGACGTTGAAGAACATTTAGTTTGCCTTTTTCACTTTTGCGCTTATCATATTCTTTTTTGTACTTTTCATTAAACCATGCTATCAAATCGTTAACATGTTTTGCTGTGCTTTGAATTCGTGCACCTTTACGAACTAATGTGTTATTAAAGGTTTCGATCTTTATAGCAAGGGCGGGTGTTTTTTCAAGTTCAACGAGTGTTGTTGACTTAATTTTCTGAAATATTTTACCAGCTTTCGAAAGTTGCTCAGTCACCTCATCACTATCAGATTTTGTAAATGTTGCTGTACCTGATAAGTCTTGTAAATCAGCGTCTTGATACCATACACTTGGTTTTTTCTTCAATCCTTTTATGTTTACACCAAAAGATGCTTTCATTGTTTCAAAGCTTTTACCTTTATATGTCGTATGCCATACTACTCCAAGATTTGCGGATGTGATACTCTTTGCTAATTTAGAATTGGCTGGTACTGCATAAACAATTGTGTTAGGTTGAAAAGTGATGTATTTCTCACTATCAATCGTCTCAGCGTTAAGGTCACCTTTAGTAAACATGATATCGCCTTGAATAACATCTTTAATACCTAGATCTTTTAACTCGTTAAAAGCAATAACTAATTTCTCTGCTAAATCGCCAGATGTATCAGCCCTTACATCAGCTTCTGATTTGTACACTTTAGGCTCTTTATTGAAAATACCTTTTTTAGCAACAAAGAATTTACCATCTAATGGATCAATACCCGCAAAAACAGCAGGTGCACCATCCCATTTAACCGTAACGTTTGTCGCAGAATTAGTGTTTCCTGATAACATATCTCTCAAAGATCGTAATGCAAGGATAGCTTCTCTCGCCCCTTTAACACCACCATAGATAACTCTATCTTCAATATGTGTCATATGAGTATTCTTACCATCTTTTGACGCTTCACTAATATATGTCTTAAAGGTTTTGAATTTAGGTTCTTCTATTTCTATCACCAAATTATTAGATCCAGCTTTGTAAATCCTATGGTATTCCATTTTAGGAATATTCAAAACGTCACCTTCTTCTAATTCATAAGGTACGCCATTATCCATCTGAAACATCCAGCCCTTTCCTTCAAGAACAGTTACAACACGGTCGGTCTTATCTCTATGCCAAACGAGTTCATCTGAATTTGTAGTCGACTCGAATGTTCTAACTTTATATCTACCTTGTATTTTATCTGTATATGCCTTATTCATATTATATATTATATTGCGTTCCCATTACCAAAAAAAGTTTCCACCACCTTTTAAACCAAGCTGATCTGCATACCGTGGAAGATTGCAAGACCAATATCCGGGTTTTGTTTTATCTTTTTTCGCTGCACAGTTGTGTCGAGCTGCAAATGATTTACGAGCAGCAGGGTCATCAATTTTTGCTTTAAGACCTGAAGTATCTCCAAACTGAACTTTAATAATATTTCCTTTATCGTTTTTAACGTAAACAAAATATTTCTTTTTACCACCACGTTTTGGTTCGTTTAATTCAACTTCCCTACCTTTATATTCTGCTTCAATCAAGGGGTGATCTAAGGGTACCTCTTCACCTTCGTGCATTGCAAGTTCACCAATGTCTGTTGACATAAGGTACTCATCAAACTTGCAAAGTTGTAACGACTCTTTCAGTACGCGGGCTTTACAAAATAGTTTGTAATAGTTTTCAGTGTGTGGGCGAAATATATTCTGGGCTAACGGTATATCGTTATCCCTGTGAAATGCTAATGCTGCTTCAAGTATACTCATTATTTCTCACTTAATTTTATGTATGCGCTTGAAACAGATGTTGAACTACCAGCATAATTTATGATTTGTGTAATAAACTTATTAGCATTTTGACCACCCTTTGCGATTTGTTTAATGAAATACAAACCACCGAGTTTTCCATGAATCCACACTGCAGCGTTTTTACCAAGATTACCAACTTCTTTTATTACCTCATCTTCTGATATTTTTTTATCTACTATTTGAAGTAGTTTAGTAAAATTCTTAATTGCCCTTTTATCGCCTTTAGCTATTTGCTGCGCTTCCTTTTTCATATCAGAATTTTTAGGAAGTTCTTTACCATAAATTCTCTTTGATGCATCTGTAATTGGACCCCAACCTACACCACCACCACGAGCGCCTTTCCCTTGGATTTCAACTTTATGAGAACCAAAGGCAGAATTGGCTCGTAAATCAAGTTGACCACCTTTAAATATAATAGAAGCGCCTTTATTTGTATACCATTCACCTCTTACACGAGACTTGATTTCACTTGAAGTGTATACATAGTCTTCAGTTTCAGGAGGTCGTTCAACATTTTTTTCAGTTGATGTTACACCCTTATCTACTTTTTTCAAAGAAATACCAACTAATCTTTTTTGAAGATACAGATCTAGAATATCATCATTTAAACCTTCAACAGTCGCAGTATTAAGTTCTTTCATCTTGAAGTCAGCGTCTGCAACCCAAATATCGCCTGGATTCCACTTATCATCTTTAAGAGGCCTCATGTCGTTGTTTTTAAACGCTTTGTTTTTAGCCTCATAGATTGCTTTCATGAGTCCATCATCGCGATGGAAAGTCATACCCTTTCCAATAATACGGTTTTTGATCGCGTACTGCGCAGTAAGATATGATGACATTTTCCAACTATCATCAATTGCTAACATTTCTTTTAGAGTCGTTTTTCCAACACTTGCTTTTTTCGATGCCTTTGTAAGAACTTCATCTGTAAAACTTTCGATTGGCATTTCAGCGCCAATTTCAAGCATTGCGGCCATCCATACACACTGGGCTGATTCACCAATTGCTGTTTGCTTAGTACCTCCACCAGCTCCTGCTCCTCCACCAAATTCTTTTGTTTTAAGTAAATCTGACGAAGATATTTTAGTTTCATCCTTACCAATTAAATTAAAACTTTTGCCATCTTTTTTGAACTGTTCAATTGATGCTAATGCACCTTGTACGTCTACAACTTGAAACTCTCCTCCTTTCGCGAGTGTAAGAGGTTCTTGTTTACGTATCTTATTTGCTAAGATTTCTGTACGTTCTTTTCCTGCATTAGGACCTCCAGTGGCAGTCTTTTTCAATTCTCCTGGAGCTAGTTTAGTTCCTTCGGTAAGAAACGCCTGAAATGTTTTAATATTAAGCATAAGTTTCAATCATTCGTGCTAGATCGTTGTCTGAAATATTAACACCAGATTTGATAGTACCTGCCTGCATATTCAAAGCTCGCGACAGTTTACGTAAGTTAGCGGTTTGTTTAGACTTTCCTTTACGAAGTAAGTCAACTGTCTTTTTACGTGTTGCGGAATCTAATTTCAAATCACCATCCAATTTAATTTTGTCTACGATTGTTTCCATGAAGTCATAGATTTCAACATCGGTTGGATCTATTTCAATCATAAAGGCCCTTGTACGAATTGCACCATCAGGATCGAGCTTATCTATTTTCAAGTTGGAGATGAATATGACTTTACCCGTAAATTCAAAATAACGTGGGATTTTCCCTTGATCAAGGATTTCCTCATCAGTCATATCTTCATCTGGATCAACGACATTCTTACCCATTTTATTCCACACTAGCTTTCTTACCTTTTTCGTGTCGGTTGCAGCTTTAAACATGTTTCGTGCTTCTTGGTCTTTTAAAGCATCGTCGGAATCATCGAATAGTACGATTTCGTCTTTGTATTTAAACAGTAGAGAATATATACCTGCAGCTGATGCAGTACCAGTGTTTTTAAAGTAACCTTGTCCATCAGAAAGACCAATTTCACCTAACACTTTTTCTACAGTATATGTTTTACCTATACCTCCTCGACCTGCAATAAACAACGCATTTGAGGCACCTGACGCGGTCATCTTAATAAGATTTTCTAGATCATTTAATTGGTTTTCATATGTAAGTTTTTCGCGTTGTGAATCTAGTTCGTCAAGTTGCGCGTCTTTAGCGTATCTTTCAGTCGAGGAACCACTTTTAACTTTACCAGTAACTACACCAATTGAATCAAGGATTGTTTGTTTCTGTAATAAAAGTTTTTTAATGTCCGCTTTCTTACCTTTCCAAATATATTGACGACCAACTTTTTTAATTAGTGCAGGATTCTGAGACTCTAGCTCATCAAATATTTTAATACCTACGCTTTTCCAAACTTTAAAGACCTTTTGTTTAGTGAATCCAGGACTTGATACTAATGATATAACATTATCATACGCATCATCAGGATCAACTGCTTCACATAAAACTTCACTTGATTCTAATTCTACATCTTCGTTAAGTGGGATGTCTGATGGATATGTAGAAAATCTACCAGCTGTGATCTTTCCGGATTTAAGCATATCCGCTACTTGTGGAAGAATTTTAACTAAAGAAACATCACGGTCAAAGGATAGGTGGTATGTCGGTCCTTGAGTAGAACCATTCCAAAAATCTATTGAAGCTAAGTTGCTACTATTAGCACCTCCAACGTTTACCCAGTTAAATCTCCAAGATTCTATCTTTTTTCCTGGTGCATAAAAACGTAATCCGTAACCTGCGCCATTCGTATTTTTATATTTCTCTAATCCTAAAGTTGCAAACATTTTTGAAGTACCTGTCTTTTTGCGAAGGTATCTTAATATTAATGTTTTGGCTTTTTCTAGAGATCCGGTTGATATGTCTTCTGTTATATAATCTTTAAATTCTAGCATTTTTCCCATCGTGTGTAGTATTCAATTCTATTTATAATAAATGAGCTTTTAATATTTGCACCATTTACACTTTTTCCATTTGCTTTCGCTTAGCCATCTAATGAATATACCCGTCTCTCTGCCATGTGCTTCTATTTCCCACGGCTGATCGTAATAGTTTAATTTGCGGTGATTGATATCCTTACCTTTCCATCTTGTGTATTTAGATGATCTAACAAGCTCTTTCATTTCTCCGCGAGCATACTGTTTTACGTGTACAAGTTCATGAGCCACAGTTTCTAACATTAGCTGGTTTTCCTGTGATGAATCGATTCGAATAAAAAAGTTTCTAGGGCGTCTACACGTTTCTCCTAACCATTCGCAATCGCCATAAACCCCATCGCTTGAAACCAAATCATCAATAAATTTAAATTTGATGTTCAATTTATTTTTCATCCTTGGCATTAACAACTGGATGGTATAATCACAAATGGACTTTACCATAGCTTTTCGATCTTTATCTAATCCATATACAGCAATCATTATATTTTAAAGGCTGAAAAATCTTTATTGGAAACTGGAGTATGAGTAATTTCATCACTTGAAAGTGTCTGAGCAGAATCCTCTACATCGTATAGCCGCATTTTTGACCTATCAATTCCAACAACAAATCTTTTATTTTGTGTAGGATCGTTATATCGGTTTTTCAATTGTTTAACCATGAGCTGATTCATTTCTTCAAGTTGTTCTGTCGAAATAAGTGCTAACATTAAGTCAGCAGTTGCAGGCAAACCAAATGATTCTGAAGTATCAGTTAACTCAACATCAGTATTACCAAAACCTGTTCTCGTTACCTGTGTTGCAGACCAAACAGGAACATTAGTTTCTACAGCAAGACCTCGTAACTCTTCAGCAATCGCCTTAATTAACGAATAGGTGTTCACCGAACCACCTAGACCTTTGATACGCGCTGATGCCATAATGTTAAGATAGTCAACAAATATCACATCGGGTTTAAAATCCTTTTTAAGTTTTAGTTCATCTAAAAGGGCGCGGAAGTGACCTACGTGTGCTGTCGCTGTTGGGTATTCCTTAACGATAAGCTTTCCTCGAGACTTCTCTTTGATCTGATCAACTTTGGAATTAAAAAGTTGTTTAGGCAACGTCTCAAGTTGATCAATCGGGACGTCAAGTAAATTGGCATCGATTCGCTCAGCAATCCTTTCTTCTGCCATTTCAAGAGTAATGTATAAAACATTGCGTCCAGCGGAGATATTGGCAGAAGCAAAGTGGCACATCGCCAAACTTTTTCCCACACCAGTGCCCGCCAGAATAATATTGAGAGTTTTATTCGAAACACCTCCTTTTGTAATGGTGTTAAGTAGCGATATGTCGAAGGGGATTTTATCTTCTTGCGTATGATAGAATTCGTATCTGTTATTTGCGTTTTCAAAATAATCGTGACCAACATTCGTATCAAAAGACACTTGTAGCGCCTTGGATAGGATTCCGGGGATAGCACCATCAGTTAGTTCTTTTTCCTTTCCATCGATGATGCCGATTGATTTAATGATTGCAAGATAGACTGCTCTATTTTTGCACCATTCCTCGGTAGAGTTCAGTAGCCATTCTCTGTCAACTTTCTCATTATTTTCCAGATCAAGTATTAAATTGTGTATATCATTACTATTAGATCTATTTATAAAATCACTCTTTTGGAACTCCACACTTAGGGCAGAGGATGTTGGCAATTTATTAAATTTTGATAAGAAACTTAAGATAAGCTCATAAACAGGCTTATATTCGTTTTCAAAATATTCAGCTTTAATGTGAGGTAGTGCTTTTCGACAATATATTTCATCGGCCGTTATTGTTTTAATTATCAGTTGTTGCAGGTTTGTCATCAATTTTTTCTTCAATAAGGTTGACAAGAATATCGCCTATAAGTGTTTTAAATGCTTTGGACTTTTCTAACTTCTTTTTTCTTTTGCCCTTCGATGGTTCGTTGATAATAAAATCAAATTTTAAAACTGGGTGATCAACTGAACCTTTTATCTCTACTTTCCCATATGTATATATTACATCGGTGTAAGTACCTTTTATGATTTTCAATGCATAAAGTTCGCTATCACCCTTCTCAACGAATTGTACATATTTGTCTATATCAATTTTATTCGCCGCCATTGTCTTCTTCTCCTTCTTCTATTACCATTTCAACATTTCCGATCTTAAAGCGAGATTCAATATACGCCGCAAAATCTGTATTTTCAAACACTGGCGTCCAGAATTCCTTTTTAAGGGTTTGTTTAGCTCTAACATTTGTAGAAAGCTCTTCGTTTGTGTTAGGGTTTCTGGCTTGATACCAACCATTTTTAGGTTTAATAACATATCCGCCTATTAGAGCAACATCTAATAAACCAGACCATTTTTGAATACCTCCTTCCCAAGAAACTGAGATAGGAATTTTTGATTTTTCTTTTACGAATCGTGATTTTTCGACGTTAACTACAAAGTGATATCCTTTTACTTCAGTACCATCTTTATCTTGTCTACGTCCAATAATCCAAACGTTATCAGCAGAATACATTACACCAGTTCCGCCGCTTACAACTGCCTTTGGAAATAATCCTTGCTCCATATAAGTGTGATTAATAGCAAGCAATGGGATATCATTCAGTGTTAGCATAGGTGTAATCATACGAAATAGACCTTTAAGTGCCTTAGCTCTTGTCATATCTGCGACTGATTTCATATTTTCTGCGTCCTCTACTTCTTTCTTTGATGCGATATTTCCTACAGAATCAATAACAACAATCACCTTGTCTTTCCTAGAAATTTCATTTAGCTGATGTACAAGATCAAATTTTAATTCTTCAATATTTGTAACTGGCGTATGCAATACCCGATTAGTATCAATTCCAAAAGATTCGAAATACGCTTGAGGAGAACCAAATTCTGAATCATAAAAGAGTAAAACAGAATCTTTATGTTCTTTAAGATAGGACGCAGCCATTAACAACGCAAAGGATGTTTTAAAGTGCTTTGACGGGCCAGCCAAAACTGTTAGGCCAGACGCTAATCCTCCATCAATTGTGCCTGATAACGCTACGTTGATCATTGGCACTGGTGTTTGTGTGAGTTCCTTTTCAGAGAAAAGTTTTGATTCTGAAAGAATTGCTACTTCTTTAGATCGTGACGATTTTTTTAGTTTTTCTAATAATGACATATTGTTTCTTTACTTTCTACTTCTATTATATAATAAATTTTACTATTTGTACATAACATAATTACCTTATATGAATTTTTCTAACGTTTGTGGGATTTCTTCAAATTCATAAGTTTGTTTTTTATTATCAAAAACTCCAAACTCTGCTTTCTTCGTATCCAACTTCCCATTAAGCCAATACAAAATTACTCTTGACATATCTTCTGCTGTTGTAACTGGGACGTTTTGACAAATCATATTAAGATTTTTTCTTCCACCTTGAAGTTGAAAATCCTTTGGCATTTTCATAATTTCTAAACATTCGCGAATAGTAAGATATCGATCTTCATCAGGGTGTGTTATACAACAAGGCATATGACCTACAAACGCACCAACATAATCTTTAGCGATTTCAGTAGTTTTTCTCATAATGTTTCCTCCTGATTCTAGTTTTTTGTACATGCGTAAAGCACGATCTGCTTCTTTTTCGTATCCCTTTTCTCTTAGCCAAGGTTCAACCTCGTTATATTTGATTCCTTTTGATTCAATATAGACTAAAGGATTAGTGCTTTTATCTATTTTTTGAAAGAATTCTTGGTGCGTGATACCTCCTTCGATTTCCTTTAAAACGTAGTCATAAAACGCATCTTCACTTGGTTTCTTTTCATTGACTAATACATTCATCGGATCATCATCAGATACAAAGGCATTACGTATCGTGTCTTCAATTTTTTCATGTTGACGGCCATAAAAGGGCATATGAGGAATCGATTCACCTTGCCAAAAGAAATAGAATGCCCTATCACGAGTTTGACTTAGTCCATGAAATTTGGATTTAGTCTTGTACAGCGACATCGTATAACCATTTTCTTTTGCTATAACACGCAATTTTTCAACGATAGGTTCGCCCATTTTTGAAGCAAGACGTGGTGCATTTTCACCCCAGAAAACCTTTGGCTTAACTTTACCTAAGACGTATTTTGCGGATTCGACCATCCAATCGTTGGCTTTATTATCTGTTGATGATGATGGACTAAGAGACGACAATCCTGCACAAGGGCAGGTGGCACCAACTACGTCTACCGACTTAAGAGAAGAAGGAGCTTCGTTTTTGTCAATTCTATAATACGGTATTGTGTTATTATGATAATCACGATATTGAGAATCATTTGCCTCAAATGGCGTATACGATAAAACATACTCCGGCTTTTTGCCAAATACGCTTTCCATAGCTAAGGGGAGTCCACCAATAAGTGGTACAATCGCTGCGTGGGTAATATTGTTATTCATGTTTTTTTTATTTATCGATTCTAAACGTCTACGTTTTCAGCTATTGAAACCATCATATCATTAAACGTGTAAGATGCGTCTTGGTGAGATTTATAAAAACTGTAAGCTTCATTTCTCATTTTTTCACGGAGAGCCGTATCGTTATTAATTTCAAGCATCTGATTTAGATTTTCTTCAAGGTTGTTTTCGTCGAGCCAAATAGTTCCACTGTTTTCACACGCAGTAAGTTTTTTATTATATAGCCTATGTGTACATGCATCGCCGTACCTTTTATTGAAAACTGGAATAGTGCCAGTACAAACAACTTCACAATGTGTATACTCAATTGACCGCTGAATAAAATGTTCTTTCATTCTTGAAAGCTGATAACCAAATCCAACGTTAGACATTCTTTCAAGCATTTCTTCTTGAATATATGGGCCGAAAACATGTACGTCGCTTCCATACCCATCGCTAAAGTCGTAGGTGTCAATATTTTCTCCGAGTAATCCTTTGAAGACAGACAATTCCCTAAAACCAAGATACGCAGGAGAACGTTCAATTCCTTCAAACGTGGTTAACATACCATTTGGCGCAAGGTGTGCATTGTGGTATTTAAACATTTCTTGATAGCCTTTCCAAGATGTAGTTCGCCCAATCCATTTGTGATGTTTAGGATTAAGACATTCAGATTTCCAATACTTATTTCTAACATCGTCAAAATACATTCCTGGCTGAAATGCAATAATTGGCGTGCCAGGTTCTGTACCAAAAAGTGTTACTCCACCACCAACTTTTTCGCGGGCGTATTTAGCAAAATCATTCGAGGTTGAATGTACAAATATAATATCTGCCTTTCTAATCGCTTCGTCTAGTGCTGCATTACGTCGAATAGATTGCATTGAATGATCGTGTTGGATGAGAACAACTGGCACATCGATTTGATCGAGCATTCTTTTAAAATTTTCAATTGGCTTTTCCTTTAAACTTGAAGCTGGTAAAGAATTTATTATTGCGATATCACTTTCGTTAATCTCTTTAATCATTTCGTCAACATCATCATCATTAGCGAACTTAAGCTGTTGAATATGATTTGTCGAATGCGCGTCTTTACGAGTCCAAGATTTATCCTTAGACGCAAACACCTTATATTTATATGCCGAGCTTTTTTCAAAGTATTTACATTGTTCGATAGTAAATTTCGTTACGCCACAACCTTCAATGCCTCTACCTAAAATGATTGATATGTTTTTCATGCTATAGTATTATTTTTTTATCCTTAAAGTGTCTTTTTAATTCTTCTTTTTGTAAATCAATTAGTGACTTATCATATTTATTTACGAGCTTTTCAACATCATATTTATTACGTACATACAGTAATTTTTTTAATATTGGATTCTGTATAAGTTCTCGTTTAGGGTCGTATTCAATGGATATCGCGGCTAATGCGTCAGACGCCAAAATTTCATAAAATCTATATGTCACCACATTATCCAAATGTTCTTTATCGCCTAATATTAGTGATACTTTGCTTTTATTTAATGTTTTTCTTAATTCACTATTCGGTAGTGTTTTAACAAAATCTGTTTTAACCTTATTCGTTTTATAACTAACCAAAAGATTATTCATACCTTCTGGCATATATTTTCTTACTTGGTCTTCTCTAAATTTTTTTCTTTTACGACCATAATACATTACATCCCATTGTTTTTTAGATGTAGTATCCTTTATCTCAATTTCATGTTTCCATATATAATTAAACCAATCAGCATACATTACTTCATTAACTTTTGAATTTGGGTAAAATTTTTGAATATCTTTCCCAGGAAAAACGTGCACGCATTTTTCTATATGAGATTCCCATTTATCATAAATGTCTTTATAATACTCTGGTGAATTTTTTCTGTATGGGCGTATTTTCCATTCGTCTATTTTGTTATCCCATCTTTTTAGTCTTTTTAAATCCAATAAAGGTTTGGCTGGATTTATGAATGGGATTAAAGGATCACTGGCCATAAAGTAGAACTTACCTTCATATGGTGTCAAAAACTCTAGCATAGGAAAGAAATTAGGATTTGGACCTCCTCCAAAAAAGACTGGACTAGAACCTTGTATTAAAATTCTATCATATACATTTACATCATCGCAATCGAATACATGCAAATAATTGTCGTCTAATTTTTTTCTAGTACTCTTATAACCGATAAAGTCTACTTCATAACCATTATCATTTAATATTTTTTCTGTATAATAAGATTCTAACTGGCCTGAGGCAGAAGAGTTTTTATCGTGTATTTGTGGAGATCTTACTGGTAAAAATATAGAAACTATCGCCGCTTTCTTTTTCATTTTTCACTAACCTTTCTATTAAGAAAATCACGGTCGACTTCTTGACCATCGATACCTCCATTCATATATGATACAAGAAAAGAAGCGTAATTGATTAAATCCATAGCTGAATCTTCAATCGATTCGAAGTTTTCTTTATACGCATCGTCACTTTCAATTGCTTCGATCACAGAACGCATCCGCAGAGTTTTTGCGTGGATGATATCGAGAATAGAAGATACACCACGAGGATAATAATCAGCTTGGCGTATAATCGAATGAGGGTTTTGATAGTCGTTTGATTTTTTAATTTGAAGATCTGAGCACATTTTAAGAACGTCAGCAGGAGTTACGGGTTTAGTCGAGACTGTGCTATTAAGTCCTGCGTAATTTGCAAACGTGTCTGCGCTGTTTGCGTGTTGATCGGAAGATTCTTCATCGTACATTTGTGATAATATTGTTTTTCCCATATTTGTTTACGTTTATTTTCCTTGTCCTCTATATTTCTTTTTATAGAGTTTACTTTGTTTTAAGTGAGATGTTTTACTTTTAGCGTGGATTCGCTTACGTTTTTTTACTTTAGTTTTGTAGTCTTTGGCGTTGTTTTTCATAAGTTAATTATACCATAGTTTTGTAGTCTTGTACACAATATTAGTTAAACACTTAATGCTATTTAGTGCATCGTTTTAGACAAATATCGATAAAGCTCGAGAGTCTTTGTGATATCGTATTCTGCGTCGTGCGCTTTAGAGTCATCCCACCCTAGTTCAGCAGCTTCACAAATTGTTCCCAATTTGAAATTAAATAAAGCTCCTCTGACGCGTCGTACAAACCACGCTGCAGCTTGCATAACACAGATAGGCGGATTCCAAAATAAGCTTCCAAAATAAGGATCGTTTGCCTTATTCCACCACTCTCTTAAAAATTCAGAATCAAATGGTGCGTTATAAGCAATAAACTGAAGCTTATCGCTTTTATTAAATGGGTCTACATGTTTTTTAAGAAAATCTATAAATATATCCCTTGCTGTCAGAGAATCAAGTTCAAGTGAATTTAAATATTCAAGGGTGACTCCGGTTTTCTCAAATGCAGCTTCTTCATAATCGTTGAGTTGATATGGTTTAAAACTCAGTGTGATTTTATCCAACACGTTATCACCAGAAGGATCTGTAATAATCGCAGAAAGTTGAAAAATGTCGTTTTTCTTTCGGTCTAAACCTGTTGTTTCAAGATCAACGAAACATAGTTTGTGTTTATAATTATCATTCATAATGTTATAGTATTTTGTCAGCAAGTGAATTATTGTGTGACATTCTAATACGCTTAGAAATTTCATCTTCAATGTATTTGAAGTGTCGTTCATAGACGTGTAAAGATCCTATCTGCCATGTGATATCTCCAACAGAGACGTCTACATAATTGTTGTGCCGGCGTGCTGTGTCGTTATACTCTTTAACGAGTTTAGATAATACATGCTTTTGCCATGCCCAATCGTTTCGATAACCAAAAATAACATCATTACTACGCATATTGACGATAGCATGGAGCTTATTGTTGCGAATAACGTATTGTACACTGTTAGTGCATATAAAATCAGACATACCATTTCTGTCATACTGTCTTTGAATTTGAGGCCGAGTATAGATCATAATTGCACGGCGGGTATTCTTATCATCCAATAGCGCATTTAAACAACTCGCATATTGGTTTTCGTTTTCATCTGAGTAGATAAGATAACCATAATTAGAATGTATGAGGCCAGAACGGGATGAAATATCTTGCCAAATTTTCGGTGTTTTGCCTTCAATATCATCGACGTCCAAAGATTGGGAAGTGTACCAATCAATTTCACGTTTGATGTAGTCTTTATTCGGTTTTCCAAAGATAGCAGACTCATCTGCATTGAAGGATGAACCTATGTATTCAAGTGTTTTTACACCACTTTTATCTATAACAAATTCTTTGTTATTGTAGAGCCTAATAAACTCGTTTCTTATATCGCTAACATTGTCCATATCTATATTCTATACTATATTTAACCATTTGTACATATTAAAATCCACCATTTTACAATAATTCTTTTCCGACGTACGTAATTTCAATAAGTTTCTGATCTTCCGGATTTTTAGTAGCTCTCAATTTTGCATTTTCTAATTCGTCGTTGGTGAAGAAATAGACTTCCATATCTTCGGTTACGATTTGTGTGTATTCGGAATTTGCGTTTGTGCGTCTTTCGCTATTTTCTACCTTTTGTAAATACGCGTATTTTCTTGGCTTCATCGCTTTTGCTTTATATTCTTCCATGATCTTATTCCTTAATGCGTAGCTTATTAACGTCGATGTTCATAGCTTTAGCAATGTCTTGCAATGTTACTTCGAATTTGTTATTTCTATTGTTAAACTCTTCCTCAGTAAGTTCTTTACCTTCGATAAACCATTCCTTATCACCATCAGCATATTCAATAGCAGGGCCATCTAGACGGTGGCGTTTACCATTCTGATACCAAAACTTATTGTCATCAGCACATTCAACAGCAGGACCGTCTTCACGATGAGGCCTACCATTTTGAAACCAATACTTATCACCATTAGCAAATTCAATAGCAGGACCATCTAGACGGTGGCGTTTACCATTTTGAAACCAATACTTACTTCCATTAGCATATTCAACTGCAGGTCCATCTAGACGATGAAGCTTATCATTTTGATACCATTCTATAGTACCGCTTG
>Ga0181390_1000517_pt1 | contig 17383 bp, 34 predicted proteins | sample 13SPOviralmetaG_FD_130085 | JGI IMG/M metagenome (GOLD analysis project Ga0181390, IMG submission 130085) | Marine viral communities from the oligotrophic San Pedro Time Series (SPOT) site, San Pedro Channel, CA, USA - 13 SPOT_SRF_2010-07-21 | ecosystem: Environmental > Aquatic > Marine > Strait...
CCTATCAAGAGAGAAACTATTTTCATTAATCTTTTAGAAGGTATCCATCCAGAGGATGCTAAGATTGTATTGCAGATGAAAAACAAAAAACCCTTCAAAGGTCTTTCAGCTGCTTTAGTCAAGGAGGTTTACCCAAAATTGATGCCCCCTGACTGATTTGTTATGTAAACATATCAACTAACCGAAGGAATGCATTATATGCTCGTTTCTCAAATCGACCGTTTGAAAAAAGATTATCGTGAACTTGAACATTATGAAAGAAAACTAATTAAACAAGGGAGAGATAAAGTGGTAAGACATATGAAATTGAAACGAGAATATCTGGGTAAATCAATAAAAGATTTAGAGGAACAACTTTATACTTGACAAGTCCTAAATCATAGTCTATAATAAGTTTACTTTAGGGCCCGGGGAATATATACATTCTCTGGGTCTTTTTATTCTTGACATTCGTATCTATATAATGTATTATCCATCTATAAACTAAAGGAGAAGAAATATGTTAGCAAAAGTATTTTGGAGAATCTTTTCTCTTGACACCAGCACTCATAGGAAGTATACTCTTTTATATGATGATTTGTGTGAATAAGCGCCCTTGGTGGAATTGGTATACACAACAGACTTAAAATCTGTCAGCCGCAGGCTATGCGAGTTCGAGTCTCGCAGGGCGCACCAAACTTATTAATGGCCCGTAGTTCAGCGGTTAGAACCCTCCGCTCATAACGGAGCTGTCCTCAGTTCGAATCTGGGCGGGCCAACCAAATTTAAATCAAGAAAGAAAATATGTTCGTAACACCCTGTGTATCCTTATGTAAAATAAATGAAGGTAAATGTCAGGGTTGTGGTCGCACTCTAGAAGAGATTGCTAAGTGGCGCAAATATACTGATGAAGAAAGACTTGACATCATGCGTAGATTAGGGTATGGTAATAAACGTAATAGAAAACGGAATACACCATGAATATCTTTTACCTTGATCCAAACCCTATCACAGCAGCACAGATGCACTGTGACCAGCATGTTCACAAGATGCTGCTAGAGACTGCACAAATGCTTTCTACTGCGCATCGTATGTTAGATGGTGAGAAGACACGCCGTCCATCTATCTCTGGTAAACGTATGGTAGACTACTATGTTCATCCTGACCCTGTTCTAGAGCATACACTCTACAAGGCAGTTCACTTCAAGCATCCATCTAATATCTGGATTCGTCAGTCTGTAGAGCAATATGGCTGGGCAAAAGATTTGATGAATGCTCTTGCTGATGAGTATGAGTATCGCTATGGTAAGCAGCATGGCACAGCAGTTAATGTTCTGCCTTATCTACAACTACCACCTAAGTCTATGAAGATGACTGGTGGATGGACTCCACCCCCTCAGTGTATGGACGATTATCTCAAACGTTCTGTTCCGCAGACTATGCTTGCCTACCGTGACTTTTATATAACAGAAAAATCTAAGTTTGCAAAGTGGACAAAAACTCGTAAAAGTCCAAATTGGTACTTGACAACTCCGTCCAAAGATACTATATTAAGTATGTAAGACAGAGAAAGAGAGAAAACAAATGATCAACATCGGTATGGAAGTCTGGTATGTAAACACAAAGCCAGTAGGTGTTACTGGCGTAATCACTGATGTATTTACCTACCCCGGTGATGTTGACACTACTGTTGTTGTCCAGTATGATGACGGTGATGAAATTGCCTACACCAAAAACGCTATCGTGCAGAAGATGAAAAGCAAGCGCATGGCTGTTGTATATGGTGGTAACACAATGTCCACTATCCTGTAAGGAGACTTGTTATGATTGAACAGATTCAAAGTTACATTGCTGCTTGTGAAGCAAACCTTGCTAAGTATCAGCAGATTGAAGACCCTGTTGAGCGTGATCGTGCTGTTGCTGCCTGTGAAGGTATGATTGCAGATTTTAAAGCACTTATTGAGGAATAAGAAAGATGAAAAAGAAGAAGTATTGGACACAGAAAACAAAGAAGTCTTTTGTAATTCATACAATGAAAAAGCGTTTTGGTCTGGTTGAACCAATCACTTATGAGCGTCAAGCAAAGAAGTTTATGCGTAGTGTGATTAAAGAGGTTGAAGATGCGTGAAACAATTAATCTAAAAGGCATTACCAAAAAAGGTAAGCAACGTATTCAAGAGCATGGTGCCGTATGGGAAGTTCTTGAGAAACGTCCCGGAACTTTTGAAGGACTGCTGTTAGGTTCTCCTAAAACTGGTGATATCCGTTGGTTGACCAAAGACTTCTTTGTTGAAAAGGATTGAAAATGTTCAAAGTTACTGAATCTGTGGATTATCTTGACCCTAATCCTGCTGTAGCATTTTTTGATACTCGTTGGGAAGCTGATGAGTATCTTTCTGAACGTATACATAATCGGGTCGAGTTTGAGGTGCAGCATTCACCTTATATGGTAAGTGAAAAGAACTATAATGATTTGGTTCAATATGAATCAACATTTTTTAACGTTACAGAAGTAGATGAATACGCTGTAGATATTGATGGAGCAACTGACTAATGAAAAGTAATATTGCCGATAAGGTAATTCTAACTGACTGTGACGGTGTTCTGCTGGACTGGCTCTTTGGTTTCAAAGAGTTTATGGCAGACCGTGGTTACACTGAACAAGACGATACCGGATATGCTATCTGGAAACGTTATGGTTTTATTAACAAAGAAGCAGGTGAAGGTCTGGTTCGTGAGTTTAACAACTCTGCTGCTATGGCATATCTGACTCCGCATTTAGATGCAGTCAAGTATGTTCGTAAACTTCACGAAGAATGTGGTTATGTTCTGCGTGTTATTACTTCTATGTCCTTGAACAAGTATGCCTACAAAGCACGTCTACAGAACCTTCATGCTCTGTTTGGTGAAACTGTAATTGATGAACTTGTCTGTCTTGATACTGGTGCAGATAAAGATGATGCACTTGAGCAATACCGTGACACAGGTTGTGTTTGGGTAGAAGATAAGTATAAAAATGCTGTGTTGGGTAAAGAACTTGGTCTTGATTCGTTCATGATTGATTTGCCTCATAATCGGCAGTTCGACTTTGACCAGCGTGTTCAAGGCTGGGAAGATATCTATCACACTCTTGTAGGAATTTAAATAAAATGAAAGCAGTTATTATTGGTGGAGTGTCAATGTTGGCACTCTCAGGTTGCGCAGTAAATACATACCCACAACTTAATCAATGTGCAGATGTAGTTTACTATGCACCAGAAGTTCCAGCCTATGCTACTCTTGGTGCTATTGCTGGTAGTATTGGTTTGGCAGTATTGTCTGATGGTGATGTTGCAATGTCTATGATCGGTGCTGGTGTTGGTGCAGCAGTTGGTTCTGGTGCAGCTGGTGGTCTACATACACATCAGGTGTGTCCTACTTCAGAAGTAACTTATACAGAACCGGAATATGAACATGTCTATGAAAAGTAATATTCTTGTAGGTTTGGTTGGGGCAGTTCTTGCCCTGACTATTCCTGTCAAAGCAGCAGCAGATGATACTGTCTATGCAACTATTACATCTGTCACACCTAACTATATTGAACTGGTAACTCCTGTTCGTAAAAACATTTGTAGTTTTATAGATGTTCCTATCTATGATACAGTACAAGGTCAAGGTGCTACAGGACTAGAAGTTCTGGGCGGTGCTATTATCGGTGGTCTGTTTGGTAAAGCAATCACAGATAAAGATGAAGGTGCAGCAGCAGGTGCAGTCATTGGCGGTGTAGTTGCAGCAGAAGCAGGACGTGCTGATAAAACTCGTATTATCGGTTATGAGAAACAGAAACGTTGTGGTATCCAGTTTGTTGACCGTGTAGAATCTATAGTAGATAACTATACGATTTACTATCAATGGAAAGGTCAGTATGGTAGCACTGTTGTAGATAAACGTTACCGTATTGGTGATAAAGTTATGGTAATGGTTATTATCACTATGTTGTCAGGTCAATAGATACAGTATAGATTAGGACAGTTTGCGGACCCTTAGCTCAGCTGGATAGAGCAACCGCCTTCTAAGCGGTAGGTCATAGGTTCGAATCCTATAGGGTCCGCAAACTGTCCTAACAAATTTTATTAGGAGATTATATAATGTTATTTTTAGGATTAGGTGCAGTTGGTGTTACACTCACTGCTATTGTCGGTGGATGGATTGCCTATAACGAATTCTTTGCTGGTGATAAAGATGATGCAGCAGAGAGTGAAGTTCCGTTGATGACATACTTTCATGACAATGAAGTTCTAACAGAACCGCAAGCTGGTATTAAATATATTGTAGAAGATGATGAAGGTATTGATGCACAACTTACCTTGAATGCTGTAATGGATTGGGTAGAAGCAGATGACCCTAATATCTTTACAGGTGATTGGAATGTAAAAGTATCTACATGGAATGATGCTGCACTAGTAGAAATTCGTGGTGATGCATCTACTCTACTCAAAGATCGTTATGATGATGTAGAACTGCCATTCTTTGATGGTGAAGGTATGATTGACTTTGTGACAGTAGATTTGGAATTTGCATAATGAATGCGCCTAGATTAAAAGACTACTGGAAATATAACTTTAACCAAACATTTTGGAACTTGTATTTGATCAAAAATCCATTGGGTAGATTGATGGGCATTGATTTTTCTAAGATTGACGGAATGAATAGAATGAGAATGAATAAGTAACGGGGATTGGCGCAGTCTGGTAGCGCATCTGGTTTGGGACCAGAGGGTCGCAGGTTCGAATCCTGCATCCCCGACCATATATTATTGCCGCTATAGCTCAGTTGGTAGAGCAGTTGATTTGTAATCATCAGGTCCGGGGTTCGAATCCTCGTGGCGGCACCATTATTTTTTAGGAGTAAAACAAAAATGCATATTGAGAGTGATACTAAGTTAGACTATTCGGATGTTCTTCTTAGACCTAAACGTTCTACACTAGAATCCCGTAAAGAAGTCAAACTTACTAGAGAATTTAGATTTCCACACTCTCAAAGAGTTATTGATGTTCTCCCTATTATTGCTGCTAACATGGATGGTGTTGGCACTTTTGATATGGCAAAGGTTCTTGCCAAAGACAATATGATGGTAGCTCTGAACAAGAGTTACACTGTAGATCAACTGACTAATCTCCACCTACATGCTGATATCTATGATAAAGACAGAATGAAAGAAAGTCTCTGTCTTACTGTAGGTATGCAAGAAGCAGATTATAATAAAGTCAGTCTGCTCAAACATAAGTATCCAATCATTTGTATTGATACTCCAAATGGTTACATGGAAAAGTATGTCCAGTTTGTGAAGTCTATCCGTGAACTGTGTGGTGTTGATAATATTATTATTGCAGGAAATGTAGTTACTGCTGACCAGACACAGGAGTTGATTCTAAATGGAGCTGACGTGGTTAAAGTGGGTATTGGGCCTGGAAGTGTTTGCACAACTCGTATTGTTACTGGTGTTGGTTATCCGCAACTATCGACGGTTATGGAGTGTGCGGATGCTGCTCACGGCCTTGGTGGTCACATCGTCGCTGACGGTGGTTGCGTTTCTCCGGGCGATGTAGCAAAAGCATTTGCAGCTGGTGCTGACTTTGTAATGCTAGGTGGTATGCTGGCAGGACATGATGAAGGTGGTGGTGAACCTGTCTACAAGTATGTTCATAAAAATGAATACTACTTTGTCAAAGATGATGAAAGTTATAAACCTGTTATTGATAAAGTAGAGTATCGGCAGTTCTATGGAATGTCTTCTGATAAGGCAAATAAGAAGCACTCAGGGGGTTTAAAGAACTACCGTGCATCTGAGGGTAGAGATATATTAGTTCCTTACCGTGGTCCTGTAGCAGACACTATTCAATACATTCTTGGTGGTATTCGTTCTACCTGCACATATATTGGTGCTAGGCAAATTAAAGACTTGACAAAGTGTGCTACATTTGTTAAAGTGAACAATCAATACAATCGGGTATATGAAAATGCTTAAACTGCGTGAATTAACTATGGACCATCACAAGACAGCAGAACGTTCTGAGTTTGCAAAGAAACTTGTGTCAGGTAAAGTTAATGCACTAGAGTATTCTGCATATCTCTATAACATGGGATTTGTGTATGGTGCCTTAGAGAACACTGCAAAGAGTATGGGGTGTCTTGATGGTATCGAATCTGTTTGCCGTACAGATAATATCTGGGAAGACTACAGGAGATTAAACTATACAACTCCACCTATTCTTTTCTTTACTAAAGAGTATATGAACTATCTTTTAAATATTAGGGCAGATAGAGAGAAGGTGTTAGCACATGTCTATGTCCGACATATGGGAGACTTGTCAGGTGGGCAGATTATCTCTAAACGACTAGGTGGTAAGTTTCCTGTAAACTTCTACCAGTTTGATGAAGATCAAGATATGTTGAAGGAAAAGTTAAAAGAAAAACTAAATAATGATATGGCAGATGAGGCTATGGTTGCCTTTGATTATGCCCATAAGATTTTTTTAGAACTGGATATGTTATCAAATGATTTGGGACAAACTAGTAGAAATTCAGAAGAATATTGAGTCTGAGTTAGATGCAACAGGAAAAGAAATCCAAGAAGATGGTATGGATCAGTTTAACCGTCCCGGTTGGGTTAATCGTATTTGGACTTCTAATGATTATCGCAGAGCGCATGTCGATGTAGTTGATGCTAGAGAAACTAAGAAGCTCTGGATGATGCATGTCTGTATCTTCCCGCATCTAAAAAGTGATGCTCCTGTCTTTGGGTTTGATGTGATTGCAGGACAGAAAAAGATTACAGGTGCATTCTTTGATTTTAGTCCAACTACTGATAAGAGTCATAGAATGGTAAACTGGTTTGGTAACACTATGTCTAAGTATGGTTACAATAAGACTAGAGAACTGCCTGATTGGGCAAAACAAATCTTTAGTCGGCATATGGTAGCAGCAGGTAATGTATCAGAAGAATCTGAGATGGATATGATTTCACAGATGGCAAATGAAGGTTTATCATATTACCTAAATCATATTGGTAGTTACAATGATGCCTATGTCCAAGACACTGTAGGCAAAGTAGCACAGAACCGATATGCACATTACCAGAAACAAAATCCTCACACTCCTAGAACTATGACTTCTCTAGGATTGGGTGAAGATGATGTAAGACTTTTTATTGACAAATGTTTATTTCCAGAGGTTTAGGAAAATGCCAGTCTACACAGTAAAAAATGCTAAGACAGAAGAATATATGAATATGAACTGTCCATACTCTGAACTTAAAAACTTTCTTCAGGAAAATGAAGAATGGTCTCAGGTATTCAAAATGCCAGCAACTGTAACAGGTCGTATGTCTACACATCGTATGGCTGGTGAAACTTGGCAGGATATTCTTAAAAAGGTTAAGAAATCTTCAGGTAGAGATAACAAAATCAATGTCTAATAACAAACTTCGTTTTCGTTTAGAAGACCTTCCTGATATTGAACCTATTACCAAAAATCAAGAGAAAGTATTTGAAGCATTTGAAAAGGGTGATAACTTAGTTCTGTCAGGTTCTGCTGGAACAGGCAAGACTTTTGTTGCACTCTTTTTGGCACTAGAAGAAGTTCTTGATAAAGAAACACCTTATGATCAGATTGTGATTATTAGGTCTGTAGTTCCTAGTCGTGAGTCAGGTTTCCTTCCCGGCACTAAAGAAGAGAAGGAAGACCCATTCACTAAACCCTATCGTGGTATCTGCGCAGAGATATTCGGTCAAGGTGACAGCTGGGAGAAGTTGGTGCAATCTGGAACTATCCATTTTGAATCTACTTCGCATCTGCGTGGCACTTCATTTAATAATACTATTTTGATTATTGATGAAATGCAAAACCTCAACTTCCATGAACTAGATTCTGTTATTACCCGTGTTGGTCGTGAATGTAAGTTTATGATGTGTGGGGATTACTATCAGTCTGACTTTGAGAAAGAGAAAGACAAGAATGGTATTCTGATGTTTATGAATATTATTGAGCAGTTGAAACACTTTACAACTGTTGAGTTTGGTTGGGAAGACATTGTTCGTTCCGACTTTGTAAGAGACTATATAATGACCAAAGAAATGCTAGGCATTAAGTAAAAGGAGATAATAGAATATAATGGCTAAGTTTTCTCGTTTTGACCCCCGTAACAAAAAGAACGGGCGTCATAAGAAAATGACTATCGGAGAATATCCGAAGGGTAGTAAAAAAACTACTACAGATGTTACAGAAGATAAGACACTTCGTAAATACAATAAGATCGTTGATCTAGATGACGATCCAGTACTAAATGATGAAGCAGATGAAGAACTAGGTTGGGCAGTTAGTTAATAACATGAAAAAAATATGGCGACTATGGGCTAAAAGTTTAGGTGAAAAAGTTGGAGAAAATGATCGTCAAGCAGATACTATTGCTGCTATCAGAACGTTCTGGTGGCTCGCTCATATTGTAGCATGTTTTATGATTATTATTCACAATGGAAATAAGTTAGGATGGTGGTAGAATGATTGCAGGTAAAGTATGGGGTTCGACAGAACTGATTGAAGCAAATGGTGCATTAGAGTTCCATCGTATTACAACCCGTAAAGGTGGAGTATGTTCTAAGCACCTTCATGAATTTAAATGGAATGGTTTCTATGTAGAGTCTGGCACTCTTCTTATTCGTGTATGGCAGAATGACTATGATCTAGTTGATGAGACTGTGTTACATGCAGGTGACTGGACAAAGGTTAAACCCGGTGTCATGCATCAGTTCGAATGCCTAGAAGACTGCGTTGCCTTTGAAGTCTATTGGGCTGAGTTTAATCATAACGATATTGTCCGAGAAACTGTAGGACATTCTTAGAATTAGGGGGTTGACAGACCCCCTTTTTTATGATACATTGATAATGTAACTATTGAAAGTAATATGATGACTGACCGTCGAACATTTGAACATGTTAAAGTTCACTTTGATTATGATGACCTTCTCTCTGAAGATACAGATAGTGGTCGTAAGTATGTAACAGAAGACAAGAAGAAACTTCCTTCTATTACCACAGTCTTGTCTATTCTATCCCGTGCTGGTATTGCTGCATGGCGTAAACGTGTAGGTGACAAAGAAGCAGACCGTATTTCTCATATTGCTTCTACCCGTGGTTCTGCTGTTCACCAGATTGTTGAAGATTATATTGACAACAAAGAAGACTTTGATGTAGGATACTTTCCTCATATCATGGAGAGTTTCCAGCAAATCAAGCCTATCATTGATAAACGTATTGGCAAAGTCTATGCTCAAGAGCAACCTTTGTATTCAAATCATTTAGGTGTTGCAGGTCGTGTTGACTGTGTAGCAGAGTTTGATGGTAAGTTGTCTATTATTGACTTCAAGACTTCCAAGAAACGAAAGACCCGTAGCAACTGTTATAACTACTTCATGCAAGAGTCAGGATATGCTATCATGTGGGAAGAACGCACTAAGATGCCTATTACCCAACTGGTAACTATTATGTCTGTAGATAACGATGATCCTCTTGTGTTTGTAGAACAACGGGACGACTGGACGGAGAAACTTCGTGAAACAATCAAACAATATGAAGCAGAACAAAGACAACGTAAACCTGAAGGGTGAAACTAAGACTGGTAAAGAACTAGCACCACAGAAACTGACTACAGTGAAAGATGATGTTAAGTTCTATAAACCAGATGGAACATACTGCACTCTAAATGGATGTATAGATAAGTTTGATAGTGTTATTCAAGTAGTAGAAAAGACTGTTAAACGTAGTCAGCACTATGCTTACTATCATGTCTGTAATGAGTGTGGTAGAAAACGAATGTCATCTAGAAACAAAACCGATACAGCACAATCTAAACGTCGTGCTGATCTTGGTTACATTGAAGTGGAAAAAGAAGATAATGAATAACATGGACCCTCTAGGACTTGATGAACTACTTGGTATGGGACAGAAGAATAAGTCAATCTTTTCTAACAAGTCTCTTGTTCAGCAGCATGACCTTTATCTAACAGGTGAGATTGGTCCTGCTGACCAATATACAGACTGGTTTGAACTTCTGCGTAATGCCAGTAAGTCTGATATTATTAGGATTCATATTAACTCCTATGGTGGTGACTTGTTTACTGCTGTTCAGTTGATGCGTTGTATTACTGAGTCTGAAGGTAATATCATTGCATCTGTTGAAGGTGCCTGTATGTCTGCTGCTACTATGGTATTCCTACAAGCTGATACCTTTGAAGTGTCTGAACACTCTGCCTTTATGTTCCACAACTATTCTGGTATCTCTATTGGCAAGGGTGGAGAAATGTTTGCTCAAGTATCTTTTGAGAAAAAACTGTTTGACAAACTGATGAATAAGGTGTATAGTGAATTCTTGAGTGAGAATGAAATCAAAGATATCCTAGAAGGTCGTGACCTTTGGTTGGATGGTGATGAAGTTATTACTCGTTTGAAGTCTATGAAAAAAGATGCTGAACAGTTAGAACTTAAACTTGGTGATGATGATGACGACAAAGACGCAGGAAATGATGTGGGATGTTGAGCAGAACAACTTCCTTAAAGAGTATGCAGACTCAGCTGCTGGATACAACACAACACTAGAAGAAGCAAAAGAGTTTATTCAGGGTCTTATTGACTCTGAACTTGCTTTCATTGACGATTTGAAAATGATGTAATGCTAATGAACTTTATTGAGTATCTAAATTACCGGAGCAAGTATGAAAAACTTGTCTCCGGTTTCGTCTTACCAGAAGACAAGTATCATGGGACTATAGATAGTATGCGTTGGTTCTTACAAAAAGGGCATACTGCAAATAGATTTCGTAAAGGTTTTGATGATGTAACTGAACTTTGTCATCATGTTTTGAAGGAAAGAATTAAATGAAGATTTGTGTAGTTGGTTATGGTTATGTTGGCAAAGCAATGGTTGCCGCATTTGAACAGGGTGAGAATATTGATTATGATATTGTAGACCCTGCCTATGAAGAGTATAACAATCCTCTAGGTGATGTTGCTCAATCCTGTGATGCTGTTGTAGTCTGTGTTCCTACACCACAGGGTGAAGATGGTAAGTGCGATGATTCTTCTGTTCTTGATGTTGTAGAGACTATTGGCCTTGATAAACCTATTTTAGTTAAGTCTACTACTGATATTGATACACTACAATTCTTCAAAGAAAATTATCCTAATGTTTGTTTCTCTCCAGAGTTTCTGCGTGGTCGCAGTTCTGTAGAAGACTTCCTTGCTGAAACTAAAATGATTATTGGTGGTGATCCTAACCAAGCAGAAGGCTGGGCAAATGTTTTTGCTGAGTGTATTGATATTCAAGATGAAGCATTCCTTGATATTGTAGAAGCAGGTTATGTCAAGTATGCAGAAAACTCTTTCCTTGCTATGCGTGTAACTTTCTTTAATGATCTTTATAACCTGATGCAGAAAGCACATCCAGAACTTGACTATGACTCTACTGTCTATGCTCTTGGTATTGATAACCGTATTGGTCATTCACATAATCAGGTTCCGGGATATGATGATACGTTTGGTTGGGGTGGTCATTGTCTACCTAAAGATACAGCTGCATTTGTAAACTTTGCAGAACGTCAAGGTGGTGACTTGCCTCTAATTCGTTCTGTTCGTAAAATTAATGAGGCACATCGTAAACAATGAAACGTCTCATCTACCAAGTTTCTGTAGGTAAACCATCTAAACTCTATAAGCACTGTATTAACTCTGTATCAGAGTATTGTGATAAGCATGATATTGAACATTATGTTTTGACTAAACCAAAACTGCGTATCAATCCTAATCCCTTTACCTCTAATCGTAGTGAAGGTGCTTCTCGTTTAGGTTATCTACCTATCTTTGAGAAAGAGAATGCCTTTGATCTACTGCCTGAGTATGACCAGATTGCTATTGTAGATTCTGACATTTACATTAGACCGGACAGTCCAAACATCTTCGAAGACTTTGGAACTGATAAACCATTTGGTGCAGTCTGCGAACGTGAGATGGCAATCAACCAGAAGTATGCACAGAAGATTCAAAACTATTCTCGTATGCAATATCAACCTTTGCATGGTAAAAAAGGTCTAGACTTTAAACCAAACAGTCTTGGTTATGAGTTTTTTAATATGGGACTGATGTTGATGAATCAGTCTTTTCATGACTATATCAAAATGCCAGCTAAAGAATGGGTATCACAGAGTGAGTTTCAGCAGTTTGTAGATGGTGTAGGAACATGGAAGTGGTCTACAGACCAGACACTGCTCAACTACTTCATGAAGTCCCGTAAAGTCCCTGTGAAGCATATGGACTGGAAATGGAATGGACTATATAGTGCAAACAAAAAGATTAACGAATGCCATTTTGTGCATTTCTTTTTGAAAGACTTGCTACCAGAACGGGGTGAGAATGTAGAGCAATTGATGGAGCAGATTTAGTGAGTGATAACATTGTAGTGTTTACTGGTGGGTTTGACCCAATCCATTCTGGGCATATTGACTTGATTAATGAAGCTGCTAAGATCGGCCGTGTTGTTGTTGGACTAAACTCTGATGAGTGGTTATCTCGTAAAAAGGGGCAAGCATTTCTCCCTTTTATAGAACGGGAAAAGATTATAAAGCAATTTAAAAATGTCATGCAAGTCATTAGTTTTGATGATACTGATGGCACTGCTATTGATGCTATTCGTAAAGTAAAGTCAGACTTTGGTTCTGCTCATAGGATTATTTTTGTTAATGGTGGTGACAGAACATCTAACAACATTCCCGAAATCGAGGAATTTAAAGACGATCCAAAAGTAGAGTTTATGTTCTCTGTGGGTGGAGATGATAAAAAAAATTCTTCTAGTTGGATTCTTGAGAAGTGGAAGTATCAAAAGACTTACCGTGATTGGGGTTACTGGCGTGTTCTTGATGATAAAGGAACAGTTAAAACTAAAGAACTGGTCATTGAAGTTGGTAATTCTCTAAGTGACCAAAGACATTTTCATAGGTCTGAACACTGGTATGTGTTGAGTGGTAAACTTCAAATTGACTTAGAGTCACCAGAAGGTCAAAAGCAAGTTCAGGTTCTTAGTCCACACACTACATATGTTATCAAGTCTGAACATTGGCATAAATCTTTAAATATTGGCACTGAACCTGTACATATAATTGAAATTCAATATGGCGAAAAATGCCTAGAAGACGATATTGAAAGACGGGATTGATGAAAAAGGTTACTGTAAGTTATGGTGAGTATCTTGACCGATATACAATTCTTAAAGTAAAAGAAGTTAAAGGTTTAGATGTTGATACAGAATTAAAAGAGTATGACCTAACTGAATTCGGTATGTTTAATTACTGGGAAAAACTTCTGACCGAACTACATTTAATGCTTTGGTCTATTGAAGACAAGAAACGCACTGATTGTGAACGATACACTTCTGATTACAGCGACCTTAGCACTTTGACATGCCAATTAAACGATATTCGCCATAAGGTCAAAAAAGAGATTGACTTATTCTATGGTAGTGAATTTACAGAACAGAAGAGCCATAAGATATGAAACATATTGCACTAAGATCAAAAAGTATTAGAAAAGGTGATAGACCTTACACTACTCCGGGATTGGGAGATAGGATACACAGTGCGTATGTAGCTTATCAGTATGGTCGTAAACATAACACGCCAGTTACTATTCATCTTACTGATGATAAGTGGAGCGTTGCTGGTGGTGTAAAAAGTGATAAAAAGAAAAAGTCTTGGGTAGAGATTATTAGTCTGTTTCCAGAAGGCGCATTACAGGTTCAACCACACCCTGTAGAGAACTTGAGAGAAGATCAGTGGTTAGGATATCTTAAATCAAAAGGCTATGATGCGGAAATCTTTTACTACAAAGATACAATTAAAATGCATCCTAATGAGACAGTAGTGTCTTTAGAAATCTCTGAGTACCTTAAAACACCTTTGATGCTTGATGCTGAAAAAGTTGACCTAGAATTGCCTAAGAAGTTTATTACTACTCAGTGGGACTCTACGGATGCTGGTAGAACGCTGTCACCTATCGTAAAAAGTCTAATTCTATCTGAATATCAATCAAAAGGATATAAAGTTCTAGTTGTAGGTGGCGAGAGTGAGAATCCTTTACTCAGAAATTCGTTGAAGCATGTTGCATATGCAATGTCTAAAGCTGAAAAGCATGTTGGGTGCGATTCTGGATTTTTTCATATGGCACTAATGTATTTTGACTTTAAAGATATTGTACTTTATGGTAAAGTAAATGGATATAAATCCCATCACTTATACAGAGGAATAAGTAATGGTTGTATTTACAAGGAAGTTTAAATGAAGAACATTATTTTACAACACTATGACGGTGAACTTGGTGAGATTGAGACTCTTTCAATAGAAAACATTAAAAATTATGCTAAAAAGATTGATGTAGAATATCATTTGATTCGAGGAAATCCATTCAGACCACATTTAACGGCGCCGTGTCAAAAAGTATATATGCTAGATGAAGAGTGGGATGATTATGATGATGTTCTAATGCTTGATATTGATATGTTTACTCCAAAAGAACTTAGCGAAAATGTTTTTCAAGCAACTGGTATTGGTTTATATTCAGATACCCAAAAATGGCTTCATGGAAAAATTGTTAGAAGCAATCCGACAATTGCTAGTTCTAATGCACCATACTGGGGTGGTGCTATATACAAACTGGACCGTAATATGCGAAAAAAGTTTAGGAAGCAATTAGGTGACAACGAATCTTGGATGCTAAATTTTAATAAGAAATGGACTTTTGAGGACGAGGGAATTATGCATGTCTTGGCATATCGTGCAGGAATTACTATGAAAGATTCGAATTTATTTCTTGACAATAAGTGGTGTCAAGACTCTTATTTGCCTAATCCAGAAAAAGCGGGGTTCATTCATGTCAGAACAAAAATTAAACCAAATGGGCCCGAGAAAAAAAAGATTGAAAATCTTAGAACTCTACAAGAAGCAGGAATAGTAGAAAGGTAATATCATGAGCCTTTGGGATGATTTTCTAAAAGATATATCTAAAGAATTTAAAAATAAAGAAAATTTTTTAAAAGAAAAAACTATCAGACGCTGCCTTCATCCCGGAATGGATACAGTAACTGCAATAAAATATTTTGATGCGGTCAATCATTTAGATTTTTTAAACCCCGATCCACAAACCGGAAATCCAACATATTGCATAGATAAATTCAGTCTAGTGACTTTACAATCATCATTATATTTAAAGACTATGCTGAAGAAATTCAACTTAGATACTATTGATGAAATACACGATATTGGTGGTGGATATGGCAATATGGCTTGGACACTAAGAAATTACGGGTATGATAAAAAATATATTATATATGACTTTCCGATTATGCACGACATACAAAGATATTGGTTAGGAAAGCAAAATGTTAAAGTTGAATATAGATCACTAGATGAATTAAATCCGGGAGAAAACTCACATCTCATAGGTACACATAGCATAAATGAAATGGACTTATCTGATAGAGATAAAATCCCATTTAATAAATTTAAATCGTTTTTTATCGCACATAATAAAGTATTTAATGAAATAGATAATATAAAATATTTTAAGAATTTAGCAGAAAAATTACAACATAATACCGAACATTTATTTTTTGGAGATAATGACGGACCTTTACAGTCGCAACATTATTGGTTCGTAGGGATTAAATCGTAAAGAAAAAAGGATATAAGTTTTGGAAACAAGAACCCCAAATGATTTATTGACACATAAACGATTTGATGTCGCTATTAAACATATGTATGCATCAGATTTGTCAAGCAATTATTATAAAAATGCATACAAAGAGCATCTCAAAGTTTGGAATAATTTCCATGAAAGAACCCCTAGCAAAAGAGGATTTGAAGACTTTGACAATACATTTAAATCTATTATTACTAACGAAGTTGATGAACCAGTTCCGGTAAATCCTGACGGGCATATTGCAAATGGTGGGCATAGGTTAGCAGCAGCACTATACCATCAGAGACCTATTAATGTTAGAGATACAAATCCAGATGAAAATTATCATATCGAATGTGATTATAAATTCTTTATTAAAAAGGGATTGTCACAATCTGTTATGAAAAGAGCAGCATTAGAATATGCAAAGCTTAAATCTAATACACATATTGTTTGTTTATTTCCTATTGCGCATACTCGTATGCGAGAAGTAATGGACATAATTAATGAATATTGTAATGTCGTTTATCATTCTTCTGAAGTATTAAATTCTGAAGGACAACTTGGGTTAATGAAAGAAATATATCTTTCTGATGGTTGGGCAAATGAAGAGGGTATAAGAAGAAAAGGTAATCAGTGTTTCAGAGGTCAAGGTAATATAACATTTGTATTAGTAGATGCAAACGATCTTGAGACCGTAAAAGAAATGAAAGGTAAGGTTAGAGCATTATTCAATGTTGGTAACCATTCTGTCCATATCAATGATACCCATGAGGAAACTGTTAGAATAGCAAAAACAGTATTCAACGATAACAGCATACATTTTCTTAATAATAGAAAAAACGCTTCATTTCCAAACTATGTAAAACTTATGAGTGCTACGAAACCAGATGATAACACAGTAATTACTGGTTCAACTGTGTTATCATTATACGGTCTAAGAGATTGTAAAGACTTGGATTTAATTTATTATAATAATGCACCAGCTGACTCTCATAATCAATATTTAGAAACACATTATAAATTAACTGTTGATGATATTGTTAATAATCCACTCTATCACTTACACTACAATGGCTTTAAATATATTTCTTTGGATGTAATAAAGAGCATGAAGTTAAAAAGAAATGAACCGAAAGATATTATTGATATACAATTAATAGAGAAAATCGAATCTTAAAATGAAAAACCTAATCTATCAAGTTTGGGCGGGTGAACTAAGACCTGGCTGTAAACACTCATCTAAACTTATGAAAACTTATGCTAATAAAATTGGTGCAGACTACAGACTAGACATTGATCCAAATATTGCTTCAGCAGTATGTGATGTGCCAATGTATTTTGAGTGGTTGAATCCTATGCTTGACGATTCTTTTTTAGAATATGATAATGTTCTAGTTGTGGACTTAGATGTATTTCCAACAACTGACTGTAGAAATATCTTTGAAGAGACCTACTCAGACGTTGGCATTTGTACTGAACCGTTTCAAGGTAAGTATAGAGCATCTACAACCATTGGTGGCCATATAGGAATATCTAACGACGAAAAGTGGTTTAAATCTGTACAAAAACAGTATAAGATAGATTTACCGAGAGATGACGATGGATACCTCAAAGTATATAATGCTGGAATGGTTTTATTCTCCAA
>Ga0181390_1000522_pt1 | contig 17327 bp, 10 predicted proteins | sample 13SPOviralmetaG_FD_130085 | JGI IMG/M metagenome (GOLD analysis project Ga0181390, IMG submission 130085) | Marine viral communities from the oligotrophic San Pedro Time Series (SPOT) site, San Pedro Channel, CA, USA - 13 SPOT_SRF_2010-07-21 | ecosystem: Environmental > Aquatic > Marine > Strait...
AAAACGGGCAGTGTTGGTATCGGCACTACTGCTCCTCAATAAAAAATAGAAGTAAACTTACACTCGGGCGTAATTAGCTCTCTAATGGATGCGAACACAGTAAACGATGTTCAGCTAATTCGAGCAGGGTACAGTTCAAGTGCCGCAACTACTTCAAACGCAGGAGCAAAGTGGGGATTACGCTTTGTAGGTAGAAACGATAGTAACTACGATAACCAAAAGTCGGGAGCAATCTATGCAGTTTCCGAAGACTCAGGAGCAGGATATAACCGAAACGTAGGGCTTGCTTTTCACACTTCATCTTTTGATGCAGTACATACTGAACGTATGCGTATTAATTCAAGTGGTAACGTTGGAATCGGCATTACTTCTCCCTCTCAAAAACTTAGTGTAAATGGAAATATTTACTCAGTTGGAGGATTTGTAAATGCTTCGGGCTATCAATTAAACGGCACTTATGTTGTAGACTCTTCTCGCAACCTTGTAAATATTGGTACTATTACGTCAGGTGCTATTACCGCTAGTAATTCTATACCGAGTTCAACACTTCTTACACTGGGCAGTAGCTCACAAACAAGTTTCACCAAAGCAGATTGGAAAACCAGCGCACACAGTACTGCTGAGGCGTATATTTTAGCGTATGGAGCAAGTCACTCTACGCAAGCGGGTAACTTCGCAATGAAGAACCTCGAAGCAAATGGCGAGATATTCTTTGAGCTGGCAAGCGGGGTAGAGCCTTTAAGATTTGCGAGTAACGGTGCAACTACATTTAACTCAGCATTCACTTTCCCAACGGCAGACGGAAGTGCAAATCAAGTACTCAAAACCGACGGCTCAGGAAACGTAAGTTGGGCAGCTGAAGCCTCAGTATCAGCGAATACTTCAATTTCTGACGCAGACAACAATACAAAAATACAAGTTGAAGAGTCTGCCGATGAAAATAAGATAAGATTTGATACTGCTGGCGTTCAGAGAATGGTTATTGATTCTACCGGTGTCGGCATAGGCGAGGAAAGCATTGATGCTAATCTGCATATTTCGGACACAAATCCAAATTTAAAATTCGAGATAACCGGGGCAGGCAAATGGACTATGGGAATGCCCGCAGGCCAAACGTATTTAGCATTTGATGAAGCAAATGATGCTCTTAACACACCTACAATGGTGATGACTAAAACTACGAAAAGCGTAGGTATCGGAACAACGGCTCCAAGCCAAAAACTTCATGTCGTAGGAAAAGCTTATGCAACGCAAGGTTTTACAACGGATGGGGCAGCAAACTCTTATACTTGGAGAGCTATAAATAATTCTTCAAGTAGCGGAGTAAGATACGTAAAAATATGTAGAATTACAGCAACGCAATCCTCAAGATTGAGTATTGAGTTAAATGGAAGAAGCGAAGGTTATGGAAACGGTAGCTTTCCTGCACACGGTCGTCTAGTTGGTCAGTTGAATAATGATGATAACTACGACTTTACGTATTATGACTATAACACTGGATCTTCAGAGGTAGTTACTGAAATTGGTCAAGTTGATGTTGATACTGCAAGTACAGATATTTATGTAAAAATAAATGGTTTTGCGGAAATCGCTGCAGTAGGTGTAATTTCAGACGGAGATATTTATCCTACAACAGGAAATACAGGGGCTTCACAAGGTGTAGCAAGTGCTCCTACAGGTTACACAGCGATTATCGCTCAGAAAATAATAATGGAAAATACTGCGGGTAATGTTGGTATTGGTACTACTACTCCTACAGACGTTTTAGAAGTAAGCAAACAACTTTCAGCAGCACAGACAGTTGATTTTCCTTTAGTAGTTACGTCAAGAGATGATGGAAATTCTATAAATCAGCTCGGAGGAGAAGGTATTGGTATCAAGTTTAGACTTGCAAACAATTCTGCGTCTACTCCAGCAACCAGTTTCGTAGGCGCCGGGATTGCTGCAATTCGAGAGACTCAAGATGATGCTAATAGTGCTACATCTCTTGCATTTTATACCAGTCAAAACGATGAAACACTTGACCGCTATATGACGATTCGGTCAACCGGCAACGTTGGTATTGGTACTACTAATCCGGGAAGAAAACTAACTGTACAAGGCGCTACAGGCGACGATTTGCCTGCAAGATTTGTTGGTGGCGCAAATACGACGCATGGATCTATTGAGTTTCAAGACCCTACTACAACAGCAGATTATAAAGTTACACTAGGCTCTAAGGGAGACGCTCTATACTTTCAAGCAGGTGGCAGTGAGAAGGCGCGCATTACCTCCGGAGGCGATCTGCTAGTCGGTAAGACTGTCACAGATTTTGGTGTTGCAGGTGTAAACTTAGAAAATGACGGAAGCCTAGCCGCAATCCGTTCTGGCGCCTCCCCTGCCAATTTTAATCGACTAGCCTCTGACGGCGACATTGCGCGATTTTTCAAAGACGGGTCCGCAGTCGGCTCCATTGGTGTTAACAGCGCGACTCCATATATGTCGGGCAATCTAGGTGGTTTTAGGCTTACTTCCTCTGCGGGTGCAGGAGTAATAATTCCTACTGACACTTCTGGTAACGCTAGTGATGCTGATAATGACTTAGGCATATCTTCAGCTCGTTGGAGAGACCTCTACCTGTCAGGCGGTCTACGTGGCGACACTACGTTCAAGAACAATGCAGGTACGACTGAGTACGCTAGGTTTGATAGCTCTGGCAACCTGTTGGTGGGTCAGTCTACGGCAGATAGCACATCAGATGGGCATGGATTACTAGCCACTGGTCGAGCCTACCATACTATGAGCAGTGCACATCCGTTACAGCTTAATCGTAAATCTAATGACGGTGCCATTGCAGTATTCCAAAAAGACGGCTCCACCGTCGGCTCCGTTGGTACTTCAGCGGGACACCTGTACGTAGGTGCTGGCGGCGATACAAATCTACTTTTCAACGACACCGCTAATAGCATTTATCCGTGGGATGCTGCTTCAAACGATGTTCAAAATGGAACAGTTGACTTAGGTGCATCTACTGCAAAATTCAAAGACCTTCACCTGTCTGGTCAAGTTAATACAAACAAACTTGCAGTTGAAGACGGAACAGAAGGTGCGCCGTCAATTACTTTCCAAAACGATACAAATACAGGTATTTGTAGAACAGCATCAGATCAGCTCAGAATTGTAGCTGGAGGAGCTTGGAGAGCTCTTTTTGAAGTCAGCGGCATTCATTCCTCCTCAAATGTATACAGCGCAGCAAGCGGAGATTTTAGAAACTATGGAGGAGAATGGCACGCAACAACTGGAACTAGCGGTAACGGATTTAAATTTACGAATACTGCTGATAGTGTTGATGCCTTAGCTATTACTTCAGCAGGTAATGCTACTTTTGCAGGCACAATCTCCTCGGGCGCTATTACCAGTACGGGATCTACAACAGATGATACTGCGGATGCGTTAAATGTTAAAGACTCCTCTAATACTCAGCTTTTCCGTGTACGCAATGACGGAGTTGTTTTAATAGGAGATAATTATCTTTATGTAACTTCTAGTCAAGGTGCTTATTTTGATGGAGCCGTACGATTCCGAAACGGAATTACGGATGATACAGGACAACTAAGCTTCAACTCTTCTACGGCAGATATTACTTTTAATAGTTGTGACTTAGAATCTGTTGGCACAATTTCTTCCGGGAATATCATAACTACTGGGTATCTTCGAGGTCCAAGCACCTTTACAATTGACCCAGCAGCACACGGCGACGACACCGGAACCGTATTAATCGCGGGTAACCTGCAAGTTGACGGTACAACTACTACAATCAACTCTACTACTCTTACTGTAGACGATAAGAATATTACTCTTGCGAGTGGCTCAACAAATGCTGCCGCAGCAAATGGTGCAGGATTAACAGTTGACTGTGGCTCTGCTACTGATGCTACGTTTACTTACGATGGCACGAACGATGAATGGGACTTTAATAAGAATGTAAAAGTCTCTGGAAGTGTTGGCGTAACAAATATTCTAACAAACAAAGTTGTTAAGTTTAATGGCACCGTACTTGATGATTCAACTATTACAGATACGGGGTCGTTAATTACTTTAGGCACTTCTACAGACGTTTCTGGACCTCTACAATTCACTTCGAATGTGAGTTTTTCTTCCTCAGAAGCAGGTAGAATTTATAAAGCAAGTAACCACGGATTGGCTTTCCACGGAGTAACAGGAACTGAAAACGACTTTGCAATGTTTACTCCTGCAGGTCAATTAATGTTGGTAAATCCTACAGGTACAAATAATGTAGCTCTTGTGCCTACGGCAGGAGGCAACGTTGGTATTGGTACAGATTCTCCAAGCTATACACTAACACTGAAAGACAATAGCGCAAATACGTATATTCGTTTTGAAAATACCACTACAGCCTTGGGTTGGATAGGTTATCACGGAGACGGCGACTTATCATTTTGGACAAACGCCTCTACAAGAAGTATGAATATTACTTCGAGTGGAAATGTGGGTATTGGTATAGAAGCGGCTGCAGCAAAACTTCAAATCGAAGATGCAGGCATTGACACGACTACCACGAGCACAACAGCAACAACACAGGTAGCAATCGACACATTCGCAGCAGCAACTTTCCGTTCAGCGCGATATACGATTCAGGTTACAAACAGTACAGACAGTACTTATCATATTACAGAAGTTCTATTGATTCACGACGGCACAACTCCTCAAATCATAGAATACGGAACAATTTTCACGGGCAGTGCAGAAGCAACGTTTGACGCGGATATTTCCAGCGGTAATGTACGACTTCTTGCAACTCCCACAACAACGGACAGTATGACATTTAAAGTTGTAAGACATTGTATAACAGTATAGGAATAAAAAATGGCAATCGCATATAACGCAAAAATTCCACACATTAAAGATGCTCTTGTATTTTACGATGTGAAAAACCCAAAGTGCTACTCTGGAAGCGGAGAGACTTTTAGTAATCTAATTTCTTCAACAACGTACACGGGAGGAAGAAGACTAGGAGACGCTAATTATTATAGTATCTCTGATGGAGCTATAAATATATCGGCTACAGGAAGCAATACTACCACCGGAGCCGCTGTAGAAGGAATCGGAGATCTTGCAGAAACTGTAAATTATGATTTTACAACAAGCACTTGGATGTACATAACTGATTTTGGTAACGGTGCTGACGTTTTTTCGTACCGAAGAGCTTCGCGAAGACTTTCTTTTGCTGTAAATGCTTCGAGCATGTTTTTTAATCAAAGAATGCTCGCATCTCCTTATTCTACAAGCACTACAAGTGCTTCTGTTACGAATTCTTTAAACGAGTGGGCATGTTTTAGCTTAGTTAAAATCGGAAATTATTGGAGTTTTTATAAAAACGGTGAGTTAGTGGGAGGAAACTCTTTTACTATGTCGGAGACAATTGACGACTCAGGAACCGATCTACATCACATAGGTATCGCGTGGAGTGATGATGACTATATGTCAAACTCAATGAGCGGAAAAATAGGCCCTGCCATTCACTACACTCGAGCACTCACAGCAAACGAAATTAAAGAGCTATTTAACGCTCATAGAGGGAGGTTCGGAGTATGAGTACTTCAGTAGGCGCATCATGTGATTATAGAAATACTGTCTTTGAGTTTGATATGGAAAATCCAAAGTCGTGGGTGGGTAAACCAGGCACAAACCTGTTAACGTCTGCAATGGCTACTTGTTCTGGTGCTCTTGCTCGTCAAAGTCATCATATCGAAAGTTATACTTATACAAACAATGTTGCTGCTTACGGAAGAAAAGATACGACAAAAGTAACAATTACACCTACAGTAACTAGTGGTACTATGCCATACGCAGATTTTGGATTTCAAGCGGCTACAGGAGGCTCTGCGACTACAGGAGATAAGTATTATGTTTCTTTTGATTATAAAACGGTAAAAGGAGGAGATGATCCTGCTTTATCTATTGCGTATGCGGATGGCTATAAACAGCCCACAAATGCGAATGTTGGCACATTTGACACTGCTACTACTATAAATTTGCCAGATGGATGGAAAAGACGTACTGTAGGAGTTACTATAACAAGTGGGGGCAACAATGGACATACTCACTGGAGATTCGGACAAAATTCTCAAGGAGAAGAAGTAGAGTTTTATTTAGATAATTTTCAAGTAGTTGAGTCTCCTGTTCCAATGACATGGAGAGATGGAACACTTTCCTCTACTCAAGGACTGCTTGATACAAGTAAGGACGAAAATACGATTACTCTTGGAAACTTAACTTACAATAGTGACTATAGTTTTGAGTTTGATGGAACAGATGACTTTTTTACTTTACCCATAGAATATACTCATCTTGATGACTGCAGTTTTGAAATTATAATAAAATTTGATGCAATTCCAACACAAAATCAAGTTCTTTTTGGATATGAGCATCTTACAGGATATAGCCGCCCTCCTCTTGGAAGTATTTTTATAATAAACAATAGCGGTTTTCGAGCAAGTGTAATTGATCCTACAAATGTTTACACAGAAATTATTGATACTCAAAATGGAACTCATGGAACTTTAGCTACAAATACTACTTATCATGTAGTTGTTACAAAAGATACAACGAGCGGTGCCTTTAAAATATATCGAAATGGAGTGTTAGGAGTTACGGATACTTTTTCTGCTTCCGGGTTTGGTCAATGGAGCAGTGTGGGTACTTATATTGGCCACGACGACTTAGATGTAGGACGTAGTAGCAATACAAGCAGTACTCATGGATTTAGTAATTATTTTAACGGAAAACTTTACAAAGCAAAAATCTATAGTAAGGTATTAACAGCAGAAGAAATCGAAGGGCTTTTTGAAAGCGTAAGAGGGAGGTATGGAATCTAATGGCTACGCTTACAGGAACAGGAATTGTAACGGATGGATTAGTTTTTCACTATAATGTAAATTCTCATCAATCGTGGAAAGGTAAGCCTACTACAAATTTTGCCGGGTATAGAGGAATTCGTAAGACAGATAGCTCTTATGTCGTAAGTACTCACGATTTTGGAGGAAGCTTTTTAAAGAACCATCCAGAGTCAATAACAGTATATTTTCTTGATGGATCTTCTCAACACGCTGCTGTGAACGGAGGAGTTACAGACTATACAAACACTCATCATGGATATCACTATTACGACGAAGATTTAAGAGAGCCAGTATTCCGTATGCGCGATGTAGATGCACAATGGAAAGCTCGTTCTTTTCCTCTAGGAACATGGTCTGAACTGGGGATAACTACAGGAGATACTTATACTATTTCTTGGAAGCAAAAAACTACTAATCTGTCAAAATCTTTAAATATAGGAATTTATGGAAAAAATGCTTCGAATGCAAGCGGATTTCACGACGGAAGAAGCCCAGGACAAGGAACAGGTGTAAAATATAATACAAAATTAAACACTTGGGAGCAGTTATACGCAACTTTTACAATGGGATCTGCATTTGATCCTACTAGCAGTGCAAATTTATCCGTGTATGGATATGGGCATTATACACCAAGAGCCGAGCTTAGAGTAACCGATCTTCAAATAGAAAAAGGCTCTTTTTCTGGATACCACCATTCTACTTCAGCTAGAGCAAGTACGGCTTGTTTGTTTGATGTTGCGGGCACACAAAGTTTAAACGTCGCAAATACTACTCCTACCTCTGACGGAGGGTTTGAGCTAGACGGTACAGATGATTATGTTGATTTTGGTTCTGATGTTGAATTTAAAAGTTCAGGAGGATGGACTGTAGAAAGTTGGGTAAAGTATGATTCTGTACCTGGTAGCTATAATAATACTACTTCTCCTGGCAACTTTATAGGCTCTGACACAGTTAGTCATAGCAGCTGGTACTGGTCTGTTTTAAGCGGTAAGCTATCTTTGTGGAATCTAAGTCCGGGAATTTGGAAACAAGGATCCACAACTCTTCAAGCAAATACATGGTATCAAGCTGTTTTAGTATCAAATTCGAATGGAACTTCCTATCAGATGTATTTGAATGGCGTAGCTGAAGCAGGAGATCACACTTCTTATTCTTGGAACTCAAGTTACTCAGGTTTGAAAGTAAGATACATAGGGCAAGGAAACACAAGTAATGTTCGAAGAGTAAACGGAAAAATTTACGCAACTAGAATATATGATAAAGCTCTTACTGCTGACGAAGTAAAACAAAACTTCGAAGCTGAAAGACATCAATATGGAATATAATTATGGAAAAAAGATTTTTAATTTTAAATGTAAGTGATCTTGCAAATGTAAACTTTAATCAAGTAATGCAAACTTCAGCGGAAACTTGTAGAAGATCTGTAGACGGTACGAAAGCATTTGTAAAGTATTTTGTAAATGTTGTAACAGAAGATATTTCTGAAACGTGTGAAGATCCAGAAACCGGAACTACAAATACAGTAACACTGGCCGCAGGTGTATATGGTCGTCCAGATATTTATACTTCGGATATGGCGGAGTATATGCACGCTGAAATGCTTGCACTTCTTGTAACGCCTGATTGGGCCTCCCCAGCGGCTGAAGATGCACCACCCACACCCTAAAAATACTTCTTGACAAAACACATTAAAATTTTTATACTATATCAAATTGACATAAAAATGAATCGTTCCTTTTAGGAATAAGCCGTGGGGAGAGTGAACTGTGGCAACCGATCATAAATTCAAGGTCAAAAATGGCCTGCACACGCAAAATATAGAGTTTGTAGACTCTAATAACACGCATTCAATAACTGCTTCAATGCTTACCACAGATACTCTTAGTTTCTCTGGAGGAGCTGGGCAGCTTTTTTCTTTAACCGACAGCATGTCGGGCACTATTTTTTCAGTTAATGACGTTTCAGGGATTCCTTCAATAGAAGTTGATGATGATGGAACAATTCGGCTTGCAGAAACTAGTGGAAATATTTTAATTGGAACAGGCACTGATGACGGCTCTACAAAGCTACAAATAGATGGCTCTGTAAAAGTTACAGGATTTACTACATCTGGTCAGCTTGATGTAGGCACTCAAAATATAAAGATAGGCAATAACTACATTTATGCGAGCGGGGATAGTAACTCTATTCATGTAAATGCTGTAACAAGTTTTATTCCTGACTCAACAACTACTGCAAATAATCCTGACTTAGGTTTAAGTGGTTACAGATGGAAAGGTATTTATGGCGGACTCATTAATGGTACATCTTTCGCGCTCTCGAATGGGTGGACAATTAGCGAGGAAGGAAGCTACGCACAAGTATCAAGCTGGATACGTTTTCAAGAGGCAGGTGTATACACCACAACCGCATTTTATGTAGACCTAGATGACTCTTCTTCAAAGTTTGCTGTTCGTGGTGCTTCAAATCAAGAATTATTTAAAATAGACACTGGAAACGGAAATAAAGGAACGTTTAATACTTCAGTAGATGTTTCTGGAGTCGTAACTGTAACAGGCAATAATTGGTATCAATTTAGCCCTGGAGCTATGGGGGCGAGTACTGGTTCTTATGGAATGGGCAATAAAAATAGCGCCAGTGCTCGACAGCTAACTTTTCATGTTCCAAATATAGCAGGATATAGTAATAGTGGTATTATTCCTTCATTTGGGTGGTACTCAAACGGCTCTGATAGTTTGATGACTCTGGAGAGTGCCTCTGGAGACCTTGCAGCAAAAGGAACTCTTGAGCTTCAAAAAGATGAAACTAGTACAGGAGATGTACTTTCTTTATATGGTAATAGGATTGGAGCTACTACTATGTACGGTTTTGGTGTATCTAATGCAACTTTATACCACAAAGCTCATACTCGTCACCAATTTTATACTGGAACAAACTACGATGGCTCTTCTTATCTTGTTCAAATAAATTCAGACCATTTACAGTTAAATAATATTGGATTAAAGGTAGCAAGTTTAGAGGTTTTAGATACTTCTCGTAATCTTACAAACATCGGCACGATCTCCTCGGGCAATATTACATCCGGCTCCCTAACTAACTCAACAACGTCCGTCTCTGGCTCTGTAAAGGCTTATCATACCGCCGCTGACTCGGTCACTCTTCGCGGATATGGATTAGAGTTTGATCGTGGGGCTAGCTACATTCGACCAGTTACCAATGGGACTAACTACCTTTACTTCGGAGCTGCTGACGCGACTTTAAATTGGAAGGAAATTCAATTTAGGTCAGATGATGGATTGACACTGAATGGCTCAACGTTCATCGACGCATCTCGTAATCTTACAAACATCGGCACAATCTCCTCTGGAATAATTACTAGTTCCGGAGGTAGTGCGGGAAGATATAAAGGTATTGAAGTAGTAAATACAACTAATGCTGGAGGCACAGAAACAGCAATAGGACTAGGCGTTTTTTCTGCGAGTAATACTTCTTGCGACGTAACTTTAGTTGCTAATCGTGTTGGATCTAATGCTGGATCAGACTTTTACATTGAGCAAACAGATTCGGCAGGAAACCCGCAACAAAGATTCCGTATTACAGAATCAGGAGCTCTAACTTTTAACGGAGATATTAATTATACTGGTACTTTCAACTATCATAGATCAGATTATCCGTTTGCTTTTTTAACTCCTACGGGCAATGCACAAGACGTACGCACAAAATCAGTTTTTGCAGGCACCACTTACGGAGATACTCCTCCTGCAGGTTCTATAAATGCTACGAATACTTATGAACTAGATGGCACAACCGTTATTGATGCTAGCCAGAACCTTACAAACATAAACCAGATCACTGCAACAGGTAACCAGTTTATATTTGGTGGTACTAGTCAGACAAGTACTAACATGTACCTTCGTGCACAAAACACTGCGGGTGCTCCTGCTCGTACAGCTGCTTTCCATTTTCAAGGCTATGAAAACAGGGCTCAGGGATTATTTTTTACTGACTCAGGACAAGCAAACAAAGAATGGTTTGCAGGAATTCCTTATAATGCGAGTTTTAGCAGATTTTCAATTGGATATCACAATAATGCTTCTTCTCAGCCTGAGTATAACACAAATGAGTTGTTTTCTGTAGATACAGATAATAATATAAGACTTAATAATGTAACATTTTTAACTCAGAGTAATAGTTATCATCAAATTAAAGGAAGAGACGGAAATACTGCAATCTATCTTGGAGGTTCAGGAACAGGTTCAGATAACCGAAACTATTATGATGCAGGTGCCCATCGTTGGAGAACAGATAACGGTCAAGTAGATCTTGGTGAGTGGTCACAAACAGGTCTTCATATTGGAGGAGTTACTGCTCCTTCTGATAAATTAGAAGTAACCGGTAACGCTTCAATAGGGGATGCAAGTAATATCTCAATGAGTGTCGCTTCGGCTGGACAGCTCAAAATTAAAGGAAATGGGTATACAGGAGCTATTGCACTCGATGGCTCTGCAATGCATATCTATCACAACTCAAATTCTCGAAGTCTTGTTTTAGGAACAAATGAAACTGCCCGGCTTACAATTGGTGGAGCAGGAGGAGTAACTGTTACAGGAGCACTCACTTCAGATAGTTTATACGTTGATGGAAAAGCAGTATTTGACTCAGACACTGGCAATAGTCCTTTACATATTAATAGGCTCACTACCGCGACAACCCACACTCAACAATTACAAATTTGGGTAGACGATGCCAACGTCGTATTCAGAAGCGAACAAGACGAAAGTGGTCGTTATGGGGGCTTTCAGTTTATAAGTCGACACAGTGGTACAAATAAAACTAGGTACCTTATTGATAATACTGGAGGAGACCACTACTGGTACGCAAACAATGGTAATGCTGACATGCATTATGATGCTACTAATAGACGTTTAGGTATTGGTGTACTAAATCCAACGGATGCCCTTGATGTAGCTGGTACAATTAATACAAGCTCACATGGCGATTCAAGTCAATGGGATACTGCATATGGTTGGGGCGATCATGGAAGCGCTGGGTATATTACAAGCGTAACTGCCGGAGGCGGACTTACCGGAGGCGGTACTTCAGGTGCAGTAACCGTAACAATGAACTGGACAACTCACGATTCATTTACAGGTACTTATGGACTTGTTTGGAATGCTTCAGACGTGCCTTATACTGCTTCTTGGCTACAAGTGCGAGGAAGTGATGATACTTTGCTTACTCGAAATATTCACCCCGATGGTCACATTAGAATAGATAACGGCAGTAATACAGGGCCTACCCTAAGATTTAATGTTGACCAAAATACTGGTCTTTACCGACATACTGAAGGCGTAGTATCGTTTACTTCAGACGGTACAAACGTTCTTGACGTTGGTAAGTATTTAAAACAACCGCTTGGCTACACCTTCCAGTATCCTGCAAGCACTCAAGGCTGGCGTAAACTTGCAAGAATTGTAAGAGGTGGAGGTAGATTTTTAATTTCGTTTACTGGCGGAAACTTTGCTCCCAATACGTATGTAATTGATTACTATAGAAACTGGTCAACTACGTGTAATTTAAAACTTGAGCAATCTGGTACAGAAACATATATTACTGGAGCGCGTCTAAGAACTGATTCTAGTGATAGTAACGTATATCTTGAAATATATTTAAATAATACATCTTCAACCTTTGATAATGGTGTACAGGTATTTCAGCAACAACTTCTTGGGTATAATGCTGGAACAACAGTCTATACAGGCGCGCTTTCTGTGGGCTCAAGTAGTGGAACTACGCATACCGAGATGGACTTTTTACCTCAAGGTTCTACGTTTAACCAAATAAATGTAGAAGGGGCAACAACTCTTGATAGTACTCTTAATGTAGGAGGCCAATCTACGCTAGCACGACCAGTATTAGTAAATGGTGCTCATGATAATGGTGGTAAAGCAGACTTTGCAGTAGATGGTGGAATGCAAGTATCCCTTTATGATGGTCAGGTTCAGGCTGGTGGCACAGACATGAACTGGAGTTCTAAGTTCTTCTATGATGGAACTACAAGCTTGGGTTCATGGGATAGTAATATTCAACTTTTTTCGGTAGGCAGTAATACAGGAAGCGCGAGCGGTAGAGACATATATTTTTCTCCTCAAACAAGCGGAACTGGTCAGGCTACAGAAAGAATGCGTATTCAAGGCGCTACAGGACACGTTGGTATCGGAGTAAGTAACCCTCTGTATATGCTTCATATGAACGGAGGCTCATCAAGAACAGATGTACAAGTAACTCTTGATGGGTATGGTGAAGGAGTAGGAGATGGCGCGCAATTTGGTATTCAGACACAAGGCGCTTACATATGGAACTATGAAAACACTGATCTTTATTTTGCAACAAACAACCAAAGAAGGCTAACTATTAACGAAGATGGCAACGTTGGTATTGGTGTACCAGTTCCAGCGTATCCTCTAGAGATTTCTGGAGCTGGAACCGTCTCCCTTGCTTATCAAAGAACAGGCACTGGAGTAACTGCGAAAAAGTGGGGCTTTCATTCCGATAACTCTAACACATATTGGCAAAATATTACAGATAATTTACTTGCTATTACTGTGTCGAATGCAGGTAATGTTAGTATTGGCAATACCAGTACAGCCTCTAAACTCAATGTTGCTGGCAGTGTTCGAATTACTTCTTCTGCAAATGATCAAACCACAGGCGCAGATACAGGAACACTTCCCGCCACTTCGGGTGCAGATGTACTTCGAATACAAGGGACTTATACAAACGGCCAGTACACAACAGAAATTGCAAAAATTGACCGAAGCGGAAATCTTCCTCTTTATATTCGAGAGTCGCGAGGCACTGCAAACTCCTTTACAAATATTATGCGCATTGGAGGACATGGACAAACAGACGGTAGCTACACTGCGGAAGTGTTTGGGCATTTAAAAGTTGCGGGCGACATACTCTCTACAGGAAACGAGCACTATTTTGTAAGTACAAATAACTATATTGAAGTTGACCAAAATACTGGTACTAGATTTAGATTCCATTTGAATGGAGCAAAGCAAGCAGAGCTTATACGTGTAGGTAGCTCTACTGGACAGTTTGCTGTAGACCAGTTCTCTACTAATAGTACTGCCGCTGGTTACCCTGCGTTTACTGAAATGGCAGACACGAACACAGGATTGTTTTTCCCCGCAGCGGATGAAGTAGGCCTGACTACAGGAGGTACGGAGCGATTACGTGTAGATTCTAATGGTAACGTTGGTATCGGTACTACTGATCCTCAAAGTTTTCCTCGCTTAGACGTTCGCTCTACGACGACTACCAATGCTCATGCGATTGCTGCCTATGGTTATGCTACAAACGGAACAGCTATTCTTGCAAATGGATATGCAGGATCTGGCTCAGGAACAAATTATGGTATTAGAGCAGTGTCTACTGGTGATCGAGGCTCCAGCGCCGGTTCTATAAATGTAGGAGGACACTTTTCCGCAAATGGAGCCGTAACTAACTATGCTTTAACCACGGGCAGCGGTTATGTTGGTATAGGCACTCCCTCTCCCGGCGTACAACTTGATGTATATGATGGCGGCGGCTCCGTAAATATTATTCGTGCACGAAATTCTACTCAACAGATAGCACTGGGCGTAAACAATACTTCAGGAGGAGCATTCTTATTTGTTAATACCAACCACGCACTACGGTTTGGTACTAACGGAACCGAGCGCATGCGTATTAGTAATAGCGGTAACGTTGGTATAGGTACAGGCAGTAGTCCTCAAAAAGTACTCGATGTTGTTACGGCCAACAACGACTTTGTAAGTTTTGCGCGCCAGTTAAGTGTTAACAACTGGACAGGTGTACACTTTGGCTATCGTGAAAACAATAACGTGTATAGAAAATCTGCCATTGTATTTGAAAGAACAGACTTGACTTCAGGCAATGCTCAGGGTAAAGTTCATATTCTTAACGGTCCTCAGAGTGGTAATGGTAACTGTACTCTTTCTGATGCTGCTCTTACAATTCGAGAGAACGGAGCAGTAGTTCTTCCAAAGAGCGTACTTGAGTTTGAGAATGGTTCAAATACAATTACTGCAAGTATGCTTAGCAGTGATACTCTTTCGTTTAGTGGAGATTCAGGACAGTTATTCTCACTTACAGACAGTATGTCAGGTACTATTTTCTCTGTAAATGATGTTTCTGGTATTCCTTCAATTGAAGTTGAAGATGATGGTACAATTTATCTTGCAGAAAGCACAGGTAATGTGTTAATTGGTACTGGTACTGACAACGGTAGTGATAAATTGCAGATCAGTGGTAGTATAACAGCTAGTGGAAATATTACTGCTTATGGTTCTGCTTCAGATATAAACGTAAAAGAAAATATTGAAGTAATACCAGATGCCGTACAAAAAGTACAAAAGCTTGAGGGTGTTACATTTAATTATAAGAAAGACGGATCTCGCTCTACTGGTTTAATCGCACAACAACTTCAAGAAGTATTACCTGAAGTTGTATACGAAACAACCGATTTAGAGGGTACAGAGCATTTAGCAGTAAGATATGGCAACGTTGTAGGCCTATTGGTGGAAGCCCTAAAAGAGCAACAAACTCAACTAACAGCTCAACAAGAGCAAATCAATCAACTGACTAGTTTAGTCAATAAATTAATGGAGAAATAATCATGGCGATTACAAAAACCACAAAAGTACAGCGTTGCGAAGTTTACCCAAAATCAAATGCGGATGCAGAAGCTACAGTAAGTGCAGCATGGCCTACAGTAATGGTAGTCTATGAAGATATGCTTGATGATAGTGAGGATGCGGATCTTCCGGTAACAGCAACTCGTGTAAAGCATCTCGAAAAGTTCACTGTTACAGTATCAGAAGATTCCGAAGGAAATGTAACAGAGTCTTCCGCCGCTACAGTAGTAAGTGGCGAAGACCAACTTGTACAAGACATCTGCGGCGCTGTCTGGAGCTAATAAATGGCTCTTCAAACGTCTGGTGCTATATCGCTGAATGACATTCACGTTGAGATGGGAGGGACCTCGGGTACTGCTGTGTCTCTAGGTGATTCAGACATTCGTGCTGTAACGGGGTCAGCATCAGGGGCATCTGCCATTGGTAGCTGTTATGGAGTCACGGTAGTTACTGTGACTCAGGGGACGATTAGCCAGCAATACTCGACTTCGCGCGGTTTTTATGACGATTTCAGTACAGGCTCTGCGTCTCCATCCAGTGTAACAGGCGTCAATGTTAATGCTATTGAAGAGTGTATGAGACTAAACGCCTCCTCAGGGATGTTCTTTTACTTCGAGGTTCTCTATTCAGCGGCGGTCCCTGCAAACGAATACTCAAGGATTTCATTCGTAGCAGACGGGACTGCAACAGTAATGACTACTGCTGAATCTTCAACAACGACAACTCGCGGCGGCTTTGGAAGGCGCTGGTATTGGAATGCATCTAACGGTCTCAACACGACCGAGATAAACAACATTACTACCGAGTGGGACGGCTCTGGAGATATTAAGGTAGCGGTGAAACCATGAGAACACTTATCTACGATACACCAGCAGAAGACGCTGTTTTTTTAGAGGGCGAGGTGCGATCTCCTGAAATAACGCAAGAGACGCCTGTGGCGTTTCGCGTTCCCATTATTAGGACAAATGGCGTTATCAACATTGAGGCTACTGTGGCTTTGGTTCATGAGATGGAAGATCGTATGGATGAAGATATTGCAGAAAACCCAAGCCTGGCTCGCGTACCAATGGATCCACCGGATCTATAAATATATATATAAAAAAGGGGCGCAAGGCCCCTTTTCTTTACTCTACTACTTCGCCTTCGGCGGGTTCAGCTGCTAGCTCCTCTCGAAGCATATCAGTAAACCCTGTACGAGCTACTTCAATCTGATCCAATCGAGCACGCGTTGCGTTACCCTGCTGTGCCAAATCTTGTAGCTGACCGACGATGTATTGAGCTTTTTCACTCAAATCTTCGATCACGTAGTTGTTGTCTTCAAAAACCAATGTTGGCTTTTCTTCTGTTTGTACATCTGTCATAATAGAATCCTATTTAAATATGTCCTGCCAGTTACCCGTAGTACTTGCTCGAGCGTACTCGGTGGCACGGTTTTCAAAAAAGTTAGCGTGTTCCACTGCGTTTAGCATATAATCCAGCCAAGGTAGTGGGTTCTCTTCGCTACCGAAAATTTTCTTCATTCCTAGACCGAGTAGCCTGCGGTCAGCAATATATCGAATATACTCTTTAATCTCTCCCGGTGTGAGATCCGGTACGTCTGCACCTTCAAAACACAGATCAATAAAAGCATCTTCGAGTTCTACAGTACGCTCTGCAGCGCAGTAGATTTCATACTTCAACTCGTCATTCCACAACTCAGGATTTTCCTGAATAAAAGTTCGGA
>Ga0181390_1000523_pt1 | contig 17316 bp, 11 predicted proteins | sample 13SPOviralmetaG_FD_130085 | JGI IMG/M metagenome (GOLD analysis project Ga0181390, IMG submission 130085) | Marine viral communities from the oligotrophic San Pedro Time Series (SPOT) site, San Pedro Channel, CA, USA - 13 SPOT_SRF_2010-07-21 | ecosystem: Environmental > Aquatic > Marine > Strait...
GGCTCTTAGCTCACTACGTCAGTTTTACACGGAAGATGCTGGCTACGCTTTGGCGAAGCAAGTTGACACCGACCTGCACAGCTTGGCTACTGGCCTTGGTTCTGCTGGTACGTCTTCTACGACTTACCTCAACAATGGCGGTACGTTCTTTGTAGACGCTACCAACGGCCTGTCTACCTATACGGCTGACACTGTAACCACTGCTGATGTATTCACTGACGCTGGTTTCCGCGCTATCATCCAGAAGCTAGACGATGCTGACGTACCAATGGAAAACCGTTGCTTCGTTATTCCTCCTTCAGTACGCAACACCATCATGGGTATTGACCGTTACGTAAGCTCTGACTTCGTAAACAACGGTCAGGTAACTGGTGGTCAGATTGGTCAACTGTACGGCATTGACGTATTTGTTAGCACCAACTGCCCTGTAGTTGAAACTGCTGCTGCTAACTCTGCTTCAACTGTAGACTCTCTGGGTGCATTGTTGATCCAGAAGGATGCAATTGTAATGGCTGAACAACTGGGAGTTCGTTCTCAGACTCAGTACAAGCAAGAGTTCCTTGCTAACCTGTTCACCTCAGATACTCTGTACGGCGTAAACGTACTGCGTCCTGAGTCAGGTTTGACTTTGGTTGTTCCTAAGTAACAATCATTTAGCTGGGGGCTGCGCTGTAGTGGCCCCTTAGCTTTATCTTTAAGGAGTGTAACATGTGGCAAGCGTTGATTGGCCCTGTAACTAACTTAGCTGGTACTTTCCTTAAAAATAAAGCTGCTGAAAAGCAAGCTGTCCATGAGTCCAAAATGCGTAAGATTAATGCTGACGCAGACTGGGAAACTCAACAAGCCGCTGCATCACAGTCCTCATGGAAGGACGAATGGTTTGCAGTTATTTTGAGTTTACCTTTAATTGGAGCCTTCATCCCTGATATGGTTCCCTATGTACAAGAAGGGTTTTCCGTATTGTCTACTATGCCTGACTACTACAAAGCATTCTTAGGCGGCGCTATAGCTGCTAGCTTTGGTATTAAAACTTTGTCTCACTGGGGTAAGTAATGTTTCAAATAACCGTACCTATAGACTTTGGCTTTCCTACTGGCTTTGAAGACACCCTGCCTAATCCGGGAGATTACCTAGTTCCTCCTTCTGTGCTGGCGGGAATAACAGATCCTTCATCTGGAGTTACCGTTGAGTCTCCTACAAGAGGCGCAAACGTGTCTGGTTACTATGACGTTCTTCGGTCAGGTGATTTTACTGATGACCCTATAAGTATTCTTCAGGGGCTATTAAGCAACCAAGGATACATTACAACTGGCGCTGACATGGCTGAAGGAGGAGCTTATGGCCCTGTTGAAGATAAGTATATTGTACCCGGAGGAATAGATAGCTCAATAGGCGCAGGTGCCTTTGCATTTGACAAGACCTTAAAAGACTTTGGAGGATATGACTTTGACTTTGGCAATATCTCCAATAAGAACCTAAAGAAGTTCCAAGAAGAACTAATGCCTGTCATGGCTCCCGCTGTAGCACAGGCACAGTTAGAAGGTCAGAGCTATCAGAACGCACTTATACAGGCTTATGAACGCTCACCTCAAGTACAGGAGATATATGCTAAATATAACATATCTCCTAAAAGAATAAGCCGTAACAACGCATCTGAATACCTATATGATCCTTTTACATTTTCAGAAATACTGACTGTAGACAGAAGCAAAGGCTTTATGGACTACGTAGGAGACGCAGTAACATCTGCACTTCCTACATTAGCCTTAACTGCTATTATGGGGCCACTAGCTAGTAAATTTGCAGGGACTCTAACTGCCCCTAATACTTTTGCTAATACTACTCTTTCAAATGTTTTTACAAGTGCTGGGGTGTCTGCTGCTCAAGGTGGAGATTTAAAGGATGCTCTTACAGCCGGACTTACAACAGGTATTGGGGCATATGCCTCACCTTATATTAGCGATGGTCTTAAGTCTATAGGTGTTGATGATGCTTTTTTACGCACTTACAACATTAAACCTGAAGAGTTTTACAACTCAATCTCTGGTGCTTTACTAAGCACAGCCGCAGGAGGTGATTTAGAAGACTCTATGGTTTCTGCTGCTGTTAGCTACTTGAGAAGAGCAGGAGTTCCCGGAGTAGAAGAGCCTGCCTTTGTAGAGAACATCAGAGAAGGCTTAAAAGATGCAGAAGACGTACTCAAAGGTGCGGTTCCTGAGCCTATTTTAGAAGTATTCCAATCTTTAGATTCTGAAATGACTGAAGAAGAAAAGCTACAGTTTACTGAAAATTTAAGTTTTTTATCTGAATCATTTGAATCATTAGAGCCTGACGAGAGACTAGTGGCTTTTTATGACAGAATGATAGAAACTGCTAAAGCAGGAGATCAGGGTTTTCCTACAGATTTTAACAATTGGACAAGAGATGATTATGTAAAATGGATGGTTAATCCTGCTAACAATGTAACACAAAGCGAAAGAGATTACTGGTATAGTCAACCGGGAGCTAGTAAATATAGGGCTTTACACGATACTCTAGGGGGCGGAAGACCACCTTTAAATCTTGATCCAGCCCAACGAAGAGGAGTTCTTCAATCAGACGGGACATACTCTGAAGTAAGACCTGCTACATGGCGCACAGAGTCTAAAGTTATTAGTTATGATAAAAACGGAAATATAATAACTGATGGTTCAGAGGCTGACATTGCTTATGAAATACGTCAATTTCCAGATGGCACCTATGAAGAAATAAGAAGGCCAGATGTAACAGTATCTTTGGACACTTTAGATACTCAAGGTGGCGGTGGTGATACTTCAGCAGATACAGGAGGTTCTTCTGGAAGTGCTAGTGGAGAGCCTACTACTACACCAACTACAGGTGACACAGGTGACACAGGTGACACAGGAGGTGCAACTGGAGACGGAATGTTAACAGGAGGACAGCCTTCTGGAAACACTGATCCTGACGTAACTGCTCCTGCCACTGGCGGAGGTTCTTCAGGGGGAGGAGGAACTGTTGTTGTGTCCTCTGGAGGCGCAGACGGGGATACCACTGAAGTACAGACCCCTGCTCCGACTTCTGAAGCAACTTATAGTCAAAGTGATTTAGATGATGCTATTGCTGAAGCTCTAGCTGAAGCACAACAAAATGACCCTACTCAGTTTGATCAGGCAGACATAGACTCCGCAATTGCTGACGCTGTTAAAGAAGTACAAGATAACGACCCTACAAGGTTTGACCAAGAAGATGTAAATACTGCTATAGAAAAAGCTCTTGCTAAGCAAGCAGCGGAGTACGAACAAGAAATAACTGAGCTAGAAGGTAAAGCAGAAGCTGCCCGTCTTAAAGCTGCCGCTGACGCTAGAGCAGCAGCAGAAGCAAAAGCAAAAGCAGCAGCAACTTCAGCAGCTAAACAGTCACAGGCTAAAATAAACGCTGCTAACAAGGCAGCAACAGCAGCAGAAGATAAAGCTAGACAATCTCAAGCAGAAGCGGATCAAGCTAAATCAGAAGCAAGTAAAGCACAGCAAGCTAGAAGCAGAGCAGAACAAGAGAAAGCTAAAGCAGAACAAGAAAGAGCTAAAGCAGAACAAGAGAAAGCTAAAGCAGAACAAGCACAAAAAGCTGCTGAACAACAACAAAGAAAAGCTGAAGATAGACAAAGACAAGCTGAGAAACAGCAAGCAGATGCCGAAGCTAAGCAAAAAGCTGCTGAAGCTAGACAAAGAGAAGCTGAACAAAAACAATCAGATGCTGAAGCTAAGCAAGCAGCAGCCGAAGCAGCGGAAGCTAAAGCAGAGGCAGCTAAAGCTAAAGCAGAGGCAGCTAGGGCTAAATCAGAAGCAGCTAAAGCTAAAGCTGAAGCAAGACAAGCTGCTGCTGAATCTGAAAGAGATAGTGCAAAGAAGGCACAAAAGCAAGCAGAAGCTGACGCAGCTAAAGCTGAAGCCGCACAAGCTGAAGCGGAAGCTACGGCTCAGGAAGCTACTCAGGCTAATAAAGAAGCTCAGGATAAAAAGGCAGACGCTGATGAAGCTAGAGAAAACGCAGCTAAGGCTAGAGAAGCAGCAGATACAGAAATAGATGCTGCAAGGAAGGCACAAAAGCAAGCTGAGGCTGATGCAGCAGAAGCCAGAGCAGACCAGAAAGCAGCAGAAGCTAAAGCTGCTTCTGATGCCTCTGAAGCCGCTAATCAAGCTGCTAGAGACGCAGAAGCGGCTTACGAAGCAGGATATGGCGCTGGACAAGCCGAAGGAACTACCGACGCTGGCGTTAGTGACGGTGGAGGTTCTGGAGGAGGAGTAGGTACTGGTGTAGGCACAGGTACTGGAGCAGGCACTGGAGCAGGTACAGGTGATGGCTCTGGGGACGGTACTGGTTTGTTTGCTGGTTTAGGAGGAGTCACAGGCGAGATATTTGATGACTACTTGAAGTTTAAAAAGAGTGGTATATCGCCTACGCGACGAAAAATGCCAGCACTAAAAGGCTACACTGCTCCTCAAGCAGGTTTATTTAGGAACATATTATGAGTACCACATACTTAACTATAGTTAACGAAGTTCTACGGAGGCTTAGGGAAGAGCAAGTTTCTTCTGTTACGCAAAACACCTATAGTAATATGGTAGGCGCTTTTGTTAATGACGCTAAACAAATAGTAGAAGACTCACACCAATGGTCTACACTACGTACAACTATTGTAGTACCTACTGTTGAAAATACTACAGAATATAGCTTGACAAATGCTGGAGAACGTGTTAAAATATATAGTGTAATTAACGACACATCAAACTTCTTTATGCACTATCAAACACCTAACTGGTTTAATAATGCTTATTACATTTCTGGTGAAGTAACTGGTAGTCCTGACTCATATACCTTTAGCGGTGTTGATAGTAACGATGATACTAAAGTAAGAGTATATCCTAAACCATCAGGTGTGTTTAGTTTACGTTTTGATTTAATTGCTAGGGAGCCTGAGTTATCTGGAGATGCAGATACCACAGTCTTACCTAAGAATGCTATTGTCCATAACGCTGTAGCTTTGTTGGCTAGGGAGCGTGGGGAGACAGGTGGTACTACAGCGCAGGATTACTTTGCAATTGCAGAGAAGTATTTGTCTGATGCCATTGCATTAGATGCTTACAAGAACCCTGAAGAATTTATTTACACGGTTCCATAATGGCTCAAGAAAGACAAAACATTTATATTGCTGCTCCGGGTTTCAAAGGACTTAATACAGCAGATTCTCCTGTTATACAAGACCCTGCATTTGCGTCTATAGCAGAGAATACTGTTATTGACAAGTATGGAAGGATTGCAGCTAGAAAAGGCTTAAACAAGCTCACAAGCAGTGCTACGCCACTAGGGTCTAGCATTGGCATTGAGACTATCTTTGAGTTTGTAGACCAAAGTGGTGACATTGTAGTATTCTCTACTGGCAACAATAAGGTCTTTAGTGGTACTACTACACTAACTGATATTACACCTGCTGCATACACTGTTAGTGCAAACAACTGGAAGATTGTAAACTTTAACAACCATGCTTTTTTCTGGCAGCGCTTACAAGAGCCACTTATCTACACTGATGAGTCTGGCAGTGGAGTATTAGAAAAGTTTAGTGACCATGGACATGCTACAGGTACACCACCACAAGCTAATGAAGCTCTAGCAGCCTTTGGTCGCATTTGGGCTGCTGACGTTGCTGGCAACAAATACACCCTGTATTGGTCTGATTTATTGGCAGGCCATGCTTGGACAGGTGGTACTTCAGGCTCACTAGACTTAACTACTGTGTGGCCTACAGGTCACGATGAGATTGTAGCTTTAGCAGAGTTTAACGACCTGTTGGTTATCTTTGGTAAGCGCAGTATTCTATTGTATACTGGTGCAAGCTCACCATCTACTATGTCTTTGCAGGATGTTATTTCTAACATTGGTTGTATTGCTAGAGACAGTGTGCAGTCTACAGGTACAGACTTAATCTTTTTGTCTGACACAGGTGTACGTAGCTTAGGCAGAGTTATTCAAGAGAAGTCTAACCCTATTGGTAACGTATCTAAGAATGTAAAAGATACCCTTATGGAGTCTGTCACATCTGAAGCTCTAAACATTAAGAGCGTGTATAGCCCAGAAGAATCTTTTTATTTACTGTTTTTACCTACCAGTACGGAAGTATATGTTTTTGACACTAGAGGTGCTTTAGAAGACGGTAGTTATAGAACTACAGAGTGGATAGGTAACAAGATACTTTGTGGTGAAAGAGCTTCAGACGGCACACTGTACTTAGGTAATATCAAAGGTATAAGTGAGTACGCTGGATACGTTGATGATACTTCTTCGTACACAATGAAGTACTTTACTAATCCTCTGTCTTTTGGACAGCCTTCTAGACTGAAAATGCTTAAAGAGTTATCTTTCACTGTTATAGGAGGCTCTGGGGCTACTATTGTAGGTAACTGGGGGTATGACTACACTGAGTCTTATACAAAACAGTCTGCTAGTATCGCTACTAGCTTAATTGCAGAGTATGGAGTATCTGAGTATAACGTAAGCACATCAGAGTATAGTGCTTCTATTATTATTGATGTTGCTAAGATAAAAGCAACAGGGTCAGGAAAAGTAGCAACAATTGGTATAGAAGCCACTATTGATGGCGGCGCTCTTTCGTTGCAGGAATTAAATACTGAAGCTATTATAGGTAGGCTTGTATAATGAGTGATTACACAAAGACAACTAACTTTGCATCAAAAGACAGTTTACCTTCAGGTAACTCTGATAAGATTGTTAAAGGCACTGAAATTGACACAGAGTTTAATAATATTCAAACTGCTGTCGCCACTAAACTAAACGTCAACGATTCTACGCTTACAGGTACAACTACGTTTGGTTCACTATCTGATGGTACTATTACTATCACTGCTTTTGTAGATGAAGACAACATGGCATCAGACAGTGCTACGTTGCTTCCGACGCAACAGTCAGTTAAGGCATATGTAGACTCACAGGTTACGGCACAAGACTTAGACTTTCAAGCAGATTCTGGCGGTGCGCTAAGTATTGACCTAGACTCAGAGACTCTTACGTTTACTGGAGGTACTGGTGTTGACACTAGCGGGGCTGGTAATGCTGTAACCTTTTCTATTGACAGTACTGTAGCTACGCTCACAGGGACGCAAACACTAACTAATAAAACCTTAACAAGCCCTGTACTAAACACAGGTGTTTCAGGTAGTGCTGTTCTTGACGAAGATAACATGGCTTCTGACTCAGCTACTCATCTAGCTACTCAACAGTCTATTAAGGCATATGTAGATTCTAATGTAACTGCACAGGATCTTGACGTAACTGATGGTTCTTCTACTATTGACATTGACCTAGACTCTGAGTCTTTAGGTATCTTAGGTGGCACAGGTATTGACTCCACTGCTTCAGGTACTGGTGTTACTTTAGCTATTGACAGTACTGTAACCACTTTAGCAGGCACACAGACCCTTACTAATAAAACACTTACGTCACCTACGCTTAACACTCCTACTATTGGTACTTCGTTTACTATTGGCTCTGCTACAATCACAGAAGCAGAACTAGAGATTCTAGATGGAGCTACAGTAACTACTGATGAGTTAAATGTACTGGATGGCGTCACAAGCACTACAGCAGAACTAAACATTCTTGATGGCGTAACTTCTACAGCAGCAGAACTTAATATTCTTGATGGTGTTACAAGTACCACTGCTGAGCTTAATATTCTAGATGGTGTTACAAGCACTACAGCAGAACTTAATATTCTAGATGGTGTTACCGCAACTACTACTGAACTTAATTATGTAGACGGCGTAACTTCAGCTATTCAAACACAGATAGATGCTAAAGCTGCTCTAGCTGGTGCAAACTTTACTGGTGATGTAGACGTTGCTGGCACTCTTACTACTGATTCTTTTAGTATTGAAGACGCTACAAGCCCTACTCTTACGCTGAACGACACTACAAGTGCAAACCAAAAGACAACTTTAAGCCACACTGTAGGCGCTTCTGTTCTGACCACAGGAGACAACGGTGTTTTTGGTTCATTTAAGGTAGCAGCTTTTGATGGCACGTCTACAATTAATCGTTTACTTATTGCAGACAATGGCGATGTTAGCTTATATGAGGATGGCGGAGTTACCGCTAAGGTAACATGGGACAGTAGTGAAGAAGCTCTTGAGTTTGATGACAATGTAAAAGCTACGTTTGGTGCTGGCTCTGACCTACAGATTTATCATGACAGCACAACAGGACATTCTTATATAAAAGAAAGCGGTTCTGGTGATTTAATTCTTCAGGCAGGCAATGACTTAAGGCTAGAAGACCCTAGCGGCAATGAATATTTGCGAGGTAATGAAGGCGCTGGCGTAGACATTGCGTATAACAACGCCACCAAACTAGCCACAACCTCCACAGGTATAGACGTAACTGGCACAGTGACTGCTGATGGGCTTACTGTAGATGGTGCTGTAGCTATAAACACTAACAACGTTGTACACACAGCCCTAACACCTAGCTACAGCTTTATTGAGTCTGACGTAACAGGCGAAAACACACAGTTTCTCCAAGCATCTGGAACTTTAAGGATTAGAACAGTAGACGGTTCTTTAGCCAACCCTGTTGAGCGTCTGCGTATTGACCACGGAACTGGAGATATCAGCTTCTACAATTCCAGCGGCACCAGTCAATCTCTCTTCTGGGATAGTTCTGCGGAGGCGTTGGGTATTGGTACTACCAGTCCAGCTAAGACTCTTCAAGTTTCTCAAGGCACCGATGCTACAGCAACAACTATACGCATTGAAAACACCGACACCACAATAGATGCTGCCCAAACAGCTAACGCTATTGAGTTTTATACTAATGATGCGTCAACAGGTGGTACAGGCGTAACAGGGAAGATTTCTCATGTCGCTGTAAATGCTGGAAGCACTTACGCTTTGGCGTTTTCTAGCTATAGCGGCTCAAGTCTTTCAGAAGCCATGCGCATAGATGCCAGCGGTAATCTTTTAGTGGGTAAGACTTCTGCTGACAACACTACCGCTGGGACAACTATTTATGGTGCAATAGCACAAGGAGCCGCATCATTTGTTCGTGATGCTGGAAACACTTTAGTTCTAAATCGTTTAACCAGTGATGGAGAAATCCTAGCTTTACGAAAAGACGGCTCAACCGTAGGTAGTATTGGTGTTAAAAACAGTGATTTAACTGTTGGTACTGGAAACACAGGCTTGAGGTTTACAGACAGTACCAACCAAATTTGGGCTGTAGACACAACAGATGGAAGCTCAAGAGATGCCGCTGTTGACTTAGGTAACTCAACTGTACGCTTCAGAGACCTCTACCTGTCAGGCACAGTGACTGCTGGTGGTTTGACGCTAGGTGCAGAAGGCGACCAGATTATAATTCCGACGTCTAATGGCGGCATCAACGGAATTATTACAACTGGAGACGATGTTTACGGAAATGCCTTTGAGTTTAAAAACGGCAACGCCATAGTTCTTATATCTGATACAAATGACACTGCGGTCACTGGCGGAATAGATGCAACTTTAATTGCACGAGGCAGTAGTGTAACAAGAACAGCTTTATTTGATGTCAACGGCGATGTCAGCTTCTACGAGGACACAGGCACAACGCCTAAGTTCTTCTGGGATGCTTCTGCGGAGTCTTTGGGTATTGGTACTAGCAGTCCTAATCACAAATTAGAAATTAGAAACGATGTCGCAGCAAGCGCAGATTTAGACCCAACCGCAATCAAGCTATACAACAACAACGATGGCGGTTCAGCTATAGAATTTTCAAATGGTGTAGCGGCTAAATCTAAAATATCGTTTGGCGTTACCTCTACAGGTGCAGGGACAAACGATTCCTATTTGAGTTTTAGCACAGGTGCAGATGCAGGTTTAAGCGAAGCCATGCGCATAGACAGCAGCGGTAATCTCTTGGTGGGTAAGACTTCCGCAGCGATTTCTAGTGATGGGGTAGAAGCAAGAAATAATGGTTTACTTGTAGCTACTAGAGACAATAATCAAGTGGCAATTCTTAATAGAAGAAGCTCAGACGGCGATATTCTAGCAATTTACAAAAGCGGCATCTCAGTCGGTAGTATTGGTGTTAGAAGTTCCACAAATCTTTACATTGCTTTCCGCACTGAGGCTAATGGCGACGGTTGTGGCTTAACAGGTTCTGCTGCGTCTACTGGGGCTATCATTGCCTCAGATGGTGACGGCGATCCCGTAGATAACCATATTGATTTAGGCGCTTCTGGAACACGGTTTGATGACATCTACGCCACCAACGGCACTATCAACACCTCTGACCGCAACGAAAAGCAAGACATTGAAGCACTGTCTGACGCAGAGCAACGTGTTGCCGTAGCGGCTAAAGGTCTTCTGCGTAAGTTCCGTTGGATTAACAGCGTAGAAACTAAAGGCGACGATGCTCGTATACACTTTGGAATTATCGCACAAGACCTACAGGACGCATTTACTGCTGAAGGCTTAGACGCTGGACGCTACGCAATGTTTATATCAAGCACATGGACTGATGAAGAAACTGGGGAAGAACGTACACGTTTAGGTGTGCGCTACTCTGAACTACTCGCCTTCATCATCGCCGCTATTTAACTAGGAGAAGCCTAATGGCCACATGGACTATCGCAACACTTGAACGAGACTTACAGGGTGACTTAGCGGGAGGCGTTATCGTTGCCCACTGGCGGGTCACTGAAGAAGAAACTGTGGGGGAGGATACTTACAGTGCTTCATCCTACGGAACCTGTGGGTTTACCCCAGACCCTTCCTCTGAAGGCTACATCGCCTATGATGACCTGACTGAAGCTGATGTCATTGGCTGGGTTCAGGCTGAAGTAGATCAAGATGCTATTGAAGCTGGCTTAACGGCTAACATCAATGAGCAGAAGAACCCTACAACCGCTGATGGTGTACCTTGGTAATGATGGAGCAAAAGCAAGTGACTCAACAAGATTTAGCTGTACAGGCTTTAGATCGCATAGCTCAACATGAGAAAGAATGTGGTGAGCGTTGGGCAGAGGCAGTAGTTGAACTTAGGGAACTAAGGAAGGCTACTGATGCACATGCTCTTCGTTGGGAAAAACTTGCTTGGCTTGTTGTTGCGTCTGCCGTGACAGCAGCGGTAACGATAGTAACAACAGTAATAGTTTAGAGAGAATATAAATGAGTGGATTCCTTAGTAGGATAGGCGGCTTTGGTGACGCACTAGGTAATTTCTTTGGTGGCACAGGTGGTCAACTTCTTGGAGCAGGTATATCTTTAGACCAGCTAAGTAGACTATCTGATATTGCAGAAAGATCAGCAGCAGGGCAGATGGTTTTGGGTGAAGAAGCCGCCGCCAAAGCAGCCTTTAAGCCTTTTACTGTATCCACAGGCTTTGGTGGTGTAGCTACTACTCCTGAAGGCGGATACGCTACTACACTGTCTCCTCAGATGGCTGCACAGCAACAGCAGCTACAAGCTCTTACAGGGGGCTTAATAGGCGGTATGGGTGGAGTAGCACCAGATGTATCAGGTATTCAACAGCAGGCTCTAGGCGGCGTAGGAGGCTTCCTAACAGGCGCTATGGCTCCTATGGCACAAAGGGAAGCTGATGTCTATGAACGCATTAGAGCTACACAGCGGCCTGAAGAACAGCGTGCACAGCTTGCACTAAATGAAAGTCTAGCTGCACAGGGACGCACAGGTCTACGTACAGCACAGTTTGGTGGTTCTCCTGAGCAACTAGCATTAGCACAAGCACAGGAAGAAGCTAAGGCTGGGGCATCTCTAGGTGCTATGCGTCAAGCACAAGCAGAGCAAATGCAACAGATGGGGCTTGCTGAAAGTATGTTTGGTCTTGGTGGTAGAGCAGCAGGACTACCTCAATCACTACAGGCAGGACAGTTAGGTAACATTGGTCTTGCACAAGCTGCACAATACTCACCTGAGCAACAGCTATTAGCTACTTTGACTCCCGGCACTGACTTAGCTAACATCCGCACTACCGCCGCTATGGAAGGCGCTGGTTTGTTTGGTCAAGCAGGAATTAGTGGCCTAGAAGACTTATTACAGGCTGAAGGCATCAGGACACAAAGCACAGCTAACATTCTACAGCAGCTTATACAAGCTCAGGCTGCTCAACGAGCCACTGCTGAAGGAGCAGGCGGAGGCAGTAATGGTGGACTGTTTAGTGACGCTGCTGATGTTGTAAACACCTTTTTAGGTATCTTTAGAAGATAATAGGAGATAAATAATGGGACTTTTAGATAAACTTGGTATACTAGACCAATACAAGATGTCTCCTACTGAAGGGCCGGGAGGTTTAATGGTACAGGCTTCTCCTTTTACTAGACAAGCTGCTAGGTTTGCTGGGGGTGCACTTGGCACTGAGATGAGAAGTAACTCAGAGATACTACGTGCAGAGCTAGCTAAAGTTGACCCTAATGACCCACAGCGTATGGCTAAGATGTACGGTCTGCTGGCTCAGTACGGCACTCCAGAGCAGAAAATTGCTGCTACAGGTAAGTTACAAGAGTTAGGACAGAATCAACAGGAACTACAGAGAGTACAGCGATACCGTGATTCACTTACTATTAGTGCTAATCAATCAGGGTTATCAGAGTTAATCCCACAGATTGTTAATGCTAACGAAACTCAGTTGAAAGAACTGGCTAAAACTATAGGTGAGCGCCAAGTAAAATTAGCGTCTAGAGGAGACGATGACTCAGCGACTGTTAGCTACATGAAAACTAGAGGTGTTTCTAAGCCTGACCTACAAGCCCAATACGGTGAAGATTTAGCTGACATGCCTTCTTTTGATGAGATGGTAAAAATAGCTGATGCCGAAGACCAAGGAGACATTAAAGCATTCAAAGACGCTGAAGGAAATATACAAACATACGCTACTCTAGGTCAGAAAATACGTCTACCAGAGAAACAACCTGATGGTACAGTTGAATACAAATATGTAAACGCAACTGAAGCTGGGCTGTCTCCTGCGCCTAATGTTATTCAAAACATAAGCGATTCTGAGGCTTTAGATAAAAAACTTTCTGAAGGACAAGCTGAAATAATTTTAAAGGACTTTGACAAAGCAAAAACTGCAACAGAAACTCTTGGTCTAGCTAGGCAAGCGTTAGAGATGCTCCCTTACGTTAATACTGGAATTTTTGCAGAAGGGATAACAAATGTTCAAAGAGTAGCATCCCTTCTAGGCGCTCCTGACAGCGTTACTGGAAACGCAGCAGCTTCTCAAGCATACTTCTCTAACAGAGGTAGAGAGTTTGCTAAATTTGTTAAAAACTTTGGTTCTGGTAATGGTATTACAGAGAAAGACGTACAAATTGCTCAAGAAATTGTAGGTGGAGAGAGAACTTTAGACGAAAGGGCATTAGAGAAAATCATTAGGGATTCTATTGTTGTAGCTGAGAATTTAATGGGTAGACATAATTCTCAAGTGGATAGATTAGTAAAACGAGGTAGTAGTGTCGCAGGAGATCTAGTGTTACCCCCTGTTCTAGAGCTAGGATTTGACCCTACTGAGTTTGGAATGACCCCTAAAGTTGAAGAGGGACAGAAGACAACAACAGACTACTTAGAAGAAGCTCAAAGACTGAGCCAAGGACTATAACCAAATGGCTAATGCAGAAAGACAACAGCTTCTACGCGCATTGCAGTTAGCTGATGCTGACCAGAATCAAGCTGCTATACAAGAAATTACTTCTATGTTACAGGATATGGACTCTAGGCCACAGGGAAGAGTCCTAGATTATGTTCCTGAGCCTGTAGGTCAGATGTATGACCCTCAACAACGAGGGATGCAGCCGGGATCTGGTGCTGCTTTGGCTAAGATTGGCGAGGGTATACAGGATGTCTTCGGGCAAGGGGGGATAGCCACCACTGAAGGAATGCAAGAAAGAGCCTCACAAGCAAAGTTTGGTTTTGCTGCTGACCCTAGGATGGCTGTACCTCTAGCGACAAGTCGAATGATGACAGCCGCTGGTGATGCTTTAATTACAGGAGCAAAACCTTTTATGGCTCCTGCGTTGTCTGCTGCCGGAAAAGTCTTAGAACCTCATGCTAGACGCGCATTAGAGCCTGTAGTTGCATTAGGCAACATTCTTGAAGAGAGCGAAGCAATTGGCCCTCTTCTTGAGCTTGCAGGAGAGTCTTGGACTTCATTTACTGAGGAGCTAAAGAACTACCCAGAGGAAGCTAAAGTTCTTCAAGCGTTGTTTGACACAGCTATTTTTGCGTCCCCTGCCACTAAAATGGATAGTTTAATTGATTCAGGTAGTGAACTTGAAAATGCAGGTATGGATCTAGTAAGGTCAGGAAGAAGGAAAGTATCTAAAGACCGTAAGCAAGCGGTAAAAACCATGTTAGACCCTATGAACCTTCATGGCAAAGGACGTACAACTATTGAAGGCCCATTAGGACAGAAAGTTTACCACCCGTTAGCTATAGAACAAGAAGGAATAGACGTTCTAGCTTCTCTAGAATCTATAAAACCTAATGCCCCCTTCACGACTAACTATAATACAGTTATGGATGAGATAGGCAGCACTAGAAGACGATTAGACGAGAGGATTAGAAAAGCAGGCAATCCTGAAGTATCTATGGATACTGTTTTAGAGGAGCTTACTAGGAATGCGAAAAGAGCCTTAGAGCATCCACAGATCATAGGTAATGTAGAGCAATCTTTACAGAAGATACTTGCAGAGACGGCGAGACAACTTGAACAAAGTGATGGTACTGCTCTAGGTCTACTTAACGCTAGACGTAACATAGACAACTGGATTACATCAAGCCGTGGGAATGCTTTTGACAGTGAGTTTGAGAACGCTATTACAGCAGGACGCAGAGTGGTTGCTGACACACTGAATGGCATTGTTTCTGAAGCAGTGCCTAGAGCCAACGTAGACCAGCTTCTCAGAAAACAAATGTTGATGTACCAAGCTAGTGGGGTCATTGAACAGAAAGCACTTGCAGAGGCAAACACCAGAATTGGTAGAGCCATGCAGCGTGTAGAGGGTGTCACTGGGGCTAAATTCCCTGTCACACCTCTGGCAATGACAGCCACTGCTGGTGCAGGTGCTGCTACAATGGCTTCTGGCATGGCTCCTTACTTAGGAGCAGGTATGGTTCTAACAGCCTCTGGTTATGGCTTGAAGAGATTAGCGGCCTCCCCTACCACTAGAAAAGCACTAGGACAACTACTGGTGGGTATAGGTAAGGCAGAGAAAGCAGCCAAAGGTAACTCACAGCTTCTAGCTGACTTAAAATTAGACAGGGCTGTAGTGTCTGCTCTACTGACTGATTTAAGACCTGCTCCAGAGGAAGAAGAGTAATGGCTGAGTTTGTTTCAGGTAGACAACTAAGAGAAAAGCGTCAAGCAGCCCGTAGAGAGCAACAAGATAGTAACGGATATATCTCTGGTAAAGTCAAAGCTGCACAAGAACAGACGCAAAAAGATGTAGAGATGTTTCCTGTGCAGAACGTAGGAGACATCAGAACAAGAGGTCTGTTGTCTGGTTCTACACTCGTGTCTACACTAGCAAGCCCCATTGGTGATGCCTTGAGTGCAGTAACACCTGATCCTGTAAAAGAGAAACTGTCTCAAGGAATGGAGTATCTTGCAGGTACTGATGTCGGGCAGGCTGTGACACAAACCATTGAGGAGAACCCAAGAGCCGCTAGGCTGGCTTCGGCCACTGGGGATGTAGCTGGTCTTATTCCTGCTGCCAGAGTAGCACAGACAGCAGTTAATGCTGGTGCAGCCAGAGTCCCTACAATGCTCGAAGGTTTCTACGGAGCAGGGGCAGGCACTCCTCAGAAATTAGTAGCTGCTGGTAAAGGAGCCGCTACAGCTTTACCGGGGACAATATCTGACGCTTTCAGTCCTAGAGCTATAGCCTACGAGAGAGTTACTGGGGTGCCTCTTGCTAAAGGTAAAGGGGAGATTGGCGCAGGTACTACCAAAGGCAACGAGAGTATGGCTTCCGCCATAACCACTGATTATATCTCTAGGCAACGTGGGAAAGGCCCAGCGCCTTTTATCGCAGAAGGGCCAATAGGTAAAGTAAATAACCTAGCGGAAGTTCCTGCTACAGACACTAAAGCGGTCAAGTCACAGTTATTTGAGGAAGGAGTAAACATCAACTTCAGTGTCCCTGAGCAAGTCCAAAACAGAGCTATGGCTCACCTATACAAGGTCTGGGGGTTCAAGCCAGAGAATACTGATATTGTCGTAAAGAACCCTGAAGGTGTGCAGCGGCTGTCTAACGAGGCAAGAGTGGGTACAAAGAAAGGCCCGAAGGCGCTACGTTTGCTGACACAAGCTACTGTGCAGGGCGAAAAGGGCTTAGCCTCCTTTATGAAAAAGAAAAAGAAAACTGTTCAAGAGGTTACACGAGCAGACCTAGTGTCTTTTTATAGGCAGCGGGGAGTCAAAGTAACAGAAGGCGGTAAAGGCGACCCTCATGTCTACATTGGCACTTCTCATGTGTCTGAAGCAAAAGAACTAGGAGGGGTTAACGACTTCATAGCTATAAATGCAGACACGGGAGATGTCTATTCAGTGATCTCAGATCAACATGACATGTTTGGTCTTGATCCTGTAGGAGGTAGCTCACTGATAACCATGTCTCCAGTTCAACGGTCTAACTTTAAGTCTCCAGAGAGTGAAAGATACTCTATGGAGGACAACCTAAACTCTAGAATAACTAAGGGTGGGAAAAATAAACCAGAAGGTGAAAGAAGGGCTGAAGTAATGCAGGCAGCTAAAGACCTAGAGAGAAGGTCAGGAATACCTATGGAGAAGGGAGAAAACCCTGTATCCTACAACCTTAGAGTGCTTCGTGAATACGAGCCTACTATAAGTGCAAGAGACAGGGCATCTGTGGGCAGGAGAGCCGGTATGCTAACTGCCAGTGCACAGCCATTCATAGGGGCACCAGCAGCAGCAGATGAGGAACGCTAGGCTACATTAGAAAACTTGACCTTCCCTACGTCACCACGTAAGCCAGCCTTCATGTAGGTAGTTGCACGCCCTTCAAAGAAGTTCTGATGCTCTACACCTAACACATCGTCAAGCCAGTTTAGTGGGTTGTCCTTCACCTCGTAGTTGGGCTTCAAGCCTAGCTGTAGTAGCCTACGGTCAGCAATGTACCTGATGTACTCTTGCATCTCAGACTTAGTCAGGCCCGGTATATCACCCTGCTCAAACACCAAGTCCAAGAACCTATCCTCTAGGTCAACCATCTCCCGACATGCCTGA
>Ga0181390_1000528_pt1 | contig 17274 bp, 22 predicted proteins | sample 13SPOviralmetaG_FD_130085 | JGI IMG/M metagenome (GOLD analysis project Ga0181390, IMG submission 130085) | Marine viral communities from the oligotrophic San Pedro Time Series (SPOT) site, San Pedro Channel, CA, USA - 13 SPOT_SRF_2010-07-21 | ecosystem: Environmental > Aquatic > Marine > Strait...
GGTAAATACTTACCGCAGCCTAAGCCTAGTGCGCCAGTGATTGATGAAGACGCAATGTATTTAAAGTATATGATGGGAGATACTAATGAACAAAAGTGAACAAGTAGATAAGTTAGCAGCAGCTTTGTGCAAAGCACAGGCAGAAATGGGTGGTGCAGTTAAAGACGCTAAGAATCCGTTTTTTAAATCATCCTACGCTGATCTAACGTCAGTAATTAAAGCGATCAAAGAACCATTCGCTAATAATGGTTTGTCTTATTCGCAGTTCCCAGTAACATCCGAAGGTGGTGGTGGAGTAGGCGTAGTAACAGTTCTACTGCACTCATCTGGTCAATGGTTAGAGTCAGAGTTCTATTTACCACTTGCTAAGAAAGATCCGCAAGGTGGTGGTAGTGCTATAACCTACGCTAGACGTTATGCGTTACAAGCGATGGCAGGCATTCCTACTGCTGACGATGACGCTGAGGCTGCGATGATGCGGGGAAAGCCAGTTGAGAAGTCTAGGGAAGAGCTGTGTGCTGAAGCAGTAGAAGCTCACATTGACTCTCTACAGTACATTCGCAATGTGTTAAGCGATCCTACTGATGACAACATCGCACTGGCTAAAGAAGCATTCGGCGAGATACCAGAGGATGATCAAAGAGCTATGTGGGTAGCACCAAGCAAGTGTGATACTGCATACCTAACAACTGAAGAACGCAGACTATTAAAGGGGGCCTGATGGATTTAGAAGACGTTAAGATAGCATTACTAGCAGTATTAAGTTGCTGGCTGTTTCTACAAGTAGTAGAGATTGTGTCCAGCTAAGGAATCATAAAGGTCGCTAAACACCTCCTCCTTCGCTAGTTGGTTGGCCTGGTGCAAGTTTAGCAGTCAACTATTCTTTTAATTAACTAGAGTGAGAAACATTATGAGTGAATACGATAATACAAACCGAGGCGCAATCTGGAAGAATGAGAACCGCCAAAACGAAAAGCACCCGCAGTACAAAGGCAGCATTAATGTAGGCGGTGTTGAATACTGGTTGAGTGCATGGGTAGGTAACAAAGACAATCCCAAGGCTCCTGCGTTAAGCCTTAGCGTACAGGCTAAAGAAGAGCAAGCAAAGCCAGCTAAAGCTCCACAGGCTGCGATTGACGACTTCGATGACGATATGCCTTTCTAGTTTACTTAAAGGGTTACGGTGCTGACCTTAAAGAGAGCACCACCTAACTAATTCTAAGGAGATTATTATGCTTAACAAATACGGAACAATAGGTTTAATACTAACTGCTTGCATACTTGTAGGCGTTTCTAGCAAGTCACACGCAATAGACGCTAAGACTATCTTTGATTCATGCCAAAGTGACAACACAGAAATGCTGTGTGTTGGCTTCTTTGTTGGTGTGACCGATGCACATCTAACGACAATGATTGCAATGCGAAGAGCGCAAGAGCTTGGCAAATGCAGTAACTGGAAAACATTTACACCTAAGATGCTAATAGCTACCTTTGAGGCTGAGTACCGAAGCTCCAACCCTGCTTTCAACCCTACTGACGATCCAGCATTTTGGCTCTTAAAGCAAGTTTACGATAGAGCTGGATGCCAAGACGGAATAGAGATATGAATTGCTGGAATTGTGGAACTGAATTGATCTGGGGTGGTGATGTAGACATCGAAGATGAGTCTGAAGATTTTTCAATGATGACTAATTTAAGCTGCCCAAAATGCGGTTCCTATGTAGAAACTTACCTACCAAAAGAACAGGCTGAAAAATAATGAACTCGATAAAGTCTTGCCCTACCTGTGGTTACGCCTGTAGCGCAGTACGCAACACCAATGGCGATGTGTTAGGATATTTCTGTAATCTAGTCGTTGATGGCGCTTGTGATTACATAGATGTTAAATCCAGCATTGAGTATGAGGTCGAGAATAAACATGGCAGCGAAAAAGAAAGCTAAGACTGCTCCGCAGTTACGCAAGGAAGCCCTGAAAGCTATCCAGAAGCTTGCTAGACTTAAAGCGGCTGATGATAACGGTTACTGTTCTTGCGTTAGCTGTGGTGTTACTAAGAAGTGGAATGATGGGATGCAGGGCGGTCACTTTATTCCAAAAGGCTCTAGTAGCTACTGGGCCTTGGTCGAAGAAAATATACATCCACAATGTGTTTACTGTAACCAGTTCGGTATGTCGCATGGAATAGCAGCACAGCAGTACACTTTGTATATGCAAGAGATGTATGGCGAGGATTATGTTGATCAAATGCTTGCTGACGCTAAGAAGCCTATAAAGATATATGCTGCTGACTACAGAGAGATGATTGAAGAATTTAACGAAAACATTACATTCCAATTAAAGAGGATAGGTGGATGAACACAATGCTAACTTACACGATAGAAGGCTATGAAGATGGTCAATCTATGGATGTAGAAGTTTTAAGCGAAGACAAGATTGTAAACATCCATGTTCATGGTTGGAATAGCTCACTTAGCTTTTGCTTAGATAAAGCACAAACTATAAAAGATCTTGGTGAACTACTTGTCGAAGCTTCATCTGTTGCGGAGTAAGTATTGTGGATATAAGTAAGTACCCAATGGTTAGGGTTACATGGGCTGATGCCCAAGAGGCAGGTTCTGGTTGGCTTGATATTGAAGAGTGTGCAAACGCTAAGCTTGCTGAATGTCAGTCAGTAGGCTGGCTAGTCCATCAGGACGACAAGAAACTTATTATTATGGCTACGATAGGTAAAGAGAGTTCTGACGCAGAGGTAACTACTGGAGGGGACTGTACAGCGATTCCTTTTGACTGGGTTACTAAGATTGAATATTTAAACACTAATAGCCACTAGGAGAGAACATATGGGAAAGGGTAGTAAGCCAAGACCAATTGAGATTGGCAAGAAAGAATTTGATAAGAAGTTTGACGCGATAGACTGGAGCAACACTAAGGATGCTTCAGCAGAAAAAAAGAAAGCCCCTAAGAAGAATCAAAATAAAATCCTTCCCAGAGGCTTTAAGGGTTAGCGGTAAGTTTGTCTCTGCTCTCTAGCTCTCTCTTGATCAGATAGAGTTAAGTTTACCTGGCGACCTGCTGCATTAGTAAGTAATAACCATTGCTGAAGCATTGAAACTGCTTCGTTTACAGTTTGTATCTCATCAATCTTACCCTGGTATTCTGCAAAGCGTTTAGGGTTAAGCAGTAACTCTTCAGTCATATTGTTTACAACATCAATGTCTAGCTTTTTAATAACACTTTCAAAAAGCTTACCACCTACGTTAGCCATGATTAATGGCGACTGACCAAACTGAGCACCAACCTTCGCACCAGTAACCTTACCAACTGTACTCATCAGTAAGCTTATTTGATAGTTGTCTATTGTTGGAGGTATTTTTGATCTGGCAACAATGCGGTCAACATCTGTAAACACATCTTCCATCAACTTAACTTGGTCCTCATCAAAAAGTCTTCGCATCACAGGCATTAACTTTTTACGAGTCGCAAATGAAGTAGTAATACCATCTTGCATTGCTCGATCAATAAACATTCTTCGCAGTCCAGGTAAAGCCTGACCACTAGGATCTCTTGATACTTGCGCTACAAGATCGTCAATAGCATCTATAGGGCTTCTTACTGTCCCTCTAATCAATGAGTCTATAGATCTCTTCGTGTCCACAGAGTCGAGCCACAGGCCAGCAGCAGACTTCTGATTCTCAGCTCTGCGTTGCTCTAAAGCTTTCATCGACACTTCAGCGCTTTCACCTGTTTCAGCAACCCGTTCTAGCTTTGCTCTTAGCTCTGGGAATCTACGCAAAACTGGTCCATAAGCTTTATCGTCTAAAAACTTTCTAGCAGAGGTAGCATGAACTACGCCATCAGGTGCAATAGATTTAACAAAAGAAGTGAATACATGGTCCTCTGTAGCGCCCACAATACCAGGCTCATATCCTTCCGCTTTAAGTAGTTGATCTATTTTGGCTGCACCATCATCGCCCTGAACAACACTTCTTGATCCAAATGTTGCGCCAATCTCTTCTGAGGTGTCAAACTTAATTACAGGATTGTCAAAGGTTTCCATGCCTTTTTTGGTATATGCATTGGCAAGCTTGTATGCTTCTGATCCGCTAGAGCTTTCAAGCAGCTTGTACAATCTATCGGTTAATATCTTAGCAAGAAGTAACTGCTTACCATTAGGTTGAGCGCCATTTTCAAGGTTACGAAGCGTGTGGTTTACTGATGATCGAATGTCAATAAAGTCTTCGATACTACGCATTTGCGGTCCAGCAGACTCAGGAGCTTTAAAGTCTTTAACTTTAGGCTTAACTGGTTTTGGGCCTGGATCTATAATCTCATCAACTTCAAAGTCGCCAGCGTAACCTCTTAGCATCTGCTTAACTTCATCTAAGGTTGGTGATGGAGTCTCCACCATGGCCCCAGTGTGTGATTCTATAATCCATTGAGGACCAGACTTTACTTCATTACCATCATCATTTAAAGTATAGCCAAAGCCTTCTTCCTCTAGCTCCGCTTGACTAGCCTTTCTTACTCTCCAAGTTTCTCCGGTTGGCATAACAACAGATTTTTCGCCTTTACTTACATTTTTAAGAACGTAATCTGTCGGAACCTTCTTAGCTTCTTTTGCGGCCAACACCGCAGCCTTATACTCACCTAGCATTGCTTCGTAGTCGGCTAGAGCTTGGATAAACTCTTCGTTAGCAGCAGTATCTACAGGAGGCTCTGCTGTAGCTCGAAGGTTTCTCATTTGGCTTTCAAGAGCTTTCTGAGCATCCTCTCGCGCTTGGTCTGTTCTAAACACAAGGTTAAACTCTTCCTCAAAGCCCTCTACAAACTCAGTAGCGTTTATTTGTTTTTCGTCTTTTGGAATGTTCTTGTAAAGTTCAGACTTTGTTTGCGAAAACTTCTCAGATGCAGCTTCATACATATCCCTCATCACCTTAGATGAGTCCTCCGTACTTGCTAAGGGTGTACCGGCAACATCTAGCTCATGTGCAACCTGTTCCTTAATCTGCCTCTCCATGCCATCTAGCTCGTCTGTAAGCATTTTTCTTTGTGTAGCTAGGTAAGCATTTGCTGAAGCCTCAACACCGTTAGCTTCGATAGCATCAACCATTCCTTTATATGATTGAATAGCATCCTCATCCATTCTAATAGCTTCTGCACCAAATCCAGTGCCAGATCTTTTCATGCCGTTCTCAAAAGCAATTATCCCTCTGTCGCCAGTCATCATGCCTAGCGTACTCATAGGAATGCCTTTTTCTTCAGCCAATCTAAGAGCAAGCTTTAATTGGCTTAAGGCTTCCTCTTTGTTTTCTGCGTGTTTAAGTATAGAGTCTACAGCTATGGCGTACTGCCCATCTTGCTCTAAAAATACCCTAGACATTTCTGCCTTGTCTGCGCTTCTATTTTTAAAGAAGTTTCTAGCACCCCATATTCCAGGCACAGCAATACTAGCTGCTGTCATAGCTATAGGGTTACCATCAAACACAAGTCCAGCACCTGTTGCAGATAACGCTCCAAGGCCACCATATGCAAGCTCTGCTTTTAAAGCTTGCGGGCTAGCAAGAGAAAGGGCTATTTTTGAAGGCTCTGCCCTCACAGGAGCACCTACTGCAACATCAAGATCTTTTAAAGAGCGAGGAATAATTCTTCCTTTTTGGGCCAATTTTGTAGTTGCAGGTCTAGAAATCATTTGAGCACTCTGTCTTGAAACAGAGCCAACACCGCCCATAAAGCCAAGCGCACCACCACTTGCAACACCACCAGCAAGCTCTAAACCAAATGCGTATGGCGTAAGCTCAGCTTGTTGTCTAGGAGTTAATCGTGAGTCACTTAACGCTAAATCAGAGCTAGTAACCTCATCACCTAAAAGCGTTAAAGGATCTGTAGGTTCAAACTCTTGACCTAAAGCTTCTCTTATATCTCTTTCTGTTTGGGCAAGCGCACCTTTTAGTGGACCTAAACTTGCTTCACTTTTTTTTCTGTCTCCGCCACCAGTGACTTTGCCAATAATATCTGATGGAAAGTCAATGTAAGTTGGGTCAGATCTGTCGCCAGTTATGTTGTCAATCTTATCACTAGCCCAAGCAGAAACATTGTATGCAAGCGGTCCAATGTCTAGCACAGAGTAAATACCTCTGGCTAATGATTGCGCACCAGCAGTTAAATAGTCTGGAGTAGTTCCAGGCAATACTTCTAAGTCTCGTTGTAAAGCTTTATCTCTTGCAGACTCACCGCTAGGTAGGTTGTTTTGAGATGCTATAACGTCTTGGTTAGCCATCAACATCATTTGCTGATCAGCAGTAAACTCTGGCGGAGCCTTTAAGGTCCCAAGCTGAATATTACCGTTACCAACTTCTGCTACATCCTGTTCAGGAGTTGCGCCAAGAAACTGACCAGAAGCATCAACAGCTTGGTTAACATCATCTGCTACGCCTTGCTGTTGCAGAAGTCTTTTAAATTCTTCAAGTGTTGGATCTGCCATTTACTTAAATTCCTCTGCTTGGAAAAGCGTGTTGAATACTTGTTCAGCCTTCTGGTATGTTGTTTCTACGCCGCTTTGAGCCATCAAGTTTTTAACGATCTCTTTCTTAATGTTAGCTGGTATAACTCTATCATAGCCTTTCAAATAAACGTAGCCTTGCCCTTTAAATGTATCTGCTTCAGACTTTCTTGGGAAAAAGTTTTGTATAACATTTTGAACGCTATTTTTTACAACTCTGCCCCTTTCATCTGGAACAGGAGTCATTACCATAAACTTAGTTTTACCTTCTTTGTAATCGTAAGTAGGCTCAATGAGGGATAAAGCCATACCTGTACCAAAATCCATCTTACGCTGAGGACCATCCTTAGTATCAATTGCAGCAAGATCTAAAGAATTCATAGCTGATTTTGAAAAGTCATTTATGATCCACTGCATTTGATATTCTGGCTGAAGATTATTTGGTATCTTCATAGCCTCTTCTGCCGCATCTAAATCAACATTACTCATTGGCTTTAAGTATGGAGTCATCAACAACATCAACTGCGCATTTATTTTTTTAGCTCTTGTTTGAGCAGCCATCTGAGCATCACTCAATAAAAATGGTACAGCCTCAGCTATTGGGGCTGTTCGACCACTTGACGCACCATAAGATGGGTCTTTAATAGCTGCGACAGCGGCTCTAGCATTAGTTGTGGTTAGATTGGCTATGGTTTGTGAATCATAAAAATCGCTCTTACCTACAAGTCCAGCATCTTTTCTTGGACCACCCATAGTGGTTGTTACAACTCCATCCTTAAAGGTGGTTGTAAAGCCTTGAGATCCATAAGCTGATCTATTAGCCTTTGCCTCTAACAATTCAGCAGTTTGTATTAATTCGTTCTTTTCAGGGCCATCAGGAAGATTCATAGATTGAGATCGCAACACCTTAGCTCTGTTTCTATCTTTTTCTATATCACTAATATCAGGCGACTTGTTTAGCTCGTTTGCTAAATCTTTCTGAAGGACACGCACAAGACCTGGATCACCTCCAGCTGCCTCTAAGTTGTTTATCTGGACTTGCAACTTACCAGCATCTGGAAGATTGGCAAAAGATGTTGGGTTCTGAGATGCATTGTATTCAAGGATACTTTGCTGAAGCTCTTCTTCTCTTAGGCGATCTGTTCTTACATCTCTTCCTATGTTGTAAGTTCTTTGTTGTTCTGCAATCTGATCCGTTTTTTTATCTCGTCTTCTGTCGTACGCTGTTTGTTCTGTTGCGGTCTTAACTCCAGCCGCATATCTTTCATTTGCAGTTTGCACTGCCTGTGCAGCAGCATCCATTGCTGCAAGATCTGAGGTAAAGCCCATCTCTTGACCTATGCCTTGCTGTTGCATCTGTAGCAACTTCATTTCAGACTCATTAGCCTTTTGAACAGCATCCAGCTCTGCTTGACGAGTGGCCTGCATTCCTTGCATACCAGAACCTAGAGCTTGACCAATACGCTGCGAAAGGTTGTTTGTACCGTTACTAGAAAGCAAAGCAAGACCTGCATTAAAAGCAAACGCTCTTTGGGCTTCACTAGGATCTGTAAAGGCATCCATGAAAGACTGATTTTCTTTTAGAAACTTCTTTCTTGGTCGATTGTTGATTGACTTAGACTGCCTTTCAGCTAGCTTTTGTTGCGCTAACGTATTCTGCCTAGCCCTTTCTTGCTGCGCAAGAAGAATCTCTCGACTACCTGGAATTGGCTGAACAGGAGCCGCAACTGGTTGAGTTCTTGGTAAAGGTATAGGGGTAGCAGCAGCTTCTTCGGCAAGTCTCTCTGCACGAACATCACGCTGAGGTGCAGCAGCAGGTTCAGCAGGAGTATCACCTCCAAACTGACTAAAAGCTTGCTGTAAAAGTTTTTCTCGCTCTAACTGTTCTTGTGTAGCCATAATTTATTTATCTCAATCCTTAAATCTAAGAGAATAAAGCTCTGCGTCTAGCTTGCATATTGTATCGTTCTTCTTCGTCAAATTCATTTCTAGCTTCTTCAAACAAACCTCTAGGAATAAATGTTGGGCCGCTTCCGCCACTTGCAGCTATTTTCTCTTCTACAGATGGAGGTGGAGCCATTTGTTGTTGTTGAATTGGTTGCGCTACTGCTACAGGTCGTTGCTGCTGTTGCTGCTGCTGTGGTGATAGTGCGCTTGCAAACCTAATGGCTTGAGTTGGTTTAGCTTTTGCTGTTTGACCAGCTTTTGCAAGAAGGCCTTTTACCCCTGCTGCTTTTGCTGCCTCTGTTGCACCTAAAGTTGTTTTTGCTAGTGGAGCTGATACACCTAATGCTTGAGGCGCGACTGACAAACCGCTTGCTGCATTAATAGCTGCTTGCTTTGCCGCTTCTGCACTTGCCGCACTACCAAGACCTGCTTGAGCAGACCCTAAAGCTGAAGTTGCCGCTGATCCAGTTCCTACTGCTGTTGACCCTGCACCTGCTGCTGCACTGCCTAAACCGCCAGTAAGAGCACCTAATGTACCACCAAGCAATGCACCTTTTAGGCGATCATCTTTATTTGTTGCTGCACCTACACCTGCGCCTATAAGCATTGGTACTAAAAATTGGAGTGCCATAATTTATCCTATTAGTAACACCACAATACGGGTGTAGTTGTTCTTTTATCTACATGAACGAAAGTCTTAGCCACGCCTATCCCAGTGAAGCCTAGTTTAACAGCTTGCTCTACAATAGCCATTCTTTGCGCCCCACCCGTTACTTTTATATCTGCTGCAATACCTTGAGCGTGAGTTCCTGGTGTAGACTTCTTTGCCTCAATACTATGACTTGGATCTCTATAACCTGATGTAATGACAAAAGAGAAGTCACAAGCTTCTCTCAAGTCATCTAAGTCATGGATAAACTGATTATCCATCCGATTACATCCAGTTTCCTGACAATCAAATTCATCTAATTCAAAATACTTAAACACTTGTAGAAGCCCTAAATATTGTTGGATTATTAACCTGACTAATAGGCTGACCACTATCATCAATATCTGGCAACGCTATCCTGTTGTAAGGCTGTTGAGCTACCTGAAGCTGATTTAATCCAGCGTTAGATAGTGCAGACAAAGCGCTCTGACCGCCCACGTTTCCTTGAACGCCTTGAACGCCTATTTGCGGCATACCACCCAACATTGGGTTTTCACCAAATCCAAATGCTGCAAACTGTGGTTGAGCTGCTTCCATCTCAGCCATTCTTAGCTGGTCAAGAATCAAAGGAGCGTACTCTTCTCCCTGCCTGCCTATAATGCCTAGCTTCCTTACAGCCGCATTGTATCGACCGTACCCTGCATCCATTAGCTCAACAGCTTCGGCAGCGTTAGCGGCAGCCAATGCTTGAGCCGCAGTTTGATCGTCAAATATTGGATTTGAACTAGAAGCTCCGCCAATAATTTGACCAGTTGCCTGCCCTGTCTGCCCATCTGGTAAGCCTGTTATTGACCCTGAAATAGCACCAGTCCCATTAGGCGAACCCATAGCACTGTAATCAAATAAACCTTGCTGCCCCTGACCACCTGAAGTACCTGAAGTACCTGAAATACCTTCTATGCCGTTTACTACTACTGGCTGATTAGCGCCCGAAGTGTTAATACCGCCAGAGGACATATCGCTGTAATCAAATACAGGGCCTGCATCACCACCAGACACCTGACCTAAAGTTCCTTGAGTAGTGCCACCTAAAAACGCATCTATAACGTCTTGCTCGCTTGCGCCGCTATCAATTATCTCTTGCAGTGTTCCACCGCTAGATATAACTTCATCCGTTGTAGGCGCTTCTTCTGCTGGAGGGTTTGCTGCATCAATCCTTGCTTGAGTAGCATCCTGAACAGCCCTTTCTTGAACATAATCAATAAAATTTCTATAATTCGGAATAGCTTTAGTGAATTTACCAGATCTAACTCTAATTGTCGCTCGGTTTCCTGCTTTTAAAAAATCTGCAAAGTATGGATCGCTGCCGTACACATCAAGTATTTCTTGAGATGCGGCTTTGTGAGACTTACTTCTATCAGTTTTATTTAAATCGCTAAGACTTAATACTTGGTAGCTAGAATAGTCCCTTGCATCAGCTCCCGCACCTGCTTGCGCTCCATCTCTTGAAAAGTCAGATGCAAACGCATCAGACCTTGCTTGAGCAGCATTTTTGGCCCTATCCTCAAAAGCACTTTGAAAATCTCTATATTTGACATATTCTTTAAAAGCTTTTTCATTAAATTTGCCAGATGGGGTAATCATTTGTACTTTGCGCTTACCCTGATAATCTCTTTGCGCTAACCCAGGGAGGTTTTGATCAGATATGAATCCCTTGTGGGGTCGCCAAACTCTATAACCAGCTGACTTTCCTAGCTTTAAAACCTCTTGGAAGTAAGGATCTTTTCCATACTTCTTTTTTGCTTCTGAAACCGTTAAGGCATTGTCACTCCAATATCTAGGTCTACCCATTTCTAGCTACCTCCAAATAATGATGCGCCAGCTAAACCAAGACCAGCAATGCCGCCAAGATCAATTCCACCACCTTGCTGCATTTGAGCAGAGTTACTAATGTTACCAAGGTTAATACCTGTGATTCGACTAGCTAGACGGTCAAGAGCTGTCTGCGGAGCTTCCTGCTCGAATCTAAATCGAGCAATATCAGAGTCAATTAACGCTTGCTGATAAGCCTCTTGCTGCGCGCCAATCTCTGAAATAGTCTGAGCAGGCCGTAGAAGCCCTGTCTGGACTCCTGAGAGGTTTTGTATAGCATTCTGTTGGTTCTGTAGGAAAGCCTTTGTAGCTGCTGTAGCGGTGCTGTCAGCCGCTTGCTGCTCTTGGATTCGCTGTCGATCACCGCCAAAAGCGCCCTGCTGAATAGCTTGACTACCTATACTTGGAAGCACTTGGCTTTGCAGGTTAGATACAAGCGGATCTATAATTGCTCGACTTTGTGCTGAGTTAGGGTCGAAAGCTGCGTTTAAAGCATTTGCAGCGCCCATTCCTAGAGCACCCTGAACTCCAGCAGCATCAAGACCTAGCTGTTGTGCAGTAGCCGTATTAAACGATTGGTTTGCAATAGCAGATCCAGGGTAGTATTGATCTGCACCAGCATCAAAAGCTGCTTGAGACATCCCAAAAAGTTCAGTTAAAGCTCTTTCCTGTGCTGGAAATGGCTTTGTTATTGTTGTTGATGTTGATGGTGCATCGCCGCCGCCGCCCATATTAAACCTCGTAATCTTTCATCATTAATGTGTGTTTTAACTCAAAATCAGGAAAAAGCTTTTTCCATCCTATTCTTGCTGCAAATGCTGTTGCTTCTGCGCCTTGCTCTTTGGCCCAACCCTCTATTTGAGTCATCATAGATCTAAAATCATCTACGCTATCGTTATCTTTTGTAGCCACAAAAGGTATTTCTAATACACTTTTGTTTGGGTAGTGAACTATCTTTGTTGTTCCAGCCAGTAATATTTCCTTATCAAACATTACCCACAAGTCTTGCTGTCCTTTTTTTACAATCTGATAAAGGTCATCTACATCATAATAACCTTCTGATCGGTCTATAGCTTTCTGTAAGAGTGGTATACAAGCATCCCAAACCCTATCTACCTGATCTATTTCTAGCTTTACTAAATCCTTCTGCATCCTCTCTCACCTCTCTTGTTACTTGTCTTTCGCCTGTATTATTATCCAGTTTAGACTATCACTAAATAAAGTGACACCCTCAAAGTTCCTGTTTATCTCGTAATCTGCTGTGCTGCCATCTATTGTAAATGCACCTGGATCAAGAGCTACCTTGTGGTTAGCGTCTGTAGAATCATCAGACACTATTCTAATGGTTCTGTACTTCTGTACGCTTGGATCCGGCAAAGCAATAGTCCATGTGCCATTTGATGTTCTTGAGTGCTTTACAAGCAAAAAGTCAGACAAGTAATCATAAGTATGAGTCTCGCCAGTATTGCCTGTTAGAACGTAAGGCTCTGTGTCAGCACTTGCAAACCTAATCCAGCCTAAATCGTTGTCAACATCCTTGTTTAAATAGTCATAACGGTAAAGTCCTCTACCTCTATGACCGTTAAAGTTATTCTCTTCACCATCAGCATACATAATCATGCCAATCTTGGGATCTACAACAGGCGCATTAACAGGTATAAACGTAAGAAGTTTTTTCATGTCTTCTATGCGCTGACTAAGCTTTCTTAGCTCATCCTCTATAACTGGCCTGTTGTATTGTGATGGCAGGTTAGCCATTATCGTTCGCCTTCCATTCTGCCTTGCACAATTAAGTTAGTAAGAGTCCAATTATCCGATGTGGAATTACTTTCTATTTTAAGTGTAATGTACCTTCCCGCAGATCTAATTGGAAAGCTTTTAAACGTGTCATCAATTATAAAGCTGTTAGTTTGACCATCAGCTCTTGTGTAGTTTGGCTCAGCATCAATTGTGTCAGACCATCCCACTGAAAGTGTAGGAGAGCCTACTCCTTCTTTACCCACGCGAATAGAAGATATTTCTTTAACTCTGGATGCGTCATTTAAGTCATGGGCTTTAGTAATTGCTGAAACGCTAGGGTCACTTAGCGATGGAGTGTTGCCCTCGTAATACAAGTTACCTATAGAGTCAGCAGATATTGCTTCGTGAAATATACCCCTGTCTAGGTAGGCTGATATAACTTGATCTCGCATTCCCCACTGACCAGTCTTATAGTTATAATAAATTTCTTTGGTTATGCTTGACGAATTTAAAGGAACAGCCCAGACAATTTCATTTTCTTTTGAGTTGTCAAAAGCGTATATTTGAGCAAGCTCTGATTGAGCTACGTTATCTCTAAAAAATTGATTCATACCGCTTTCGCGGCCTATCATATTTACAGATGCTCCATCCGTTACAAAGAAGCCATCTCTGCTTGCGCCATAGTTTTGACGACCAACAGATACAACTGAGTTTGGAGATACAGCGCCAACACTGCCCTCTAGTGCAACCTGATAGCCAAATATATTAGGAAGGCCAACATAATTAACAACAAACATTTGAGTGTCTGTATATACCGCTAAACCATTACCTAGCTGACAAACGCAGCGGATGGGTGTCTCTGCTTCTCGAATTAAAAGACTACCAGCAGTGTTTGTTGCGTCTGCTGTCCATGTGTCTAAGTCGTCTGTACTACACCATGCAAAGCTTGTGCTGTAATCTACATTACCCTTGCTGTAGTTAAACGCAAGCATATGTGGCCCTTGACGATGAAAGCACTCTAATGAATCAAAGTCTATATCAGGAACAGATATGGTTGCCGTAGCATCTTGACCAGACCCAGTTAGCGTATTGAAATCTATATTCTCGTTATCCACATACCCGCTGCCGAAATCGGTAATTTCAAAGTCAACAATCCCACCTGCTTGTACTTTTGTAACGGTGGCTGTTAACCCAGTCCCGACTCCTGTAGTAGTTGTTGATGAAAGAGTGTCACCTACTGCGTAACCAGTTCCAGGATCATCATTTATAGTGATTGTTGCTCCACTAACTTCATCGTTATGGTATATATTAAAGTTTACATTGTTCTTTTTAATTACAGGTTTTGTTGACCCTTTTGCGCCAACTACAAACGAACCAAATGTTTCAAAATCCCATTGGTCTGATTCGTTAGTTGCTTCATCCCAAGTTGTCTCAGAAGAATCCCAGTTTGTTTCGCCTACCGATACTGTTGCTGCGCTAACGTCATAAGTTTCATTCCCTGCTGGAATGTTTGCAGAAGTGTTAATGGTGGTAGTGCTTCCTGGTGGCTTCCCTGTAGGGTAGTTTGCAATATGATCTCCGTTTGGATCGTACACCATTGGAACACCAGCAAATCCAGTTATTCCTGAAATAGTAAAGCTAGATCCAGCAGTTAATCCATGGGGAACCACAGTTTGCAAAGTTAAAGTTCCTAAAGTTCTGCTTGCACTAATTAAGGCAACAGTCCCGCCAGAAAGCCCGTCCCAAAGAGTGCCTTCAGATGCCCTTATAAGTGTATATCCGCTACCAACAGTGTTATAAGATGGGCCAGCAGGGTTAAGCAGCGAGTCGTTTAAGCGAAATGAATATATATTGTTAAGATCGCCAAGATACGCAACCTTTGTATCGAACTCGCGTGTAGCTGTAATTCCTCGAATTGGGCTATTAGAGCTTTGCGGAGCCAACTTATAATCATGTATAAGCTCTCGACCAGCCTTTCTTCGCATACCAAACTCGGTATACTGTACCCCATTTACCGTTTCCCAAAATGGTATTTGACGATCAAATCTTTCTGGATATACGCCAGTCTTTAAAAGATCAGTTGCATCTAATTTAAAACCACCGCTTTTATCAGTTTCAAATGGCATTTATTAATCCTATGCTGTTCTTGTCCAGATGTAAGTTGCTACGGTAGGCTGCACATTGTGAGTAAAGTCGTTTATTGTTGTGTCTCCAGCAGTATCTGCGGCTGCCTCGTTAGAAATAGATGTGTCTGTAAATAAACTTACATCGGCATAATTCGCAAAATCGCCAGAATTAGTCCCAATATCTACCTGATTTCCGGCTGCATCAAAACCCTTAGTTGCCGCAGTTAGGAGTGTTGCTACGCGAAAATTTTCGCCGCCACCAATAATAGGATCGTTCCCATAAAAGCTTGTCATTCGGTGACTGTGATCTCGAACGGTGGACTGTTTGTCAAGGTTGTACTCAGTGCCAGATTCTTCATTAAGAGTGTTAAAGTTTTTAAGAGCTAGTAAAGAGTCAGCATCGCCAGTGTAAGTTTCTGCATCTCCAATCTTATCGTATTCAAAAGAAGTGCTTGAGTTAACTTTTCTAACAACGTAATTTCCGTTTATATCTGTTGTTGTAAATGGAACGCCGCTAACCTCTATATAATCACCAAGAGATAATCCATGGTCAGTTTGAGTTGTCCATGTAACTCGGCTAATACCACCTACGTTTAACCCAAGAATAGCTGTTGACTGATCTAAATCAACATCAGCTTTTATGCCAGCAATAACTCTACCTTCAGCATAAGCTTCCCAAGTGCCAAATGATTCTTGAGCAAAAAAGTAACCCTCGCTGCCTGGATCTTCAGATCTAGTTGTTGTTAATATAGCTCCTACTGGATATACTGCTCCAAGCATTACTTCATAAAAACTTTTTGCAGGAGTTGAGCTTAAAACCTTCCATATTCCAGTACCCGCTGGCGAATCATTTTCTTGAGAGTCATACACTAACTCGTAATAACCGCCAGCAACAAGATCGCCAATAGCTAAGGATGATCCATCAAATTTCTTGACAGGTTTTTGGCCTAATAAATTTACACCTAAAGTTGGGTTTGTAACTGTAGTTGTACCGCCATCAGCTATCTCAATAAGAATCCTGATCCCATCAAGATACTGAAAAGTTGGTACGTCTGCATACGAAACAGTTATAACGTCTGTGCCGCTTGTAACAGCCTTATCTGTGCTGGCTCTTAAAAATCTATTAATTTCATCAGCAGCAAATCCAAAGTTATCTCGAACGCTAGAAGTAGTGGCTGAACCTGAAGTTGGGTTTGTTCTTACTATTGCTGAAGTCATTAGACTAACGGGCCTCCATTGGCTGCTATACTTTCGTCTTTAATTCGTGCTCTGCCAATACCTTGCTTGGCTCGTCTTGCCTGTACGTTTGCAATTCCTTCATCAACCATTTGCTTAAAGTAATTAACTCGACCGTCATCCTTTAAGTAGACGTAAGCTTCTTGAAGGGCTGCGTTTAAATAAATATCTTGTAGTAATACTGGGCCATTGTCACCACCGTTTAAATCTTTGTCTGCGCTATATAGAACGCTGAACGCATCTGTGTTATCTGATGCTGGTGTTGGCGCAAAGTAAATCTTATCGCCAGATACGGAGTAGCGTGTTACTGAGCCACTCTCTGCTGCATAGTCAAGTATCTCTGACATTGATACAGGTTCAACCCTTCGTCCATTTGAGTCTGACACGCTAACAACAAACTTAGTGCCTACTGGTAGAGTTGTAGCTTGAGCTACAGGAGTAATCTCTGTGAGAATCTCTTGCTCTACGATAGATAGTCTGCGGTTTATTTTTAATTGCGCTAACGTCAAAAAGTCAGGTATCTGAGCTGACAAGTCTGATCTATTTAACCAGTCGGCAATTGATGCCTGTAGGTCTGCGTTTGTTGATAAAGCCATTACAGTCTCGCTGTGGTGGTTTTCATGTAGGGGTAGTGTGTCTCAATGAGCTTGAAAAAGTATTTATAGTCTACATTCTCGCCAAGCAAATCTATTCCATGCTCTTTCTTTATTCTCATTACATCCGTCATAGATAAATCTAAAACTTGATGGTAGTTTTGTTTTGGGTCAAATTTAACCCAGTCACTTGTTTCGTTTCTTTTTCTTTTGTTATCTTCTAATAATTGTGTAATGTCCTGCTTAAACTCAGAGTAAACCCCACCATCATTTGTAAAATAAGTGTCTTGATGTACTCCGTTTTGTGTTTCTCTCTCAACAAATGTACTCATTATTTTTTGCCTTTCTTTGCTGTCTTTGCCGCTTTCTTAAACGCTTTAGCTGTAGGCGCGCCTTTAGCTCCAGGCTTTCTCATTTTCTCACCGCTACCTGATGCAATACGTTTTTTCTTAGCGTGAATGTTTGCGTATAAACCTTTTTTAGCTGGCATTACTTCTTACCTTTCTTTGCCGGCTTCATTGGCTTTGCACCAGTCTTTCTTTTCTTTGGTGGACGACCGACTTTTGAACCGTATGTACCTTTACCTTGTGGCATAACATTCTCCGATAATTGAA
>Ga0181390_1000531_pt1 | contig 17252 bp, 26 predicted proteins | sample 13SPOviralmetaG_FD_130085 | JGI IMG/M metagenome (GOLD analysis project Ga0181390, IMG submission 130085) | Marine viral communities from the oligotrophic San Pedro Time Series (SPOT) site, San Pedro Channel, CA, USA - 13 SPOT_SRF_2010-07-21 | ecosystem: Environmental > Aquatic > Marine > Strait...
CAGGTCAATAAATTATGAGAAAGCGAACTGGGTAGTCTGATGGCATATATTGAGTTTGAAGAAGATACAGATGACTTTGACATCTTGGTTGCCACCCTTGATGGCCTGAATGGTCTTGGCACTGACTGGGACGACCTGCTGAACTTGACCTTGCTTGCATCTGCGTATTGTGGTCAAATGGCGGAGATTTCGCCTGACGAATACATGGAGATTGTTTCGTCCATCCGCGTTACGGAAGATGGCATTTACGGAGAGGCTTGATGGCTAAGAAGGTTGTAACTACGTTTGAGGTGCGAACACCAGTGCGTCGCCGTCATAAAAAACGTGGTCTGCACATTCGTAAGAAGCTCGGCCCGAAAAGCAATATGAGGATTCGCTAATGGCTATCGTCTATCGTGGTGAGCGTTTTGCTGGTTACAACAAGCCTAAGCGTACCCCCAAGCATCCGAAGAAGAGCCATGCGGTTCTAGCAAAAGAAGGTGACAAGATTCGCCTCATTCGTTTTGGTCAGCAAGGTGTGCGTGGTGCTGGCAAAAATCCAAAGACTGCAAAAGACAAAGCGCGTAAGCGTTCTTATTATGCGCGTCATAACGCACAAGGTAAGCCGACAAGTAAGTTGTCTGCAAAATACTGGTCACATAAAGTTAAGTGGTAGGAGTTAGATATGCCAAACGTAGCAGGAAAAAAGTTCCCTTACACCAAGAAGGGTAAAACAGCAGCGAAGTCTTATGCAAGTAAGATGGGCAAAAAGGTAGTCAAGAAAAAAGCTACTAAGAAGAAAAAATAATGTATGTTACTGTTTACACACGTAACCGTGCCGCCGAGAAAGCAGCAGCATTGGAAGCGGAGAAGGTAGCTAAGAAGGCTGCACCTAAGAAACGTGGTCGCCCACGCAAACAGAGGACAGAGAAATGAATTGCCCACACTGCGGATACCCCAATCCCAATGGTTATACAGAATCCTGCAAGTCTTGCCGCAAGCCGCTGACGGTTGCTCCTGTGGTAGAGAAAAAGCCTGAAGTAGCCAAAGTAGCTAAAGTGGCTAAAACGACTAAAAAGGCTAAGGCAACTAAGAAAGCATAGTTATGGCTAAAATGGACGAAATTGAGTTTCAGGGCATTGTTCGCAATGAGATTGAACAAGCGCTAGGTCACTACGATACGGAGTACTCGCAAGACCGTATCGACGCGATGGACTACTATTTGGGTGAACCGTTTGGCAATGAACAGCCAGACCGCTCTCAAGTTGTTAGCACCGAAGTATCTGACACCATTGAACACATCATGCCGTCCTTGATGCGTATCTTTACGCAGTCTGATGACTATGTGCGCTTTGTCCCACATGGGCCAGAAGATGTTGCTATTGCCGAGCAGGCTAGTGATTACTGCAACTGGGTTATTAATAATGATAACCGTGGTTTTGAAATCATGCACAACTGGTTTAAAGACGCGCTTATCCTAAAGAGTGGTGTCGTTAAGTTTTACTGGGACGAAATCATCGAAGTTGAGACAGAAGAATATGAAGGTCTCAATGAAGATGAGCTTACCATGCTGATAGCAGACCCAGAGGTTGAGGTTGTCTCCCGCGATGAACGCACCATTGGTGAGGACATGGAAGGCCCAGAGGGCATTATTATCCCTGCCCCGATTATTTACGATGTAAAAATTAAACGCACAAAAAACAGTGGCAATGTTCGTATTGAGAATGTGCCGCCAGAAGAGTTCCTTATTGGCAACCGCGCCAAGTCTCTTGATGACGCAAATTTTGTAGCCCACCGTTCAACGATGACGGTCAGCGACCTTGTGTCTATGGGGTATGAGCGTGATGAGGTAGAGCAATATGCGGGATATACTGACCTTGATATCTCTGAGGAACGCACGTCGCGTTTTGAAGACCTTGAGACAAGTGCGGTTAGCGACAGCAATGACCCGACTATGCGCAATGTTCTCGTTACGGAATGTTATATTCGTTCTGACTATGATGGGGACGGGGTGGCTGAGTTCCGTCGTGTTCTTACAATAGGCAATGGCTACCACATTCTTGAAAACGAAGAATTTGACCATATTCCATTTGCTATGCTATCGCCAATCCTGATGCCGCACCGTGCTATTGGTCGCTCGGTTGCAGAGCTTGTGATGGATGTGCAGCTTATCAAATCTACCCTGATGCGTCAGTTGCTCGACAACATCTACAACACTAACAATGCTCGCGTTGTTGCCGTTGAAGGCCAAGTAAATCTTGATGACTTGTTGACGAACCGCCCCGGCGGCATCGTGCGTACTCGTACCGCAGGGGCGGTTCAGCCTCTGCAAGTTCCCGAAGTTTCTTCTTCTGTCTTCCCTGCACTGAACTACATGGACAGCATCAAAGAGCAGCGCACAGGCATTTCTCGTCAGTCGATGGGTCTTGATGCAGACGCATTGCAGTCCACTACCGCTACTGCTGTGGCTGCTATGCAGGCTGCTTCGCAAGGCAAGATTGAAATGATTGCCCGTGTATTTGCTGAGACAGGTGTACGCGCATTGTTCCGTGGTATCTTGCACTTGGTTACAAAGTATCAGAATAAAGAGAAGATTATTCGTCTTCGCAATCAGTTCGTGCCGATGAACCCGCGTGAGTGGGAAAGCTCTTATGATGTGCAAATCAATGTAGGTCTTGGCACAGCACAGCGCGACCAGCAAATTATGTTCCTCTCCCAAATTGCACAGAAGCAAGAGCAAGTGCTTATGCAGATGGGTGCAAACAATCCAATGGTCAGTATGTCTCAGTATCGCAACACGCTTGCCAAGATTGCTGAACTATCTGGGTTTAAAGATGCTAGTCAATTCTTTGCGCCTTCCGAGCAGATTGAAGCCGCACTGGCACAGCAGGCACAAGCTGCTGCACAGGCTGGGCCACAGCAAGACCCAGCTATTGCCCTTGAGATGCAGAAGATGCAGGCGAAGATGCAGATGGAACAACAGAAGATGCAGATGGAGTTTGACCTCAAGAGAGAGAATATGGCTGCGGAGCTTGAGCTACGTCGTCAGGAGCTTGAGTTTGAGCGTCAGTTGCGACTTGAGCAAATCCGCTCTGGACTTGATGCGTCAACAAATCTTCCTCGCGTATAAGTTCTTGCGCGCAAAGCATTGTGTTGCTATTTTGCAACAGTAGAGGAGACTACTGATGGATGAAGGCAAGAGAAGGGAAGAACAAAACAGGGGTGAACGCGCAAAGGCATTGATGCGCGAACCTCTGATTGTAGAGGCGTTTAATGTTCTTGAGGAGAAGTACATGAACGCACTGAAAGATTCCTCGTCATCGCAAGATGAACGAGAAACGCTCTTTCAAATGTACCAAGCACTAATGGTGGTGCAAGGCCATTTGTCAGAAGTCATCGAGACAGGTGACTTAGCGAAACTGGAGTTAAACTCCTAAAGAATCCGTAGAGGAGATAAAAGATGAGTGACGAACCTAGTACCCTGTTAGGAGCTGGTGAATCTCTAAACAAAGGTCAAGCTGTTGACCTTCTCTTGAATACCGACGCCCCTGAAGAGGCAAGCGAAGATACTCAAGAGCCTGTAGCTGAAGTTGAAGAGGTTGTTGAAACCGATGAAATGGAAGCGACATCCGAAGATGAGTTTGAGGCAGAGGATGCAGAAGAGCTACCCGAAGCTGATGAGGAATATGAGGATGATGACGAAGAGTATGATGTTGATGAGTCAGAGGTCGAAGAGGTCTTAGACGAGGAGTCATACTACACTGTGAAGGTTGATGGTGAAGAAAAGAGCGTCAGCGCAGACGAACTTGTCAAATCTTATCAGTTGGAGCAGGCTGCACAAAAGCGTATGCAAGAAGCCGCAGAGGTTCGCAAAACCTCAGAAGCAGAAGCACAGGCTTTATCGCAGCAGCGTGAGCAATACGCTCAGGCTTTGCAATCGTTGCAAGCACAGTTGGATACTGCTGGTGAGCAGCCCCAAGAGTATTGGGATACTCTCTACAGTGAAGACCCAATGGAGTATATGCGTCAACGTGAGGCCCAACGTGACCGTAAGGAAGCGATGGAAAAAGTAAAAGCTGAACAGACACGCATACAAGAAGAGCAGCAAAATGAAGCAATGCAGCAACGCCAGAGTCTTCTAGCAGAGCAACAGGAAAAACTCCTTGAAGCTCTACCAGAATGGAAAGACCCTGAAGTTGCACAGAAACAGAAGCAAGAGATTGTTAGTTACGCTCAACGCACGTTGGGCTTTAGCGAACAAGAAGTTTCTAACATTGCAGATGCTCGTGGTGTCCTTGCTATTCGCAAGGCCTATCTTTACGACCAGCTTATGGCTCAAAAGCCTGCGGCTCAAAAGAAAGTAAAGAAAGCTCCTAAGGTAACCAAGTCAGGCAAACCAGCGACCAAAGCTCAGAGTAACGCAAAGCGTAATAAACAGGCACTTGAGCGCCTAAACAAAACTGGCAGCAAAGATGCTGCTGTGGATTTATTACTTGAGAGAATGAGGTCTTAAAATGGCTACTTTTACTACTACCAACGCTGTTGGTGAGCGGGAAGATTTAAGCGACGTAATCACGCGAATTGACCCTGAAGAAACACCCATTTTTTCTGCTCTGAAAAAAGAGACAGGAAATGGCGTATTTGTCGAATGGCAAGTACAAGAACTGGCTGCTGCTTCAGCAACCAACTACCAGAACGAAGGTGCTGACGCTACTTATGATACGCCGACTGCCACCACTCGCTTGGGCAACTACATGCAAATCTCGCAAAAAGATGCACAAGTTTCTGGTACTCTGGACGCTGTTGATAAAGCAGGCCGCGACAAGGAAACCGCCTATCAAAAAGTTTTGAAAGGCCTTGAGCTTCGTCGTGACATCGAGAAGTATCTGCACTCGGATACAGCCCGTAGTGGTTCTGACCCGCGTAAAGCTGGTACTTTGTCAAGCTGGATTACCAATGTAGATGATGCCTCTGGCACTTCTGCTGCTACTGGTGACGGCACGGATGTTCCTGATATGTCAGGTACGAACCGCGCCATGACTCTGGCTCAAATCGACACCGCAATGCAAGCTGCTTACACCGATGGTGGTCAGCCGAACATGCTGGTTGTTTCTCCTGCTAAGAAAGCCGCTTTCAGCGACTTGAACAGCGGTTCAGTTGCAACCAACCAAATCAACTATACTGCTCCTCGTGAAGCAGCTATCGTTGGGTCGGTTTCGCTGTATCTGTCCGACTTCGGTCAGCTTGACGTTGTAATCGACCGCTTTGCTTCAGATGACCGCGTGTACCTGCTTGACAGTGACTACGCCTCTATCTGCACATTGCCAAACCGTAACTTCGCCGTACAAGAAATGGCGAAAACGGGTGACTCTGAGAAGTTCCAAATCCTCACGGAATGGACCCTCAAAGTTTCAGCACCAAAAGCGCACGGCGCTGTTTACGACCTGTCGTAAGTGTTGAGGGGGTAGCTTCGGCTACCCCCGTTCACTTTAGGGGAGAAAGATGAAGAAGAAACTTGTACAAAAAGATGCGGTCACGGGGAAAGAAACGTGGGCGCATTTTGACGAAAGTGGAAAGATTATTTTTGAAAGCAGTCAGGATGTTAGCTCCTTGCTTTCTCGCAACGCAGCAGAGCGTAATGAGTATCGCTCAAACTCGTTGATTGGAGATACGCAACGTCACCAACAGAAGGTTGCGGAAATACCCACAGCGTTGTATCATCAGCTAATCCAAGAGCTAGGCCAGCCGAAAGATAATCCTACTGGTTGGAAGAAGTGGCTTAATGAATACGATAATCGGTTTTTTAGAACCAGTGGCGGTACAGTATAATGGCAATCACAAATTACTCCGAGCTAAAGACATCTATCGCCAACTTCTTGGCTCGTGATGATTTGACCGCGCAGATACCTGATTTTATTTCTATTGCTGAGTCTCGTATGTCTCGTGAGATGAACGCTCGTAGCCAAGAAAAACGCGCCATAGCGACTCTTACGGGTGGTGACGCATATGTATCCTTGCCAACTGATTTACGCTCTATTCGCCTTGTAAAGCTAAACACTTCCCCAAAGGAAGTTCTTGAGTATTACACACCAGCAAAGTTGGATGAGCTTTACGCAAGTAATGCTCAGGGAAAGCCCCGCGCCTACACAATCATTGGTGGTGAGATTAAGTTTGCCCCAGAGCCTGACTCTGCTTACACGGCAGAGATTGTGTACATGGAGGGCATACCAGACCTTTCAGACAGCAACACAACAAACGAAATTTTAACTCGTCACCCAGACGCATATCTCTATGGCGCTTTAGCCTCTGCTAGTGTATATCTAATGGATGACCAGAAAACGACTGTGTATGAGCAGTTGTTTACACGGGCTATTGACGAAGTTAAGCGCGAAGAAGAGCGCAGCAAGCAAGCTGGTTCTGCTCTTCAAATGAAATCTGACTATGGAGAACTAACATGAGCGCAATGAGTGATTATCTTGAGAACAAGTTTCTCGACCATTTTCTTGGTACGTCTAGCACGTCGTCGCCATCTAATGTTTACGTTGCGCTTCACACTGCTGACCCTACTGATGCTGGTACAGGCACAGAGGTAAGCGGTAACGGCTATGCGCGTCAGACTATTGCTTTTGCTGCATCCTCATCTGGAACGGCATCCAATAGCGGTGCTGTTGAGTTTCCTGCCGCTTCTGGTGGTGACTTCGGTACGATTACCCATATCGGTCTTTGGGACGCATCAACCTCTGGAAACTTGCTTTTCCACTCAGCCCTGACCACCTCAAAAACTATCGCTGACGGTGACATCTTTAAGATTGCTGCATCAGGTATTGACATTACGGCAGCCTAGATATGGCTGACATTGTAGGGCCAAATCTTGAGCAGCTTGATAATTGGGGTCATTTAGAGCAAATCCCGAATCAGCCGCTTGATGCTGCGTTTTGGAACACATTGGCTTTGCGTGAAGGTGAGGCTACACCTTCTGTATCTGCTACATTATCTTCTTCTGCTATCAGGATTCAGTTTGGTGCTGCTGCACCGTCTGCGTCTGCTACTGTTACGCCAGAAGGCATACGCATACAATTTGGTGAGGGTAACACAAATGTTACCGCCACTATTACCGCAGATGGTATTCGGGTTCAGTTTGGTGCGTCTCTCGTAGTCGGCCCAGCCACAATGACTGCTGCTGGTGGTATTCTCGCAACTGGCTCTGCGACCCTAGACACTCAGGCTCTTATGAGTTCTGTGGCTACTGGTGAGTTTATCGGCGCTGCTGCTTTGTCTGCACTCGTTACATTTACTGAAACAGATGTAGAGATTTTGGGCGAAGACTGGTCTATAGTAACAGAAGAAGGCGAAACGTGGTCAGAGGTTTCAGAAGGAATAGAAATCTGGACTGTTGTTTCTGAAGGCTCTGAGAGTTGGAATGTACAATGATTAAACTAGGACAATTTTTACCTGACCAACCACCGTATCAGAACGCGGGAGCAACTGTTGCTACTAACGTAGTGCCAGCGGCTAACGGTTATAGCAACCTGCCCGATGTACTTCCCTTTTCTGGTGCGTCTAACAAATTCATTAGGGGCATGTTTGCTGCAAAAGATGACTCTGCTTCTGCTGCAATTTATGTCGGAGACGAAAACTCTCTTTATAAATTTGACGCTACTGACTCTAGCTTAGATGATATTTCCAAAACATCTGACGCATCTTACACAACTGGTGATGGTTACTCTTGGCGCTTTGTTCAGTTCGGGGAAGCCGTAATTGCAACCAACTACAGCGACCCAATACAAACAATAACCGCTGCTGGTGGTGGTCGCTTTACTGACTTGGCTGGGACTCCGCCGAAAGCAAAGTTTATTGCGGTTGTGCGTGACTTTGTAATGTGTGGTTACACTAACGATAGCACTGATGGAGAAAAGCCTTATCGTGTTCGTTGGTCTGGTATTGGTGACTATGATAGCTGGGCTGTGAGCGCAAACACACAAGCTGACTTTCAGGACATTTCAGACATGGGTTCTGTCACTGGACTTGTTGGTGGTGAGTATGCAACTATTTTAATGGAGAAGGGTATTGTACGAGCGCAATATGTTGGCTCTCCGCTTGTGTTTGAATTTGACAAGGTTCAACTACAGCGTGGTTGTAAGATTTCTGGTTCAGTTGCCTCTGTTGGTCGCAATGTATTTTATCTTTCTGATGATGGCTTTTATGTATTTGATGGTCAGTCTTCCAAACCTATTGGCGCGGAAAAGATAAACAGATATTTTTTGAAGAGGTTTCAGTCAAATAACTCTGCTCGAATGAGCGCCGTTGTTGACCCCTCTCGTCAGATTGTTGTCTGGTCTTATCCTAGTGTTGACTCTGGGGATGGCTCACCTGATGAGTTGATTATTTATAACTATGCAACGGATAGCTGGAGTACTGCTAACATTGGCTTGGATGCTATGGCTTCCTTATTCACTGCTGGTTATACTCTTGAAGGTCTTGCTACTATTTCTAGCAATCTGGACACTCTCCCTAGCTCACTTGACTCAGCGGTTTACAAGGGCGGAGAGTTTTTCTTTGCTGGCGCAAAGGATAAAAAGATTCAAACATTCACTGGCGAAAACCTTGATGCTATTGTGGAGACTGGCGAGTTTGATTTGCAGGCGGGTCGTAGCTCCCTTGTCAATAATATTATTCCATATGTTGAAAATAGTAGCGGCACAACTGCTACAATTACTGCACAGGTTGCTTCTCGTGACTCTAACAATGCTGAGGTTAGCTTTGGTGCGACTTCGACGCTGAACAGTGATAACTTCTGTCCAGTGCGCTCATCTGGTCGCTTTCATCGTGTGCGATTAAACTTGAGCGGCAACTGGACAAATGTGCAGGGTGTTGATGTTGACGGTCAAATTAGAGGCCGCCGCTAATGGCTAATCAATTCCGCAATCTTCCTAAAGAGGGTGGTTCACCGCGTCAGATTTCTGAGGTGGTGAACAACATTATGGAGGGTAAGATTAACAGCACTGGCACGTTTACGGCAGTAAGCGGTACTACGTCAACGACTGTTATTGACCGTCGTGCAAGTGTTAATAGTGTAATTTTGTTTACGGGTTTGGACTCTCATTACTATGATGTTGACCCATATATAAGCTCTCGTTTGAATGGCAGTTTTGTTGTTGGTCACAAGAACCACGGACACGATAGCAACCTTGCCTATGTTATTATCGGTTAAAGGAGATAACCATGACAGAAATGACAGCAAAGGATTATGCCAAGATAGGTTTTGATGAGTTTTTGCAATCCTCGGACAAAGAGTTTCCTTTTGAGTTTGACGATATATGGTTATTTCTTGAGCAGAGGAAGGCTGGGAAAAGTTGGCAAAAAAAGATACTAGAGTTTAAGGATGAGATAGAATCCCATGAAAAAGGTTTAGGGCCGAATATGCTTCCTGTTATAATGCCTGTTGAGCATAGCTTTACGGAAAAGCAGTACATAAGAGAGTTTAGAGCGCCAGCAAACCACACTATAGTTAGCAAAATCCACAATACAAATTACCCATTAATTTTACTTGAAGGGGATGTGACAATAGTGGAAAGTGATGCTATAAAAAGAGTGCAAGCACCTTTTTTCTCCATAACGGAGGTCGGAACTATGAGGGCAGTTATTGTTCACAAGGACTGTTATTTTATTACGGTCCATCCATCAGAGGCTACAAATATTGTTGATGCTGAAGAAGAGATTTTTGCAAAAACATTCGAGGAAGTAAATGTAGTTCCAAAAGACTTTTCCTCTATAGAAAAGTTTATTGAGCAGGTAAGGAATATAAAATGAGTGGAGCATGGACAGCAGCAGCAGTAGTAGGAAGTTCACTAATTAGCGCTGATGCAATGAAAAAATCCGCACGGCAATCAGGCACATCTACAACGCAAACCGCCCCGCCAACTTACATAGCTGGCGAATATGATGCGCTTGCAAGCCAGATTCAAGATATTAGGCAGAGAGGTCTTCTTGAAGACATCCAAACTCTTTCCCCTTATGAGCGTAGTCTTGTAGAGAGGGGAATGACCCGCGCTGCTGCTGAAGACCCGTTTCAGGCTGCTGGTGAGCGTGCCGTATCTGGGCTTCTTGGGGGCGGTGGTCTTCTCGATGAGGCGGCTCAAATGTATCGAGGCACAACTGGCTCAACAATGGAATCCCCAGAGTTTCTGGCAGCAAGTCAACGTGCGGTTGAGCAGGCGATGCGCCCTGTCACATCTCAGTTTGCTGCTGGTGGTCGCTTGGGTAGTAGGGCATTTGCCGATGCATTAGCTGATGCGAGTTTTGGGGCTATGTCTCCTCTGGCCTTGCAGGCTAGGCAACAGGACATATCGGCAGACCTGTCTAGGGCTTCTGGTCTTGGTAGTCTTGCTGGTCAACGCACTAGCGATATTGGCGCTGGCCTCACAGGTGCTTCTGCTGTTGGCGATATGCCATTCACAAACATCCAGCGCGGTCTTGGCCTCGGCGGTCTATTAAGCGGAGAGGAGTATGCGCTTCGACAAGCTCCCGTCACTGCAACGCAAAGGCTTTCTGATATTGTCCGAGGCTCTACTGTTGGCAGTAATGTAACTCAACCACTGTATGCGCCGCAATCGAGCAACGCGTATTTGGGTGCTGCTCTTATGCAGTCTGCTCCGCAAATTGGTCAGGCGTTTGGTAGTTTATTTGAACCTCGACCTCAAACTGTAAACTTTACTGGTGGATACCAAGGCCCAACGGGCGTAGGTGGTGGCTCAAATCCAATGGGCAACCTTACTGCTAGTGGCGCGCCTGTCGGCGGCGGTAAAACATATTTTTAGGATATTATGATGGCTAGAACATTACTTGAGGCAATTGGTTCTGATATTGGCGGTCTTTTAGGAAAAGTTCCTGAAAAAATTTATAGGGGCGGTCAGTTTCTTGCTCAACCTGCGCCCGATATGACTTTCTCTGAGGCAATGCAACTTCGTAGTGAGGCCGAAAGGGAGCGTCAAAAAGTTGCTGACGCACAGGCTGCTGACTTGGCCCAAGCCGAAGAAATCTCAAAAGGCAATCAAGCTGTGGCTTCCATTGCAGGTGCTATTCCTCCTGACGCTCAAGCTGGCCTTTTGCAATCTCCCGTGGCTGTAGCTCCAGCACAACAAGGCCTTTTGGGTAAACTTCCTTCTACACTTGCTCAGAATTTGCGAGACGCAATTATTGCCCAAGGCACTCTTGAGGCTGGTATGCCTCAGCTTGTCACTGCCGCCGATTTAGACAAGATACGCAGAACAACACCAGCAACCGTATTGGCTCAAATGGAAAAAACACGCGCAGCTAGAGAGGCGGAGCAACGTGACCTTGAGCTTCGTGGACTCAGTCTGTCTGGTAAAAAAGATGATAGCAAAAGTGATGAGGCGAACAGACGCAAGGCGTATGCAGTAGTTTCTAGCGTTGATGATGTTTTGTCCATTATTGATGAGCATCCTTATTCTGTGGGTATGGGAAGTCTTTTGAAATTTATCCCAACAACAAAAGCAAATCTTGTTGACAAGAAACTTGATACGATTAAGGCTCAAATTGGTTTTGCTGAACTTCAGGCTATGCGTGATGCCTCTAGAACTGGTGGCGCTTTGGGTCAGGTTACTGAACGCGAATTGCAGTTCTTGCAAAGAACTATTGATGCTATCGAGCCAGACCTTTCTGCTGAAGACCTCCGCAGAAATCTAAATAATGTAAGGCAGGTTATGCTTGCCATTGCCAACGGAACTCAAGACCCGCGTATGGCGGAGGTTTTGGGGCAGAGTGTCCAAGGTGGAGATACCGTTAGAACATACAACCCTGCAACTGGTGAGTTTGAATAGTGCCTGTTATTAACACACCTGATGGCTTAATCAATTTTCCAGACTCAATGTCTGATGATGAGATTAAGGAAGTTCTGAAAAAAAAGTTTCCTCAGATTGAGAAGCCAGAAGCTGTTGATTACCTTCGCGCCGCAGCGCAAGGGTTGACCTTTGGGTTTTCTGATGAGGCGGAGGCCGCATACAGGGCATCCCAAAGTGGTCGTTCTTTTGATAAAGAGCTTTCTGATATTAAAAAAGAGATGGAGTCGTTTAAACGTGCTGCTCCAGTTGCTTCTGTTGCAACAGAGATTGCTGGTGCTATTCCGTCTACGCTGGCTGGTGGCGGTTTGATTAGGGCTGGTCTTTCTGGTTTAGGTGTAAAAAGCGGTATTGCTGCTGGTGCAACGGAGGGGGCTGCTGCTGGGGGGTTGTATGCTGCTGGAACAGCAGAGCAGGGCGAGGGGCTAGAGGCTGCAAAAGAAGGCGCTGCATTAGGTGCAGGTCTTGGTGGCGCACTGGGGGCAGTCTTGCCGCCCATGTCAAAAGAGGCTCGTGAGCTTATTCGTCGCGGAGCGCCGCTTACTGTTGGTCAAGCTATGGGTGGATTGCCGCGTGCATTTGAGCGTTCAGCGGAGGCTCTTCCGTTTGTGGGTGGTGTTGTTAGTGGCGCACAGAAAAAGGCTATTGCACAATATAGCCGCATAGCTACAGAAGACGCACTAAAGCCGATAAAAGAATTTAAAGGGTTGCCCAAAGGATTTACTGGCGACAAGGCTGTTGATGCTGGCTTTAAAATTGTTAGCCGTGAGTATGACATGATTGTTCCAAACCTTAAGACATCTAAAGCAGATGATGTTACTAAGCTATTAGATAAATCATTGGTTCGTGTCGTTGACGACTCTGTTTTAGATGGGGCGACAGAGAGAACCCTTGAAAGAGATATAGAAAAAATAAAAAAAATGTTGTCTGCTAAAGATGGCAACATAAGTGGAAGGCAGATTCACACGGCAATCAAAAAACTTGGCTCTGATGCAAACAAATTGTCTAAGTTTGGCGCAGACCCAATGAACATGGAGCGCGGCAGGGCTTTGCGTTCTATTCAGCAAGACATGTTTGGATTTTTAGAGAAAAATAATTCTAAATATGCAAAGGAACTTCGTAATGCAAACGAAGCGTTTAAGCGTATGCTTGTTATTGAGAGGGCAAGCGTTTCTGCCATCAAAGAGGGCGGGGAGTTTGCTCCTTCTCAACAGCTATCACGCATGGCATCTATGAATCGTCGCGCCGCTGCGCGTGGACAACTTCAGGGTCAGGCAGATATTTTAGCTGCTCGTCAAATCCTAGAACAGGGTCGTGACGGTATTGCACGCCCACTCCTTGAGGCGCGTCAGCTTATGGGCGGCGTTGGTGCTGCGGGCCTTGCAGGGACTGCTGGCATTGCTCCTGCTGCTGCTGGACTTGGCGCAGTCGGTGGTGCATATTCGGGACTGTTAGCTCCGCAAGTGCGCCGTTTGTTTTCCACTTCTGCTGATATTGGGCGCGGAGTTGTCCCAGTTTCGTCGGGCCTTTTAGGACAGGAATAAATCATGGCTAAGAATAGTATTAGAGATTATGCAAACACTGCCGCATCTAACACAGATGTGCAGGGTCAAAACATCGACGAGGGCTGTAGTCCTGCTGGCATTAACAACGCCATCCGCGAGGTTATGGCTGACTTGGCTGATATTAACGACGGTACTATTAAGCTGGTGTCTCCGTCCTTTGATGCGGCAACCATTGGCAGCACTGCTATTGACGCTTTTCCGTCTGGCACAAAGATGTTGTTTCAACAGACCGCTGCACCGACTGGCTGGACAAAAGACACTACGCATAATGATAAGGCGCTTCGGATTACAAACGGCACTGTAGGCACTGGCGGTAGCGTAGCCTTTGAGACAGCCTTTGCCAGCCAAACACCTGCTGGCTCTGTTTCTGTTTCTGTTGCTAGTCACACATTGCTGCTCACCCAAATCCCATCTCACAGTCACACCATATCTCTGTTTGACTCATCCTCGCCAGACGGCTCTCCCCGAAAGGTTGCCGCAACAGATGACATTAATGACTCTCGCGGCACTACTGTTTCTCAAACCGCTGGCGGCGGGCAAGGACACGGACACCCCAACTCAACTGGTACGTTTACAGGCACACCCATTGACCTTGATGTCTCCTATGTGGATGTAATTATCGCAGCGAAAGACTAAGCCATGAAGTTGGAGGTCAAGCATAACTGCCCACTCAATAACTTTGAGCCTTGCAAGCAAATGGACTGCGCTTGGTTTATTGAGATTCGCGGTCTGCACCCGCAAACAGGAGAAGAGATTTCTGAGTGGGGTTGTTCCATGTCCATGTTACCTGTGTTACTAATAGAAAACGGAAGGCAGACATCTCACACTGGCGCTGCTATTGAGAGTTTCCGCAACGAGATGGTCAAAGCTAACGAGTTAAATACAGAGATTATGGTTGCTGCCGCTGAGGGTCGTAACCCAAACTTGATAGAGGGCTGATATGACCAAATCAAATATCACTGAATACGACAATACAGCCGCTAACAATACTGACGTTCAGGATGTTCCTTTAGGTGAAAACCTGATGTATCCATCTCATGTGAACAATGCGTTCCGTGAGATTATGGCTGACCTTGCTGACATAAATGACGGCACTGTTACGCTGACTAGCCCTGCTGCTGGCTCTATTAACATTACGGGCAACATCACAGTTGGCGGTACAGTTGATGGGCGAGACATTGCCACTGACGGCTCTAAGCTGGATGGCATTGAAGCTAGTGCTACTGCTGACCAGACTGGTGCAGAGATTGCTAGTGCAATTAGCGGTCAAACTGTGGCGACACTCACCATAACATCTGCTACAATCAACGGCGGTAGCATTAGTGGTATTACTGATTTGGCTGTTGCTGATGGTGGCACTGGCGCTTCTGATGCTGCTACGGCAAGAACTAATTTAGACGTTGACCAAGCTGGCACTGCTGTCGCTTTGGCAATCGCACTGGGGTAAACAATGGCTAATACATTTAAACTTGAAACTGACACTGGCGTAGGCACTGGCGCTGCCACCATCTACACCTGCCCGTCAAGCACAGCGACAACCATCATCGGCATGTCGGTTGCTAACATTACAGCATCATCTATCTCTGTAGATGTGCAGCTTGAGAATAATGACGGTGACAATATTTACATTGTGAAGGCCGCGCCTATCCCAGTTGGCTCTTCTCTTGTTGTTATTGGTGGCGACCAGAAAGTTGTTATGGAGGCGTCAGACGTCCTCAAGGTAACCAGCAGCGCGGCAACGTCTGCTGATGTGGCCTTGTCTATCTTGGAGATTAGCTAATGGCTTATACTGGCAAGAAGCCGATTGACCATACTGATGTAACGCAATCGCAGTCTATGACTGTGACTGATGACCTGACGGTTGACGGTGCGATTACATCTCAGAACGGCGTATATCTCGGCGGCACGGGTTCAGCGAACCATCTGGACGATTATGAGGAAGGCACTTGGACGCCGACATATGGTATGACTGGCTCTGCCGCTACCATTACACATCTTACCCAGACTGGCTATTATAGAAAAGTAGGTTCAACGGTTTGGATATGGGGGAGGATAAATACAAATGGATGGTCTGGTGGCTCAGGAAATGTTGTTGTAAATGGATTGCCGTTTACTGCCTCAGGTGCATCTTCCTTGTTTGGCAGTGTTCATTTCAGCTATGTAAATGCGTTTGGGACTAATTCTTTTCCTAGCGCTGCTTATATAGCCACAGGAGGTGACCGCTTTCAACCAATAAAATTGCCATCTTCTGATGGTAGAAGCGGGGCGAATACCCCTGTCTTCACCTCTGATATGTCCAATGTAAATTTTGGTAACGATTTAATTTTTGCAGGTTCATATATCCCAGCATAACCCGTCTGGAAGTCGGGTCGGACAGGTGGCAATTTCGCCACGATAAACAGAAGGAAACTAAATTATGGCATTAAGTAAATCAGTCGCAACAGACAAAATTGAAATTGTTGGCGAGTTTAAGGCTGTGCAGGTTCGCACCGCCACAGTTGTCAGCGAAGATGGCACAGAGTTGTCACGCTCTTTTAGCCGCCACGTTATCCAAGCGGGTGACGATTACAGCAGCGAAGATGCAGAGGTTCAGGCCGTATGTGCGGCAGTGCATACCGATGATGTTGTTGCTGCTTATGCAGCGCACGTTGCAGCACAAGAAACCCCATAAGGAAAGCCAATGGCATATATCGGAAAATCTCCCAGCACAGGCATTCGCAATCGCTTCATCTACACAGCGACTGCTGGTCAAGCTACGTTCAGCGGCACTGATGACCACAACCGCACGTTAAGCTATACCGATGCGGAGTTTACTGATGTATTCCTGAATGGCGTAAAGCTGGACAAGTCTGACTATACTGCCACATCAGGCACAAGCATTGTTCTTGATGAGGCTGCTGCGGTTGGTGACACTCTGGAAGTCCTTAACTTTGATACCTTCTCTGTCTTCTCTGGTGAGTTTAGCCAAGATGTCACTGTCGGTGGTGCTACCACATTGTCTGGCGACCTGACGGTTGACACTGACACTCTGTATGTTGACAGCACGAACAATCGCGTAGGCATCGGCGCTTCGCCAAGTAGTTTGCTTCATATAGAAGTGGATGAACGAACAGCATATGATGGCTCGGCTACTGATGGACAACTGGATGTTGGTTCAACTCTATTTCTTGAGCAATCAGGCGGAAACAATAATGCGATTTCGCAGATTGTTTTTCAGCCACGCACAGGATACGGCTATAACCGAATTGTTAACACTGGCGGCAGTTCACCTAAAATGGCCTTTGTTACTAATAACGCAGAACGCATGCGCATCGACAACAGCGGGAATCTGCTGGTGGGGAAGACTGTAACTGACAACACTACGACTGGAGTAAGAATTGGGGCTAGCTTCATTTCTGTTGTCGGGGGGAGCAATGCAAACACTGCTATTTTTAATCGGACTGGAACAGATGGTGAGATTGTTCGTTTTCAAAACGACAACACAACTGGCGGGTCGATTGGGACTAGTGGTAACTTGCTATATATGGCATCAACAAGCGGCGCAGGGTTTAGGTTGGTTAATGATGATTTACGCCCAGCAACCACTTCGGGAGGCAATAGAGATAATGCGTTAGACTTAGGCAATAGCAATGCTCGCTGGGATGACATTTACGCCACCAACGGCACAATCCAAACATCTGACCAAAACGAGAAGCAACAGATTGCCAGCCCGACTGACGCAGAGATGACTGCCGCCAAAGCAATCAGCACACTGTTCAAGACATTCAAATGGAATGACAAGGTTGAAGCCAAAGGCGATGCAGCCAGAACACACACTGGCGTAATTGCACAAGACGTTCAGCAAGCTATG
>Ga0181390_1000534_pt1 | contig 17239 bp, 26 predicted proteins | sample 13SPOviralmetaG_FD_130085 | JGI IMG/M metagenome (GOLD analysis project Ga0181390, IMG submission 130085) | Marine viral communities from the oligotrophic San Pedro Time Series (SPOT) site, San Pedro Channel, CA, USA - 13 SPOT_SRF_2010-07-21 | ecosystem: Environmental > Aquatic > Marine > Strait...
AAGACGAAAGACTTTTCTGGATATTTATTGTAGGACTTGTAGCTTTGTTAACTAACTATGCAGGTGGATTATGAAACTTTTAGCACTAATACCTTTGGCTTTTTTATTCTCATGCTCATCTCTGGATATTGTAGGAGATGCAGTAACTAAATATTGTGAGCTTTCTGAAGCACAAAGAAACGCAAACAAAGAAGCTGTAGCAAAATCCGTAGCCCCTAACATGATAGAGATTACCTGTGAACAAGAGACTGATACAGAAGGCGTGTAAGTACGCACTACTTGCTTACGAAGAAGAGATTGAAGGCGCAATCAAGATTGAGTCTAAAGGTACATCTACGACTTGTTATTTTGTAAATGCAACTAATGAGCAATACGTCATCTTTCGCGGGACTCAACAAGCAAGAGATTGGATCTTTAACATGACTGCGTTCCCTTGGAGATATAAAGGGCGTTGGGTTCATGGTGGATTTATGATGGCGCATAGGTCTGTATGGAAAGAGATACAAAAGCATCTTGATCCTAACAAAGAAATTATTTTTACAGGTCACTCGTTAGGTGCTGCTCTTGCGGAGTTGTCAGCGCATTGCTGCCGTAAGTTTGAAAAGACTCGTTTGATTACGTTTGGTAAGCCAAATGTTTTTATGCGTCCATCTAAAGCAAAGATGAAAAACTTAATCTCGCAAGTATCATTTGTCTGCGGGTCAGACATGGTCGCAAGAATACCCGCGATAGGTTACTGTGCAGATGCAGGACAAACCATGGTGTACTTTGATAACTGGGGTAAGACTTGGATAGACCCAGAAGATTCATATGTACGAAAAGACAGGGGTATAGGCGATGCTATTTCAGACCACGATATGGCGGGTTATAGCCGTCTTACTACTAAGTTTTGTTCTGAGTAATTGTGCTATTACTAATAACTTAAAGGATGGATACGACAAAGGAGACATAACAAAGGGTTTGGTAGAGGACGTTAAGATTTATTGTTCTAAGCCAGTTTCTTATATTCGTAAAGCAAAGAGAAGTTTTTTATTTGCTTCAACAGGAATGATGTTGCCAGACCCATGTCCGAAGTTATAGAGTTTCCACCACAGTCAGTAGAAGGGTTAGAGGACTTTGCAATAGAAGTTGAAATTGAATTAGACACGTTATGTGCAGGATTGATGGAGCAAGGTATCCCGCCAATCTACTTAGTAGGAATGCTTCAGTCGCAGATACATTATATATTAGCTGCGTTACAAGAAGAGGATGAAGAGTAATGGGAACACAAAGAAAACCAAATGGTAATTCTATGGTAGCTACTCCATCAGGTTCTATTCCTTACTCACAATATAACAGAATGCAATCTGGAATGATTGATGACGGAACTTACATTGTTGATCCTAATTTTGTATACACTGGAAATAAGTTTGGTCCGTTTAGAGAAGGTCAAGAGTCTTATGAACAGAAACTAGCAGACTTAAAAGCAAAGCAAAAAGAAGCAGAAGCTAAAGCAGCAGCAGAACTTGCAGTATTTTTAAATTCTCCTACTACTTTGTACGGAGATGCTTTGGCAGGATATGAAGGCGTTAGAAATCCTCTTGGTGCAGCAGTTGGTGCAGCGCAAGCGCAAGATGCTTATGCAAGCGCAGTAGAAGAAGGTTTGGCATCAGGTGATAAAACACAGTTTAAGTATGGTTTTACAGATGATCCAGAAGTAGCTAAGGCAGATTACGAAAGAAGAATTCCGCAGGTTATAGCAGAAGGTGGTGATCCATCTATGCTGCAAGAAGCATTAGGAAAACTACAAACACAAGATCCTAATATTGTGCTTGATGAGGATGATGAGGGTGATGACGAAGAGTCTTTAACTTTTGAAGATTTTGTTAATCCGCTTCTTACATTTTTTGATCCTTCTACTATTGTTGGACCGCTTGGCCCTATTGATATGGGAGAGGTTGGCCCTTTTATTCCACAAGGAGGAGAGGGTGATGATACAGGCGTTGATCCAGGTAATGGTACAGATGATGATACAGGTGTTGGCACTGCCACTCCTACTGTTCCTCCTGTTGCTCCTGCCGAGCCTGTTCCTGATACTGTTCCTAGCACTGAGCCTGATGGTAATCTTGAACCTGATCTTGATCCGACTCCCGATCCAACTGTGGTTTCTGATGAGATCGTTACTGATGACCAAGCAGTCGTAACTATTCCTGAGATCATTAAACCAAAATCTACAGAAAGCAAAAGACAATTATTTGACATAGTCACAAGCGCAACGCCAATAACAGAAAGTATTTTGTTTTCGCCACAGTTTGTAGACTTAGATAATATTCAGCTAGGAATGTTTGACGCATTTCTAAAAGCCTCTGGAGGCAAGTAATGACATACTTGGAAGCAATTAACAGTGTCTTGCGTAGACTGCGTGAGGATGAAGTAGCAACAGCATTAGAATCAAGTTACTCCGCATTGATTGGAGACTTTGTTAATGACGCTAAAAACTTAGTAGAAGAGGCATGGAACTGGTCGTCACTAAGAAGCACAATTGCTTTTAATACCGTAATAGGAACGTCAGAGTATTCTCTTACGGGATCTGGTATGGACGCAGTAGTAAAACACGCACTTAATGATACTAAGAACTCATTTATTAATTACAAGACAAAGGCGTATTTCGATAATGTTTACTACAATAATACACCTGCTGCGGGAAGCCCTGAATGTTATACGTTCATTGGGACGGATGATAGCGATGATTTAAAAATCAAAGTATATCCAGACCCTAATGCTATTGAAGCTCTAAGGTTTGATATGGCTACGCCTCAAGCAGAACTTACTGCGGATGCTACTAAAATTAAAGCTCCTAACAGACCTATAGTGCAGTACGCATTTGCAATGGCTCTGAGGGAGAGGGGTGAGACAGGCGGTCAGTCGGCAGCAGAACAATTTGCCGTAGCCTCTAACGCTTTAGCTGATGCTATATCTATAGATGCAAACAGATTCCCAGAAGATCTAACGTACATGGTGGTCTAGATGGCTCAACAATTACAGAGCATTACAATCACAGCCCCTGGATTTGCGGGGATCAACACGCAAGACGCTCCGTTAGCGCAAGAGCCTAGCTTTGCTGCTGTGGCTGATAATTGCATTATTGATAAAGAAGGAAGGATTGCTGCAAGAAAAGGCTATGACTTACTTAACGGTAATGACTTGTTAGGTTCGTCAGCAGGTGTAGAAGCACTGCATGAGTTTGTTGCTGAAGATGGAGACATTACTTTCTTATCGGCAGGTAATAATAAAATCTTTACTGGTACTACCACGATGGTAGACGCAAGCCCAGGAAGTTACACGATCACTACAAATAACTGGAAGATCGTATCATTTAACGACCATGCTTTCTTATTTCAGAGAGGCTATGAGCCTCTAGTGTACTCAGATCACGCAGGTACAGTAGACAAGATGTCTTCTCATGCTCATGCGACAGGCACTCCTCCGCAAGGACATGAAGTGTTAGCAGCGTTTGGTCGTCTATGGGTAGCAGATTTTACAGCAGACAAGTCCACAATCTATTGGTCTGACTTATTAGACGGCACAGCGTGGTCAGGAGGCTCTACAGGCTCGATAGACATCACCAAGGTATGGCCCACAGGGTATGACACTATCGTTGCTCTATCAGCCCACAATGGCTTTCTAGTAATATTTGGCCGTAACTCTATTGTTATTTACTCTGGTGCTGATGATCCCGCAACAATGACGTTAAGTGACACTATATCTAATATAGGTTGTGTTAACAGAGATGCCGTGGTTTCTACAGGTAGAGACTTAATATTCTTAGATGACTCTGGTGTACGAAGCCTAGCTAGAACTATTCAGGAAAAGTCAGCACCTATTGGTGATGTTTCTAAGAACGTAAATAATGATATTAAGTCTTTGTTTGCTGCTGAGACAGGGAATATATCTTTACACTATTCGCCACAAGAGGCGTTTGTGTTACTTAACTTCCCAGTTCTTGCGGTAGTGTACGCATTTGATACACGATTCCCATTACAGGATGGTAGTTACAGAGCCACTACATGGTCTTCTATCAGTCCTTTAGCCTTTACTCATACTGTAAATGACAAGATGTACATTGGTGTAAAGGACGGGATAGGTGAGTATAAGACTTACACGGACAATACAGCGAGTTATCAGTTAAGTTACTTTAGCCATCCGTTAAGCTTTGGCAATACTTCTAATCTTAAATTCTTAAAGAAGATTAACTTAACTACATTTGATGGCGCAGAGTCTACTGTAGTCTTAAACTGGGCGTATGATTATTCTGGCGCATATAAGAAACAAGCGTACACATTGCCCCAATCTAACGTGGGTCAGTACAACATATCGGAGTTTAATACGACAGCAGAGTATTCATCTTCTATATCTTTAATTAACAGACAAAAGATTAATGCGTCAGGACAAGGAACGGTAGTAGCGATTGGCGCGGAAACTACAATTGATGGTAAACCCATTGCAATACAAGAGATTAACATTCAAGCCCTTATGGGAAGGATAGTATAAAATGTCGAATTACACCAAATTGACGAACTACGCTGCTAAAGACTCGATGGTCAGCGGTAATCCTGCCAAGGTAATTAAGGGCGTAGAAATTGGAGCAGACTACGATGCCATTGCTGTAGCAGTAAACAGCAAATCTAATAGCGCATCGCCTACTTTTACTGGTACTGTAACGGTAGCTGACTTAACAGCTACTGGTACGGTTAGCTTATCAACTATAGATGGTGGTACTTACTAATGGCTCTCGAACAAATGCAAAAAATGTTTATGGATAATCGAGGTTTGATTGGTGCGTTGGGCGGTGCAGCAGCGCAGGAAGCTATCATCCGAGATGTCCAGAAATTAGGTGAACAAGACTTACGAACTGTCTATGGTGATAGACCGCCTTCTACTCTTGCGGGTGGATTGATGGGCGAGATAGGCCGTCAGTCTGCATTCAAGCCTTTTACCGTAACTACTCCCACAGGAGGAGCGACTGTATCAGGTGCAGGAGATGTTACTCTTGGCATGACTCCAGAGCAGGAAAGAGTCAGGCAGCAGCTAACAGGGTTTGGCGAACAAGCATTTGGATTCTTGAGTGATCCTGCCCAGAGAGAGACAGAGCAGTCCAATCTTATAGGTATGCTTACACAGTCTCCCGCAGCTAGGTCGGCAAGAGAAGCAGAGATACGCACTGCACTACAGGCTGCACAAGCTCCAGAGCAAGAACGTGCAAGGCTAGGACTTGAGCAAAGACTAGCAAGCCAAGGTCGTCTGGGTGTAGAGACATCTATGTTTGGTGGAACGCCAGAAGGACTCGCATTAGAGAAAGCCATACAAGAGCAGCAAGCACAAAACGCACTAGCTGCAATGCAACAGGCTAGAGATGAGCAAGCACTAACATCATCTCAGACTCTTGCGGGACTACAAGAAATGCGGGGTCGTTCACAACTAGCGGGTGATCTAGGTCTACAAGCTTTGCAGTCTTCTTACCTACCGCAACAACAATTAATCTCTTCGTTGATGCCAGGATTAGAAGCTTCTCGATTAGAATCAGCCTTAAGAACCACAGGTCTAGGACTAGGCACTGGTCTTGCGGAGTCTACATTAGAAGCACAGCTAGGATATAATGCACTAGCTAATGCTTTAAGACAGCAGCAATTCCAAGGTTTGTTTGATTTGTTGAAAGGTGAGCAAGAAGTAACTCAGCCAAATCAACTTACTGGTGAATTGAATGAAGCGTTTTTTCAAGCTATAGAAGCGCAAAAAAAACAAAACGCAGAAAAAGCTTTAGGCGCATTTATAACTTAAGGATTTAAAAATGGCTATTAATATACAATCATTATTTGCAGATATTATAAGCACTCCTGAGCAAAGAGAAGACAAGCTCTTAAAGGAAGGTATGCTACAAGGTCAATTGCTTGCCTCTGGACTTAAAGGTCGGGCTGCTGCTATATCTCCGCTTGCACAGATTGCAGGTCAGTATGGTGTTCAGCGTCAAGAGAATCTTAAACGCGCAATACAACCTATGCTTGGTATTGATCCAAGAACTACTGGTGAAAGACTAGAGGAGGCTGTCTCTGGATTAGATATGTCTACTCCAGAAGGTCTTCGAGAAGCTGCATTAGCTATTCAATCTGTTGATCCATTACGCGCTGCTACACTAAGACAAGCTGCGGTAGAAATGAGTCAATCAAATGAAGATAGAAAAAGAACTGTTGCGTTACAACAGCTTCAATTAGATGAAGCAGAAAAAGCAGCAGGAGCTAGAAAAAGAGAAGCAAAAGCTTTAGAAAATATTCTTCCAAGATCTATTTTAAATATGTATGAAAGTGGAAACATAACTGGCAATGAATTGCTTCGTTTCCAAGAAGCTAGAATAAGTGCTTTAGCAACAGATCCACCTAAATTAAATGTGCTTACTGCAGAAGAAAAAAACATTGGAAAATCATATATTGACGACAATGAAGCAGCACAAAATTTATTAAGTATTGTTTCTAAAGATGCTAATGCTTTTAGTAGATTTACTGGTATAGGTGGTAAAAAACAATTTACACAAGAAGATCTTTTGTATGAAGCAAGCATTATTCGTTCTTTGTCAGAAGATACGATAGATGTTAAAACGTCTATTGATAGAGCAATAGAATCACTAAAGGCAGGAGGAATAAGATCGCAGCTTCCAGGATCTGTATCTAATATTTACAATGCTCAACTTTATCCTGAATCAGTTGGTCAAGTAAATGCATCAGCACTATCTGGACAATCCACTCAACCAGAATTTAATGCTAGTCAATTATCTACAATAGATTCTTTAGTTGAAGAAGCAGGGCAGTTACAAGCACAAACGGAAAACTCACAGGCAAATATTCCCGCTGAAGTTTCTCAATCTAATGAAACAGTAATGCAACAATTATTAAGAGGCGTTCTTCCTCAGTATGGAGCAGTTAGAAATACTATAGAGGGCTTAGATTCTCAAGTTAGTTCTGGGCTAGAAAACGAAGCAAGACAAGCGCAAAATTATTTTAATACATTGGATGAAGAATTAGGAGCTAGCCCAACAAGTGGCGGAGCTTCTGCTTCTGATTACCTTGAAGCAATTAAAACATTAAATTTTCCAGGTATTGATTTTGCTACAGAGCAAGTTCCTGCAATGACAAAAAATATTGCAGGAATTTTTAAAAGCCTTATAGATACTCTTTCATCAGTAGAAAATATAAAGAAAGTTACTAATGAAGGAATAGACGTAACGCTTTATGGCACAGGAAAATTAATAGAGTCTTTAGTTAACGGTCAATCTGTTGGAGAAAAAGAAATAAACCAAGTTAAAGAAAATATTAAAAAGTTAAAATCTAGTTTAGGAAAAATATCTGCTCCAGATAGAAAAATAGTAAACGAACAAATTAAAAAGTTAGAAGAATTTGTATTAACTAATGCAGGTAATTTGGCAGGAGCATTTTTAGACTAGAGGTTTATATGGCTGATCTATCACTTTTAAGTAAAGAAGATCTGAACGCATTGGCTTCAAGAAACATTGATGCGATGTCTCCAGAAGGCAAGTCTATGGTTTTGTCTGAGATAAATGCTGTTTCAAATAATAAAGAAGATGAAAACAAAGAGCTGCAAGAAGATCCCTTGGATGAGATTAGCATTGCCAGAAAAATTTCTTATGGTTTTGAAAAAGGAAAGTCAGATGTTGGGTTGTTGTATAGAACCTTACAAGTAAAAAATAATCTTGGACAATTTTCTTTTGGCAAAAACGGAATTGAATACAAAACACAAGCACAAGCTTACGGGCCAAACTTTGTTAACGCTTCTCCAGAAATAAAAGCAGAGGTTTTAGCAAGGCTAGATGATAAAGAGCTTGCAAAAAATTATCCTATTTTATCTCAGCAAGAAAGTCCAGGAGGATGGGCTGCGGTTGGATCTTTTGCAGGATCTTTGTTTTCTCCTACAACTTTAATTCCTATAGGTGCAGCAGGAAAAGTTAGCATGAAAGCATTGGCTGCGGGTGGAGCAGCATTTGGTGCAGAATACAATATACTCGATCAACTTGCTTCAACAGCTAAAGTAGATCCAAAACAAGTAGCTGCCGTTGCGGGTATTTCTGCTATTGCTACTCCCGCAGTTGCTAAAAGTTTGAGTGTCTTAGGAACTGGTATAGCATCATCATTAGCAAAAAGATCTGTACCAAAAGAACAAGTTAAAGCAAACGATATAATGCGTGAGGCTCAATTAATTATTAATGAACACGTTGCGTTACTTCCAGAAGGACAGGTAGATTCTAGAGCCGTTGTTAAAGATGTTCTTCCAAAAATACAAAAGAAACTTGGACTTACTGAACAAGAATTAAAAAATGCACAAGTTACTTCTGACATAGAAGTTAGAATTCCTGGCAGTAGATCTATGGCATTGTCACAGATTAGCGATCAAGCGCAGTCATTAAATCCTTTTACTGCATCTAATGTAGTTACTAAATCATTAAGAGATTTTGTTGGTGTGTTGTCTACTGATATATCAAGGATTAGCTCTGTTGTAGGCGGTAGGCTTAAAAAACATGACGCAGCAGTAGGAATTAAAACAGCAAACTACAACAAAAGAGTAGAGCCTTTTATTAAATTAATGCAAACCTTGCCGTCAAAAGAGTTAAGTCAAGTTAACAGACATTTAGTTAGCGAAGATTTTAACGGAGCAAAAGCCATTCTTTCTAGGTATGACAATAACGCCTCAACAATAGTTGACGATACACAAAAAGTCTTAAAGGATATAGAAGACGATTTAAGAGAATCAGGATTTAAGTTTGGAAAAATAGAAAATTATTTTCCTGCAAAAATTATTAGCTATAAAGATTTTTTAAATTCTATAGGAAAAGAATTAAAGAACCCTATAGATATGGCTTTAAAAGCAAGAGCAGAAAAACTAGGATACAAAGATATAAATGCTTTGCCCATAGAAGAAACGGAAAATGTTATTTCTCAAGCTTTAAGAAGTAATTCTTCTAACGTATCTCAAAAATCTCTATCAAATAAATCTAGAAAAGTTGTAGTAGATGACGAGTTAATTAAACAATATAAAAAACCACAAGATTCTTTATCTCAACACATATTAGAATCTGTATCCATGATAGAAAAAAGAAAGTTCTTTGGAAAGTCTGCGGTAAACAAAGGAATAAAAAATATTAATTTAGAAGACTCAGTTGATAATCTTATCGCAAAAGAAATATCCAACAAGTCTATGGCAAGCGATGATTTTGGAAAGTTAAAAGAATTGATTGAAGCCAGGTTTGGTATGGGAGAACAAAAAACTGGGGCTGTAGCAAACGGAGCTAAGAATCTTATCTATCAAATGACAATCGCAAATCCTATGTCTGCTCTTACACAGATAGCTGACATGGGTATGTCTGTATTTGCTAATGGATTACTTAACACTGTAAAAGGAGCTTTAGGTAAAAGAAAAATAAAACTAGAAGATCTTAATTTAGATCAAGTTGTTTCTGCGGAGATGGGTACTGTTGGTGCTATGGCAAGAATGCTAGATAGAACGTTTGCTATTAGTGGCTTTAAAGCAATTGATAGGCTAGGAAAAGAAACATTAGTAAATGCTGCTTATTCTAAATTTCAAAAAATGGCTAAGTCTGACGCAGGTGTTAAATCTTTGCGTAAAAGATTCGGTAAAGTATTTGACTCAGAATTTGATGCAGTCTTATCTGATTTAAGATCAGGGCAAATTACTGACAACGTAAAGATGATGATGTTTAGTGAGCTTTCTAATTTCCAACCTATTGCTTTATCAGAAATGCCTTTAAAATATTTGCAAGCAGATGGTGGTAGAGTATTTTATGCACTCAAATCATTTACGATAAAACAATTTGACGTAATGAGAAGAGAAATATTTCATGAGTTTGCAGCAGGCAATACTTTGCAGGGAACAAAGAAACTAATAGCTTACGCAACCATCTTGCCATTGGCGGGTGCAAGTGTACAAGAATTAAAAGATTACATTTCTAGGGATAATCCAATCTCTATAGATGATATGCCAGATCAAATGATAAAGAATGCCTTGAAGATAATGGGAACTTCTCAATACGTTGTAAAGAATAACCTAGCTCAAGGCAAGATAGCTGCTGCAATTGGAGAAGCAGTGCTTCCTCCGATCAGTTTGTTTGATGCTTTTTCTGAGGATCTAATGAGATTATCCAAAGGAGAGCTTACCGCAAAAGATTCGCAAGCGTTGCAAAGAGTTCCTTTCTTTGGGCGTTTAATGCAAGACTTTGTATACGGAGCAAGAGAAGAGAAAAGAATAAAAGATATTTTAGCAGACTAGCCCCTCACTCAGAGGGGTTCATCTCGTTTTCTATAATAAAATCTACATACTGTTTGATCTTGCGGAGGTCTTCGATACCTCCCTTAGCTTTCCACCTAGTGATGTACTTGATAATATTCCCCTCACAGTACCCTAAGTTATTAGCCATGATGTATTCTATGGGCTGAATCTTTAAAGACTTGTAATGACTTCCCCCTACTTGATGATCGTTAACTCTCAATGCAATGTCTCGCATTCTTCCTCCTGCTCTCTTATGTATTTTAAGAATTGTTTTTGTGTGAACTTAGACTTGTTAACAAATCCCGTAAGGTCTTCTAGCATTACGGCAAGTGTTCCTAAGTGATTGAGGTCGCTACCTTTAAGAATCCTAAGTTTCTCATTGATCCACTCATAAGCCTCTTCAGATCCGACCATTTCTATTTCTATTTCTGATACTTCTTTTGTCATAATCCAATCCTTTTCTCATGATACTTAATCAGCGCATTCCATTCCTTTAACATCTCTTCATAGTCTGCTTTGTAGAATTTAATCGGATCTGATTTCTTAGCTATCATCTCTTCTACGAAACCCTTACCGTAATACTCCTGCATCCATATGGTGTACTGCTGCGCTGCCGAACCATACTTCATGCCGTATGCGTTACAGCTTTTACATTGTGGGTGTACATTCCTTATGTCCAAAGCCCAGTAAGAACTAGATCCTTTGGGAATGAAGTGACCTCCATCCATGTCTTTGTAATGTTTCTTACACCCGCAAGACACGCACTCACAATATCCGTTAGCATCTGTGGCTGCTATTCTAGCTAACTTCTGTAGAGCCTGTAGGCATTTGGATCTTGGTGTAGATGAATTACGTTTGCGTTTCATTAAGTCTCTCGCGGTTGAGTAGATGAGCGATTTTAATTTCTGCTTTATTTTGACCCGTATAAGGTACTGCCATATTAGCACTAACAAGCTCTGCATTTAGACTTATCTCTTCGCTTTTTATTACACCTAAGTACCGCCCGTATTTGTCTTTCTTTTTCGTCTGGAGCGTGAGCGTTTTGTTTTCTTCAAAGAAGTTCTGTACGAATTCTTTTGCGAGGAGTCCATATCGTTTTTCAACTTTGTCAGAAGTTCTCGATTCGGGTGTGTCAATTCCAAATAAGCGTATACGCTCCCCATGAATCCAATGATTGAAACCAAGGTCAATATCAACATCTACTGTATCTCCGTCTATGACTCTGTCTAATTTACAATTATATTCATACACCTCTATATATCCTCTTTGTTCCCATTTTATTTCCACAGCCAGGACAAAATGCCAGACCCGAAACAAGACACCTCAAAGTTTTCTCCGCTCTCCTCTGAGTAATGCAGTCCATTTTGTTATACCTTACCGTAAGCAAAGCTTTTGTAAACTCCAGGCTTTCTACGGGATAGGTTTTTGCAATAAACTTTACGTCCTCTGGAGGTTCGTACTTAGCTTCTGTTTGTTTTGTCATGACTCTCTCCCTAAGTATTCAGTGTAATGCCTGATGTACCTTCTGTTTAATTCTATGCTTAAAGCAATCAAAGCGTTGTAAGTTTCTTTTGCTTTCTTTTTGTCAATGTTTTCCAAGCCCATCTCTAGCTCATCATTGGCTTGGTGTATTGTCGGCATAAACTCCTCAAACATAAGTCACTCCTTAATCATTACTTATTAGGAAATGGAACATATAGATCGTGCTTTGAGAATACCTGCCCTAAGTGATGACTCAATACCTCATGCACTTTGTCGTAGTCTACAGTGTTTGCATCTGCGGTAGAGTCAATACCTATGAGAGCTTCTTGCACTGGCTTCCATAAGGCTTCCTTTACCCTCTCTCCGCTCCAAGGAATGTCTACGCTCTTCTTCTCTAGAACCTTTTGCATAGGCAGACCTCTGTCATTTAAGACTTCCGCAAGTTGACGGCAGTACAAGTGGAGTGCGTTATTCTGTGCATTGCTCCTTGTCTTACCCTCAGTCCAACGGATCGTGACGTACCCCTTAGATTTATACATTTGATCTAAGTGTTTCTCAAAACACTCTTTTGTGTGATCGTTACTGATAACCCAGTGCTTCCCTTGTATATCCATAATTACCCCTTTTTTTCTTTGTGTGCTTTTAAATAACTCTTCCTTACTATTAGCTGCGCTAAAGCAAACGAATCATTGTTGAACGTCATAGGAGGGCATTGCGTAATCTTCCCTCCCTTGGCGAGATACTCAGCGACCTGAGCGTCTATCTTTTCCCTTAGCTCTTCCTTGTTGTTAGTCGGCTTCATGGTTCAATCTCACAAACTCATCCATAGTTATGCCGAATGCTTCTGATAACTTGTATAAAGTATCTACAGTCGCACCCTTGCGATTCATTAGGTGATAATAGTTTGAATGTAAAAGACCCATCTGATCCGCTATTTCTGTGGGCTTTTTGCCCAATCTATCATGTGCTTTTCTCATGCACTGTCCGATATTAATTTCCATACAATACTCCAAAACGGGGGCATATAGCCCCCATAACAGACCTAGAAAGGGACATCTACCACACCCTTAGACTCAACCTTAGACTCAGCCTTCTGCTCAGGCACAAAGTCATCCACAGAAAGACTGAGATACTTCTTACCCGCCTTTGATTCCCGAACCCATCCCGCAATCTTGAAGTCCGAACCCTTGAAGTTAAAGCTTCCCTTGTAATCAGGTGCTTTATCATTGGTCTTGTCCTGCTTGAACAACGCCCCTCTATCAGTATTATCGTAATCCATAATTAATCCTCAAATTGATTTACGTTCTCTTTAATTAAACCCACAGCCTTGGTAACGTGCTTGGCTAGTGAAGCTATGTATTCCTCATCACGCTCTACGCGAACGATCAAAGGTTTCATATCAGGGTGATAAGACATGAAGTCCCACCATTGCCTATCGGTTACCCATAGACACCCCATGACTTGTTGTTTATATCTGTTTGGTAGTTTCCCCCCGCGAAGATATTCAACATGAGTGGCAGGTGCAGGACATTTTATTTCTAATCCCCCATCCCTACCAATGAGGCCGTCTGGTGAACAGCCTGCGTCAATGTCATCATGCAAAATAAAACCCATCTCATGCACTTTGACTTGATTCGTTTGTATGTATAGATTCCTGGCTTCTGGCTCTAGCTCTACGCCCCTCAGCATCCATTGATTCTGGAATATAGGAACACGCTCACCCGTTAGCTCTTCTGCGACTAGCTGATTGATGTAGCCATTAGCCTGAGTAGACCAATCGCCCTTAGCGGTGACGATCTTGTCATACATACTAGCCGAGGGTATGCCTAGTCTTGCGGAAAACCACTCTGCTGATCCTTGTTCGCACTCAAATACCCTCATAGTTCGAAGTCGTCATTGGATACTTTAACGGGCTCAGGCTTTGCGGATCTTTCAACCTTAGTCCGTAAGTCTTGAGGCTTGGCATTCTTAAACTCATCTGCCTCATCCTCAGAATAAACATCCCCATGAAGCCCAACTAGCTTGAGGATAACCCTGTCTTTGGCTCTCTTCTCAGCCATAGCAAAAGGGTATCCATTCTTGTTATTGTAAGGAGCAGCCTCTCCGAACGACCACTCAGAATGATCGTTGAGGTGACCAGTGACAGAGACAGCCACTAGCTTATTCGCCATGTCGCTTTGTACGATCATGGGCGGGTCAAACTTAATGCCTTTGTAGGCAGCAACCTTCTCCAATGCTTTGTGTAATATGACAGGCGTACCATGACAGTCCCATGTCGCAGTCTCTGGTGTCTCGCCTATCTCCCTTAAAACTTCCCCTACTTTTTTCATGCTGTATCCTCCCAGGATCTGATTAAACCTTTTATCATTAGCTCTATTTCAAGAAGCTTGGCATCTACGACATCACCTTGCGAAGCGATAATGTCCTGTATTTCCTTGAGTCTTAGCTCCAACTCTTCTAAAGTCATGTCCTTGACTCCAACCATTGAGCTTCCATTTGAGCCTCAACCATAGCGTCTTCGGCATACCGAATGCCGTATAATTCGAGAGCCTCTTCGCATAGGTCTACATCCATATCACACAGATACTTGAGATAATCTAAAGCGCAGTCTCTCAAAAGCTTTTGATGGTCGATGACATCATCGAGTGAGGAGGTGACAAGAAAAGATCCTAAAGAATCCGCAACATCGCTAGAGTTCTGCATCTTGAATAAGATGTTACTCATATGCTCTGTGTTGTCCTGATCTTGAAGTAGATTGATTATCATCAGATCTATGTCCGACTTATCAACCTTGTCCCAATGGATCTCTCCCTCGATGAAGCAATGAGTGACCGTATCATCTTCGACTAACCAGTTTTTATAATATTTACCTTTCATAATTTCCCCCTTTTAAGTCATTGGTATTTCAGTAAATCTATCCCAATTAAAATGTGCCATCTCCTCCGAGTAAGATTGTCCCTTTCTGTTTTCACTCCAATCTTTTCCTATGCTTATCTTATCTATATCAGCATGAAATACTGTATCGTTCCGCACTTCAGAAACCAAAATGTATTCCAGTGACTCTATGTTTAAATCATCATCACACCAACCAACAACCAACATAGACGGTATGTGTAATTTATCTGATAAAATTTGTAAGCTTTCTATTTTATTTTTAGCGACAAAAAAATCAGGTATTGCTTTGCTAGGTTTTCGTCTGCATCTAATCTCAATAATTCCTTTCGCTTCGAAAGATTTATTTATTGCTAGGTAATCTGCCCTAGACATAGGGTTTTGAGAAACCATTCGTACTTGCCACTGACGTTCCACAATTTTGGCTACCTGATCTTCGTTATTCTTTTCTTTCTTCGTTACTTCAACCATAATTTTCCCCTTTGTTGTGTGAATTAAAACAGCATATCACTGTCGTCGTCAACATTTATTTCATCTTTTTCAAAATTAAATTGCATTGATTGCCCCTCATGACTGGTGAACTGAAGTGAATTCTGAAAGTAGAAAGCGAAAGTTCCTTCCCACGCCCCATGTCTCTGTTTCGCAACAGTCAAAAGTAAGTCCCGATTATCCTCCAGGTATTTAATTTGCTTATCGTCAAGCTCATGCCCTTGAGACTGTAACTCTTTGAGATCAAAGCGTTTCTTGTTTTTCCAGACGATGAATAGATTGTCTGCCATATCGGATATGGTGCTACTGCCCTTGACATCGAACTTGGTCGGTCGCCACTCTTCTCCGCCTGTCTGAGGTTTTCTGACGTGGCATATGAGGTGGATGTGAACCTTTAAAGTCTTTGCTGCCCATTGCAGGCGATTGATGAAGTCGGTTTCGCGTGCGTTAGCATCAGCCCCGCCCTGATTAACACCACACTTCGCCAAAGAATCTAAGACAATGTGTTTACAGCCCAATTCTTTACCGCAGTAATGCACGAATCCTAATATCTTTTCAGTCTCAACATTATCTAACTGGTCGTATATCAGTATATTTTCGTCGGCAAAATCTGCGAACTGGTTGATAAAACTTTCCGCAGGCGCATCGCCTGACCTAGTCCCCGCAGCTTGCAAACACATCCTCCATAAAGTCTCCTCTGGTTTCATTTCAAGGGAGGCGATAGCTACTTTGCTGTTTTTGGCAAGCCATAACATGACTTGACCGCATAGCATACTTTTCAGATGCCCATTCATACCAGTCCATATAGAGAGTTCTGATTCTCTCAATCGGATTAGCTCATGGGTCTTAGGCCACACCATCCTGTCGCCCCAGATCTTAGCCCCTTTACTACGCTCTATGAGCCTATCGCGCCAATGTCCTGCGGAGTGTATCTCCTGAGCCTCCAACGAACCCACAAGAGAGATGTAATCGTCGAAACAAATATCCTTGGGTATCCTCATAGTATCACCTCTGTACGAGCCTCTGAGGCGTTGTCATTGCGGTTAGCATTACGAACCCAAGTTCTCACGCAAGCCTTCCAGTCCTTGATTTTTTGCTTTGAACCGAGAGTCCAATCGCGTGTATCGTAATAATCAATGAAGTGCTCAGGATCTATGTTGTATCTTTTTTCTTTGCAATATTTCTTAACTTGATCAAGGGTGGGCTTAATAAACTTGTTTATTGTTACTGGTTTATTGTCTAGGTGTGGTGATTTTGTGGCGATTTTGTGGTCATTCTGCGGTTTTTTTGCGGTCACATCCTGATAATTTGCATAGCAAACTATTGTTATTATTGAGTATTTATGGAAGATCTTGCGGTCAATCATACGTTCTTTTTCAAACATTCTGAGGTATCGTCTGAGGCGACTCTCAGTTATGCCTAGTCGCTGAGAATACTCAGTCCGTCCGAAGATTAATTGCCCTCTTTGAATGGTTATATTTTGACCATTTATAAACCTGGATTTGCTTTTGATGTTCGCCACCATTAGCATCTCTATCCATAGCTTGAGGGCATCGCTCTCACTCCATACCCAGTGATCCCTAATGGCACGATCGAGCCGTATCCACCCATTCATGATTTACCCCCATTGACTAGCAAAAAAGCCTCTCTGACTTCTGCCTTTTGTGATTCTGTTAAGGGTGATTTGGCTTGCCATAGAGGGAGCATTTCTAAGATGGATTCCGCGATTGCGAGTCTCTCGTTTTTTGTCTTGCCTCTTATGCCACGATAGCTGACTGCGGGATCAGGCATCAGATTTTGATAATTCATATCTATGCTATTCAGAATATCTATAGCACCGCATCCTACCCAACAGTGTATAAGAAGTCTTGAGTCTTCTAGCTGTCTTATTGATAGTGATGGTGTCTTATCGTCATGAGCAGGGCATAATGCCACCCATTTATCACTCCCTTTTATTTTTTTAACGCCTTGTAATCGAGACAAAAGTAAATCTATATCTGCAGCCATTTGTATTTCCCCTTTATGATGGTAATATTGTTTCAGGTCGTCC